>Ga0209698_10001441_pt1 | contig 27345 bp, 26 predicted proteins | sample LitLauG_LLR_2012_FD_187203 | JGI IMG/M metagenome (GOLD analysis project Ga0209698, IMG submission 187203) | Freshwater sediment microbial communities from Pennsylvania, USA - Little Laurel Run_MetaG_LLR_2012 (SPAdes) (version 2) | ecosystem: Environmental > Aquatic > Freshwater > Creek >... | reverse complement strand
CTTCCGTGTATTTCCTATCAGGTCCAGTCTTCTTCATGCATCCTCCACAAGGTCAAAATAGCAGACCTCGTGGTGTCCGTTTTCCGGGGGCCAGATCAACCCGTTCACATTGATGCCTGTACTGCCCCCGCTGGCACGCTGCGCCGCGCGCTTTCCGCATAGCGCCGCGGCGCCGTTCCCATTGCCCGCTTGAACGCTGCGCTGAAGGAGCTTTCCGAATCGTAGCCAAGATCTTGGGCCACCACCGAAACCCTCGAGCCAGGTTCGGCCAGTCGCTTGGCCGCCATCAGCATGCGCAGCCGGGTCAAGTAGTCCATGGGCGCCTGGCCCACTGTGGCCTTGAAGCGAGTCGCGAATGCAGTACGGGACATTGCACTGGCGCTGGCCAGCGTTGCCACGGTCCATCGCCTGGACGGGGCGTCGTGCATGGCGGCAATCGCGATGCCCATCCGCGCATCGGCGAGCGCGTACAGCCATCCGGATCGCGCATGCGCCACTTCGGACAGGTGGAAGCGCAGGATCTTGACGAGCGCGATGTGCGCCAGATGATCGACGATGACTTCGCAGCCCGGCCGGCTTCGCTGAAGCTCTTCGATCATCTGATTGATCGCTTCTCGCAGGTTCGTCCTTGCCTCAGCATCTTTGACGCGCACCACGGCGTCCAGGACGCTGAACAGGAAGCGTGAGAACCCGGTCTCGAATTCGAAGTGGGCGGCGAACATCAGGCATCGCCCGCCGCCGTTGTAGGGCTCGACCGACCCATTGGGTCGTCCCTCGAAGACGGCCGTGGCATCCAGGGGCGGCAGAGTCAGATCGGTTGCCAGCAAGAAAGGTCGGCCGCTTGATAGCACGACGCAGTCTCCAGCGCCCAAGCCGATGACCTCGTCATCTCCCTCGACCTGCAACCAGCACCCGCCGGACTCCACGCAGTAAAGGTAGGCGCCCTCATGGGCCGGGAAGCGGATGGCGGTGTCGCCGCCGACGTCCGTTGCGCCGACGGTGATGCTGCGTGGTTTGGACTGGCGGATGACTTCGGAAAGTGGATCCATCGTTACCCTGAACGAATGAAGATGAATATTGGACGATTCATCATAGATCATTCTACGGATCCCGCCTAAATTGCGGCCATTGACGCGGGCAGCAATCGATGTTCGAGCGCCGCTGGCCGAAATGTCATCCCACCCTTTGAAAGGAGAACTCAAATGTCCACCACTACCAACCAAGCGGTCTGGATCAACGCCAAGCGTCAGCCCCTGACGGTATCCGCCGCGCCGATGCCCCAGCCCGGCGTTGGCGAGATTCTGGTTCGCAGCCGAGCGGTCGCCCTCAATCCTTTCGATGGCGTCGTCCAGACACTGGGCAGCATGGTTTCGCCCTGGGTGACGTACCCGGCAATTCTGGGATCGGACGTCACCGGCGAGGTTGTCGCGGTCGGGGCGTCGGTGTCCCGATTCAAGCCCGGCGACCGGGTTCTCGGGCTGGCGCTGGGCATCGACAAGCTTGCGAATCGAGCGGCCGAGGGCGCCTTTCAGAAGTTTGTGATCCTGCGGCAGGAGGCCGCAACAGCCATACCGGACTCGATGAGCTTCGAGCACGCTGCCGTCCTCCCGCTGGCGGTCGCCACCGCTGCGTGCGGCCTGTTTCTGGATGATCAGCTTGGCCTGCGGCTTCCATCTGCCGAGCGAGTCGAACGAACCGCAAAGACGGTGTTAATCTGGGGCGGTTCGACCAGCGTCGGCAGCGCAGCGATCCAGCTGGCGACCGCGGCAGGCTATGAGGTCGTGACGACCGCTTCGCCCAGGAATTTCGACTACGTCCGGGGACTCGGAGCCAGCCAGGTATTCGACTACAACGAGGCCAACGTCGTCGCAACGCTGGTGAAGCACCTCGGCAATCGCGACATGGCGGGTGCCTTGGCGATTGCAGCCGGATCCGGCAGGGCATGCATCGAAGTCATGAGCCGATGCCGGGGTCATCGAATCGTCTCGATGGCCAGCTCTCCGCTTCCGATCGACGATGCGCCGTTGGCGAACCAGTTCCTCTGGAAGTTGACACGCCTCCCGCGACTCGCCATCGGTTTCCTTGGGCTCGCGATCCGCGCGCGAATCAAGGGCGTTACGACCCGATCGATCTGGGGAACGGCGCTCATGAAGGGCGCCCTCGGCAAGACGATCTTCAATGACTTCCTCGGCCCCGCGCTGGCCAGCGGGCGTTTCGTACCTGCACCAAGGCCGCTCGTGGCGGGGCATTCCCTTGAAGCGATTCCGGACGCGCTGGCGCTCCTCCGACGGGGTGTCTCGGCAAGCAAAGTCGTCGTATCGATTTGATGGCCATCGGCACCGGTCTGCGTCGCCGCCATGCAGGCCATCGCCTGCTTAAGAAATCCGATCATCTGCTCGTCGGTGTATTGCCTTCGCTTCATGTCCGCCATTTCCCACGAAATGGCGGACTTCCAAACTAAGGACTGGCACGGATGGAAGGGGCAGATCACTGACACCCATCCTCGTACCGCGTTCCCTTCGATGATCGCAGCCAAATTGGCTCCGCGCGCGATAGCTGGATATGTCGACTACCTTGACCAGTCGATCGCATCAAACAGTGAAGCGAGGCGCTTCGCCTTGCCAGGATTGACCTGGGAGGCCCAGGCGACACGGCCTCTCAGGTGGTCTCGCCAGTTCGGTTCGGATTCACGATTTTGCGACGTGGGTCCGTGCCGGACGCATTGAAACAAGGTTGCCTTGAGGCGATCAAAGTCGTCCCGCGCGAGATTCGGTCGCTCATTGACAACGATATTGCAGACCGCCTGGCGGCGCCCCGCTCCCAGGCATCGCGTCTTGCGCAAATTCAATTCGAAACCCTCTTCGGCAACGAGACTCCCGACAATGGATTCGATCCGGGATCTCGCGCGGCGCAGTGCGATTCCTCCCGATATGACGATATCGTCCGCATAGCGCGTGTACCGCGCCCCGATCGAATAGGCCAGGCCCTCCAGCCGCAAATCCATCCGAAAGCAACTCAGATTCGCAAGAGCCGCGGAAGTGGGCGACCCTTGCGGCAAATGAGGCTCGCGCAGACGCTGCAGCTGGTGCCATCGCAGATCGCCCTTCTCGAACATCCGTCTTAACACAGGCTCGGGCGTCGCCGTGGTGCAAAGGGCGGTCAACTCGCGCGCGACCTCATCCGGGTAGCCGATCGTCGAGAACAGCGCGTGAACCCTGGATGCCCGTACCGAGGCGAAGAAATCCTGCAGGTCAAAGCGCAGCACGATCTGCTGGCCGACGTGTGCCCTGGCGTGATCCAGCACCGAACGTTCGCGGGTGTAGCCGCAGGCAGCACCATGGGGCGGGATGCGATCAAGTAGATCGTCGAGAACGCGGCGCTGCAGCGGCATCAAATACGGATGGGGAATTTCCAGCAATCGCCACCCACCACCGCGCTTGGCAAGAAGGCGGTAGCGGTAGTGCTGGTCACCAAGACCGGCTCGCCGTTGCCAGGACGATGCGCGGGTCAGGCGCCACAAGCCCGCGTTCGTGATGCCGAGCCATTCCGACAGGGCCGCAGGATTGGGCCAATTCGGTATCTGGCATTGGTGCAGGCCCAAGGGTAGCGGGGCGAGGGTGGTCTGTTCGAGTATGAAAAAGCGGCGGACAGTGGGCGCCACCTGCCCGCGCCAGGCGTCGCGATAGGCGGGATCGAGTTCGACCAGATTGGCCAGGGCGCGGGCCGGTAGGCGCGCCCGGCGCTCCGCCGGAAACTGACAATAGCGTTCTGCAATTCCTCGGCTCCAGGGGGACTTGCCCCCGAGACAAACGCCAATTCGGGCGACAACCCCATCTACCGTGGGTTCGCCTGCTTGCATCGCACGAGCAATCGCTAAGGCAATGAGCCTTCGGCCGTACGCCATGTTTGTTGGAGGTGCGGCGCGCCCCTCAACCTGCTGGTGAAGCGTGAGCAACTTGCCGAGGATCGGCACGCGGCTCACGCCACGTATGGACGCACTGGCTTTGGACCAAGGGGTAACCCCATGGTGCAAAGTCGACCCGAAGAATCGACTTGCGATTTCCTTGAGAGGCGGCCGCGGCGCGATTGTAGGGGCTTTCACGGATGGCTCCGCGCAGCCATGTTTTGACGACGGTTGGCCATCCCAGGGGCGATGGAAGCCCGGACCCGGAACGCGCAGTGGCAACACCGCTTGTGGCTTTGTGCGCGATCGCATGCCAGCCCGATGACCGGTTCGCCTCGCCCCAAATGTCAGGGCCTCACGACCTGGCGGCTGGTCGCGCGCAACGTGGACGACTTGACCGTCCATGACCGCTGGGCAACGCTTCGCTTCGCGCGGCCGCGGCGTCGCAACAAAACGCCAGCGTCATTGAGCCGGGCGGCTGCGAAGGTCGAATGGATCTTGGGCGATTGGCCTCGGTGGTCGTGGCGATTCGTCCAGGGCGGCTTCTGGTCCGGATCGGTGTCGAGTTCGCCTGTCCACACCGGATCTCGCACTCCGTCGATGGCCGCTTTACAGCCTTTCGGTTGCCGGCACGCCCAGGAAGCGGTAGCCCTTGGACATCATGCAGTCCTGGCGCAATTGTCGACGCCGCGAGATTCTCGCCCAATCCGCGGGCTTGTACCCGGAAACGTCGTGCTCCTCGGGGTCAGGGGCGACTTCAGCCACCAGGTGACCGCCGCGGACGGATGCGTTTCCGAGCCCGCTGGGCGCTTGCGCTCCGGTTTCCGCCAGTGCAGACCGTTGACATTCGGCCCAAGCGAGCCGAGCCGCCGTCAAATCCAAGTCCGGCCGATCGTAGACCTCGTGCGCTGCGCAGCCTGACAGGGTCAAGGCGCAAAGGAAGATTCGCGTTGTGCGCAGCATTGCCGCTCCTCAATGCAAGGTTTCGGCGACGGCCTCAGTCTGGCTTTTTCGAGGAAGCCTCGTCTGGACTCGAGGATCGCCTGCGGGATTCCAATACGGCTCGGACCTGGTCGGCGGGCATGGGGGAGCTGAAGTAGAAGCCTTGGGTCTGATCGCAGGACAAGCCGCGCAGAAATGTCTCCTGCTCCCTGGTCTCGACACCTTCGGCGATGACGCTCAAGCCCAAGGTCTTGCCCATCCGCACGATCGCCTCGGTGATCGCCCGGTCCTCGGGATCACCCGGCAAGTCGCGAATGAAGGAGCGGTCGATCTTGAGCGTATCAATGGGAAAGCGCTTGAGCTGGGCCAACGACGAATAGCCGGTGCCGAAGTCGTCGATCGCCAGTCGGATACCCATTTCCTTGAGCGCGCTAAGGATGCGGATTGCGCGCTCCGGATGGAACATGACCATGCCTTCGGTGAATTCGAGTTCCAGAAGCTCGGGTGGCAATCCAGTGCGCTGGAGTGCCGCGGCAACATCCTGGACCAGGGATTCTTCCGCGAACTGGCGCGGCGATAGATTGACCGCTACCGCAACCGGGCCCAGCCCTAGTTTCCGCCAGTCCATGCACTGCGCGCACGCGGTTTCCAGAACCCATCTGCCGATCTCGAGGATGATGCCCGTCTCTTCGGCCAAGGGAATGAATCGGGTGGGTGAAACCGAGCCAAGTTCCGGGCTTTGCCATCGCAGCAGCGCCTCGACACCGCATACGGCGGCGCTTGGCAAGTCCAGCTTGGCCTGGTAGACAAGGGAAAGTTCGCCCTTCTCCAGCGCGCTGCGCAGATGGGTTTCCATGGCGAGGCCGTCGCCGGCTCGGTCCTGGGCACCTTCGCAGAAGAACTGGAAGTTGTTCTTGCCCTCGTTCTTCGCCAGGTACATTGCCATGTCGGCAAGCTTCATCAAGGTCCGATCGTCCGTCGCGTCGCCCGGATAGAGCGCGATGCCTATGCTTGTCGTGACACGTACTTCCTGCCGATGCAGCGCGATCGGCCGGGTGGCTGCAGAGAGCAGCTTGTGCGCGACACTTGCCACCTCGTCGCGACTGCCCGTCTCCGGCAACAGGGCGACGAATTCGTCCCCGCCAAGGCGGGCCAGCACGTCGCTCAACCGCAAGCTTTGCCTCAGGTTGGAGGCAAGGGTTCTCAGAAGCTGGTCGCCCGCCTCGTGGCCCAGGGCGTCGTTGATGTGCTTGAATCGATCGACATCGATGAACATCAAGGCCAGCCGTCGCTGTTGGCGATGCGCCGATTGAATGGCGAAATTGAGCAGTTCGCCAAACGCCAGGCGATTGGGCAATCCCGTCAGGCTGTCGTGCGTGGCAATGTGGTGAATACGTGCTTCGGCAACCTTTGCATCCGTGATGTCGCGAGCGACCCCTCGGAAACCCGAAAGGCCGCCTTCGCGGTCCTCGACCGGTTCGCCGCTCAGGGCGAAGAATCGGCGCTGCCCATTGCCGCATTCGACCATCGTGACGAAGTCGCGGAAGGGCGATCGCGCGTCAAGGTATCGACGCAGTGTGTCCCAGCCGCCGGGCGCCTCGGCGGCGAATCCCGCGCTCCAGATGTGCTTGCCGATCACGTCCTGGCCAAGCTGCCACTCGCCGGAGCTTGCCGAGCGTCCGCTGACTTGCGTGAAGCAAAACGATGGATCCAATTCCCAATACCAGTCGGAAGACAGGTTCGTCAAGGCGCGAAAGCGCTCCTCGTTCTCGCGCAGTACCTGTTCCGCCTCTCTGCGCTTCAGATACTGTCCGATCTGCTCGCCGACCACATTCAGGGTGCGCAGCAGATCCTCGTCGGGCTCGCGTACTTCGCTGCAGCTGAAGGCAAAGACCCCCATCACCTTGCCGTCGATCCGAATGGGAAGAAATAGATGTGCTCGCGCCCCAGTATCCCGTACGCGTTGCGACCAGGTGGTTTGCGAGACCTTCAGTTCGGGTACCCAGATGGGCTCGCCACGGTTGGCCGCCTCGCTGATCATGCCGCCCGGCGCCACGATTCTGTCCGAAGTCTGGCGATAGTATTCGCGCGCGGCTTCCGACAGGCCGGGGCCTGCCCAGCCGGCGATCAGGCGGGTGGTCCCGGATTCGTCCTCCACGCGAAAATAGCCCGCTGTGTCCCAGCGTTCGAATTCACAGATGATGCGCATGACCGTCTGGAGAATCTTGCGACTGGTCGTGGCTTCGGCGATCGTCCGCGTAACCGCGTGCTCCAGGTTGCTGAGCGCCACGGTGCGCCGTCGTGCCGTGATATCCCGGGCGATGCCGACGAAGCCCGCGAAGTGGCCGTCCGGATCGGATCGTGGCGTGGCGGAAAGACTGATCCGGTGCATCCCTCCCTTGACATCGCGAGTCGAAAGCTCGAGGCCAATGAATCCCGCCTGCCTTCCAAGAGCGTCTCGGAACCGCGCGAAATCGTCGTCGTCTGATACGAGGCGTGGCCAATTCCAGGGTGGCCGGCCAAGCATTTCCGCGGCCAGTTCGGGATCGCCTTCGACGTAACGCCCGGTCAGGCTGACGAGTCGCAATTCGGCATCGAGCGTCCAGATATAGTCGCACGACAGTTCGATCAGCCGGCGATAGGATTCCTCGGCGCCGCTTGGCGTCCGATCGATTTGTTGGTGGCGGGCGGCCTGGGCCGGAGGGGTACTCTGTGACATGGGCTGGCATCGACCTCGATGATCGACAGCGTGCCGCAAGGGTCCAACTGGGCATTTCTAGGGTAACGGACGACGATGTTCTCGATCGTCCAGGGTGGGTACCCATTTGATCTCATGGGTATTGTTGGCTTATGCGGCAACTTCGGATGTAACGATGCAATGGGTTGTACGGCACGCAGTGCCGGGATCCACTGTCAACGTTCGCCGAATCGGCAAGTTGACCCATCGCGGCCCTTCTTATCTGCGGCGACCTGTCATGAAGTCGCCAGACTCCGTCGGGCCGGCTCACTTTTGGACTTCAGCGCCCGCAAGCGCCTCCAGATGCCTTGCTTCGAATCAATATCGCCCTCGAATTTCGACGGATCAGTCGTAACCGACCCTTTAACGTTCCGATCGCCATCGCGGCGGTTCGCCCTTCCACCAGCAGATTGCACAGAACAGGATCGTTGCGGTGATCATCCACAAGACAAACGCCGTCGCATCGCGATGCGGTGGCCAGACGACAGCGCCCACGAATATGAGCAGGACATACACGGCAAGGACGCACCAACCCTGCCACCGCGTCGGCGGACCCCAGCCCCAGCCGTAACTCTTTGCGGGAAACCAGTATTGGTCGTCAGGATCCATGATGGGAATCCATGGCGATCAAGGTGCAGACGGAGTCGGCTGCCGGGTTCGCGTCGACGTATCCCTGGGAGTGCCCATGTCAGGCTGCGACCCGCGCCGCGTACGCAGTCGAGCAAGTCCAGCAAGCATCCAGGCGCTACCGGCGGCTAGGCCGAAGCCCGCGTGCATCAGGATCAGGCCGCGCGAGCCCATGCGGTCGACGAGCGCGCCGAACGCGAACGTGAGAACGGCGTATCCGACCGCCGCAGGCAGTGGCGAGATGCCCCGCTGGCCCCGGCGCGCCGGCGCCCAAAGCTGGCCGCTCCATGCGAGGCCCCAGGCAGCCCCCTGCGTGACGGTCGTCCCGAGCAAATTGTATGGATCGGCCAACTCCAGGGCGAGGGCGCCACCCAGTGCCAGCAGCGCCGCGCAGACCGTCGCCAGGGTGCGCTCCGACCAGTGCGCGACCCATCGTCGCAGCACCAGGGCCGGCCCGAACATGGCCGCAAGGTGCAGCAGCACCATCGCTTGCGGCGGCACGCCGCCGGCCCCGCACAATCTCTCCATCAGTGGCAGGCTCGCCATGGCGGGCAGCATGACGAAACCCGCGATCAATGTGGGCCACTGCATGGCCGCGCGCCAGGCCCCCGCCGGCCAGGAGGGCAGCGAACAGTCGAAGAGCCCGGCGCGGCAGCCCGGCCGCGCCGAGTTCTCGCGCTTCGTGACCCGCAGCAGCATCAGGGCGCAACTGGCCAGTGCCGCGAGCAGCATCAGTCGCATCGCCAGCTTCTGCACATCGGCGAGGTCGCCCAGGAAGAGCGCGGCGATCAGCGCGCCCAGGCTTGCCGGCACGAGCGGTGGGCGCGGTACCGACGGACTTGCCAGCCGCAGGCCGCGCACCACCCCCGAGGCCATCGCCGCCAGGGCCGCCCAGCCGAACAGTGCCAGCAACAGGGCCAGCAGCCCGCCACCGTGAACGGCCCACCACAGTCCGCCCACCGTTGCGATCGCATTCGTGCCGAGCAAGAATCGATGCATCCACGTGCCGATGCCTGCGCGCGTCGCCACGCTGGCTGCGGCGCCGATCGCGAGCAGCCACAGCGCAACCAGGCCGAACCCACCGATCGCCCGCGGCGCGAGGGTAGTCGCCAGGCCGCCCAGCCCGAGCCAGCCGGCCAGAAGCAAGGCCCATGCGCAGGCCCGCGCAAGTGTCAGGCGAAGCGGGTACCCCGCCGCCGTATCGGTCACGGCACCGGCTCCCGCGCATAGGTCGCGGGCCAGGCCAGGCAATGCCCGGTACGTGCGGCGAAGCGCTCGATATCCTCCGGAGTATCGATGTCGACGAAGTAGTGGTGATTCGCGGTCTCGAACCAGTGCACGCGCTCGGGGTGCCGGTCGCGCCACTTGCGGCAGGCCAGATCGGCAGCTCCGGCAAGCCATTCATCGCGCAGCGCCGCGTCGAACATCACCGGGTTGCCGCAGACCACGACGCCGTCGTCCTGCCTGATTCGTGGTACCACCATGGACGCCGTGCCGCGGTGGCGGTACGCCCCGATCAGGGCGACGATGTCCTGCGCGTCGATCAGCGGTTGGTCGGCCAGCGCGACGATCAACGCGTCGAGCCGCGGCGACAGGGCGGCCAGCCCTTGGCGCACCGATGCGACCTGGCCATCGTCGGGCGAGGGGTTGTGCACGAGGGTGATGGGAAAGGACCGCACCGCGGCCTCGACCGCGTCGCCGTGGTGACCGAGCACGACGGCGAGTTCGTCCACGCCGGCGCCCGAGAGCGCAACGAGCTGGCGCAGCACCAACGGCACGCCGCCAAGCTCGAGGAGGGCTTTCGGACGGCCGCCCAGGCGCGCGCCGGCGCCCGCAGCCAGCAGCACCGCGCCTACCGTCATGCGACTGTAGAGCCCGTTGGCCTTGAACTGACAACCCATGTCACCCCCGATTCACGCCAGCGCCTCGACCACGTTCGAGAGCGCACCGCGCAGGCTGGCAAGATCACCCCCTGGCGCGAGCAGATCGAGGTACGGCAGCGCCGCCCGCATTCCCTGGCAGGCCGGCTCGTAGCCAGACTGCGACGCGAGCGGATTGATCCAGACGATGCGCCGCGCACGCCGCCGCAGCTTCGCCAGCTCGGCAGACAGCCCCTGCGGGTCGCCGGTATCGAAGCCATCGCTCAGCACCACCACCGCCGTGCGGCCATGCACCAGGCGCCCGGCGTGCTCTCGGTTGAACTGCGCCAGGCTCTCGCCGATGCGCGTGCCGCCCGCCCAGCCCTGTGCGAGGAAGCGCAGCCGTTCCTGCGCCCGCCACGGGTCGGCGTCGCGCAAGGCACGCGAGATCTCCGTAAGGTGCGTATGGAAGAGGAAGCTGTGCACATCGTCCAGTTCCTGGGCGAGCGCCCGCGCCAGGCGCAGGTAAAAGAAGCTGTACGCCACCATCGAGCGGCTCACGTCGATCAGGAAGACGAGCCGCGGCCGTTCGGTGCGCGGCCGCCGCCAAAGCAGGCGAAGGGGCGTGCCACCGGTGGCCACGCTGCGGCGGATCGTGCCGGCAAGGTCCAGCACGCGCCCGCGCCGGGCACGGGTATCCCGGCGCAAGCGGATCCACCGCAGCTGCCGCGCAAAGCGCCGCATCAGGGCCTCGATCTCGAGCGCGTGCTCGCGCTCGGCAAGCGCGCTGAAGTCCGTCGATGACAGGACCTCCTCCCGGCTGGCGGCGCGGCGCGGCCGGACAGCATCGTCTTCGGCCGAGCCATCGCGCGCCCCGGCGCCCGGAAGGGCCCCGCTTTGCGCGCCGCCGTCGCATCCGCGCCGCTCGGGCCGCTGCAGGCGATTGGCCGGCAGGAACCAGGCATCGAACAGCTCGTCGAACCGTCGCCACTCCTCGGCGCGTCGGCATAGCAGCGCTTTGAGGCTCCAGCGCAGCACGTCTGGCTGCAGCATCCCGACGCAATCGGCCACCCGCAGCGTCTGCACCGCATCGCCGCCCGCGCCGCCAAAGCCGTTGGCGCGCAGGAAGCTCGGAAACCCCGTCAGCCGCTCCGCGGCCCGTGCCGCCGGCGATGCAACCATGATCAGCAGGCCGCGGCCAGGCGCGCGACCACCTCGCTTGGAAACGCCATGCGATCGTCGCGCGTCTTGATGAGCGCACTGAGCGTGTCCATGATCCGCTCGGTACCGTCGGCGTCCAGCGTCGAGATGCCCAGGCGCAGCAGTGCGGCCGTCCAGTCCAGGGTCTCGGCGATGCCGGGCCTCTTCTGGAGCTCCATCCGCCGGGTGGCCTGCACGAAGGCCACGATCTGCCGCGCGAGCTTCGCCTCGGCTTCGGGCGCCTTGCAGCGCACGATCGCCAGCTCCTTGTCGTAATCCGGGTAATCGATGAACTGGTACAGGCAGCGCCGGCGCAAGGCGTCGGAGAGCTCGCGCGTGGCGTTGGACGTGATGAGCACGTGCGGACGGCTGGTCGCGCGTACGGTCCCCAGCTCGGGAATCGTGATCTGGAAGTCCGAGAGCAGCTCCAGCAGATACGCCTCGAACGCGGCGTCGGCGCGGTCGATCTCATCGATCAGCAGCACGGGTGGCCGCTCGCACGAGATCGCCTCGAGCAGCGGCCGCCGCAACAAGTAGCGCTCGGAGAAGATATCCTGTTCGCGCCGCGCCAGGTCCTCGGCACCGGCGCGCTCCTCCTGCTCGAGCAGCTTGATCGCCAGCAGCTGGCGCTGGTAGTTCCATTCGTACATCGCCGAATGCGCGTCCAGGCCCTCGTAGCACTGCAGGCGGATCAGCGGCGCGTCGTGAATCGCCGCCAGCGACTTGGCCACCTCGGTCTTGCCCACCCCCGCATCGCCCTCCAGCAGCAGCGGCCGCGCGAGGTCGCGCATGAGCAGCAGTGCCGCCGCAAGCCCGGGTTCGGCAATATATCCGCAGAGCGCCAGTTCGCCCTGCAGGGCGCCGATGTCGAGGGCACGCGAGGAATTCATGGTCTGGCAAAGAGCGCGCGCAGCCACGCCTTGAGCGCCCCCCAGAACAGGCCAAACGCGCCAAGGGGTTGGACCGCCGCGGCGGCCGGCGCGCCGGCGGCGGGCGCCGCCTCGGGCGCGGCTTGCAGGCGGGCCGCGAAGTTGGCGGCGAACTGGCCGATGACCTGGTCGGCGACCGTGCTCATCATGCGCGCGCCAAATCCGGCCGCCTTGCCGCTCATCGACACCTCGCCGCTCCCGATCAGGGTGCAGGAAGCCGCATCGCGCGCCTCGATGCGCGCTGCCAGCGCCATCGACGCCCCGGAGCCACCGGTCGTGTCCGTGCCCTTGGCCAGCAGGCGCAGGCTGCGCGACCCGGCATTTACATCCTGCACCTCGATTTCGCCACGAAACGACAGGCTGGCCGGCCCGACCTTGACGGCCACCACGCCCTTGTAGTGCGCCGCATCGACCTGCTCGGTGATCTTCGCCCCCGGCATGCAGGCGGCGACGCCAGGCACATCTTGCAGCAGCGTCCAGGCCCGCTCGGCGGGAACCGCCAGGGCGACGGTGCGGCTCAGCGGCACCTTCATCGACGCGCCGCGCCGATGCCGCTAGCGGCGGTCGAGGCCGAGCTCATGGCACTTCTGCCAGACCCGGTAGGCACTGTGCGGCATATCCATGTGCGTCACGCCCAGGTGCGCGAACGCATCGATCACCGCATTGCTGAAGCACGGAATTCCGCCGACATGTGGCGATTCGGCGACTCCCTTGGCGCCCAGGGGGTGATGCGGGCAGGGCGTCACGGTGTGGTCGGTCTCCCATGTGGGCGTTTCGGCGGCCGTGGGCAGGAAGTAGTCCATGAGACTGTTGCCCAGGTGATTGCCGCTCTCGTCGAAAGGGATCTGCTGTCCCAGGGCAACGGCGAAGGCCTCGGTCAGGCCGCCATGGATCTGCCCCTCGATGACCATCGGATTGATGCGCGTGCCGCAGTCGTCCAGGGCGTAGAACCGGCGCACCTTGACCTCTCCCGTGTATCGATCGACGTCGACCACGCACAGGTAGGCACCGAACGGGAAGGTCAGGTTGGGCGGATCGTAGTAGGCCACGGCATTCAGGCCCTGCTCCATGCCGGCAGGCAGGTTTCCGGTGTGCGACACCATGCAGATTTCCTTCATGGTCTTGAAGCGCGACGGATCGCCCTTGGCCTTGAACAGGTCGATCTCCCACTCGAGATCGCCCTCGGCCACCTCGAGCAGGTGCGCGGCAATCTTCTTCGCCTTGTCCTTGATCTTTCTCGCGGCCACGGCGGTGGCCGCGCCGGAGACCGGTGTGGAACGCGAACCCCAGGTGCCGGCGCCGTACGGCGCCTTGTCGGTGTCGCCCTCTTCGACGACGATATCGCTTGCGGGCAGGCCCAGCTCGGTGGCAATGATCTGCGAGTAGGTCGTTGCGTGTCCCTGGCCCTGACTCATGGTTCCAAGGCGCGCGATCACGGCCCCGGTCGGATGCACTCGGATATCGCAGCTGTCGAACAGGCCCACGCCGAGGATGTCGCACACCTTGGTCGGCCCGGCGCCGACGATCTCCGTGAAGGTCGAGATTCCGATGCCCATGAGCGTGGCGCTCTTCGGATCGGCGCGCCGGGCGGCCTGCTCGCGCCGCAGGCCCGCGTAGTCCACCGCTTCGAGCACCTTGTCGAGCGCAGCGTGGTAGTTCCCGGAGTCGAGCGTCCAGCCGAAACCCGTCGTGTAGGGAAACTGTTCCGATTTGACGAAATTACGTCGCCGGATCTCGGCCTTGTCCACGCCGATCTTTTGCGCCAGCACGTCCATCATGCGCTCGATCAGGTAGACCGCCTCGGTCACCCGCAGCGAGCAACGATAGGCGACGCCGCCCGGCGCCTTGTTCGTGAAGACCGCATCGACCCGGCAGTAGGTGTTGGGGATCGCGTACGAACCCGTGCAGATGGAGAACAGGCCGGCCGGCAGCTTGGTCGCGGAAACGTGCGAGTTGAAGGCGCCGTGATCGGCGAGCGCGGCAAAGCGCAGGCCCTTGATGCGGCCGCTCCGGTCGGCTGCCAGTTCGCCGACGCAATGGTAGTCGCGCGCGAAACCCGTGGTCGAGATGTTGTCGATGCGCGACTCGATCCACTTCACCGGCGCCCCCGTCACGATCGAGGCCACCGTGGCGACGACATAGCCCGGGTACACCGGGACCTTGTTGCCGAAGCCGCCGCCGATGTCACCGCCCACCACGCGGATCTTGCTCTCGGGGATGCCCGAGAGCATCGCCAGCACGGTGCGCAGCAGGTGCGGGATCTGCGTCGTCACGAAAAGCGTCAGGTAGCCGGTGGCCTTGTTGAAGGAGGCGACGCAGCCGCAGGTCTCGAGCGGGCAAGGATGCACGCGCGGATTCAGGATTTCCTCGCGCACCGTCACTTCCGCGCCCTGGAAGGCCGCGTCGGCCGCCGCCTTGTCGCCGGCCTGCCAGGTGAAGATGTGATTCGGGTGCGTGCGCGGGCCGTGCGTCAGGTCCTTCTTGTCGGCGATGTCCTCGCGCAGGACCGGCGCATCGGGCAGCAGGGCTTTTCTCGGATCGACGATCGCCGGAAGTTCCTCGTAGTCCACTTCGACCAGCGCCACGCCGTCGTAGGCCGCCATGCGGTCGGCGGCCAATACCATCGCCACCTCCTGGTACTGGAAGTGCACCTTCTCGTCCGCGAGCACGGCCTGCACATCGCCGCCCACGGTGGGCATCCAGTCCAGCTTCACCGGCTTGAGGTCGGCGGCGGTCAGCACCGCGAGCACGCCCGGGCAGGCCAGCGCCTTGCTCTTGTCGATGCCCTTGATGCGCGCGTGCGCGTACGGGCTGCGCACGATGGCGCCGAAGATCATGCCCGGCAGCTTGATGTCGTCGACGTAGCCGCCCTGCCCGCGGATGAAGCGCGCATCCTCCTTGCGCAGGAGCGAAGTGCCCATGCCGTCCAGTTTCTGCGCGCGTTCCTGCAATTCGGCGGTCTCGGTCATGAGTGCTCTCCGATGGGTCTGCGTTGACGGGGGGCCGGGCGAGGGCGGCTGCGCCGCGCGACCGCTACTGCGCCGCGGCGAGCTTGCGCGCGGCGGACTGCACCGCCTTGACGATGTTCTGGTAGCCGGTACATCGGCACAGGTTGCCGGCGATGCCCTGGCGGATTTCCACCTCGCTCGGGTTGGGATTCTCCTTGAGCAGGCGGTAGGCGCGCGTGACCATGCCGGGGGTGCAGTAGCCGCACTGCAAGCCGTGCTCCTCGTGGAAGGCCTGCTGCAGCGCGTGCAATGTGCCACCTTGCTCCATGCCTTCGATGGTGACGAGCTCGGCACCTTCGCACTGCACGGTAAGGACCGTGCAGGACTTGACCGACATGCCGTCCAGGTCCACCGTGCAGGCGCCACAGTGCGTCGTTTCGCAGCCGATGTGCGGCCCCGTGTGGCTAAGACGCTCGCGCAGCGTGTAGATGAGCAGTTCGCGGGCCTCGACGGTGGCCGCGACTGGCGCACCATTGAGCTGGAAGGAAACCGTGTAGGTCTTGTTGGCCATGTTCATCCCCTTTGCCTGCGCCGGCTAGCCTTTGGCTCGCGCGAGCGCCGTCTGCAGCGCCCGCCGCGTCATCTCGCCGCACATCGCCCGCTTGTAGTCGGCATCGCCGCGCTGGTCCGCTGCCGGGCTGGCAATCTGCACCGCGCGGCGCGCCGCCTCGGTGAGGTTCGCCTCATCGAGCTCCTTGCCGATGAGCCATATTTCGGCGTCGCGCGCCTTCAGTGCGGTGGGCCCGGCGTTTGTCAGGGCGATCGCCACCTTGCCGACCGTCCGCCCTTTCATCTGCAGCATCACGGCGGTCGCGGCGGTGGCGAAGTCACCCGTCTTGCGCTTGAGCTTCTGGTAGGACCACCCGCTGCCGGGCGCCGGCAACGGAATGCGGATCTGCGTGAGAATCTCGTCGGCTTCGAGTTGCGTCGCGTACAGGCCGACGAAGAAGCCGTCGGCGGGCACAACGCGCTCGCCGCGCGGGCCGAACAGCACGAAGGATGCATCCAGGGCGATCATCAGCGCTGGATGATCGTTGCCCGGATCGCCGTGCGAGATGTCCCCCCCGATGGTCCCCTTGTAGCGGACCTGCGGGTCGGCAATCGTTCCGGCACCCTCGACCAGCAGTGGCAACTTCTCGGCCAGCAGCTTCGAGGCAAGCAGTTCGTGCTCGGTGGTCATCGCGCCGATGCGGATCTCGTTGCCGGACTGCGCGATACCCCGCAATTCGCCAACGCGCCCGAGGTCGATGAGGTGCGTAGGCTGCGCGAAGCGCAGCTTCATCATCGGCAGCAGGCTGTGCCCGCCGGCCAGCAGCTTGGCCTCCGGGCCAAGCTGGCCCAGCAGCTTCACGGCATCCGCGACGGAGCGCGGGGCGTGGTATTCAAAGGCGGCTGGAATCATGTGGACGCCTCCTCGTGTTATTACGGCCCGCAGCGCGCAAGGCGCTGCCCGGAAATGAAACAGCGATGGAGTGCGGCTCAGCTACGCCGCCGCATGTTCCCGACGCAAGCGCGTCGCGGACCACCGGAAAATCATCTCACAGCGCAATGGGGTTGATGCACTTGGTGCGGCGCAATAGTGCAAAAAAGAGAAAATGCGGCACGCTGCCCGCTGAGTGTCGTGGGAAGGAGGGCGTTGATCATCGCGAAGTCAGGAGTCGCCTGCGACCCTACGCGCTTGGCTTCGTCAGTCGTATCTTGGTCGGCGATCCTGAGGGAAGGTCGCAGCGAACACACTCTTGCGCAGCGTGGGCAAATCCATGTTCTTGCGTTGCGTCATTTTTCACAATTCGATGATGACGGCATGGGCATTTTTGAACATCCAGGACTCCGTGACCACCGGTGGGTACTTCCAGTGGGGGAGGGCACTCCGACCCGTACCAAATCGACGGCAGGTTGAAACTGGGGATCTCCCATCTGCCAGAACGCGAACGACCACAGATCGGCCAATTCAACTTCCTGCTGGCTCTCGGTCGAACCCATGCCGTGGCCGGCGTCGTCGTCCACCCGCAGCAAGACCGGTCGCCCGCTCGTGGTCGCTTTCTGGACGCGCGCGGCCATCTTCATCACCTCCCAGGGCGCGACCCGCGGATCGTTGGTCCCCGTCGTGAAGATGGCGGCGGGGTACGGCGTGCCGTCGCGCACGTGCTCGTATGGGCTCATGGCGTAGAGGTCGTGGAAACCCGACTCGGTCTTGACCGACCCCATCTCGGACACGTTCGGGGGCCCGTTGGGCGTGGTCTCGAAGCGCAAGGTATCCGAGACGCCCACCTGGTCGAGGATGACGCCGAACAGGTCTGGTCGCCATGTGAGTCCGCCGCCCGCCATGATTCCGCCGGCGCTGACGCCCCAGCCCGCGAGGTACCTGGGCGAGGTGTAGTGCGCGCTCACGAGGTAGTCGCCGCAGGCGATGAAATCGAGGAAGGTATTGGGCTTTGTGCGCTTCTCGCCGCCGAGGTGCCAGGCCTCGCCATACTCGCCGCCGCCGCGAACATGGGCGATCGCCACCACGCCACCGCGTTCGATCCAGGCAAGCAGTTGCCCCGCAGGGAGCCAGTCAGTGTCGAATGAGAGTCCATATCCCCCATAGCCCGTCAGGAGCGTCGGTCGGCTGCCATCGAGTCGCGTGTCCTTCCGATGGACGATGGACAGGGGTATGCGCGTGCCGTCGTAGCTGACGGCGAAGACTTCCTTGGACTCCGCCGAGGACATGTCGATCTTGCTCGGCCGAATCAGTCCGGTATCCGCCACCTGGTTCGAAGCCGCGTCGAAGTGGAACATTCGCGGCGTCCGGATCCAGGTTTGCGCCCGGAACAAGATGCCGGATTCGCGCGGATCGGTGAGCGTTTCGGCGATATAGCCGTCGAAGGGCGAGGGTACCGGTTGGCTCCGCCGGCCATCGTACGAGACCAGCAGCAGGGGCGAGTTGGCGCCGTCGCGCTCGAGTACGTACAAGCCCTCGCGAGCGAGGGAAAAGCCGCGGATGACTGCTCGCCCTTCGGGAACGATCACCTTCGCGTGGTCGATCGCGGGCTGCGCCAGTGGGGTGGCCAGCAGGCGAAAGAGCGGCGCCCCCTTTTGCGACAGAAAGTAGAGCGTGTCGCCGTGAGGCTCGAATTGCGTCACCCCGTCTTCCACGGCGGCGATCTGCCGCCAGGGCGTGTGGCGACCGGTGACCTTGGCCAGGGGCGCAACGAACAGTGTCGAGGGGTTGCTGTCCATGTTGTGGTTGGCAACCGCGATCGCGTAGTTCGAATCGGGCGAAACGACGATGTACGTGCCTTGTCCCTCGGGCACCTGGGTCGCCGCATCGACGCCGCGACCGAACACCGCGGGGTCGCCATCGCCGGACGTCCGCGTGCCCAGCGTATGCAGGTAGGTGCGGCCGTTGTAGAGCATTGCGTCCGGGGCCATGCCCGGGGTCAGCTTGGCATAGCGCAGGTAAAAGAACGAGCGATTGTCCGGACGCCACGCAATGACACTGTTCGAGGCGCGATCGATGGCCTCTTCGAGATTTCTGCCACTGTCGACCTCCACGACATGGATCACCGACTCCTCGGATCCGCCGGCCGAAATGCCGATCGCGACCAGGCGTCCATCCCAGGACGGCATGAAGACATCCAGGGCGTAATGGGTGCTCGTGCCTCGGCCCAGGGCAGCCGGGTCGAGCAGCAGATGCTCCGGCCCCTGGATCCCATCGCGGAAATACAGCTTCGCCAGTTGTGCACCCGGCTCACGCGTCTGGTAGAAGAACCGCTGGCCGCGGCGCACGAAGTGCGACCGTGAGACATCCGCGTTTTGCAGCTCATGGATGCGTTGCAGCAGCGCTTTGCGGCCGGGCAGGCTATCGAGGATCGTGGCGGTGTACCGGGCCTGGGCCTTCATCCACGCCTGTACCTCGGGATCCTCAAGGTTCTCCATATAGCGGTAGTTGTCGCCGACCTTCGTGCCGAAGTAATCGTCCGTGACCGGTCGAACCGGTGCGGTCGGCGCTGATTCGATCGCGCCGGCAGGCTTCGCGGTGACGGACGCCGTTGCCGCGGCCAGGAAATACAGAGCGATTCGAAAGCCTTGCCATGCGGTCATACCGTTCCCTCCCCGTCCGACGCGACTCGCCTCGAACTCTAACCGCGCTGCCGGGACCGTCAACCGATCGCCCGCTGCGCCGAAACGAGCCGGCTGCCACATCATGGTGCCCAAAGGTCTAGCGACGACGGGATCGAAAAAAATGGGCCTGCAGCAGGGCAGGCCCGTTACCAAGGCGGAGCGAAATCGACCGATGCGTCAGTTCGGCAGCAGCGTCACGGGTACCTCGGTAATGCTGTCGACCGGCAGACCGTTGAGTTGAGCGGCCTTGCGCACGGACTCTTCGCTGGGGCCCTCGTAGACGCAAAACGTCCGGGTCTTCTGGGCATTCGCGTAGGACTCGACCCAGCGGACGCCGACCGATGCATTGTTGCGATTGACAGCCTCTTTGGTCGCGGTATTCAGGCCATCGAGTGCGCCGGCCGGGAATGTCCGCTCGATCAGGAATCGATGCATCGTTGCTCCTTGGGACGATCCGGCGGGGGTCGCGGGTTCCTGCGCGAAGGTGCCCGCGACGAGGCTCGCCATTAGAATAGGAAGAATCTTCTTCATGATCAGAACTCTCTTATGCATCTAGCGGTTCTGCGCGGCCACGACCTCGACCGGAAGCGGCGAGGGATAATTGGACAGGTAGACGGCGTACAGGGCCGGTCGATGAACCTGGGCCACGGCATCGCCGGTCAGGCGCTGGACGCAAGAGCGGAAATTCCGCTTCGACGGGAGATCGCCGTGATCCACGACCGAGCACATCTCCCGGGCCGCCTGTCCGATGCGCTGGTACAGGGCGCCGGCACCCTGCGCGGTGGATGCATCCGGCCCGGAGAATTCGATGATTCGATCCTGGATGATTTCGTCGGCGTGGCTCGTGGTGCTCAGGCCCATGGCGAGCACGGCGAAGGCCGACGCGGTAAGCAGGCGTTGCAGCGAAGCGGTGGTGGCGTTCATGGCGATCTCCTTCAAGTTGAATCGTTGGTTGAGGTGTTCCGGGGGATTTCCTCGCGGGCCGGTGCCGCATCCCTTGGAACGAAGTCTGGGCGCGGCGCCGTCGCAAGTCCTGATCGCGCCCTGAAATCGACCTAGGGAATCGCCGAAAGATGCCTTTGCCCCATCCTTCGGCTTCGGCGCCGCTGCAGGTCGGGGACCTGCGCGTCGAACCCTCGTTGGACGAGATCACCCGTAATGGGCGAACCGTCAAGATCGAGCGCAAGGCGATGCAGCTGCTGCTTTGCCTTGCCAGGAACCCGGGCCGGGTGGTCAGCGTCGACGAGCTGCTGGAGGAGGTCTGGAAGGGCGTGATCGTCAGCCAGGATTCGGTGTATGCCGCCGTTGCCGCCCTGCGCCGGACCTTGGGTGACGACCCGAAGAATCCGACGTACATCGCCAATGTTGCCCGCCGCGGCTACCGGCTGATCGCACCCGTTTCGGTCATTGAAGCACCGAGCGCAGGCGCCGGATCATCCGAATCCGCCGCGTCCGCGGCACCGGACAAGCCTTCCATCGCGGTCCTGCCATTTGTCAACCTTGGCGAAAGTGTCACGCAGGATTTCTTCAGTGATGGTTTCACGGAAGACATCATCACCGAGCTGTCGCGTTGGCGCCTGCTCGCCGTGCGCTCGCGTTCGGCCTCGTTCCGGTTCCGTGGCCCTGCGGTCGACCTGGCGCAGGCAGCGCGCGAATTGAACGTCCGGTACATCGTGGAAGGCAGCGTCCGGCGCCTTGGCGATGCGATCCGGGTTCACGCTCAGCTGATCGATGCCACGACGTCCAGCCACGTCTGGGCCGAAAAATTCGACCGGCCGGCCAATCAGTTCGTTGCTGTCCAGGATCAAATCGTGCAGACGATCGTCAGCACGCTGGTCGGACGGGTTCAGGTCGACCACGCGGAGCAGTCCAAGCGCAAGGCGCCGGAAAGCCTCGCGGCATACGAATGCGTGCTGCGCGGCAATGCCTTGTCGTGGGATGACCCGGCTGGCGCCGCAGAGGCGACGCGATTGTTCGAAAAAGCCATCGAGCTCGATCCGGGCTATGGCTTGGCCTATGCGCTGCTGTCCGCGATGCGCATCGGGAAATGGGAGCTGCAATCGGGGGACTCGCCAGCCATCCTGGAGGATGCCTACCGGCTGGCGCAGCGCGCGGTCGAACTCGACGACCGGGAGAGCACCTGCCATTCGTTGCTGGGGCATGCCTGCCTGTCCCGACGGGATTTCGATCTTGCCTTGCGGCACGTGCGCCGGGCGGTCGAACTGAATCCGAACAATCAATGGACTCTGGCGGATATGGCGACCCTGCTCATGTACCTTGGCGAAGCCGAGCAGGCATTGCAGTGGGGTGCCCGCGCAAGGGAGGCCGACCCGCACTTCGAAACGCCCTGGTTCTGGCGACAGCAGGCCCGCAGTCACCTGCTCCTTGGTCATCACGTCGACGCGCTGGCGGCGCTGGAGCGGATCGCCCAGCCCACCTACCTGGATTGCGCCTACATGGCAGGATGCCACGCGCACCTGGGCAATGCCGAGCCGTGCATTCGGTTCGTCAGCAAATGCCTCGCCAGTCGGCCAGATTTCTCGATCCGGCTATTCTTCAGGGTCGAGCCGTTCCGGAACAAGGCCGACGCCGACGCCATTGCGCATTCGATGCGACTCGCGGGACTGCCGGAGTAGGGGGCATTGTGGAATCAGGCTCCGTCCCGATCGAGGATGCGCTTGGTGATCCGCCCTGGGTCGAGCAGGTGCTCGATTTCTGGTTTCGTGAAATCGAAGAGCAGCGATGGTTCCATGGCGACGCGTCTTTCGATCGCCAGATTCATCTTCGCTTCAACGCCTTGCACGCCCGGATTTCAACGACCGAACCCGGTGATTTTTCCAGCGCGCGCCAGCTTCTCGCGGCGATCGTCGTCACCGACCAGCTATCGCGCAACATGTTCCGTGGGACGCCGCGCGCCTTTGCCGCCGATCCGCTCGCGCGCCGCCTGAGCGGGCGGGTCATCGCGCTGGGCCTGGATCGGGACATGCCGACCGCAGAGAGGTATTTCGTCTACCTGCCCTTCGAGCACAGCGAGAATCGCGAAGATCAGGCCCTGGCCGTCCGTCTTATCGAGTCGCTGGGCAACGCGTCCTGGACGCAATTCGCACGAATGCATCAAGCGAGCATTCTGCGCTTTGGTCGCTTTCCGGGGCGCAACCAGGCCCTGGGGCGCGTTTCGACCGACGAGGAATTGGCTTTCCTGGCGCAAAGCCAGCGTCCGATGCCTGCCGGCGCGTCTTGATGGGCATCGAGCAGCGCGCTTGCACCATGGCGCATCGAGGATCGAACCTGACCTTCGCATTGCACGTGGCGAAGGATCGCGCACGGGCTTGCATGGCTCCGTACTGGCCACGATACGATGGCGCACATCGAAGTTGCCGCCCAACAGATCATTGCTGTGGTAGCGGTTGAGAGCAACATCTGTCGCGGGTGGCCGTTACAAAATGGAAGCCAGGCCGCTGCTGGCTGCGGACCGTTCATGGTGATTCGGCAGCGATCCTAGGAGGCCTACCCAATGGAATCCGCCATGTCGTCGCTGATCGAACGCCTGCGCAACCGTGATGTCCTGCTCCGTGGCCGCTACAGCAGGTCTTCGCTAAGGCTGGGTAACCATTTCGAAGCGCGCCGGGAAATTCGTGCCCGGTGCACGGGCGATGCGGCGATCGCATTGTGCATCGAGGGTGATTGTCGCTCGCCGGGTGGCCCGGCTCCCTGGCCCTTCCTGATCGACGTCCCGGCGCTGTCGATGGTGGGGGCGATGGGACGCGCGTTCGCGCGCTGTGCCGAGCTGCCCCTCCTCGCCGGCTCGTTGCTGGCGACTGCCGATGCCTTCGAAATGCTCCTGCGGGCGGATGACGGTTCGCAAGGCTCCTTGCACCTGAGGCAGGGCGCGGACGGCGCGATCGCGGCATCCGGCATGATGGCCGGGTTGGACCTGTCGAGCGCTTTCTGGGCCAGGGAAGACGGCGAACATCAGATGGAAATGGCGCACCGCCGCATGCCAACCAAAGGACTCGCCGCCGAGGTTGCCCTCGATGCAGCAACAACGTTGGCCAATAACTTCAAAGGAGGCCGCGGGCAAAGTCTTTACGATGCGCTCTTCGCCCTGACTGGGGCCGATCAGACGATGGGGCAAATACTCAGGCTTCGTATCCTCGAGGGATGCAAACAGGCGCAAATCGCTACGCGCCTCGGCTTGCCAGAGCCCCAGGTGCGGCAAGCGCTTGCACGCGCCAGTTCCTTGCTGGAGACTCATATCGCCCTTTGGAACAGGCCGTAGATCAGTCCGGCGCCTGCAGCGACTCCTGAGGTCGGCCCGCTGGGTTACGCGCAAATGGCGATCGAAGGCCGGATTCCCGGTCGATCGCTCAACGATCGGGAGACGAACGGCCGAAGCGCCGCCGGATCAAATGGTCCAGCGAGGCGGCGCCCGCGCCCCGGCACAGCAAGACGAGCAGCATCGCGGCCCACTGCAGATGCGTAGGCCACGCCAGGGGATACACGAAAATCTCGATGAACGTCGTCATGCCGAGGAGCACCAGCGCAGCAAAGCGCGTGAGCAGGCCCAGCACGAGCAGCACCGGCATCGACAGTTCGATGCCCAGTGCGAGGTTGGCGGCAGCCAGCGGCGCAAGCACGGGCACCCGGTACTCGTCGGTGAACAGGGCGAGGGTGGCGCTCCAGTCGTCGAGCTTGACCATCGCCGAATTCCAGAAGATCGTCGCGACCGCCAGGCGCAAAGGAATGGCCAGCAGCGAATAGGGAATCCGCTCCAGGAAGCCGATGCCTTTGAGGAGCTTCGCGCTCCACCCGCCGGCCTGGCTTGCACCCGGGAGGGCGCCCGCGCCGTTCATGACGTCCTCTCGGTAAGGAGCGGTTGTAGGCTCATGGCGGGCCCCGGTCATCGATGGTGAACCCGACGAAGCACGCGCTTGCCAGCAAGCGCCCGAGCGTCTCGTCCTGCGCCACGCCCCGTGCCGCGCCGGCCTCCAGCGCCTCTTGCAAGCGGGCGCCCTTGCAAAGCGCCGCGGCAAAATTCCAGTCCGCCTCGGTCAGGCGCATCACCTGGGCACCCGTCGTCTCGGTCCGCTGCACCAGCAGCCAGCGAGGACGGGTCAGGGGATCCACGGCGCCAAGGGCCGTGTCGTCTTCGCCGATCACCGCGTGCCAGATCTCGTCCGCGGCCTGATTCAGTGCCAGCAGCCGCAGCGCGGGGTGGGCAACGAAGCGCAGCGCGCCGCTCTGGTCGGGCGCCACCGCGGCAAGTCGGGAAAGGTCCAGGCCAGCCGGTTCCGGGGCGTGCAAGGCCTCATGCACGGCCCATTCGAGCCGCGCGACGTCGGCCAAGTAGGGCAGCGTGGCGGCCGGCGCAAAGCACTCGAGAAACGGCGCAAAACCCGCTCCGAAGGCATCGAGCCATGCCATGCTCGGCCACGCCTGTTGTAGATAATGTCGCGCAGCACCTTCGAAGAACTCCGCGCCAACCAGTTTCCGGACAACCGGATGCGAAAGGGCAAGCGTCTTGACCAGCGCGTGCTGCGCGGTATGACGATGGATGGCGAGTCGATCGGCGGCCTCGATCGAGCCGCCCACGATGAACGGTTCGGGGTCGGGGCCCACGCCATCAACGATGGCGCGATGCACGGCCTGCTGCACCTCAAGCAGCGACGGCGCGGCGCGCATCATGATCCGCTTCCGACAGCAATCGGTCCGCGATCGCTGCTTCATCAAGCAGCACGTCAAGTGGCGGGATGTCGTTGTCCCACTCGATCAGGGTCGGCAAGGGGCCAAAGCGCAGCAGCGCCTGGCGATACAGCGCCCAGACCTCCGGGGCGACACGGCTGCCGTGGTCGTCGATGCGGATCGCGCGGCCATCCTCGAGCGCGCGCAGGCTATGGCCGGCCAGGTGGATCTGCGCCACGGCGTCGGCCGGCAAGGCATCCAGATAGGCCTGCGCCGACCAACCGTGATTGCAAGCGCTGACATGAATGTTGTTGACATCGCACAGGACGGCGCATCCCGTTCGGCGGGACACCGCGGCCAGGAACTCCCATTCCGGAATCGTCGAGTGGCGGTAGCGCAGGTAGCTCGACGGGTTTTCGACGAGGATCTGGCGCCGAAAGTGCTGCTGCGCCGCGTCGACATTGCGGCACACCACGGTCAGCGCTTCCTCGGTCATCGGCAAGGGCAGCAAATCGGGCAGGTAGTGGCCGTCAACCACGCACCAGGACAGGTGATCTGACAGCAGGCTGGGCTCGATGCGATCGGCCAGATCAGCGACGCGATCAAGATGCGTCGCATCCAGCCCCTGCGCGCTGCCCAGGGAAAGCCCCACTCCGTGCAGCGAAACCGGATAGAGCCTGCGCACGTCCTCCAGAGCGCGCAGGTTGGGGCCGCCGCCCAGGTAGTTCTCGGTATGCACCTCGAACCAGGGCAGTGGCGGCCGCTCTTCGATGACGGCGCGGTGATGCGCGAAACGCAAGCCGACACCTGCCCGGGCAGGGATCGCGGTACGCACGTTCATGGCCGGCATGCCGGCGCCCACCACGCCAACCGCCTCAGGTCGACTTGGTCTTGCCGCCGGCGATCTTCTCGCAGGCGCCCGCCGGCAGCATCACGAAGGATTTCGGATCGCGCGCCTTGTCGGCTTGCCCGGCGCAGGAGTGGGCGCCCTCCGAGCAATCGTTCTTTGCCACGGCGTTGACGCCGTAGCACTTTTCCATCTTGCCCTGCATGGACTTGTCCATCTTGTCCATGCCTCCCTGGGACATCTTGGAGGCATCCTTGGCCATGTCGTCGGCAGAGGCGGGCAGGGCGAGCGCACCGAGAGCCAGGCCAAGCGCGGCCGAAAGCGTCGAAGCAGCGAGCGTGAGTCGAGCCATGAGTGATCCCCTTTTCATGTTGATGAAGTCAATATGACGACCGGTGGGGCCCGTCGTCCGGACCCTCGTTCCCTTAGACGCCCGGGACAGCGGTTTCTTACAACAGGCAATGCGGCCGATGCTATGGGCGAATGGCCGGACCCGCCGGCGGATCGTTCGTACCTTCCGCGCTGGCCCGGCCTACGGCATACCCCCGTGCGACTTCGCGCAAGACGCGCATCTGCCGCCGGAAATTCCTGCACCCGGAGCACATCAGCAGATGGGTGGTCAAGCCGGCGCGCTCGGGCAGCCGCAGCCGCCGCTCCAGTTCCTGCGAGCAAAGTTCCGTAACCCGTTCGCAACTCAACATTACCGCAGCTCTGGCGCGCCCCAGCCGCTTTGCATGCAACCGCGCAGCTTCAATCTGGCGCGGTGCAGCAAAACGTGGCAGTTGGTGGTCGTGATCTTAAGCTGAATGCAGATCTCCGCGGTTTCGAAGCCGAGGAACTCGCGCATCATGAAGGCCCGGCCGCTGGCGTCGGGAAGATGGTCCAGACAGGCCTCGAATACGATCCAGAACTGGCGATTTCGCATCGCTTCCTCCGGATCGGGCCACGAAACCGGCCGCGCATCGCTCAGCCACGCGCCGTGCGCGTTGAACAGGTGTTCGGTACGTTCCTGCCAGTCCTCGCCATCGCCGACCAGGGTCGAAGCGGCGACGGTGCGGTCGGCTTGGCGCAAGTAGTCGATGACGCGGTTGCGCAGGATCGAGAAGACCCAGGTCTTCAACGTGGAGTTCCCGGCAAACGACCCGGCGTGGCGCAGCGCCGCCTCGATCGATTCCTGGACAAGGTCCTCGGCCACTTCGGTATTGCGCACCTGCAACTGGGCAAAGCGGAGCATGTCGGTGCGCAGTCCGGCGAGCGCCGCGACACCGATCTGGGCGACACCCTCAATTGCCTGCTCGGCGTCAGCGCTCGAATTCGGCCGCATGCCAACCCTGTAGAAGAAAGTGGAACTCGGGACTCCGGCCTCGGCCTTGGGTTTTCCCCGACCGACTAGTACTTCAACCCGTTAATTTCGAAACATAGTGGCGACCGAGCTTTCGATCGGCATCCTGGCGAGTGAAAGTCCACTCGATGGTGCGGTGTTCGGCATTGCGACGGCGTTGC
>Ga0209698_10001440_pt1 | contig 27350 bp, 23 predicted proteins | sample LitLauG_LLR_2012_FD_187203 | JGI IMG/M metagenome (GOLD analysis project Ga0209698, IMG submission 187203) | Freshwater sediment microbial communities from Pennsylvania, USA - Little Laurel Run_MetaG_LLR_2012 (SPAdes) (version 2) | ecosystem: Environmental > Aquatic > Freshwater > Creek >... | reverse complement strand
GATTTCGGTAGCGCGTTGTCCCCGGCGCCCATCCGAACACGGCGAGGGTTACGCCAACGCCAACGGTCTCGACCGTTTCGCCGGTAGGAATCAGCGTCGGGTAGTCGGCATGGGTGAACTGCCCCCCCGGTATATACGTTTTTTCAAGCTCCGGAGTTGAGGTGACGGGGAGGAAATGCAGGCCGGTGTCGGCCGGCTGGGTGGCAAACAGGCGGATTGGTTTGCCGCCGAGGTAGACGTTGGCGGCAATTTCGCCGCGCCGTAGCTTATCCTGTGCGATGGTGGGTTCGTCGGTATGGAAGTCCGGCGCGATGCCCAGTGTCTTGAATATGGCGCGGGCCGTCAGGTTGGTGCCGGCGCCTTCGACATCGATATTGATCGGCTTGCCCTGAAGATCGGCGAGCGACTGGATCTCCGGCCGAGCGCAGACATGCACGTCGTTGTCATACAGTTTGCAGATATACTGGACCTTGTTGAGTTCGCCTTGGTACAGATGAGCCCCTTGGGCATAGGCCAGTGCATCGGCCGCGACCAGCGCCAGATCCACACCCGGCAGGTGCAGTAAATCGCCGATGTTCTGCAGCGATCCCTTGCCGACGATCGGCACCACGCGCATGTCGTCGGAGTTGAGCACCGACGTCAGATCGGTGGCGATCCGCATGAAGGTGCCGTCGATCTCGCCCCCCATGATGCCGATGGTCATGGGTTGCGCCTCGGCAGCCGCGCTAACGCGCGATCCGGCCAGGAGCGCGGCGGCTGGAAGGGTAGAGAATAGGGACCGACGATGCATCGTTACCTCGCTGACAAAGCTTCAAGGAGTGGACCAGCCGCGGGGTCGCCGAGGCTGATGGCACGTTCGTACCAGGCACGGGCCAATGCCGGATTGGGATCGACACCACCCAAGGCGACGCCTCTTAAATAGGCGGGATCATAGAGGCGCCCGAGATGCAGCGCCGCGGCGGCGTCGCCCTGTGCGGCCGCACTGGCATAAAAACGGCGTGCGACGGACAGATCGCCCAGCCGTTCGGCATCCAGGCCGCGCGCGAACAACAGGGCCGCACGGGCGCCGGGGCCGGATGTTGCCTTGTCAGGGTTGGGCTTGGCGTCCCCCGGTGCGACGGGCGATTTCGGCGCGACCGGCACCTTTGGCGGCTCCTCCAGGGTGGCGGAGCGAGTCGGCGTTGCGGATTCCGGTGCCGATTGAACGAGTGGCGGTGCCGCCGGTTTGGCTGGCGCTGTCTCCAGCTTGGCGTGCTGGTCGGTGGATGGCGGTGCTTTGGGCGCCGCGTCCGGTGGTTGCTTGTTGGTATCGAGTAAGGCCGCCAGCTCGGCCAACTGATCCGGGGTGGCTTTGGGGATCATGTCCATCATGCGCATGATCGTCTCGGTCATGTTGTCGCCTGGCGGTTCCCAACGGTGACCGGCGGCGGCTTGAGCCTTCGCGTGCGCGAGGAGCTCGGCGAAGCTGGGGTCCGCGGCGTGGGCGGAGAGCGCCATCATGAGAACGGCCCCACCTCCCAATATATGGCCGCGGACCCTCGCTGCTATTTTGCTCGCTGGCATTTTCACGTTTCCACCTGAACGAGAGTGCTCCTGGCGACGTTCGTCCGACCCGGCGTCGGGGTCAGGCGATCGTTTTGCGGTTCAGCCATCGGTTCTGGTGACTGTCTCCTTTGTATCATCTGCGTCATCGGCCGGTTGCCCGCCGGCGCGGTTTCAAAACTGAGATAGGTTTGATACCGCCTGTTGTTTTAGCCCTACCTGCCGGTAATGCCAGTCATACGATGATCGTGCGGGCGAAACCGATCTGACATTTTCTTGAGGCCCCATGTTTTCTTGAGGCCCCATATCCGCGGCTGGGATCGCGCCGCGGGCGGTTCGACAGGTTTCGGTGCGTTGCCCTCTTGCCTTTCCACCCCTGGTAGGCGACCCTTGGGACACCCGAGTGGTCCAAAATAAGCAAAGCGAGGATGCCGTGAACGACTCTACGATCGTCACCGACTCAGTGAAACGTTTCAAGTGGGTCGGCACCCGTCCGATCCGCCCGGATGGGATACCCAAGGTGACAGGCCGAGCGATGTATGGCGCGGACCTGAAGTTGCCGGGCATGATTTATGGCAAGATCCTGCGTTCGCCGCATGCGCATGCCCGTATCCTGTCGATCGACACCTCGGCGGCCGAGGCGCTGCCGGGCGTGAAAGCGGTGATGACCGCCGCCGATCTTCCCACTCAGAAGTTCGATTATATCGGGCCGGAGCGCGTGGCGGTGAACTTCTGGCATGTCACCCGCAACATCATGGCGCGTGAAAAGGCTTTATATGAGGGGCATGCCGTCGCCGCCGTCGCCGCGATCAGCACCTCCATCGCGGAACACGCGGCCTCGTTGATCAAGGTCGAGTACGAGGTCCTGCCGCACGTCATCGACGTCGATGAAGCGATGGCGCCCGACGCGCCGCTGCTGTTCGAGGACATGATCACCCGCGGCATCGAACCGGCGCCGGCGAAGCCATCGAACATCTCCAAGCGCCTGGAATTCGCCATCGGCGACGTCGAAGCCGGCTTCAAGCTGGCCGACGTGGTGATCGAGAAGGAATTCAAGACCGCCGCCGTCCACCAGGCCTATATCGAGCCGCACGCCTGCGTGGCCAAATACGAGGCTGACGGCCAGTGCGAAATCTGGTCCTCCAGCCAGGGCCATTTTCAGATGCGTGCCCTGACCGCTCAGATCCTGGGCGCCAGCTTGGGCGATCTGCGTGTGACGCCGGCTGAGATCGGCGGCGGCTTTGGCGGCAAGACGGTCACTTACCTCGAGCCGGTCGCGGCCACGCTGTCCCGTAAATCCGGCCTGCCCGTGCGCATCCAAATGAGCCGCGAGGACGTGTTCCGCGGGTCCGGTCCGACATCAGGCGCCTCGATGTGGGTGAAGATCGGTGTCATGAAGGACGGCACCATCGTCGCCGCCGACGGCATTTACCGGTTCCAGGCGGGCGCGTTCCCGGGCTCGCCGGTGATGAACGGCTGCCTGTGCGCCTATGCGCCGTACGATATCCCGAATCAGCGCGCGGTCGGCTTTGACGTCGTGTCGAACCGGCCCAAGGCGGCGGCGTATCGCGCGCCCGGCTCGCCGATCTCGGCGTTCGGGGTGGAGAGCGTGCTGGATATGTGCGCTTCCGCGATCGGCATGGACCCGCTGGCGCTGCGCCTGAAGAACGCCTGCCGCATCGGCACCCCCACCTTGGCGGGTCCCAAGCATGCCCATGCCGGGTATGCCGAAACTGTGGAGGCGCTGCAGAAACACCCGGCGTATCAGGTGAAGCTGGGTCCGAACCAGGGCCGTGGCGTGGCTTCGGGGTATTGGTTCAACGGCGGCGGCGAATCCTCCGCCACGTTGCAGGTGAATGCCGACGGCACCGTGCTGGTGGCGACGGGCAGCCCGGATATCGGCGGGTCGCGTGCATCCATGGCGATCATGGCGGCTGAGACACTGGGCGTGGACTACCACAACGTGCGCGCCATCGTCGCCGACACGGCGTCGGTCGGTTATACCCATGTCACCGGCGGCTCCCGCGTCACGTTCGCGACGGGAACGGCGGTGGTGAACGCCTCCAAGACCGTGGTGAAGGAACTCTGCAAGCGCGCCGCGCTGATTTGGGGCGTGGAAGAGGACGGCGTGGTCTGGGAGGACGGGTATGCCAAGCCGGCTTCCTCCAACGTCGGCGACTTCAAGCCGTTGTCGTTGAAAGAGATCGCGGCCAAGGCGGCGGCGACCGGTGGACCGATCACGGCGTCGAACGGCGTCAACGCGGGCGGTCAGGCACCCGGGTTCGCGACGCAGTTCTGCGACGTGGAAGTCGATCCGGAGACCGGCAAGGTGACCATTCTGCGCTTCGTAGCGGCTCAGGACGTGGGTCGCGCCATCCATCCGGCTTATGTCGAAGGCCAGATCCAGGGCGGCGTGGTGCAGGGCATCGGTTGGGCGCTGAACGAGGAATACATCTACAACGCCAAGGGCCAGCTCGATAACGCCGGCTTCCTGGATTACCGCTGCCCGGTCGCGTCCGATCTGCCGATGATCGATGCGGTCATGGTGGAAGTGCCGAACCCGACGCATCCGTATGGGGCGAAGGGCGTGGGCGAAGTGGGTATCTGCCCGCCGATGGCCGCGATCGCCAACGCGATCCAAATGGCGACCGGCAAGCGGATGACGGAACTGCCGATGTCGCCGCCGCGCCTGCTGGCCGCTTTGTCGGCCTGATCTTAGTGGCACGGGTCGTATTCACCTCGGGCTTCGCACGCCGCTATACCAGCGGCGTGCGGGAGTTCGAGGTGGAGGCGAAGAACCTTCGGGGCGTCCTGAAGGCGATGGACGACCTCTATCCAGGTCTCGCTGAGCACCTGGAGGAGGAGACGACGGTCGCGATCAACGGCGAATACCACGAGACCGGGTATTTCCAACCGGTGCCGCCGGGGGCGGAGGTGTTCTTTATCCCGCGGATCGAGGGCGGGTAGTTAGAGCTTTAGAATCAGTCAGTGGGTCGGCGCCTCTTTCAAACCATCGGCGATGGTCGCCTCCTGCCAATCCGTCGTCTCGGACGCGAGGCGATGGTCCTGCTCGACGGCGAGGGCTGTCAGATACAGCGGGTCGGTGTCGTCGTCAGCCCAGGCCGCAAGCGCTTGTTCAAGCAGGTTGCCAACAAATGCGCTGCGTTGGCGTTGTGGCACCGTGCCCCGGAATTTGCCAACCAGTTCCTCGGGGAGGCGCAGCAGGAGTTGTTTGGTTGGCACCGAATCGTCCTTTGGAGGAGATGTCAAGGTAGATATCCATGCCGTCCAGACAACCCCATACCCGATTGATCGGATGATGGTCTAAACGACCAATCGGATTTTCGCGCCGTGGACGGGTTCCCGCGGCAGTCCCTCGGTCTCGGCGAAGGAACCCCACATGTCGCCGTTGTAGCCTTCCAGCGAGAATTGGCGGGGGCGATAGGTCGCCTCCTGCTCCGGCAGGATGTGTTTCACGCCCACGGAATACTCGTAGACCATGCCGTCCGGGCCCTCGAAATACACCATCATCGCGGTGGAAATCGGATGCCGTCCGGGACCGTAGACGATCTTCACGCCTTGCTGCTTCAGCCAGTAGTAGGACCGCATGACATCGTCGATGTCCTCGACCTGATGATTGATGTGTTGAATGCCCGGTCGTGAGGACGGCATCAGCACCACCGTGTGGTGCACCGTGCCGATCCGCAAGAATGTTGCGTCACCGAGCCAATCCGAGACGCGGGCGTTGACCAATTTGGTCCAGAACTCGGTGTCGCGCGTGGTGTCGGTGCTGAACAGGGCGACGTGGCTGAAGTTGGTGATGCCGACATCCCTGGCGGGAACGAAACGCGTGCCACTGTTGTAGGGGCGGGCGAGGATTTCGATTTTGTTGCCGCTGGGATCCGATGACGCAATGAACGCCTTGGTGCGCCGGCTGTCACATTCCTCGCGCGTGCCAAAATGCACCGGGCGTCCCGCCTGTTCGAGCGCCGCGCCCACCGCGTCCAGATCGGCGGGATCGAACAGTTCCAGCCCGATGGCCTGATCCGACGGATCGCCCTCGAAATAGACCAGTGTGTGGTCCCTGGTGTCGCCGCGCACGTCGACCTTGTCGCTGCGGAAATAGGCCGCGTTCCCTTCGCGGGCGACCAGTTGCAGTCCCACGATTTGGGTGGCGAACTTGATCGCCGAGTCCAGGTCCCGCGTGCCCAGGCGCGCATAACGGATGTCGTGCAGATTGATCATCTCGCCTCCTGTCGCACCCGCTTAACGCGGCGCGTGCGTGTCGGGTTAGTCCGTCCAGCGGCGTTCCGCCTGCCGCTGGACGGGGGCTGTATCAGCCTTCGTTCACCGCCGGGTATGGCTGCCGCCATTTGTCGAGATACACGAAGTCGGACAGTTTGCCGCGGCCGACCGGGCCGAATTTGCCCATCGGATAGCCGATCGGCAGGATGGCATAGGAATGCACGCCCTCAGGCAGGCCCAATGCGGCCTCGCTTTCCTTGGCGTGCAGCAGATGCCGCGTCGTCAAAGTAGACCCCAGCCCGAGCGCGCGGGTCGCCAGCAGCATGTTCTGCACCGCCGGATAAATCGATGCGCCAGTGGCTCGATTTGGGTTCGGGCCATCCATCAAACACGCAACAATCCAGACCGGCGCTTCATGAAAGTGTTCGGTCAGGTATTCGACCGCGGTGTGTTGCTTGCCGTATCGTTCCGCTGTCACGCCAGGCGGCGTCGGGCTGGATGCGTAACGAGGCCCGACGACCTCATCGAACGCCTTCTTGTACCAGACCTGCACGGCCTTCTTGATGGCCGGGTCCTTGATGACCAGGAAGCGCCAGGTCTGGGTGTTGCCGCCGTTCGCGGCGCTGATGCCGGCTTCCAGGATTTTCTTGATCAGCGCATCGGGGACGGGATCGGGTTTCAGCCGGCGCATGGAGCGTGTGGTGCCAAGGATTTCGAAAAAATCGGGCATGGTACTGGTTTCCTCCTAAATTCGTTTCACTGGTGCGACGCCACCCGAACCGGAGCGGCCGCCGTCGATAACGATGTGGGTGCCGGTGACGTCGCCGGACAGGTCGGAGCACAGGTATAGCACGGCACCGGCGATTTCCTCGGGCAGCGCATAGCGGCCGGTGGGGATGCCGGCCGCATAGGCGGCGTGGACGCTTTCCGGGCTGTTGGGATTTCGTTGTGATTCCAGGGAGCGCATCATGCGGGTTTCCACCGGGCCGGGGCACACGGCATTCACCCGCACGCCCAGTCCCGCGACGTCGGTGGAGGCGACCTTGGTCAGCCCGAGGACACCGTGCTTGGACGCCACATAGGCCGGCATGCCCGGCGAGCCGAACAGGCCGGCGACCGACGCGGTGTTTACGATCGCGCCTGATCCCTGCTTCAACATGACGGGCAGGACGTAACGCATCCCAAGGAACACGCCTTTCAGATTGACCGCGATCACCTGGTCGAAAATGTCCTCGTCATAGTCCTGGGTTGGGATAACCTTGCCCTCGATGCCGGCGTTGTTAAAGAACGCGTCGATCCGGCCGTATGCGGCCAAGGTCTTTTCGACGTAATTCTTGACGGAGGCGGATTGCGTGACGTCCGCCTTGACGAACGCCGCCGTACCGCCGCGTTGGGCGATGATATCGACGCTGGCCTGACCGGAATCCGCATCGGCATCCACCACCATCACCTTCGCCCCCCGCAACGCAAAACCCAGCGCCGTCGCTCGGCCGATGCCGCCACCGCCGCCGGTGATGAGCGCAACCTTGCCGTTGAAGTCCATGTTCGTTCCTTTTCTTTATTGCAGGCAACTATTGTTCCGGCCTGTCACACGGATTCGATTTCGACCGGGAACAACGCGGTGGCGTCGTCCACATGCAGCAGGTGATAGACGTTGAACCGGTACGCCGGCCCGAGGGAAACCTCAGGCGGAGTAAACGGAAATGCGATATTGCCGGCTGTGGACAGACGGCCGGGATAGCCGAAATGCAACAGGAACTGCTTGCAGGTGCGCACCACTTCCGCGGCGCGTTCGCGGGTGGGGGCAATGCATTCGCCCATGATGAAGACCTCGTTCGGCGGCGGCTCGTTTTCCGGCACCACCATCCGCACGCCGTCGATCCCGTACACACGGAAGCGTAACGTGTAGTCCATCGGCAATTCCTCGCAGACCAGGCTTTGCACCAGGTCGGCGACCTTCGGCAGCAGCGCCTTGCACTGCGCGATGAACCGGGGATCGGCTGATCCACACAGCAACACCGCCCGCTCGCCGATCTTGCGGGCACCCTCCAGTTTGATGGTCGGGTGGGTGCTGTCGCGCCACGTCGCGCCGGTGACCCGAGCGCGGCGGTCGTCGACGGCTTCGTAGTGGGCGAGGGAGAGATCGAGCGTGCCGTCAGGCTCCTGCATCATGAACGGGTCGGACTGTTCGTACAGGCTGTGCGCGGCGACCGAGGTGGGGGTGGCGCGACGCTCCGGGTTCATGCTTTCGAGGACGAAACCATCGTGGTCGAGTTCCGCCAGGATCGGATCGCGGCCGCCGGGGACGCAGCACAGTGAACCGCATTCGATGATCTTGGCCATGTGCATGGCAAGCCCGACCGGATACCCCAACAGCGCCGGCAGCGCCGCGAAAATCGCCGTATCGCACGATCGGCCTGCAACAATCACATCGACGTCGGCTTCCAAAGCGTTGCGGAACGGCCCCATCCCCATCTGGCCGACGATGTGGGAGGCTTCGGTCACATCTTCCTCGGTCAGTACAGGCATGCCGTCGAAACTGGTGACTTTACCGGAATGAATGGCGTCCAGAAGCATCGGGCGGGACATGTCGGCGCGCATCACCGCCATGCGGAAGCGCAGTCCGTCGGTCCTGGCGATGTCGCGCAGCATGGCCAGGGTGGCATCCAAATGCGGGCCGGCGCCCGCCGACCCGGCGGTGCCGATGACCAGCGGCACATCAAGCGTTCTGGCTGCGAGCAAGACCCGGCGGAGGTCGCGACGGGTGGCCTCGGGGGAGGTCGCCATCTCACCCTTGCCGAGATAGGTGGGGCCGATGTCGATCGATCCCATATCGCAACCGATCAGGTCGGGACGGCGTTCGATCCCGGCCTTGAACGAGTCCGCCGGGGTACCGTAGCCGAGTTGGCCGGAGGCACCCAGCAGACGGATCGGGCGGGGGGAACGGCGGAGTTCGGCGATGATGCGGCCGGAGGCGCTCATGTTCGCGTCACCTTTGTCGGGTTATCGGGCAAGCGGATCCATAACGGTGAAGGAAGAATCATATCTCGATTCCCAGTAACGGTGCGTGTTGTTGCGCGCCGTAGACATCGAAATCGCCGGGATCGCCGGCCATGATGGCGCGCGCCATGACGATCTTGATGGCGCGTCCGACGGGGTAGGGGATGATGGTCACCTGATCGGCGGGTACGCGATACAGCCGACCGATGTTCGCGGCCCCCAACGCGGGGGATTGCGCGACGCGCTGATAGTCCGCGTCGGACCCGAACATGATGTCCAGCGTCAGGCGCCTCGGACCCGCGTTCTTGCTGCGAATGACCTGGGCGATATCGGACAGTTTCATGGCGTGTGCAACTCCGCGCGTGGCCGGGTGACGGTGCGGATTCCGAACTTGAAGGCGACCAGCGGAGCTTTGACCTCGGCGATGGCTTCTTCGGGCGTTGCCGCGTCAAAGATGACGACGTCGGCGGGGTTGCCGACGGCGATGCCGTAGTCCTTCAAGTTCATCAGCTTGGCGGAACGATCGGTCAGCATGGAGAAGCACTCTCGCAGCCGGTGCGCTTCGCCGATTTGACAGACATTGGCTTGCATATTGGCGATGCGGATCAGGTTGCCGTCACCCAGCGGGGTGAACGGATTGAGGATGTTGTTGGAAGAAATCGAGCAGTTGACGCCGTTCTCCACCAGCACGTTCGCGTCGGCGACACCGCGGCGGACGCTGTGGTCCTGGTCGCGGCCCATCATGTACAGGTCGGTCGCCGGCAGCACCGTGACCGCCACGCCGGCATCGGCGATCTCGGCGGCCAGCGCCCGCAAATCCGCCGGCGGCAACGTCGAATATTTGCAGCCGTGACCGACCGCGACGCGCCCGCCCAGGCCGTACCGCTTCGTCAGTTCGCAAACGAGATGGATATCCATGTCGGCCGAACTGTTGCCGGAGTCCAGGTGCATGTCGATATCGGCGTCATACTCGCGGGCCAGGTCGAAGATGCGGTGGATCTGGCCGCGTTTGTCGGGATCGTAATTGGGGGCGGCGCCGATCACCCGGGCACCACGTTTCAATGCCTGCACCAGCAGCTCGTCGGAGCGTTTGTTGTTGGTCAGGCCTTCCTGCGGGAACACGCAGAGTTCGATCTCGATCGCCCAGGCGTAGTCGCGCCGCAGTTGTTCCAGCGCGTCAAAGCTGCGCATTTCGACGCCGGCATCCAATTCGACATGGGTCCGCATGCGCTGCGTGCCCTGTTTGATGCAGTTTTCCAGTGTCGTGCTGGCGCGGCGGTAGACGTCGGCTTCGGTAAACGTCTGCTTCACGGCGGCGACGCGGGGGACGGCGTTGGCGTTGCGGCCATCCTCGGGCGGGCAGCGGTCGATGATGCGGGTCTTGTCGAGGTGGATGTGGGTTTCGACCAGTCCGGCGCAGGCCAGATGGCCGGCGGCGTCGTATTCCGGTGCGTCGGCCGCCAGACCGGCTTCGATCGCCACGATCTTGCCACCCGCGATGCCGATGTCGAGCGGCGCGTTTCCAAATGGGCGTGCGTTGCGGATGATCAGGTCCATGCGGTTTCCTTTTTACGGCCACCAGCGTGCCAGCCGAACCGCGCGGCTGTAAAGGCTCAGAGCCGTCCGAACAGGAGGCCGCAGTAAGTGCCGATAACGCACAGGATGACGGAGCCGACCGCGTAGCCCATGGCGGGACCGATATCGCCGGATTGCAGCAGTTCCAGTGTCTGGAGGCTGAAGGCCGAGAAGGTGGTGAAACCGCCGCAGATGCCGGTCATCAGAAAAATGCGAATATCGGCGTGCATGGCGACCCGAGGCGGAGTCATCGTCATGCCGGCGACCAGCCCGATGACGAACGATCCCAGAACGTTGATCAGCAGCGTGCCCCAGGGGAATCTGGGGCCGGTCAGCGCCGTCATCACCGTAGCGAGCCAGAAGCGGCCCAAACTTCCTATTGCGCCGCCGACAGCGACTGCGATCCCTGTGCCCATTGCGACTGCGATCCCTGCGCCCATTGCGTCCTCGACTCCGCGCTACCGGCGGGTAGCGGCGTTGCGCCGCATGCATGGCAACCGGACTGGTATCCATATGATAACGCGGCTTATAATGAGCGCAACCCTCAAGGTGTACCATTGGACGAGTTTCATCGCGATCTGCTGTTCCTGCTGCACGACGTGGCGCGCCTGCTGCGCGTTGACGCGGACAAGCGCGCGCGCTTGCATGGGATGACGCGGGCGCAGTGGGCGATCTTGATCTGGTTGGAACGCCAACCTGGTATCTCGCAAAAAGAACTGTCCGAAATCCTTGAAGTCGAGCCGATCACGGTCGCCCGCCTGATCGACCGGCTGGAGAGTCGCAGCATGGTCGAGCGCCGTTCGGACCCCAAGGACCGGCGCATCTGGCGGCTGCATTTGTTGCCCCCGGCGAAGGCCGTGTTGCACGAGATCGATGACCAGCGGACCGAAATGACGCGGATGGTCACCGTGGGTATCGACGAGACCACCATTGAAATCATGACCGAGGCACTGATGCGGATGAAAGCGACCCTGGCTCACGATGCTCATCCTTCCCGCGGTCAGGAGGCGCAAGCCTCGCGCGGTTCAGCCCAGACCGTAGCGCGGGAGGCCGTCTGATGTCCCAGGCGACGATGTCGGGTCCCGCGGCCCATGTAACCGAAACGCCTCGGGTTACCGAAACGCCGTCCAGGCAGCGGATCGGCCGTGGCGTGGTGCGTCCGATCCTGATGCTGGGCGGGATCGCCGTGGTGATCATTGGTGCGGCTTTTTACTGGATCTCCGGCGGACGGGTGGTGTCGATCGACGATGCCTATGTGCGGGCGGCGAAGGAAATCATCGCCACCGACGTGTCCGGCATCGTCGCCTCGGTGCCGGTGCGGGAGGGCCAGCGCGTCAAGAAAGGCGACGTCCTGTTGCGCCTGGACCCCAAGCCGTTCCAGATCGCGTTGGCCGGTGCGACCGCCAACCGGAACGGCATGGTCTCGACCCTGAATGCGATGAAGCTGGACTACAAGCGGATGTTGCGTGAGGTCGATGTGAAGCAGGCGCAGCTTGAATCCGACCAGGCGAGCTTCGACCGCTATGCCGGGCTGATCAAAAGCGGCGGCGTGACGCGGGCGGATTACGATAATGCGCGATTCCTGCTGATGGCGGACAAGCAGGCGGTGCAGGCGCTGAAGGTCACGGCCGGGGTGCAGTTGGCCAGGTTGGGCGGCGACCCCGAGGTCGATGTCACCACGATGTCGGATTACCTCCAGGCCCAGGCGCGGGTGGACGAGATGCAGCGGCAACTGGACCACACGGTAATCTATGCGCCGTTCGGCGGGATCGTCACGCAGGTGGAAACGGTGCAGCCCGGCATGTATCTGGCGGCGGCGACAGCGGCGTTCGGGCTGGTTTCGACGGAGAACGTCTGGGTCGAGGCCAATCCGAAAGAAACCGAACTGACCCATGTGAAACCCGGCGACAAAGTGGATGTGACGGTGGATACCTACCCGGGCCGCACCTGGAAGGCCGAGGTGGAAGCTATCGCGCCGAACAGCGGGTCGGAATTCTCGGTATTGCCGGCGCAGAACACGTCGGGCAACTGGGTCAAGGTGGTGCAGCGTATCCCGGTGCGGATCAAGATCGAACACCAGGACGGCGATCCGGAACTGCGCGCCGGCATGAGCGTCATCGCCGAGATCGATACCGGCCATCACCGCTCCTGGCGCGATCTGTTCTAAAGCGTGATCGTTCGAGGTTGCTTTTACCTCACACATGAATCACGCGATCAAACAAAGGACTAGACCATGACCGACAGCTCAAAGTTGGGTCAACCTCAAACGATCAGGGTCTAAGCGATGGCGTCCACACCGCAACAGCAGGTGCCGCATCGGCTCATCATTACGCTGTGTACGGTGGGTGCGACGCTGATGCAGGCGTTGGACCAGACGATCGCCAACGTGGCGCTGCCCTATATGCAGGGCAGCCTGTCGGCGACCTATGACGAGATCACCTGGGTTCTGACGTCCTATATCACCGCCGCGGCGATCATGACCGCTCCGGTGGGGTGGCTGGCATCCCGGTTCGGCCGCAAATACCTGTTCATTACCTGTCTGATCGGTTTCACGATCACCTCGATGATGTGCGGCGCGGCGCAGTCCCTGGCGCAGATCGTGGTGTTCCGGTTGTTGCAGGGCGTGTTCGGTGCCGCGCTGGTGCCGCTGTCGCAATCCACCATGATGGACATCTATCCAATCGAGCAGCGCGGCAAGGCGATGGCGATCTGGGGGGTCGGCGTGATGGTCGGGCCGATCCTGGGACCGACCCTCGGCGGCTATCTGACGGAGATGTACAACTGGCGTTACGTGTTTTACATCAATCTGCCGTTCGGCATCCTGGCGACGCTGGGGCTGGTGTTCTTCATGCCGCGGTCGTTCGGCAATTTCAATTTGCGGTTCGACTGGATCGGTTTCGCGGTGTTGTCGCTGGGGATCGGCGGCTTGCAGATGATGCTGGACCGGGGCCAGGACCAGGACTGGTTCAACGCCACCGAAATAATCGCCGAAGCCGTGTTGGGCGGGCTGGGGGTTTACCTGTTCATTGTCCACATGATCACGGCGAAGAAGCCGTTCATTCCGGTCGTGTTGTTCAAGGACCGGAATTTCTCGGCCGGCCTGGTGTTGATGGCCGCGACCGGGACGATTCTGGTGTCCAGTTCCTCGCTGATGGCGCCGTGGTTGCAGAATCTGGCGAACTACCCTGTGGAAACCGCCGGATTGATCATGGCGCCGCGTGGGATCGGCACGATGACGGCGATGCTGACCGGGGGGAAGCTGTCCAGCCGGTTCGACCCGCGCAAGTTGATGGCCGGCGGTATTCTGATGCTGGCGTGGTCGATGTGGGAGATGACGCAGTGGACTCCCGATGTGGCGCAGTGGACGATCGTGGTGACGATCATGGTGCAGGGCGCCGGCCTGGGGTTTGTGTTCCTGCCGTTGCAGGTGCTGGCGTTCGCGACATTGCCGCCGCAATACCGGACGGATGGGGCATCGTTGTTCAGTTTGTTCCGCAATATCGGCGCGGCGGTGGGGGTGTCGGTCACGTCGTCGATGCTATCGCATAATACGCAGGTTTTGCATGAGTCGATCGGGGCGTCGGTGACACCGTTTAATCGGGCCCTGCAAGGGGGCGGGATGGTCAGTCGGATGTGGAACCCGATGCAGCCGCATGGTGCGGCGTTGTTGGATCATGTCGTCAACCAGCAGGCTCAGATCACGGCTTATATTGATGATTACTGGATGATGTTTTTAACTACGCTGCCGTCGCTTGGGTTATTGTTTCTGTTGCGTCGGCCGCGCACGACGTCGGCGGCGCCGGTGGAGGCGCATGCGGCAATGGATTAGGGAAGGTGAGACGGGGGCGTTGCCCCTCGACCCCATCAAAGGCGTCGCCTTTGAAATCCACTCATTGGGGTTGAGAATAAAGTAGCTGGTTCCAAGGGCTGTGTCCTTGGCGGGTGCAGGGCGGAGCCCTGGCCTAATCTTTTTCTTCGGATCAAAGCAATGACAACAATACCCTCAACCATCCCCAGGACCGCCCTGATCACCGGCGGAGCCACCCGCCTGGGCAAGGCCATCGCATTAGAACTGGCCCGCAACGGTTTCAATATCGCCATCCACTGCCACACCAGCACCGACGCGGCCCTGGACACGCGCGCCAACATTCACGCCATCGGCCGGCGCGCCATCGTCCTGCACGCCGACCTGGCCGACGAATCCCGGGTTACCTCCCTCATCCCCGCCGCCGCCGAAGCGCTCGGTCCCATCGGGGTGCTGGTGAACAATGCCAGCCGCTTCGACCGCGACGAGTGGCACGACGCCACCCGCGAATCATGGGATGCCCATCTGGGCCCGAATCTGCGGGCGCCCTTCGTGCTGACGCAGGCGTTCGCCCGAGCACTGCCGGCGGAATCCGAGGGCGTCATCATCAACATGATTGACCAGCGGGTGTGGTCGCTGACGCCGCATTTCGTTTCGTACACGATCTCCAAGGCCGGGTTATGGGCGCTGACCCAGACCATGGCGCTGGCCCTGGCGCCCACAATCAGGGTGAACGCCATCGGCCCCGGTCCGGCGCTGCCCAGCCCGCGGCAAAGCCCGGAACAATTTGCCAATCAATCGGCGTCGGTTCCACTCGGCCATGGCACCGATCCGGCGGAGGTCGCGCGGGCCGTGATGGCGATCCTGGGTTTGCCGGCAATGACCGGGCAGATGATCGCGCTCGACGGCGGGCAACATCTGCAATGGGCGGCGGGGCGGAACGTCACGCCCCCGCAAGAGTAACCGAGGCGCTGTCCGGCAGGCGCATCCAGGCCGGGACCCGCGCGGTCAATGTAGCCTCCGCGCAGCGCAGCGTCGCACCCAGGGCGTCCAGCCGCACAGACGCGAGACCGATCCCGTCGCGTCCCGAACGCATGGTGCCGACCTCGGTGGTATCGCGAAAGATGGGTGTTCCGCACGCCGGCAGCGGACCGTCCACGGCCACCGGCACCAAACGCCGCTTGACCAGGCCGCGGTATTTTGTCCGCGCGGTCAATTCTTGCCCCATGTAGCAACCTTTCGACCAGGACACGCCGGCGAGTTCGTCGAAACCGGCTTCCAACAGGACGCTGCGATCGGCCTCCATGTCGCGGGAGCCATCGGGCAGGCCGGCGGCGAGGCGGTGGCGGTCCCAGTCATCCGGCGTCGCGTTGGCGCTCAGGGGTTCGGTCGCCAGGATGCGCCAGGCAAAGTCGGGCAGCCTGGGATCGGGCGCGAGGATGCCGGGGACGTCCGGCCGGCCGTTCCAGGCGACGTGGACGTGCAATCCAGGTTCGGACCGCAGGGTGGCCCGCATACGCAGCCGGTAGCGCGACAGGCGCTGGATCAGCATGTCGACCTGTGCGGCCTCGCAGTCCAGTAGCAAAGCGTCGGCGGTGGCGAACACGAAGAAATCCGCCAGCCATTTGCCTTGGGCCGTCAGTAAGGCGGCCCAGACCGCATGGCCGGGGCGTGCGGCCTCGATATCGTTGGACACGAGGCCTTGCAGGAAGGCGACGCGGTCATCGCCCTCGATGGCCAGGACGGCTCTTTCGGGCAGGGGGCTCAATTGGATCATGCGCCATAGTTAACGCGGGCGAAGCGCTCCGCAAGCCGGCAGGTGGGGCCGGCAGCAACCGAACCAGGGCGTCGTGCCGTTCGCCGCCCTGTGTCGCCAGGGTCGCTTGCGCGAGAAATGCCTGCCGCGCCTGCGCGATGCGGGTCTGTCGCAGCGCCTGATTGCGGATGAGCCAGTCGATCGCGGCGTGCCAGTGCAGCGGATCGTTCGCCACGAGTTGCCCGGCGGGTCCGTCGGCGATCGACCCGCGATAGACCGGCGTGTCGGAGGCCAGCACGGTCAACCCCAGCGCGGCGTAATCCATCGCCTTGATGGGCGACTTACTGAGGTTGAATGGTGTGTCCAGCAGCGGCGCCAGACCGATATGCCAGCGTGGTTGCCGATGTGTCAGCCAATCGACGAAGCCCGGATAGGATCGCGACGCATGCGTCGTTGGGCCGATCCGGTTCAGGCCCGCCGGCAGCTCGGCGCGGTTGGTCATACCCAGGATGTCGATGGCGATGGCGCCGCCGTATTCCGCGTGCAGCCGCAGCAGGGCCGGCTCGATCATCGCGAAATCATGGTCGTGGGAGGAGGTGCCCATGCAGAGGATGCGGACCGGGTGATCCCAGAATGGAGACGGGGCAGGCGCATGTGTCCAGAGACGCTCATCCAGCCGGTTCTCGATCACCACCGCGTCGGGCCGGATCGAGGCGAGCCGGTTAGCGAGGCCGGGGGTCGAGACCCAGACCGCGTCCGCGACCGCCAGCATGCACCGGACCCCGTCCGTGAGCGGGTGAAGCTGGCGGGCATCCGGGTGATCGGCGGGGATGGAGAGCAGGTCGTCGTCGAGGTCGTACAGCAATTTCGCCCCGGTGCGGCGTGCGTGTTCGGCGAGGCGGTTGGCGGTTATCGGGTCGGGAATGGCATGACGCTGCGTAACGATGATGTCGGCCTGGCAGTCGAAGACCGTTGCGTGATCCGCCAGGGTGATGTCGAACCGGTCGCCGGTCGCCGGGTGGTCCAGCGGTTGCAGCAGCCTTATGTGGGCGCACGGTGTTGGGCCGCCGAAGTCGTATCGCTCAGGCACGATGACGATGCGGGGTTTTTGGGTCGCTTTGGTTTTCCCGGGTGCGGGCGACAGGTAGTGATCGCGATAGAAATCGGACGTCGGTCGCGGGAGGGCGACAGCGGCCGGTTTGCCGCGATTTCGCAGTGCGGTGCGCACGTTTTCAAAGGCTGCCAGCCACGCGGCGGCCGAAGCCCGGTGGTCGATCAGCCAGGAGTTGGGACGGCCGGCCAGACGCTCAGGAAACGATCCAAGATCGCTGGCGACGATCGGCCGGCCGGTGGCGATGGCGGCACTCAGCGTGTAGCTGAACGTTTCCGGCCAGACGGCGGGAAACCAGAAGACATGCGGGTCGATCTGCTTCAACAGGTCCGGCAGTTCGCTGTCCTGATAGGGTCCTGTCACCTTGATCGATTTCGCCGCAAGCGGTGGGAAATTGGCTTCCAGATGCCCGATCAGATGGAGCTCGATGGTTCCGGGAGGCGCCGCCTCGGCGAGTTCGGCCACGACGCGGGCGCCTTTGTGGTTCGCAAGTACACCCAGTAAAACCACGCGTAAGGGACCGGTGGTGGCTTTGGGTGTGTCGATGTTCCAGAATTCCCGGGTTTGTTCCCCGTGAGGAACGACGATGGCGCGTTGGGCCATGCCGTACCGATCCAGCCGAGCTCTGGCATCTTCGCTGGGACAGATCACCCGGTCAGCGTCGATGAACTGCCAGGCATGGTCGCGCCGCCAGGAAACGATATCCCGGGCACCGTGGGAACTCTGACTGGCGATGCAGGCGTTGCAGGTGGCGGGACCGGGTTCGCCGCAGTAAAAGGCCTCGACCGAGCGGCGGAGGTTTACCTGGGGACAGATGGCGAAGTAGTCGTGGACAGTGACGTCGAACGGCACGCCGAGGCGCAGTATCAGACCGCGAATGTCCATATCCATCTGGAGCAGGTGATGCAGGTGAACCCGAGACACATTCATGGACCGCAGCAGGGTTACCAGGTCGTTCAGCCGGTCCGCCGGCAATGTCAGTTCGGGGTGGTTCGGCAATGAAGGGATCGACAGCGTCGTGCCCCGTTCGGTTCCCTTCAGCAGCAGCACTTTGGCATTGTTGCGATACCGTTGCAACAGGCTGTCGATATGCCGTTGTACGCCGCCGCCAAGATTGTGAGTGACCATCAGGATGACCGGGACTTGGGCATCGCGGAACAGGGCCGCGGTCACCGCGAAGCGGAACGGCGTGACCGTATCCAGACCCGACTTTTCCGCCAAGCCTGGAATCTGATCGGCATCGTTCTGAACTGGCGATTCGATGCGATTTACCAACGTGTCGCAGGCAAGCCGGTGACGCCAGCCCGCGACGTTCGCTCGCAGGCCAAAATCGCTGTTTGCCGGATCGCCCACGGCGGTGATGGCCGCCCGGCGGATGTAGAGGCACGGGCCCGCCTTTATGGGGATGTCCACGGAGCGGCCGGCGTTGACCGTTTGGCAGATGGCGTCGATTTGGGTTGGGGTTTGGTCACCTCGATCGTCGAGCACGAAGCCGATCGCGGCATCGTTGGACAATGGCGAGACCGTTGCGATACTGTCCCGCGCGTAGGCCTGCGCGGCCAACCGGTGCAGCCAGCCTTTTGGCACTTCGGTATCGCCGCGCAGCACCGCCACGTCATGGCTCTCGGCGGTTTCGATGCCAATTTGTACCGACTTCGCGAAGCCGAGATGGCACCGGTTACGGATCAGATGGATCTGTCCCTCGGCCGCGATTTCCCTGAGCCAGGCTGACAGTTTGGGTTCCGGCGCACGGTCGTCGATGACGATGATTCTGGCGAGGGGAAACGATCGGTCGGCGAGTACGGAGAGGATGCAGCGTTGGGTGGCGTGCATATCTTCATACACCGGGATAACGGCGTCGGCGAACACCCGGATGGGGAGTGCCAGGGGCTGGCTCTGGGATGGCAGGTAATCGCTGATGTCGATTGATCGTTCGGTCCGGTGGCCGCGCGCCAGGCCGATCCGAAGGTGAAACAGGACTGGATTCGATGCGGCCTCGGGGTGCTGGTCCACATAATAAACGGCGTCGAATTTGGGGTGGGGATTGCGGAGTTCGCGGGCGCCAGCCTGCAAATAATGCAACAAGGGGTTCACCCCGCTGGCGGTGACGTCGGGATGATGTTCCAGGTACCAGGCGCTGTCGAAGAACGCGTTCGGGTCGCGCAATTCGGCCGCGCCATAGCGGATGAAATGCACCAACGGATCCTGCTTGGCCGCAACGACATCGGGATAGCGAGCCCGATACCAATCCGGATCAAAAAACTCAGTCAGCACCCGGACGAGTGGCGAATCGTCCTGCTCGGTTTTAGGCAGTTGCATGCTGTCTCCGCGGAGCCAGGAGGCGGGACAGGGCACTGCGTCGCACCTCGGCGTGGCTGGCCAGGCTGCCCTCGGCCAGGAATGCGGCGCGAGCACCAGACTCGATCGTCTGACGGGTGTTTGGATCACGCAGCAGATGATCCAAGGCGGCGTACCAGGCGGCTGGCGTGTTGGCGACCAGGTGTCCGGCTGGGCCGTCGGCCAGCGAGCCGCGATAGACCGCGGTATCGGACGCCAGCACCAGCATGCCCAACGCGGCATAGTCCAACGTTTTGATCGGCGATTTGCACAGGTTGAATGGTGTTTCGAGCAGCGGCGCCAACCCGATATGCCAACCTGGCTGTGCGGCGGTCAGCCAGTTGACGAAACCGGGATACGATCGCCTTGCATGGCCGGGCGGCGCGATGCGGTTCAGGCCAGGCGCCAGATCGCTGGCGCTGCTCATGCCGAGGACGTCGATCACGACACGATCCGCATACTCGATTTTCAGCCGGGCCAGCGCCGGTTCGATCATTGCAAAATCGTCGTCGTGGGTGGTGGTGCCCATGCACAGGATGCGCACCGGCTGATTGCCCGACGGTCTGACCGGCGGCACCCAGATCCGCTCGTCCAGGCGGTTTTCGATCACCACGGCGTCGGGGCGGATCGACGACAGGCGCGCGGCGAGACCGTGGGTCGAGACCCAGACCACGTCGGCGAGATCGACCAAGCGGCGTGCGACCTTGGATTGCGGGCGCAGCGCCTTTGCATCCGGGTGGGTGCGCGGGATGTTCAGCAAATCGTCGTCGAGGTCGAAGACCAGCGTCGCGCCGATCCGCCGAGCATGCGCGGCGAGCCGGTCCGCGGTTGGGATGTCAGGGATCGCGAACCGTTGGGTGACGATGATGTCGGCGTCTTGCGCGAAGATGGATTCAGCCGTTTCGATCCGGACGTCGAAATCGTGCGCGATCGACGGATGAGAGAGTGGCTGGATCAACCGGATGTATCCGCAGGGTGTTGGGAATCCGACATCGAAACGCTCCGGCACCACAGCGATGCGGGGCCGTGACGGCTTGGCAGATCGGCGCGGCGCGGCGGGACGCAGATAGGCCGTTGCATAGAAATCCTCGACCGCCGTGCGTTTCGGTGGTCTGGAACTGGATTTTTTTCGCCCCGGGGCGGCACGGATCTTGTCGAACAGGTTGATCCAGTCGTGCGGTGAGGTATCCAACTCGGACAGCCAGGTCGACGGGCGTCCGGCCAGCCGTTCCGGGTGCGCGCCGATCCGGGTGGCCGCGATCGGGATGCCGGCATCGATCGCGGCACTAAGCGTGTAGCTGAATGTCTCCGGCCACATGGCGGAAAACCAGATCAGATCTGGTGCGATCGTTTTGATCAGGTCAGGAAGGTCGGTATCGTCGTAAGGCCCGGTCACCGTCATCCGCTGCAACGCGGTTTCCGGGAACGGCCCGTCGGTATAGCCGATCAGGTGGATCTCGGTCGTCTCTGGATCCATCAGTTCGGCCACCGACGCCACGGTGCGTCCGCCCTTGTGATCGACCAGCGCGCCCAGGATCGCGATCTTGAACTTGCCGCGCGTGGGCGGGGGCGCACGCATTTTCCACGGTTCCGCCTTGACCTCTTCGTGCGGCGCGAAGATGGCGTTCGCCGCCACCCCGAACCGCCGCAACCGATCCAGCACATCAAGGCTCGGGCACAGCACCCGCGCGGCTTCGTGGAACTGCCAGGCCTGTTCGGCGCGCCATGTGACAATGTCGCGCGCGGCGTAGGAACTGCGGTGGGCGATGCAGGCGTTGCAGCCGGCGATGTCGGGTTCGCCGCAGTAAATCCCGAACGACAACGGCAACAAATTTTTCTGAGGACAGATCGCCCGATAGTCATGCATCGTCACGTCGAACGGCACATCCAGCGCTCGGATTAGCGCGCGAATATCCAGTGCCATACCCGAGAGATGATGAATATGCACGCGCGACACCTGCATCGACCGCAGCACCAGCAGCAGATCGTCCATCCGTTCGGCGGGCAACGTCAGGGTCGGGTGGTTGGGCAGGGACGGGACCGACAATGCGGCGCCGCGATTCGTTGCCTCCAACAGCAGGATACGGGCAGTGTCACGAAATCGCTCGACCAAGTCGTTGATGTGCCGTTGGACGCCGCCGCCGAGGTCATGTGAGACCATCAGGATGACCGGCAGGTTCGATTGGCGGAACAGCGCCGCGGTGACCGCGAACCGGAACGGGGCGACTTCCCCCAGGCTGACATGCCGGGCGATATCGCGCGAATAGGTGGGATATCGTTCCAATATCAGTTTGGTGGCCCGTTCGGTCAGCTTGTCGACGCGATCCCCGAAGCTGACGGAACCCTTGTGGTAGACAAACGTGTCGCACGCTAAACGATGCTGCCAGCCGAGCGCCACGGCACGCAGGCAGAAATCGTTTTCCTCACCGTAACCGACCGTGAACCGTTCGGCATCGAAATCACCCACTTCGCGCAGCGCCGCGCGGCGGATATACATGCAGAAGCCGACGGTTGTCGGGACATCCACCCAGCGACCGGTGTTGACGGTGCGGCAGACCTCATCGATCTGCGTGAAGGTCTGGCCGAACACGACCGGGCCGCCGGCGTTGTCGGGGTAGCCGCAGATGGTCGCGTTGTTGGAAAACGGCGAAACACTCGCGATGCGGGGATGCGCGTAGGCCTGCGCCGCCAGACGCGCCAACCATCCCGGTGGCACCTCGGTATCGCTGTTCAGCAGCACGACGTCGCGATTGCCGGCCGCCGCCATGCCACGATTGACAGACGTAACGAAGCCGACATTGCGGGGATTGCGTACCAGATGGATCAAGCTCTGGTCAGCGAGTTCCCGCAGCCACGCCGAGAGTTCCGGTTCCGGCGAGCGGTCATCGACGACGATGATGCGACCAAGCGGCTTGCTTCGGTCGGCCAGCACCGAGTTGATGCAGCACCGGGTTTCCTCCAGTCCGCGATACACCGGGATGACGACGTCGACAGTCGGTTTGCGCGCCAGCGCCGGCGCGAGTTGCTTGGATGGCAGGTAACCGCTGATATCGATCGGCTTTTCGGTGCCATGGCCCAGCGCCTGGCCGACTCTGATATGATACAGCAACGGATTGACTGCCGCTTCCGGATGCTGCTCGACATACCAGGCAGCGTCGAAATTGGGATGCGGATTGCGCAACGCCGCCGCGCCTGTCTGCAGGTAATGCAACAGCGGGTGTAGCCCTTGGGTGCTGACGTCGGCATAATGGTCGGCATACCAATGACCGTCGAAGAACCGGTTGGGGTCGCGGCCCTCGCCCAGTCCGTGGCGGATGAAATGCAGCAGCGGATCGAGATTGGCCGCGGCGATGTCGGGATAGCGTATCCGGTACCAAGCCGAATCGACAATCTCGGTCCATACTTTCAACAGCGCGGCTTCGCCGGGACTGTTGGCTGGTTGTGTTGCCGACCATTCCGTCACGGGCGATTCCCGAAGAAGCCGGATTGAACTGGTCCAGTGCCGTCTTCCAGCAGGATCGCGGTTTTCCAGCGCCGCCTCTCCGACAGCCTAGAATCAACCCGGATCGTTAATGACATGCTGCGCTCTCGGCAATCCGAGGCCGTCCTATACGGTCCGGACTCACGATCCGACAAGTAGTAACGCGCTTGCGCCGCCCAGCAGCAGGATAATCGGGTTGATCTCGGTCACCGCGAACAACACCGCGCTGAGGCAGGTCACGGCCCACGGCAACCAGCCATGTTCGGTGCCGCGCATCAGGGACAGACCGCTGGCGAAGGTCAGCCCGACGGCGACCGGCGCCAGGGCGCGCTCTACCACTCCGCGCCAGGCGGAGCGGGCGGCCGACTGCCAATAGTGCGCCACGATGTGCACCAGCAGGCAGGATGGCGCGAACATGGCGGCGAAGGAAACGGCGGCGCCGGCCATCCCGGCGGCTTTCAGCCCGACCAGCACGACGATTAGCGATCCCGGTCCGGGCGCGGCGCGGGCGATGGCGAACATGTCGAGGAATTCCCGCGCCGTCAGCCAGTGGTGCTGATCGACGGCGGCGCGCTGCATGTCGGGAATAATGCCGGCGCCGCCGCCGAACGCCAGCATCGACAGGCCGGCGAACAGGCCGATGAGTTGGAGAAGCACCAGACTCATCGCGGCCGGGTCGCCCAGGCGAGCACCAGGCTGACCGGCATCATGACCAGCAGGACATGCACCAGCGAGTAGCCGAACACGCCGATGGACAGCGTCACCGTGGCGGTGACGGCGATCGGCACCAGGCCGGTGATGTTGCGTCGCGCGAGGCGAAAGCCGGTGCCCAGGTTCAGGCCGATCGCGACCGCGCCCATGCCGCCCAGCGCGGCGCTAACCCAGACGCCGCCGGTGTGCCCCTGGCTACGAAGGTAGAGCAGACCGAGCAAAAGGACGATCGTCAGGGGCAGGGCGGTCAGGCCGCAGACGCAGGAGATGGCGCCGAGCGGGCCGCGCAACTGGGTGCCGATGAACACCGCGAGGTTGACGTTGGTCGCCCCCGGCACAAGCTGCGACAGGGCGTATCCGGACAGGAACTGCTTGTCGTCCAGCCAGCCGCGTTTCTGCACGATCTCCCGCCGCGCCCACGCCGCGAGACCGCCGCCGAAGCTCATCATGCCGATGCTGACATAGCTGGCGAACAGCGCGGCCAGGCTGGGCGGGGACCGATTCTCCATCGCCCCATTCAAGCGTGTCCGGTGTAGGGTGGACAGAGGAAACACCAACGGGAGGCGGCAATGGAGTATCGCGGGCTGGGCCGAAGCGGGTTGAAGGTATCGCCGTTGTGCCTCGGGACCATGATGTTTGGCGGCGCGACGGATGACGCGACGGCGCAACGGATCGTGGCGCGGGCGCGCGATCAGGGGGTGAATTTCATCGATTCCGCCGACGGCTATAATGGCGGCAAATCGGAAGAATCCGTCGGGCGGGCGATCCGCGAGCACCGGTCGTGGTGGGTGCTGGCGACGAAATGCGCCAACCCGACGGGGCAGGGGCCGAATGCGCGGGGACTGTCGCGCCGGCATGTGCAGCACGCGGTGGAGGCGAGCCTGCGGCGGCTGGGCGTCGAGGAGATCGACGTGCTGTATCTGCACAAGGAAGATCACGGGACACCGTTGGCGGAAACGGTGCGGGCGCTGGCGGACCTGATCCGGACTGGGAAAATCCGCTATTTCGGGGTGTCGAACTACCGAAGCTGGCGGGTCGCGGAGATCTGCCGGCTGTGCGACGAGGCTGGGATCGACCGGCCGGTGGCGAGCCAGCCATTATACAACGCGCTGAACCGCGAGGTGGAAACCGAGCATTTGCCGGCGTGCGGGTATTTCGGGCTGGGCGTGGTCCCATACAGCCCGCTAGCTCGGGGTATCCTGACCGGCAAATACAGTCCGGACGTGCCGCCGCAAGCGGGGACGCGGGCAGGGCGGCAGGACCGGCGGATGCTGGAATCGGAGTGGCGGCCGGAAAGCCTGCACATCGCGCGGGAGATCGCGGAGCATGCGCGGGCGAAAGGGGTGACCCCGGGGCAGTTCGCGATGGCCTGGGTGCTGAACAACCGGTTTGTCACGGCGGCGATCGGCGGGCCTCGGACGGAGGAGCAATGGGAGGATTACCTCGGGGCGCTGACCTGCCGGTTGGACGCGAAGGATGAGGCGCTGATCGATCGGCTGGTCTCGCCAGGTCATCCGTCGACGCCGGGTTATAATGATCCGTCGTATCCGATCGAGGGGCGGGTGGTTCGGGGGTGACGGATCGCCGATAAACGGGGCTTCGTTTGGGCGGAATTTCTGGTATATGGGGGCGAGTGTCCCCGTAGCTCAGCCGGATAGAGCACCAGATTCCTAATCTGGGGGCCGTGCGTTCGAATCGCGCCGGGGACACCAGGTTTGCTAAATGGTCGACCGAAAACCCTGGTTCCCTTTGGCGGCGCTACCGCGCCAAATCCCGCATGATCGCATAAAGGTCCGACTTCCCCTCGAACCCGATGCCCGGCAGGTCGGGCAGCGTCACAATACTGTCGCGGACCGGTGTCCCGTCGGGAAACCCACCGTACGGTTGGAAGACATCCGGATAGCTCTCGTTGCCGCCCAGGCCCAGACCGGCGGCGATGTTCAGCGACATCTGGTGGCCGCCATGCGGAATGCAGCGCTTCCAGGACCAGCCGTGATCTTTCAGCATCGCCAGGGTGCGCTGATACTCGCACAATCCGTAGGACAGGGCGCAGTCGAACTGCAGCCAGTCACGGTCGGGGCGCATGCCGCCGTGGCGGATCAGGTTGCGGGCGTCCTGTTGGCTGAACAGGTTTTCGCCGGTCGCCATCGGGCCGGGATAGAATTCCGCCAACGCCGCCTGCAACTGGTAATCCAGCGGGTCGCCGGCTTCCTCGTACCAGAATAGGTCGTAATCGCGCAGCATTTTGGCATAGGCGATGGCGGTTTCAAGGTCGAAACGACCGTTGGCATCGACCGCGAGTCTGGCGTGCGGGCCGATTTCCTTCAGCACCGCCTCGATCCGGCGGCGGTCTTCGGCGATCGATTCACCGCCGATCTTCATTTTGACCACGGTGTAGCCGCGTTCGAGGTAGCTGCGCATTTCGGCGCACAACGCGGAATCGTCCTTGCCGGGGTAGTAATAACCGCCGGCCGCATAGACGAAAATATTGGGGTCGGCGACCAGGCCGTGCCGTTCGGCCAGCAGCCGGAACAGCGGCTTGCCGGCGATCTTCGCGACCGCGTCCCACACCGCCATGTCGATCGTGCCGACGGCAACCGAGCGGTCGCCGTGGCCGCCGGGTTTTTCGTTTCGCATCATGGTGGACCAGACTTTGTCGGGGTCCAGATTGTCGCCGGTCGGGTCCAGCATCGATACCGGGTCGGCCTCCAGGATGCGCGGGGCGAAGCGCTCCCGGATCAGACCACCCTGGCCATAGCGGCCGTTGGAGTTGAAGCCATAGCCGACGACCGTTTCGCCGTTGCGCTGGACGTTGGTGACCACCGCGACCAGGCTGGAGGTCATTTTGGAAAAATCGATGTAGGCGTTGCGGATCGGCGAACTGATCGGTTTCGTCGCCTCGCGGACGTCGACGATGCGGAGCGGCATGGGCGGGAGCCTTCGCTTAAAAAGGACGAACGATAACCATGATGACGATCACGATCATCAGGACGGTGGGGATTTCGTTGGCGATCCGATAGAATTTTTGGCTGCGCCGGTTGGCGTCGGCCAGGAAGTCCTTGCGCCAGCGGGACATGGCGCCATGGAATCCCGACATCAGGATGACGCAGAGCAGTTTCACATGCCACCATCCGGCCGACCAGTCGATCAGGCCGGGGGTCAGCACCAGCAGGATGCCGAACACCCAGGTGGCGATCATGGCCGGGTTCATGATCTGCTTGAACAGGCGGTATTCCATGACCTTGAAGCGCTCGCTTTCGGCGCTGCCGGGCCGCACGTCGCAATGATAGACGAACAGGCGCGGCATATAGAACGTCGCCGCCATCCAGGCGATCAGGGCGATCACATGCAGCGCCTTGGTCCACGGGTACAGATGGCTGAGCGCCGGAATGGTCATCTTGTCCCTTGCAGGAAGCCGTTGAAACGGTCTGGTAGCGCGAATGGCGCGGCGAAGGGAAGGGTGCCCCTCACCGTGCTGTGGCGGACGCGTATTCCGTGGCGACCGTCTCGATCAGCGCCTCGACCGAAACGATTCTCGACACTGCTGAAACGCTGTGTCCGGCGCTCCAGATATCGCGCCAGCGTTTTGGTTGACCGGCGGTGATGTCCTTGGCGACGTCGAGGCCGCCGTGGTCCGGCAGCGTGTCGGGGTCCAGGCCGGCGGCGACGATCGACGGACGCAGCATGTTGGTCTGCAACCCGGTGAACGCGCGGGTCAGCATGACGTCGTCGGCGCTGCTGTCCACCAGCATCTGTTTGTATGCGGGTTGAGCCATGCTCTCGGTGG
>Ga0209698_10001439_pt1 | contig 27352 bp, 19 predicted proteins | sample LitLauG_LLR_2012_FD_187203 | JGI IMG/M metagenome (GOLD analysis project Ga0209698, IMG submission 187203) | Freshwater sediment microbial communities from Pennsylvania, USA - Little Laurel Run_MetaG_LLR_2012 (SPAdes) (version 2) | ecosystem: Environmental > Aquatic > Freshwater > Creek >... | reverse complement strand
GGCAACAGCAGCGTGACAATGGTCAGGCCCAAGGCCATGAACAATCCGCCAGGCAAAAGATAGAGCCAGTTGGGCGCATACAAAAGCATAAAACGAAGACTCCGCCAGCCATCTCGGAAGCTTCGCAAATGGGGTGCGCGGCCCCGCTTGTCTGGCCAGAGAATGATGGGAATTTCAGAAATGCGGGCGCCAATCTGGCTGGCCTTGATCACGAACTCCAGGGCAAACTCCATGCCGGAGCTGCGCAAATCCAGCTTGTCGTACAAAGCGCGGCTGAATCCACGCATGCCGCAATAGCTGTCGCCCACTCCTGCGCCGAAAAGAAAATTCACCAGCCAGCTCAGGCCGGGATTTCCGAAATACTGGTGCAGCGGCGGCATCGCGCCGGGCTTGATACCGCCCCGGAAGCGATTGCCCATCACCAGGTCGTTGCCACGGCGAAGTTCGGCGACGAAATTGGGCACTTCGCTGAAATCGTAGCTATCGTCGGCATCGCCCATAATCACGAACTCACCGCGCGAGGCGGCGATGCCGGCTTTGAGCGCCGCGCCGTAGCCCCGTTCGGGCACACGAAGCACGCTGGCGCCATTGAATTTTGCGATTTCGATGGAGCCGTCCGTCGAGCCGTTGTCCGCAACAATTACTTCTCCGCGCAAACCTGATTTGCGGAAGGCAGTAATGGCTTTTTCAATGCAGAAAGCCAGCGAATTGGCTTCGTTGAGACACGGGATTACGACGGAAACGTCAAGCTCGGAACTGGCTTCCTGTGCAGCCGATTCCTTCTCTCGCACGGGAGTCTGAGTTTGCGGATTGACGTTCATTCCAACCTTGCCACCATCACAAAAATACGCGAATCAAGGCACCATTTGCATAAGGGGAGCCTGACCAGAGAAATGCCGGAAATCCGGCCTTTCTCAGAATATAGCATGAACCCGGAGCCCCAAAGCGTGTCGCCAGGCAGGCAATTCGCCTATTCGGCAGGCACGACCCGATAGATTCGTTGGCCGTTTGCTTCGAATACCAGCGCAAGGTTTTTCGGATGTTCCGGCACCTTGAAGCCGCCATCCTCCCCTTGAACGTCAAGGACATGGGTGATGTGCCACTGCTGGGGATCCGTGAGCGCATCGCTCGGGGACTGGATTCCGGGCATGGACAGTTCGCCATGCCTGCCCAGCGGTTTCAAATATGTTCTGTCCAGATAATACGAAGGGACAAGGGGGTCGAGGATGAGCACCTTTCCAACAGCAGGATCGCTGTTCAGGTAGTGAAAGCTTTCAAAAAAGGGGATTTCCGCGTGGCGCCGTCGTTCCGCATACGATGGCGAAATCGCGGAGCGCACATCCTCGATTCTCCCCGAAACGATCATGAAAAGACCGTAGAAGACAGAGACGGCCACGACCAACGCCGCCAATGGGCGGGTGATGCGCGGAACAATGCGAACAACTGCTTCCCAACCAGCCACTCCAAAAATCGCCGCGATCAAATAGGCCTGAATGAGATAGCGGGATTCCTGCGCGGTATAAAACCAGGCCAGGGTTGTCAACACTCCAAACAAAGCCAGGCCCTTGGCAAATACATCCCAGGATCGCGCACGGAAAGCGAATGGCAAGAATGCCAGCGGCACAAGCCCGATTCCCCCCGCCCCTCCTTCAAAATTCGCGGTGTGGAAGGTCAGGTTGAAGGGGAGCAGCAAGAAGTGAGAAAAATCTTTACCCAGGCCCTCGCCAATCTTGAGCATCAGGTGGTTTATGTTTTCGATCGCGCTTGCGGGCAGATACCGCACGGCAAAATATTTTGCAAGAACGGGTGGAGGAGGATAGATCGGGCAACCTGCCACGATCCAGTTCCGGATATACCACGGCGCGGCGACAACGGAAGCAACGATGGCGCCGAAAGCGAGCAACTTCAGGGTGGAGAGTAAGGATGGTCTTGGAGAATTTTTTGGGAATAGCAAAACACACAGGCAGAGTAAAGGGGCTGCGAGAAGACCCGTATATTTCGACCCGATGGCGAATCCGCAGAACAATCCGGAAACGATGAAATCCGCCGGACGCTCGGCGTCCAAAGCGAAACGAGCGGCCATCAGCAGGAAGCAGGCGTAAATTACATCTATCATGCCGCCGTGGAGGCCGCGGTAGACGGCTGGCATGGCGCTGGTCAAGGCGAGTACCCACCAAACTTGCTGGGAGCTCAATCCACAACGAAGCGCCGTACTTGCCACGACCAGCAGCATCAGTAAGAGCGACGTGACCGAGAAAAATGCCGGGCCACTGGGGCCGCCAAACGCCAACAAGGGAGCGTACTCAATGTCAACGGTTGCGGGAAATGCGGTCAGGCTTTCATCGAAGACCGGGTGGATGACGGCGTCACGCAGCCATACTTTTGGCCCAAGGTAGTGATACGCGATCGAGTCATCGCTGCGGAGTGTTCCGCATGGCTCTGAAAGGCCACCCAACAAAGTAACAAGCAACACCAGGCCAACCACGGCCAGCGGAATAGGAAGTATTCTCAGAGTGCTGGAATTTCCCTGCGTGGACGAAAATTCTTGCCAAATCCACCGGAGCCCAAGAATTGCGCCGGGGCCGAGAACGAGCAAGATCAGAAGCGGTGTAAACCGGATCATCCCCAGGAGAAAAAGTAGAAGCCCCTGCACGCCCAGTCCGGCAAGTGGGAGCGCGGTCCATCGGTCGATTTTGGAAAAGCTCGACGGTAAAAGGGGACGCAGAAGGCTGCCCCAACCGACAGCCGATAGAAGCAGCAAAAGATTGGCGAGAACCGGAGGAAGAAATCTCATCGTCCGAATTTCGCCTGGGCCAAGTTCAGGAAGCGATGCGCCAACCCTGAGCCGAGAATGCGGATGACGAAGAAAGCGGCCAAAACGTAAAAGAGCCAGATTGGAGCGAGCCACGCGTAGGCGCGATCAGTCAACGAGGATTGCTCATTCGTAGCCTGAGGTACTTGCTCTATTTCGTCCACTTTAGAAAATCCCCAGTGTGCACAAAATTTAATTCCCTCGGCGAACGGCCGGGAGGCGTTTCGTATGGTCTGCAATGATCTGGCGGAAAATTTCGTCGAGGTCAACAGTGATGGACCAGTTGGGGTAATGCGAGCGGAATTTTGCGAGATTGGAGATGTAGCAGATGTGATCGCCCTTCCGGTTTTCGTCCACGTACTTCCAGTTTAGCTTCTTGCCGCCGAGTTGCTCGATTTTCGCGATAGCCTCTATCATGGAGACGCTGTTTTCGCGGCCACCGCCCAGATTATAGACTTCGCCGGGCCGGGGATTCGCGGCGAATTCCTCGATGGCGCGAACCACGTCGTGGCTGTGGATGTTATCGCGGACCTGCTTGCCCTTGTAACCAAAGACCGAATACGTGCCGCCGCTGAGCGCGACTTTCACCAGGTAGGAGAGAAAGCCGTGAAGCTCCACGCCGGAATGTGAAGGGCCCGTAAGGCAACCCCCGCGGAAAACACCAACTTTCATGCCGAAATAGCGGCCATATTCCTGCGCCATCAGGTCCGCTGAGGCTTTGGAGGCGCCAAACAGGGAATGCAGCGTGCGATCGATCCTGCAGGTTTCATCAATGCCGTCGTAATCTTCCGGACGTACGTATTCCCAGCGCGTCTCGAGTTCCTTGAGCGGAACTTCATTGGGCGCGTCGCCATAGACTTTGTTGGTGCTGAGAAAAACGAAGACTGCTTCCGGGCAGTGGAGGCGCGTGGCTTCCAGAAGATTTACAGTCCCCAGCGCATTGACTTCAAAGTCCAGGATGGGAATGTCGCGAGCCTTATCGTGAGAAGGCTGCGCGGCACAGTGGACCACGAGATCGAAACGATTTGAGCGAAAGAGTTCCTCGAGCGCAGCCCGGTCACGGATGTCCACGTTGCAGTGCGTAAAGTTTTTTGTGGTGGTGCGAAGGCGTTCGAGATTCCATGTGGTGTCCCCGGGTTCGCCAAAGAAGACCCGGCGCATGTTGTTGTCCACGCCGACAACCGCGCAGCCCTGGCGATCAAAGTGAGTGACCGCTTCGGAACCTATCAAGCCGCTGGAACCGGTGACGAGAACCTTCTTCATGCCGAGGGGCTGCCTTTCTGGCGCCAGCCAAGGCGGTGACGCACGGGCCGGGTCAAATCCAGCAAGCGGAACCACGCGGGGGAGAGAAGATCATGGGCACGGCGTTTCGCCTGGACATACGGGGCACGGTAGTTCCTCCGCAGGCCGTCGCTTTGCAGCAGATGCGTGGCATTCTCCAGGGTGCGAAACTTGCGATGGCCATCGAGCAAGTTGTAATTTTCCTGAGCCTCTTCGCCTTCCCAGACGCCCTTTTCGCCCTGCGGATGATAGCCATAATCGTGGTTTTGATGCACGGCGGAGACCACGGCAGAGGCGTCAATCAATTTGGCGCCAGAATTCAGCGCGAACCACAGCAGCCAGTTGTCCCAGCCGGGGCGTCCGATCACAAATTCCGGAATCTGTTTCTTGTAGAACCCGCGGCGAAAAACAAAATAGTCGATCCAGTGCGAAGGCCGCTGGCGATTGGTGCGCATTGCGAGCGCTCGCGTTTCCGTGCGCCAAGCGGCGTTTTCAAAAGGCAGCGGTTCGCGGATATCCACGTCCCAGCGGCGCCCGGCCATAAGATATGGTTCGGAGGGCCGTGCCACGCGTTCAATGGCTTTGCAAAAATCTTCCAGGAAAAGAATGTCGCAATTGACGTGGCAAACAATCTCATGCCGTGCCAGTTCCTGAGCCTGGTCGTAGATGCTGGCCAGATATTTGGTGCCATAGCGGTTCTTGCGCACCTGTGGCACATGGCGTATACCGAGTTCGCGGCAAACCTCGGCGGCACCCGCGTCGTCGCCGAAAAGCAAAATCTCAACGTCGGGATGAACCTGCTGCCAACTGCGCAAGGCATTTCGCTGGATCACGTCAATGTGACCCTGGAATGGCTTCGGAGTGGAGAAAAAAGTGAGCATGCCCGGAATTACACACGATCCGCGATATTGCCTTCCATGCCGTTGAAAAACCAAAGGCCGCCCAGAACGCTGACCAGCACGATACATACGGACGCGAAGAGGCTGCTGGTGGGCGGATGGCCGGTGCCCGTGAGTCCCCAACGGAATCCGTCGATCACACCGGTCATGGGGTTTAGCCCATAAACCCAACGGTAGCGCTCCGGCACCATCGAACTGGAGTAGTAGACAGGCGAGGCCAGCATCCAGAACTGCACCAGGAAGGGAGTGAGATATTTAACGTCGCGATAAAGGGCGTTGAGCGCCGAAAGCCACAGGCCGATGCCCAGCACGGTAAACACCGCCAACAGAAGGAAAAGCGGTAGCAACAGAAGCGTCCAGGCCGGGCGGATATGGTGCGCAAAGGTAAAAATCAGCATGACGGCGAACGCAATGCTGAAGTCCACTAATCCGGAAAGCGCGGAAGAGACGGGAAGAATGAGGCGCGGGAAATAGACTTTGGTAATGACGCGTTGATTCTCCACCATGACCGAGGTGACATTCGTGAGCGCCGTTGAAAAATACGTCCACGGCACAATGGCGGCGAAACAAAAGACGGAATATGGAAGTCCTTGTGACGGCAGCTTCGCGAGCCTTCCAAAAAAGAGCGTGGCCACGAGCATCGTGAGCAGGGGCTGAATGATCACCCAGGCAATGCCGATAGCGGTCTGCTTGTAGCGGATCTTGACGTCGCGCCAGACCAGAAAATAGAGCAATTCCCGGTAAGCCCAGAGCTCGTCCAACCGCAACTCGAACCAGCGGTGCGGCGGCTCGATGCGCAGGGTCACCTGGGGTGACACACGGTTTGCGAGCGCGGCGGCAACAGGCGAATTGGAAGTGACCGATGCCATGCTTAACAGTAAATTTCCCCTGAAATCATGTGCACTTGACAGAGTAACAGATTCACTGGAACAGGGATGAGGCGGGAGTGGGTGGCGACCAGCAAAAGGGGTACAAACACGTTATTGCTCCTCTCTTTGCTTCAACTGCTCGATGTCCTTCTGTTCGATCTGCTTCATCAGGTCGCTTCGCCGGAAAAGGTAATTTCGCAACTGCGAGGAAATCTGCTGAGGCACCACGTGGACCTGGTTATACGCAGCTTGCGAAAAGGAGATCGGGCCACGGGCGGGGATCAGGTGCGTGCCCCATTGGTACATCAGGCCAATATTCCAAAGTACGAAGCATCCGAGAACAGCGGTTGAAATGGCGATGGCGCGTTGCCGCGACGCAATGTGGGCGGCGAAGCATTCCAGGCTTACGGCGAGTCCAAGAATGAAAATGGCTGTCAATGAAAGGAAAAACCGATTTCCAAACGACGAGATCCCCGCCCAGTCTGGATACACCGAAAAGAAGAGGTAAAAAGAAACGGTGGCAACCGCGAGGGGAATACCAACGCGCGGCAATCGCCGGGCGAAAAGCACGAGTCCCGGAAGGGCAAGGAGCAACACCGGAGTCCAAGAGAATAGCCCATGATTCGAGGAGAAGAGCACCGAAAACAAAACGGGAGAATTCCAGAGAAAATCGCGGAGCGAAACGTAGCCGGTCTTGAGAGGCCCACCATACACGATGGCGCGCGAAATAAATGTGGGCAGAAGGCCAACGCAAACGATCGCACCGAAAACCAGGTGGCGGGCGAGCAAAGAAGCGAGCTTCTCACCAGTTGTCGAAGCGCCGCGAAGTTTATCACTGTATTGCCATAGGGCTTCGACAAGAAGAACGGTAACCACCATCAGATTGGCATAGTAAACATTGAGCATCAAGGCGGTGATCAAGCCGAGCACGGCCCACTGGCGCATGGTCCTTGGCGCGCGGGTACGTTCCCAATACCAAAGAAACAGAGCCACAGTAAATGCGGAATGCGCGTGCGACCAGGAAGGGTTGAAATAGATGTAAACCGGGAGGGAGCTGCCCCCCCAAAACGTAAGTGTGGCCAGAAAGGCCCACAAAGCGTCTACATATTGGGCGGCAAGTTTAAAGGAGAAGAGCAGTCCAAGAAAACCACAGATTGCGGTTCCCAGCGCCATTGCGTAGCGGTACGGTGCGGAAAAACCATCCGCAAGCACGGCGCTGCCCAGGCTTCGGGCGAGCAACACGCCTCCGTGGGCGACCAGCAGGAACGGAGACCAGAGCAAGGCTGGGCCAACCGTAAAGTGATTGTCCAGATGGCCCGTCTCGGTTCGGAATTCAACTCTAGGAAGACCATTCTCATCGAGCCGGGCTTCACGAAAGCTCTCGTTGGCAAACTGATAGTCGTGGGTGAAGTCGAGGTTGTGTTCGATCAACGGCGCGCGGGCGTATGCGTAATAACCCACTCCATCGCCGCGAACCCAGGGATTTAGGAGCGGAAGAGAAATTAGAAACAAAACAAGCAGCAGACGCTCGTAGTTGTGCGGTTGAAACGGGATGTTATTCGTCAACGAGGCGGCAACCACCTTTACCGGTTGAGCGCTGTTCATCGCAAAGCCAGCCCACTGATCCTGGAAGCAGCGCGGACCTGAAGCCAAATTCCCGGCCGGCGCGTCACGCCCGCGTGAACTTTCCTGCTTCTCTTCTCAAACGAAATGCAGAACGAATGCGCTAACCGACGGAAAGCTTCGCCGACGCCGCGTTCGAAAGCATGCCATCCTTCTGCCGGAAATAAGAGGAAACACGATCAATGATGTCCGCCAGGCTGGTTTGCGGGCGGAACCCGGTCAGGGAATGGAGCTTTTCGATGGCGGGGACCCGGCGCATCATATCTTCAAAGCCCGGCTCGTAGGCCTTATCGTAGGGGATGAACTGGATGGCAGAGTTGCTTCCAGTGCGCTGCTTCACGATTTTGGCAAGGTTTTCGATGGAGACTTCTTCGGTGTTGCCAATGTTGATCACTTCACCGACTGCGCGGTCCAGCGGCATCAGCCGCAGCAGAGCCTCCACGGTGTCGCGCACGTCGCAGAAGCAACGCGATTGCTGGCCGTTTCCGTAGACCTCAATGGGTGCGCCGTCCAGCGCGCGTTTCACAAAGTTGGGCAGCACCATGCCGTAACGCCCGGTTTGCCGCGGGCCAACGGTGTTGAAAAAGCGCACGACGATGACCGGCTGCTTTTTCTCTTTCCAGTAGGAAAGCGCCAAAAATTCATCCAGCGCCTTGGAAGCGGCATAACTCCAGCGTCCCTTGGTGGTGGCGCCCAGAACCAGGTCCGCGTCTTCGTGAAACGGCACGTTGGTGTTCTTGCCGTAGACCTCCGAAGTGGAGGCAATCAGGACGAGCTTTTTCTTTTTGCTGGCGGCCTCCAGGATCAGTTGTGTGCCGTTCACGTTGGTTTCGATCGTGCGCACGGGGCTTTCCACGATGAGCTTTACGCCCACGGCCGCGGCGAGATGAACAATCACGTCGGCATCATCCACAAGCTCGGCCAGCAACTGGCGGTTTTCGATGCCGTCCAGGTGGTACTCCAGGCGTTCCGAGCCTTTAAGGTGCCGGATATTCTCCATGCTGCCGGTGGAAAGATTGTCGAGCAGAACCACGCGGTCGCCCTTTTCCAGAAGGCGCTCCGCCAGATGGGAGCCGATGAATCCCGCGCCGCCAGTAATCAGATATCGCACACTTCCTCCTAGAGTTTGTCCGAGTCGTCCAGATCCGCGGGCTTGGGCTGAACGTGGGCGGGGAGTTCTTCCTGGTTCATATCCAAAGCTTCCTGAGGTCCGTAGCCGTAGGAATACGGGTAATAACGATAGGAATAGTAGTAGTCCGGCGCGCTGGCATTGACCGCGTTCAAGACGACGCCCAACAGGCGGCTCTTGACGCTCACCAGCAAATCCCGAGTCCGGGTAAAGGCTTCTTTCGGCGTCTCGCCCGAACGCACCACCAGGATCACACCATCGGCTTGAACGGAAAGGATAACCGCGTCGGTGGCCGCCATAATCGGCGGCGAATCGATGACGATGAATTTATAAATGGTACGGAGTTCCGCGATCGCATCCGCCAGGCGATGGGATGAGAGCAGGTCCGCCGGATTTGGCGGCAGCGGCCCCGTAGGAATCGCGGCGAGATTGGGAATCGCGGGATGCGGGACGGTGACCAAATCCAGCGTCGAAACTCCCGCCAGGTAGGAACTCAATCCAGCGTATTTGCCGCTGCCGAGGTTCAGCAATCGGCCGACACCCGGTTTGCGTAAGTCGGCGTCAACCAGAACTGTCTTGTCGCCCAACTGAGCCAGAGTTACCGCCAGGTTTGCCGCGGCCGTCGTTTTGCCCTCGCGGGGCAATGCGCTGGTCACCAGGATCACCTGCGGCGGATGATCCGGCTGGGAAAGCAGCAATGCGGTTCGCAATGCGCGAAACGCTTCCGACATCTGGGACTTCGGCAGATGCTGCGCGACAAGCTCAATGCGTTTCTCTTTGCCATTGCTCGAAGCGCCGCCAAAAAATCCCATTCGCCCCTTCGAACCAGGGCCCTCGCCGAAGGCGGGCACGACCGCAAGGCTGGGCAGCCGCGCCAGCATCTCCACGTCGTCCGGGGTCTTGACCGTGTTATCCAGATATTCGCGCAAAAGCGCCAGGCCAATTCCGCCAACCAGGCCGACCAGAAAGGCCAGCGCGATATTGCGGGTTTTGGCGGGCCGCGAGGGATACGACGGAATCATCGCCGGATCCACCACGCGGATGTTGGAAGACTTCAATCCCTCGGAAATGCCCGCTTCCTTGAGTTTTGTCAGCAGGCCTTCATAGAGAGATTTATCGGCTTCCGATTCCCGCTTGAGAATATTGTATTGAACCAGCTTTTCGGCCATGTTGTTCGTTTCGGCCTTCTGCACTTCCAGAGCCTGACGGATCAGTTCTTCCTTCTGTCTTGCCTCGCGGTAATCGCTACCTAACTGGAGAACAATTCCTTTGCTCTCCTTGGCGACCTGGTCGTCGGTTTCCTTGATCTGCGCCTGCAGGCGTTGGACCTTGGGAAAATTCGGGCCGTACTGATTTACGGCTTCGCTGTACTGAACGGAGAGATCCGAGCGGCGTTTTTGAAGGTCCTGCAAAAGAGCATCGCCGCGAATTTCAGGAACGGCGTCAATGTCGCCGGCCTTGGCGTACTCGTAGAGTGCCTGTTTTTTCAGCGTCTCGCCCTGGGCTTCCGTGAGTTGCTTGTCCAGTTCGGCGAGGCGTTCGGTGGTGATATTGGACTTGTCGTCGACGCTCCAGATCTGGTTTTGCCGCTCGTAGTTGATACGCGCATCCTCGGACTGCTTCACCGTGAGCTTCAATTCATTGAGCTGGCTGGTGAGGAAGCGCGTCGCTTCCAGCGTAGCTTCGTAGCGGCTCTGGATGTTCTGGGCCTTAAAGTTCTCCAGGTGGGCATTCAGAATCTTGGCGGCAAACACGGGGTCCGTGGATTCGTAACTTACCAGGAGTAAATGACTGCTGGGAATGCGCTTGACGCCCAAGCTTCCCAAAAACGCGGCAACCTCTGGCGGACGTTTTTGATTGGCAAGTGAGCCCTTAGCGATGGCCTCGGAAGGAGCGCCACCGTTGGAAAATTCGGGAGCTCCAGCGAGCCCGCTGTTGCGGATGGTCTGCAGCGCCAGGGTTTCGCTGGTCAGGACTTTGGATTGCGTCTCGATATAGTTGTCCAGATCCATCATGAAGTCGTAGCTTTCCGCACCCTGGAACGGCAGGATGTTGGAGTTTTCACGATCGATCTCGATCGTGGCCGTGGCCACATAAACCGGACGCATGCGGAAAGTGGCTATGCTGACGATGGTCACCACGGTCAGAAGGAAAGTCAGGATCAGCCACTGGTGCTTACGGAGAATCAGCAGATAGTCGTAAAGGTGGGGTTCGCGGGGCGACAAGTCAATCGCCGGCATGTGCCGCGATCCCGCAAGAACTTCGACCTTCCCGTTGTTACCCGATTCCCTGGGAATCAGTTTGTTCTCGTCTGTCATAGTTCGCTCTTGCTAAAAGGCCAATCGAGTCACCGCGATGGCCGTGCCAAGGGCGAGTCCCACTTCCGCGGCCCGTATTAATACTTCCTTGGTCCGGCTGTCCGGAATGTAAAGAATGTCGCTCGCGCGCATGGTGATGTCCTCGGATTGGCGGTCCAGGACCTTCTTCAAGTCCACCTGCGTCTCCGTTTGCTTGCCGTTTTCGTCTTTGCGGATGATCACCGCATGGTCCAGCTTGGCGATTTTGGTAAGTCCCCCAGCAAGCGAGAGCACCTTCAAAGCCGTGAGTTGCATGCGATCGTTGGAAACGACAAAACCACCCGGGCGACTCACCGCGCCAAGAACATAGACAATACCCGCGTGGGGAACGGTAACCACGTCGCCGGCCTGCAGCACGATATTGTTGCGAGTGTCTCCTGTTTCCAGCAAGTCGTTCAAATTAATCGTCATGGAAGTCGTGTTGGACCCGACCGCGCTCGCATCGCTGGTTGCGGCGGCTGTGTTGGCGCGAGTGGTTTCCTCGGCGGAGGGGAAATCTGCCCCCTTCTTCTCAGGTTGAGGTTGATCAGGCAGGGGAGTCGAGATCTGCGCCGAATCCGGTGATGGCGCCTCTCCTGCGCCCGACGCCGAAGTCGCGCCAATCGGCTGCGGATTGGAAACGTCCGTGAAGTTGCTCGCCTTCTGGCGCGTCACTATGACCGTGTCGCCCGCGTCGTTCTGAATGCCGCCGGCTTCAGCCAGCACTTCCAGCAAAGTAACCTGGTGGTCCGCGTGATACACCATGGGATGCATAACCGCCCCAACCACCGTGATGGGCTGGCTGCGATGCTCTTTTACGGTTATGCCGACCTCCGCGTGAGTGACCAGGCCATTGGATTCCAGGATCTCGGTAATTTTCTCTTCGGCCTGCTTTTCCGTGAGGCCGGCCACTCGCACGCGAACCGGAACCAGAGGGATATTGATTGTGCCGGTCTCACTAACCCGGAGTTCCTTGGAAAGTTCTGGAACGTCGAAGACCGAGAGTCCCAACAGGTCGCCTTCTCCAATTACGTAATCGTGGACGCTATTGTGCGAACCCATCGTAAGAGTTCGGATTCGATCATTGACTTGCTGAGGAGTTTCGCCGACGGTGATATTTTGCTGTGCCCTGAGCACAGGTGCCGAGGCCAGTAGACAGGCAACGGCCGCGCAGAGAAAAATATAGCGCCGCCCCACAATCGTGAATGGGACCATTAGAATGGGTAACCCCCCACCGTATTATACATTCGGACCAGTTCAGGTGACCCCTTGTTTTCTCTTTCGTATACGTGGCGGGGCAGCGCCTGGCTCGCCAGGGGACTGGGGTTGCAGGCGTGCCGTGGCCAGGTGGGCGGAGACAAAAAACAACAGGGCGTTTGCGGGGATATGCAGGTTAAAGTCAACCAAACTATGGACTAAGAGCCCGCTGCAACCCACCAACCCCGTCAGATTCAAGGCTGCGCCAAAGGAACGCCCCAATTCCTTCAAGCCGCGAATGGACTCGATGAACAAGACCCCCAGAAACCAGACGCAGCAGAGCCCTCCGGGTATCCCGGTTTCCGCCAGGGCTTCCAGATAGTCGTTGTGGCTGTGGTTCACGATCTTTGCGTCGTAGAGCGTTTCGTAGGGCGGGAAAACCTGCTGGAGCGTGCCCAAGCCTGTGCCCAGATACAGGTGATCAAGGAAGATGCGCCAGGTGTCCACGCGCATGGAGGCACGCTTCCCCAAGGTGACATCGAGCACCTGATGGTTCGTGAACCTCTCAAGCACCTTCTGAACGCCGATCCCGGAAACCACCAGCAATGCGCAAAGGACCAGAACTCCGCCCGCGAGCATATACTGGCTGCGAATCCGGCGGACCAGCAGCAAAGCGAACAGCACCACCAACTCAACGATGAAACTGATAATGCCGCCCCGCGAGGCGGAGAGAACCAGGGCCACAATGGGAACCATCGCGAACAGGCCCACCAGAAACAGGCGTTCCTTTCTAACTTTTCCCAGCACCAGCGGCACCAGCGCCACCGGAATCAGGAGCTCTGCGAATCCGGCGAAATGGTTTCGGTTTACATACGGCCCGAAGGGGTAACCTCCGTAGCGCATCTCTCGAATCCAATAAAGCTTTCCGTTAAACGTCAGGTGCTGCAGCAAGCCAAATACAGATACGAAAAATCCCAGAGACATCAGAAACCACAGCAGTCCACGCCAGTGATTCATTCGGTAATACGCCTGAGGTAAAAGCAGCAGCAGGATCAGATAGACGAGCAACAATTGTAGCTGCAGGCGCGTGTCGTATATGGACGCCGTTTTGTGAAGCAGCAGTTGCACGACCACCACGAGCGTGAAAGCCATCAACGGAAAAAGAAGAGGCGAGAGAATAATCTGCTCTTGATGCCAGGAATAGATGCGTACGGCCCAAAGCACCAACAGCGCGGCAAAACCCACTTCCAAAACCGCCTGGGACCATTCTTCGACGCCGCCAAAGGCCAGCACGGCAAACGCCAGCAAAACGCAGATGCCCACGCGCAGCGGCTTCATGGGCGGTGACGTTCCTTAACCTCGGGCACCAGCGTCACGTCGTCCACCCAGGCGTCGCCGGAGATGCGTATGTCTCCGTTGGTGCTTGGTTCGCGGCTGACGCACACTTCCACGCGGTGTACTCCTGGCGCGGCGGTCCATTCCTGTTCCACAAACGTCCAGGTAGATGTTCCGTGGGTGTCTTTCGTAGATGCCGGTGGAATTGCCGAATTCCCCACGGAACGCAGGTGAAAGCGGATACCCTGGTCGCCCGTAATGTCTTTCGTTTTTACCCAAGCGGAGAATAGATACTTTAAACCGGGAGTGACCACGCCGGATGCGCACGCAAGATCCGCATTTGGATTGTGTGCTCCGTCAAACGTCAATCGAAGTGATTGCGTGCCGGATAATTTTTCCGTTGTATCCAGCCCCGTGTGCACGCCTTGTTCGAGCGGTTTGTAAGACCACGCAAAAATCTGATTGCTGAGGCCGGACTCGAAGCTGGGATCCCAGATTACCGATCCTTGCGGCTGAATCAGGGGCGGGAGATTCATGGTCGAAGTGCCCTGGTCCCACACGCGGCGCGCCGCATCATAATCTCCGTTAAACATCAGCGCAGTGACGAACCCGTTGAAGTCGCTGATTTGCAGTTGGGGTTTCAGGCTCATCAGGCGCATCCACATGGTTTGCGCCACTGCTAATTGTTGCGAATCCACTGCTTCAGCAATCGCCGCCACATAGGCTGACGGCACCGGCGGAAGAAGATAGTTCACGATGGCATTGACATCCGGATCGGCGCGATAGACGCGGGAGAACGCAGCGCCCGCGCGCCGCGGATCCGCTTGCAGTGTGGCCTTTAATTCCGCGATTGCCGCGGGCAAATCGCCCTGCCGCAGCAGGAAATTGCCGTAGCGCCACGCCACTTCGGAGGAAGCCGGGTAGGAGCTTTTGGCACGTTCGAATGCGTCGCGCGCCGCCGCGATGTCCCCCGCGAGTTCATAGGCGGTGCCCAGATCCAACCACGCTTCCGTATAGCCCGGATTTAGCTGTACTGCTCTCTGGTACGCCTCGAGCGATGCCGCCGCGTCAGGCTGTTCCAGATTGAATTGCTGAAAGTGGGCAAGCCGATACCAGTATTCTGAATTCTCCGGTTCCAATCGCATGGCCAGGTGGAGATCACTGCTCGAAGGCTTCTCTGCGAACCATCCAGCAATCCCTGAGCGCGCTCCAAAAAAAGAGAGCCACAGGGCAACACACACAGCACCCAAGACCAGGATGCCCCGAGAGAGGGAATCAGAGAGGCGCAAAATCATCGCAAGTAACTGTGCCTAGAGCGAACAGGAGAAGCAAGAATAAACTGAAACGGAGGGGGAGAAATGCCGTTCCAAAATGGAACAGTTCACTTCCCTTGCATCGCCACTTGGGTTTCATCCTGGCGACCGCGCCGCCGAACGTCAATCCCCAGGCGCTTGATCTTCTGATTTAAAGTGGAAAGCGGTATCAGAAATCGCTCGGCAGCTTCCGTCTGGTTCCAGCCAGTGCGCTCGAGCATGTCTATGATGATGCGGCGCTCCACCTCATCAATAATCTGGAACAGCGAAGGATTTGGATTATCCGCCGCAGTGCGCGCGCCAGGTTCCCCCGGCAGCGGCGGCAAGAATTCTGAAAGCTGCAAACGCACTCCGCGAACAATTTCCTTGCTGCGCAGGGATTCCGGCAAAAGATCCACGTCCACGCGTTCCTGCGTCGAAAGAACCACGGCGCGTTCCACGACATTTTCCAGTTCGCGCACGTTTCCCGGCCAATCGTAATCCATCAGTAGCTTCATTGCCGACGGTGTGAATTGCCGCAGCGGCCTGGTGTTTTCCCGGCAGAAAATCTCCATGAAATGCGCCAACAGCATGGGGATATCTTCACGCCGCTCGCGGAGAGCGGGCAGATGAAGATGGATCACGTTCAGTCGGTGGTAAAGATCTTCGCGAAAGCGCCCTTCTTTCACGAGCGAAAGGAGGTCAATGTTGGAAGCGGCTACGATGCGCACGTCCACCTTGAGTTGTTCCGTGCCGCCCAGACGCATGAATTCGCGCTCTTGAATCACGCGCAGGAGTTTCGCCTGCGTCTCCGGGCTCACGGTGGCGATTTCATCGAAGAAAATGGTTCCTTGATCCGCCACTTCAAACAGTCCTTTTTTCGAAGAGACCGCGCTGGTAAAGGCGCCCTTCACATGGCCGAAGAGTTGCGATTCCAGGAGGTCCACGGGAATCGAACCCGTGTTGACGGGAACAAAGGCGCGATCGGCGCGCGGCGACGCGGAGTGAATCGCTTTGGCGATCAATTCCTTGCCGGTGCCGCTTTCTCCACTGATCAGAACGGTGGAGCGCGACGGGCCAACCTGCGCCACCAGATCGAACAGCGTCAGCATCTTGTCGCTTTTACCGATAATGTTTGGAAAATTAAACCGCTGCTTCAGCGCACGCTTCAGTTGCAGGTTCTCTTCCCGTAAGCGGTGGGATTCCACGGCCTGCGCCACCTGGGCGAGCAATTCGTCGTTGGACCATGGCTTGGTGATGTAGTCCATCGCGCCACTCTTGAATGCCGCACGCGCCATTTCAATGGAACCGTAGGCGGTGATCAGAACGATCGGCAGGTGCGGATCCAGGCGATGAATCTCCTTCAGCAGTTCAATGCCGTTGCGATCCGGCAAGCTGACGTCCAGCAGCAACAAATCGAACGGGTGTTCCCCCAGGCGCGACAATCCGGATTGCCCGGTTTCCGCCATGGACACCTGGTAGCCCTCGGTTTTCAGGAGGAGTTCCAGTCCCTCGCGAATTTCCGCTTCGTCGTCTATGACAAGTATCGAGCCTTTAGGCATGCACCGCGTTCCTTACGGCCGGAAACTCCACATGGAAGGAAGTGCCGCGTCCCGGAGCGGACCGCACATCAATCTTGCCGGCGTGTTCTTTGATGATCCCGTAACTCACCGACAAGCCGAGGCCCGTGCCGCGGCCTCCCGGCTTGGTCGTGAAGAAAGGATCGAATATCTTGTGGATGTGATCGCGGGGGATTCCGTTGCCTGTATCCGCAACTTCAATTTCCACGCTGCCATTGTGCGCGGCGGTGCGCACTTCCAGAATCCCACCAGTCGGCATGGCGTCGCGCGCATTCAGGAACAGGTTCAGGAAGACTTGCTGCAGCTTATTGGCCGAGCCGCGCACCGGAGGAATCCCATCGGTCAAATGCTTCACCACCTGAATTTGTGACGTCTTCAGTGGATGGGCGATCAGCGAGAGCGTCTCTTCCACCACGTGGTTGACGTCTACGTCCGCCAGTGCAGTGGGGCCGGTGCGCGAGAAGTTCAGCAGGTTGTTGACAATTTCGCTGGCCCGGAACGTCTGCTTGACGATCTTTTCGATGATCGCTTGCCGTGGATCGCCTTCGGGCATCTGCCGCGCCAGCATCTGGATGTAATTCGAGATCACCGCCAGCGGCGTATTCACTTCGTGCGCCACACCGGCGGCCAGCAAGCCCAGCGAGGTGAGCTTCTCCGTCTGCGACATCTGCTCTTCCATGCGCTCGCGTTGCGTCACATCGTCAAACAGCAACAGCCGCCCGATCCGCTCTCCGGCTTTGCTGACCAGCGGCGTAATGGAAACGTTCAGCACCATGGAGCGGCCCTGATGCACCAGGCGCTGCTTGTAGATACCGGTCACCTGCTCGGCTTCGCCGCGGTTGGAAATTTCCTGCACAAGATCCGCGGGTAAGAGATTCGCCAGCGGCTGGCCGACGGCATTCCCCCGCGTTACATCGAAGAGTTGCTCCATGCGGCTGTTCCAGGCCTCCACCGTGCCATAGAGGTCTACGGCCAGCACGCCGACGTTGAGCGATTCCACAATGTTTTCACTGAAGTCTTTGAGGCGAGCGACTTCGAATGCTTTTTGCTCCAGCGTGGTGTAGAGCTGCGAGTTGTCCAGCGCGATGGCCAGGTAGCCGGCAATGGTCTGCACCAGCTCGACGTCATCGCTCGAAAGAAAGTCGCCGTCCACGGTTTTCCCCAGCCCCAGATAAGCGACGGTGTGTTCGCGAATCCGGCAGGGAATGAAGTAGTTCAGATCCAGTTGCTCGATCGTGCGCCGCACGGATTCGGAAACGTCCGGAACATTTCGGCAGGACTCGAAGAAAATCGTGTTGTTAGCCAATTCCGCATTGGCGGACTTCAGGAAGCTCAAGTCCAGCCCTTCGCTGAGGCGCACGCCCATCGAGCGCGCCAAGCGCATATCACCGGGGCTCTGCGCGTCTTCGACAAAAATCGCCAGGCGGTCAACCAGCAGCGTCTGCGAAACGCGGTCCATCACCGAGCCCAGCATGGGCTCCAGCCGCACTTCGTTGGTCAGCGTGCGCCCGAACTCGATCAGCGTGCGGCGGTAGTCCAACCGGTCGCGGTAGAAGAAACGGTCTAGCCTTGCCTGAATGCCTTCGCGGAACGGCTGAAACAAAAACGCGGCCACGACGATCGCGATGATGCCGCCCACGGAGCCCGTGGTCTGCTGATGGAAAATTTCGGCGATCAGGGCCACAAGCCCGAAGTACACGCCAGCAACGGCAGCAGTGGCCGCGGTGTACGCCAAGCCGCGCTTGAAGATGATGTCCACGTCCATCAAGCGATAGCGGACTATGGCGTAGCCGAAACACAGAGGAATCAGCACCAGGCTCAAGGCGGAGAACTGCATCCAGGACCGCAAGGGGGCTTCAAAAATGAATGGAATAACGTACAGCACCGCAAATGGCAGGCTGCCCGCGAGCGTTCCCCCAGTAAGCCACTTAAGCTGTTGCCGCAAGACGCCGGAACGCGTACGACGGTAACTCAGATAAAAAATGAGTCCCGCAACGCTAAAGTAAAGACAGAGAAATGCGAGAGACAGCTGGTCGAGTGAATACCGCGACCTGGTGGTTGGTACGAATCCCATGGAATCGAACGCAACCAGAAGATTGATCAGCAGGAGAGCGGCGGGAGGGGCATACACAGCCGCGAATTTCAGCAGAGATTTGCGCGGAAATTCCGGGCGCTCCGGAAACACCAAAGCAAAATGCAGAAGCAGAGCAGGAGCAAGTAATCTCGCTACAATTCCTGCCCAGTAGATTTCTTTGTCAAAGGGGTCGAATTTTCCGCTGTACTGAAACGAATAAAGGATAAACGATACGAGGCAGAAGACGTAGAAGTGCACGGCACGCGGGGCATTCCAGCGGCGCACAAAAATAAACAAACCGATAAAAAGATAGAGGAGTCCAACGACTCTTAGACAATTTTCAATGCTCAGCGGTTTCTGGGCCGGAGTGGTAATCAGGCGGGTTTCAAACTCCTCACCGTTCCGCTCCAGTTTGTAGCGCAAAAGGGACCACAGTCCCGCACGGTAGAGCCGACGCGCAACGTCTGTTGCCTTGGGAATAGGAACATCGTTGATAGCAACAAGGCGATCGCCGGGATGAATTCCGGCTGCAATGGCAGGCGAATCAGGCGCCACTTTCCAAGCTTCGACGCCAGAGGGTCCATCCGACCAAGCTACTCCGTCGTCCACGACGTCGTACCGCGAGCGCTGCAGGAAGTTGTACCAGGAGAAGATAATGGCGGCCAGCGTTGCCAGCGCCAGCACCACCGCCCCCACCCGTACGCGCAGTTTTTGTCGCATCGAAAGGTCGAGCCCGCTTACACCCTATCGCATTGGAAACCGCAGCAACTCATCTTCCAATCTTCTGTAGATACTTGAGTTCATATCTAGATGCAAATGAACAGTTTATGGATGCTCAACTGAGGTGGGACGCGGAGTATCCAGTTTCTAATAGGGCGGCTACAGCTTTTCAGAGGCGACTTAATTTTTAGAATTGCAAGCTCAAGCCGCCCCGGAAACTTCGAAATGCGGAGACCAGAAAAATCTGCCCATCCCGCGTGTTCACTGGAAAATAACCTTGCGCGAGCAGGTTGTCACATTCCGCGTTCGCTTCCCACCGGCCAAACCCGATTCTCGGCAAGGCTTGCCGAATCCCCACGTTTAGGAACGGACTCACCTGATATTCCGCCTCGCCGTAAGAATCCACTCTCGAGAGCGCCGAACCATTGATCCATTTGTAGCCCACACTCAGGTGCGTGCCGCTCTGCGGGATTCGTGCGGTAATCCTGGCCGCCGCCGACTGGCGCTGGGCGCTGCGGAGCCCGTCGCGCAGGCCACTATCCATCTCCGCAACCGGAATCAGAGCGCCAGAGAAAGCATAAATGGCCGTGAGTTCCAGGTCTTCGCTGAGCCTCTGCCGGAGCGCTACCCGCCCACCCCAATCGCTGGAGGAACCGCCGTCGTACGCAAAACCCTTGGAATAGAAATCCTGGAAATACTCCTCCGCGGGCAAGCCGCTGCCTCGCCCAAAAAGAGCGATGTGACTGTTATCGTCGTGAAACGCGGCAATCTGCAGGATACTGTGCTGCCCAAGTTTTCTCTCCGCCGCCAATTCCTCGTGCTGCCCGCTCTCCAGAACCGGATGGCCTCTGCGCAGGAGCAAAGCCGGAAAGGCATCCAGTTGGTTCAAAGCGGCTGCGAGGACGCTGGGAGCATCCCTGCCCAGCAACTCATCATTCAAGGAATCGTTCAGGGCCGTGCCATTCGGCAGCGCCGCATAAATCGCGTCCACATTCCAATTGGAAGTCAGCCGCGTTTCCAGCTTCACGTTCGCGTGCAAATTGTAGGCCGGCGTCCCCAGACCAACCAGCACATACTCCCCGCCCGCGCGAATCAGGAAACGGTCCCCCAAGGCGATGGTTTCGGTCTGGCCCAGCCGCACACCGCGGAACACCAAACCGCTTGCCCCTAATTTTGCTTCGCGCAGCACCATCGTGCTGGACGGGCCAGCCTCTGCGGAACCCGAGGGCAGCCAAACGGTGGCAATGCCGCCTGCCGGTGATTCGTCGTCCGGAGTCATTTGGCCGGCGAACACGATGTGATCGTTGCCGCTGATCTTTTGATCGTAGGCAAACGCGGTGCTTGGAGCCGCCGCTACGTTCGAAACGGAACCCGGCCGGCGGGCGCCGTCCGTAAGCGCCACAATTCCCAGCGGGCGCTGAATATGCTGCTCCACAATTACGGAAGACATGATGGAACCCGGGGCGTCGCTCTCGTCCCATTGCAGAACTGGCCGCAGCCCGGGAGCGGACCGCAGCACCCATTTCCAATCGTCCGGCTCGGCATTGCCCGCCAACGGCGGCCTGCGTAGCTGCTCAATTGAAGCAAACAAGGATTCGAGTTGAATGCGAACGGTGGTCGTCAGGCTGGGAGAAATTTGTACGTGTTTCTGCAGGTACGGCAGAAATCCGGCCAGGGTGACCCGCACGGTGTAAGCGCCGGGGATCAGTTTTTCGCCGCTGAAGCTGCCCTGTGTGTTGGTTAGAAATTCGTAGGAGGAGGCGACGCCCGGTGCTTCGGGGATGACGACGACGGAGGCGCCCAATTGCGGAATTCCACTGGAATCCCGAACCAAACCAGAAACTTTGCCGAGTCGCGGAGCGGTAGATCCAGGGTTTTGTGCGGCGGCTTGGGCTGCACCACAAGTCACACCCACAGCGGAGGCCAAGAACACTCCCAGGCACAGGAGCGCGCTGTGCTTCACCCGATTACCTCCCTGGTGTGACGTTTGCCGCCGTCTTCTGCTCCGTCGGATTCCTGACGCTGAACTCGGCGGTACGGGAGAGGGTGGCGTTCGCCAGCAAATCTGTCGCGTTAACCTCGAGAGTATACTTCCCAGGCGTCAAAGAGGCTAGTGGTAACAATCGTTCGATCGTCACCTGATCGCCGGTCTCTTTCAGGTCGGCGGACGTCAGCTTGAACTGCATTCCGGCCACGGGATCGTTGCCCTTTTTGACCGTGAACAAGAACGAAGCGCTGTTCTTGTGCGTCTTTTCATCGCCCTTGAGATTGTAAACTTGCAGGTAGATGCCGAGTTTGTCCGCGGTGGTGAAATCGCCGTCGAGGCGCGGCCGGACCTTCGTTGAGCCCAAAACGAACTGACCAGTGCCAATCTGCTTCGCCGGCACGTGTTCGATCTGATCCGCCAGGATCAGAGAGCTCGCCTCCAGCTTTTCATCCTCATAGCGGGGAACCGCCAGGCGAGTATTTACCGCGCCGACGTTGCCGCTGTTCACATCCTTGATGACGATGTCCAGGCGGTAGAGTCCCGGGCGGAGCGGCAATGATTTCTGGTAAATGGAAGATTGCTTCTGGGAAAGCTTGTAGAGCGATTCCGGATAGTCGCGCGTCAAGGGATCTTCAAAGGTCTGGACCACTCGCCCAGTTAGAGTGCTGACGCGGCCAAAAATGTTCAGCTCCGCGGTATAAACGCCGTCCTTGTCCTTGAACTGCAACTGGCTGTTGGGTAGTTGGACCGTAACCGGCACGAGCACCGTATCGTTTGTGATCTTCAGAAAATCGGTCCGGTAATTGAATTTCAAATCGTCGCGGACCATCCGCGAGGTCACCAGCGCTTCCAGGTCCTTGTACTTCACCTGGGGCGGCCGCTGCACTTTCGCGTAAAGTTCCAACCGCGTGAATTCGTTCAAGCTGGCAGGTTCGCCGCCCAACGCCGTAGGCAAGTGTGTGCCGTCGGAACGCGTGAAACGATCGGTCTTGGAGGCCAGGCCCATGGATTCCATCAAGCTTAAGCCGGCGCCCGGCACATTGAGCAAAGCGTCCTTCTCGGACGGGTCCATTGTCAGGCGATACTCGCCGGAGCCGCTGGGATCCACAAACTCGAGTTCCACGTTCTCCTGGATTCCTTCGAGGTACCGATACCTCCAGCGCTCCCAGGGATACGTGGTGGTCTCGCCGCCGCCTTCTTCCATCGGGCGATCGTAGGTGCCGCCCGTGGGGTGCGATTCAATTTCGTCGGGAGCGCCCCAAATGATGTAGATGCGTCCGCGATCCGTCTTCCATCCCGGAATGCCGGAGGCGAAGTGCTCGTTGGCGTAGGCGATCCGGCGGTAATGTTCTTCCTTGAAATCGTCACCCGGCATATCCGGATTGCTGCTGCGGCGCAGCCAGAACTGCTCAATAAATTGTTCCCGCTCCTCGTTAGTCTGCAACTGCAAAAAGGCCGTGCGCTCTTCGGGGGAAATGATGTAGACCACGTCTTCGTTCAGCCAGGTCTTGAAGGAGTTGTCCAACTCCTTGTACGTCCGCTTCATCTTGTCTTTTTGTTCTTTGGTCAGCTTCTGGTTCTGCGGGATGGTCTGCGCATTCGGATCGGGAGCCTGCGCCTGCTGCCCGGCGAGCGGAAGGGTGAGCAACGTGTAGGCGGTCAAAGTGGCGGAGACTTTGCGAAACGTCATATGCATGAAGACACCTTTACAGCCTATGGATTCTAATCCCCTGGCCGTACGCCGTCAAATTGGGAATCTCATTCATTCAAAGACAGTTATGCCCTGATGCCTGTTAGACGAGGGAAGTCCGTGGATGCGTTGCCTGAAGGAGGGCCCTAAAACGAAACAAATGGACTACTGAACGCGATGGTTTTGCACTTCGGAAACGACCAGGGCATCAAATAACGCCAGCACGTGCCGCCGGTATTCCAACATGCGCGAAAACACGCTGCGGAGTTGCGGTTCGCGCTCGGCATCGCGGTGCCATTTGGCTAGTACCGCGGGAGGAACCTCAATATCCTGGCGCAGCTTTTCCGCGGAATGCCCTCGCAGGAACAGTCCGTAGAAAAAGGCCGCTTCACGCTGTGGATACTCCAGATCCACGGTGATCTCGGCCGGCAGGTATGTGGTCATCGTCGCCATAGGAAAAGCGCAGTTTACTCAAATTTGTTTTTGCGTCAAGTAGGACTCCAGTTCTTGTGCCTCCTGGTGGTCAATACCCCCAGCGACGGGCCCGGCAACCTCATCCACTCTTGACCGCTTCCAACCGGCATAGGATGCTTAAGGCCATGGGGAAGTTACCCAAATCGCTCGCACGCCGAACCGTAGGCCGTTTTCTGCGGTTTGGCATCGTGCGGGGATTGCGCTCCGTGGAGATTGACCCGGAAGAATTTCGCCAGCATTTGGCGGACAAGCATAACCTCTGGATTCCTCACTTTGGCCGCATGCGCGATGTGCCCATCGAACAGATTGATGCCATCGCCCAGCGCCTGATTTCGGATGCGCAGCGAATTGCCATGGCCCAAGGCGCGGGGTTTGGCCTGGGCGGCATGATCACGGTCCTTCCGGACGCCAGCCTCCTGACCATCATCACCCTTCGCCTGATTCAAAGGCTTTGCCTGCTCTATGGTTTTGTGGAAGACGGTTCGGAGCGTCGCGCGCAAATGTGGCTGGCCGCTGCCGGTGCTGCTGGCATAGATCTAGGCAAGGATCTTGCGGAAAAGCAGTTGGCGGAAAAATTGGCGCCGCGGATCGCGGGTCGCCTGGCTGTCCGCATCGGGGAAGAAAGCGCCGAAAAATGGGTGGGACGTATGGTGCCGCTGGCCAGTTCGGCCATCGGCGGCGCTTTGAACTATACGTTTGTCCGCTCCTGGGGACGCCGCGTACAGCGGCATCTTCGTGACAAACATCTTGCGGAGCGCGCTTCGGCCGCCATGCCCATCGCACTCGCCAAACCAGTTCCGATCCGTTAGCTGCGCTACGCTTTTGCAGGACGCTCATGAACCAGCAACCCTTTCTCCTCGGCGTGAATTTCCGCTGGGTTCACTATGCGCAGGACTTTGGAACCACTCCGCACGGGCATCGGGGCGTCTCTGTACCCGAAAATCGCGCGGCGGTGGCTCACGAATTCGCGCGCATGCGTGATTGCGGAGCCAAGGTGGTTCGCTGGTTCCTGTTTGCCGATGGGCGCGGCGGCTTTATAGCGAATAACGGCATTCCCCAGCGTGCGGACGATTATTTGTTCACTGATGTAGCAGTGGCACTCGAGCTCGCGCGGAAATTCGAGCTGCAACTCTGTTTTTCACTTCTCGATTATTTGTGGCTGCAGGAACATTCCGGCGGGCCGCCACAGCACCCAAACGGGCAAGTCATGCAGTTCGCCGCCGGCCGTGAGGCGTTCCTCCATCGCGTGTTGATTCCGATGTTGCGGGAATTTCGCCTGCACCCCGCCTTGTTTGCCTGGGAGATTGCCAACGAACCGGAGTGGGCGATTCGCGAGTTTCACCGCGGGCCAAAGGCCAAGATGCATTTCGCCGATTTCCGCGCGTTTGCCGAGGAAGTCGCGGAAGCTGTCCGGGAATTCGCTGGTGTGCCGGTAACGCTGGGCTCCGCTCGCCTGGATTGGGTTCGCGCTTGGACTGAACTTGGCCTTGATTTCTATCAGGCTCATTACTATCCGCCCGAGGGGCGCGATCCAAATGCGGACCTGACCGCACAGCTCGCTGCTCTTCACTCACTGGACAAACCACTTTGGCTCGGAGAACTCCCCGCGCGCGACGATCGTTGCGCCGGGTATGTGCTCGAATCCACGCTGACCCGCTGTATGGACATTGGACTGATGGGCGCGGCCGTCTGGCGCTGGACCACCCCCGAAGCAACGGGGGCGGACGTCCACCTGGGGGCCATTCATCCTGAAACTCTCAGCGCATGGAATTCCGCTTCACGGGCAAAAAGTGCCAGCGTCTAAGTGATTCCTGAACAACTCATGTTCACTTTCCCCTCTCTTCGCTTGTGCCTGGTCGTGGTGGCCATGTTTCTGTTTACGTTTGCTCCCGCCGGACGTTCGGTGCTCGCGCAAGAAGCCACCGACGACGCGGAATTGCGCAGACAATTGGCGATGGGAGAAAAGCTTCTGGGCAAAACTCCCGATCGCGCCGCCGTCCTTTATTTCCTGGCGGAGACGCACGCGCTGCTGAAGGAGCCCTATGAAGCAATGGCTCGCCTGAAGGAATGCATCAACGCAAAGGAAGGCTTCGATCCTTCGGGCGACCCGGTTTTCCGCGGGATGAAGTTTTCCGCGGAGTTCAAGCACCTGACAGAACTTGCGCACAAGGATTTTCCGCAAATGACGCGGGCGCAGTTCGCTTTTGTCTCGCCAGAGAAAGATTTGATCCCCGAAGGTCTGGCCTATGATCCCGAGCAGGATGTCTTTTACTTGAGCAGCCTGCACCTGAAAAAGATTTTACGCATTCCCCGGCAAGCGCCGGACCGCAGCAGCGATTTTGTCCCGGGTGACCGCTACAACCTCCTGCCCGTTCTGGGAATTCGCCTGGATCCGGCGGACGATTCTGTGTGGAGCGCTTCCTGGCTGGACAATGGGAAGACTGAACTTCTGCATTTTGACAAAACTGGCACGCTGCTGGGGCGCTTTTCCCTGCCCGGAGAAACCAAACACGGTTTCAACGACCTGGTCGTGCTGCGTGACGGCCCGGTTTTTGTCACGGACACAGCCGGGAATCAGGTCTATCGCTTCGATCCCAAATCCAGAGCGTTTGAACAACTATCCCTGAACAGGGTCATGTTTCAGCCAAACGGCATCGCGCTGAGTGAGGATGAGCAATTTCTTTTTGTCGCCGACCAGTTCGGAATTTTGCGTTACGAAATCAAATCCGGGCGCTCTGTCGAACTCTCTCCCGGAGCTTCGAACACACTCGCCGGCACGGACGGCCTTTACTGGCGCAACGGTTCACTGATCGCCGTCCAGAATGGTATCGGCTCGCCACGCATCGCGGCTTTTCAGCTTTCCGGCGACGGTCTCCACGTTGCAAAAACAACCATCCTGGAAAATCGCTCTGCCTTCACCACGTTGCCGACCACCGGCGCCATTCGCGGCGACAAATTCTATTTCATCGTCAACAGCCAGCTCGACAATCTGAACGGTGACCGCATCCTGGATCCGACAACTCTTGCCCCCGTGCGCATCGGTGTCCTCGGTCTGCCTTGATTCCGTGCCCCGTGCTGGTTGGGGCGTGCCGGTGGAAATTCTCATTCCGCCGCCGTAAAGTGGAAGGAGTTGCACGATGGCTCGGAAAGAGGTCTCCATGAATTCGATCCGCAAACTTTGCGTCGCCGGCTCGCTGCTCATCGCCGCCACGGCCTTGCTCGTTCTCCCGCAGTTTGCTGCTTCGCCCTGGCAACAAATGCCCGGGATGGATCACGCGGCCCAGGCTACCGACGAGGCCACGCCGGCTTTCCATGCCAAGCCGCCGCAAAGCGCGCTGCCGCCCACGATGGCCCCCTCGCTCTTTACCGACATCGAGACATCGAACGCTTACGCCATCGCCTCCCGCATCAAAAAAGTTCTCTACCAGCAGCCCTGCTATTGCCACTGCGACCGCAGCCAGGGCCACGGCAGCCTGCTCGATTGCTACGTCAGCCGCCATGCCACCGAGTGTGATATCTGCAAAATGGAGGATTTTTACGCCTACGAGCAGACTCACCTGGGCAAATCTCCTTCGCAAATTCGCGAAGCGATCATGAAGGGCGAGTGGCAGAAAGTGGACACCGCAAAATACTCGAAGAGCCTCCTGCCAGCGGCGAACACCCCTGCCAAGTAGCCGCAGCGCAATTCAACCGATGACGCGAAACGAGCATGCCCCGGAAACGCCGGCGACTTCTTTTCTCCGCAAACACAGCATTCCCTTTACCGAACATCTCTACTCTTACGTTGAGCATGGCGGAACCAGCGAATCCGCGCGGCAATTGGACGTGGCGGAACACGCCGTCGTCAAAACCCTCATCATGCAGGACCAGGACGTCAAGCCGCTGATCATCCTGATGCACGGCGACCGCCAGGTGAGCCTGAAAAATTTCGCGCGGCAAATCGGTGTGAAGCGCGTGGAACCCTGCAAACCGGAAGTGGCACAACGCCATACCGGCTATCAGGTTGGCGGTACGTCTCCCTTTGGGACGCGCAAAACTCTCCCGGTGTATATCG
>Ga0209698_10001438_pt1 | contig 27360 bp, 28 predicted proteins | sample LitLauG_LLR_2012_FD_187203 | JGI IMG/M metagenome (GOLD analysis project Ga0209698, IMG submission 187203) | Freshwater sediment microbial communities from Pennsylvania, USA - Little Laurel Run_MetaG_LLR_2012 (SPAdes) (version 2) | ecosystem: Environmental > Aquatic > Freshwater > Creek >... | reverse complement strand
TTCGATTCCAGACCGGAGGTGACGAGGATGACGACGCAAGGATCCAACTCGAGTTTCGTCTTGGTCTATCTAGTGATTCTTGTCGTCGAATTCGTCGCCGCGTGGCGGATATTCACCAAGGCCGGTCGGCCCGGTTGGGCAGTCTTCATACCGATCTTCAACCTGTATTTGTTGTGCAAAATATCTGGACGACCTGGGTGGTGGTTAATCCTCTTCTGCATTCCATTGGTCAACGTGGTTGTCGGGCTGATCGTCGCCCTAGATATCGCCAAGGCCTTCGCCAAAGGATCGGGATTCGGAATTGGTCTGTGGCTGCTCGGATTCATCTTCGTACCAGTACTGGGTTTCGGATCAGCGCAGTACACGCAGCCCGGGGGTCTGGCCTCTTAGTCGCCTGCTAGGGGGTAGTTGGTTTCTCGAAGGTGATCTTTCATCGACCGTCCCCGTTGGACCCGTCTTATCCGCCCGCCATCGCTCCAACGATGTAGTACGGCTCGCGACCATCCACAACGGCGTCTGGCAGTGGCGCATCGGCGAGTTCGTGAGAGAGGTCCTGCTCGCACGCGAAGAAACGGATGAACACCCGGCGGCGCTGCGTGGCGGGGTCGCGAATCGTGCCGCGAAGTGCGGGGTACCGCGTCTCGAGTGCGTCGATCACGGACCGTTGGGTGGGAACCCCCGTGACGTCAAGTTCGATCTCACGACTTACGCCGGCGAGCGTCTTGAGGTGCGCCGGCAACACGACGCGGATCATGCCAACGTTTGCACTTCCACCGACAACACCGCCGGCAGGTCACGCACGATCGGCTCCCAGCTGTCGCCTGCGTCGCTGGATGCGTACACTTGGCCACCGGTCGTGCCGAAATAGACGCCGCACTCCTCCAGCGAGTCCACCGCCATGGCGTCACGCAGGACGTCGACGTAGCAGTTGGCCTGTGGCAGGCCCTTGGTGAGGGGCTCCCACTCGTTCCCGCCGGTGCGGCTCCGATAGACGCGCAGCTTGCCTTCGGGTGGGAAGTGCTCCGAGTCACTGGTGATCGGGACGACGTAGACCGTGTCGGGCTCGTGCGCGTGGACGTCCATCGTGAAACCGAAGTCCGTCGGCAGATTGCCGCTCACTTCGACCCAGGAGTCCCCGGCATTGTCGCTGCGCATGACGTCCCAGTGCTTTTGCATGAACAAGACGTCGGGCCGACTCGGGTGCATCGTGATGTGGTGGACGCAGTGGCCGACCTCAGCGTCGCCGTCGGGGATCCCCTCGGAATGGAGTCCCTTATTAATCGGCTTCCAACTGTTTCCGCCGTCGTCGGTACGAAAGGCGCCCGCCGACGAGATGGCGACGACGATGCGCTGCGGATCGGTCGGGCTGACGATGATCGTGTGCAGACACATGCCGCCGGCTCCGGGTTGCCAGAACGGACCCGAGCCGTGGCGGCGGAGCCCGGAGAGTTCGTGCCAACTGGTGCCGCCGTCGGTCGATCGAAAGAGTGCCGCGTCCTCAACCCCCGCCAACACCGTGTCGGGGTCGCTCAACGACGGTTCGAGGTGCCAGACCCGGGCGAACTCCCACGGGTGGGGCGTACCGTCGTACCACTGGTGGGTACCGGGCACGCCGTCGTAGATGAACTCGTTGCCGACCGGGTTCCAGGTCGCGCCTCCGTCATCGGAACGCTGGATCAACTGGCCGAACCAGCCGGTCGACTGCGACGCGTACAGCCGGTTCGGATCGACCGGTGAGCCCTTCAGGTGGTAGACCTCCCATCCACCCCACAGGGGTTGGGAGACCTGCCAGTCTCTTCGCTTGCCGTCGGACGTCAGGATGAACGCGCCCTTCTTGGTGCCCACCAACACTCGTACGCCGCTCATCATGCCCCCCGTCACCCCGTCAAGAATCGACTCGCGCCTAAATGTAGTCCCGCTTCATCGATACGTGGGTAGTAAGCAAATGCTCAACGTCGACGTGTCGCCAACGCTCGCGCGTTCAGATTTCAACTACGCGTGGCTGAGCAGATCGCGCCGAACCTTGTAGTCCTCGGCGTCGATCTCTCCGCGGGCGAATCGCTCATCGAGCATCTGCAGTGCCGGTGAGCCGCCACCGGCAACCGATGTTGATGCCTGGCCCGAGCGTTGCTGCGTTCGTCGATGCATCAAGGACGCCACCAGCAGGGTTCCGGCGACGACTAGAGCGAGCAGTAGCAGCAGACCAATTCCTCTGCCGACCCCGAAGACTGTGTGATGGAACCCGTAGGGACCGAACTGCATGTTGTTTGGACCATCCTGTGGCATGGTGCGCGACCGACCTTTCTCCGGCCACCCAAGGGGAGGGTGGCTCCGAAAACATTGTCTCTCGCTCTAGCGAAAGTATCCCCGTTTCTTAATGGATTCTTCAGAACGGTCTCACGACCCGTCCCCGCGTCGAGCACCGCTGGGGCCATCCCAATCGGGAGGCCACTGCTGTACCACGAACGCCATCGAAGAAGTGGTGCTCACGGGCCGGTCCCGCGATCCCATCGAGGCTCTGTTCGAACGGAGCGCATCGACCGGTACTCTGGCCCCCTACTAGTTGAGGACCTTCCCCAGATGCCGACTTCCCTCGAGCGGGCCAACTACAAGGTCACCTTCGGCGTTCTCGTACTCGGCGTCTCCGCGTACGCCTTGCTCCAGTCCCTGGTCATCCCCGCTCTCACCACCATCCAGGTGAGCATGCACACTTCGCAGAACACCGTGACCTGGGTCGTGACCGCCTACCTGTTGTCGGCGTCGATCTTCACTCCCATCATGGGGCGGATCGGCGACATCCTGGGCAAGGAGCACGTGATGGTCGCGACGTTGGTCGCGCTCTCGCTCGGCTCGGTGATCGCCGGACTCGCCCACTCGGTGACGATCCTCATCATCGGACGGGCCGTTCAGGGCATCGGCGGGGGCGTCATGCCCCTGGCCTTTGGGATCATTCGCGACGAGTTCCCGCGCGAACGCCTCGCCTCGGCCATCGGCACGATCGCGGCGATGACCGCGGTCGGTGGAGGCATCGGGCTCATCGTGGCCGGCCCGATCCTCCAGCATCTCGGGATCCATTGGCTCTTCTGGATTCCGCTCATCATGACGTCGATCGCGGCGGTGCTGACGTTCTTCCTGGTCCCCGAGTCACCCGAGCGTTCCAGCGGACGGATCAGCATCTCGGCGGCCCTGCTGCTGTCGGCGTGGCTGGTCGCCCTGCTCGTCGCCGTCAGCGAGGCACCGAAATGGGGTTGGCTGTCGTCGAAGACGCTCGGTCTCGGCGGGCTCGGTGTGGTCCTGCTCGTGGTGTGGGTGATCGTCGAACTGAAAGTCAACGATCCGGTGGTCGACATGAAGATGATGCGCATCCCGGCCGTGTGGACGAACAACCTCGTGGCGTTCCTCTTCGGGATCGGCATGTATTCGATCATGGCCTTCCTGCCCGAATTCGTCCAAACCTCGCACCGGGCCGGCTACGGCTTCGCGGCGAGCACCGTCGCGTCCGGGGTCTACCTGCTACCCATGACCGTCGGCATGTTCTTCGTCGGGCTCTACTCGGGCAAGATCGCGGCTCGATTCGGCTCGAAGCTGGCCGTGGTCGTTGGTTCGGCGGTGTCGGCCGCCGGATACGGCGTACTGGCCCTCGCCCACTCGACCTCCTTGGAGATCTACGTGGCGAGCGCTTTGCTGGGCTTGGGCCTCGGACTTGCATTCTCGGCCATGTCGAACCTCATCGTGCGGGCGGTTCCGCCGAACCAGACCGGTATCGCCAGTGGCATGAACGCAAACATCCGAACGATCGGTGGAGCCGTGGGGGCCGGTGTCATGTCGAGCATCGTGACGTCACGGATGCTGCCCATCGGCGCCCCAGCCGAATCGGGCTACGTCCACGGGTTCTTCTTCCTCGCCGCCTGCACCGTGGTCGCCGTCGTCGCGGCGATGTTCATTCCCGAAGTGGCCCCCGATCACGAGCACCACCTCAATCACGCTGAGTTGGCCATGGTTCCAGGTGGCACACTCACAGAAGGATGACCCGGACTTCAGCCGCAGGTCAATCCGATGAGTGCGCATTGACTCCTCAGTAGCGCCCTGGAGGACCAGGCGGTGGCGAACGGCGCGCCGGCAGCGAGTCGATGAGCGATTGGGTCGCCCGAGTGATCTGTTCGATCGCCTCTCGGACGTCATCGCGCGTCATGAGTGCGGCCGACTGGATCCCGCCCACCTTTCGAACGAACTGGCGCGCTGCGTTCTCGATCTCTTGCTCCGTCGCCGGTGGATCAAGGCCCCGCAGAATGGTGATGTTTCGACACATGCCGCTCACCGTAGACGGTGCGTGCGTGGTTCGTCCACCATGGATTGAATGAGACCGGAGGAATCGACGTCGACGACACCGACATTGGATTTGTGCCACTCCTCGCTCAGTTGTCGACCAATTCGAGAGTCTCGCGTCTCGGGGCTCTCACTATGCGCAGCACCCCGAAGGCCGCAATCAGCGACGAAACGACCATCATCGACGACAGCAGCACAAGCTTGGATGTGACCGGTGACACCGCGACACCCGGCGACGAGCCTTGCAGGTACCACGATGCGTGCAACCCCACTTCACGCCACCAGAGCAGGGCCCCGCACGTGATGACGATCATCGACCCGGCGACGCCTTCGGCCAGGAGAGACTCGACTTTAAGTACCCACCCCGACAGGCGCAGTTGGCGGGCGACGCTGATCGCGATGCGGGTCCAGAGGATCAAGGTCACCACGGCGACGAGTGCGACGGTGACGAAGGCATCCGTGTAGAGCGAATCGCCGCCGTTGCGCGCGAATGCGCTGAGATGATGGGCGCGGTTGGCCAACGCGACCGACGAAGCCACACCGACGAGCGTGGTTGCCAGTGCTCGGATGAGGTGGCCTTTAACGCGCGCCAAGCCTCCGCCGCGGAAGAACTCGGCCAACGAAGGGATAACGATGAGCGACCCCGCAACGATCAGCGACGCCCCAGCGATCGCCGCCATTGCCGTCACGTCGTAGTCCACCTGTGCCGAGTGTCTTGATGCCGCCGGCATGGCCCCAGCGAAGTGCTCGGCGGTCTTCACGAGGCCGAGGCCCGCAACGACCATCAACGCCCAAGCCCCCAGGACAATGAGCGATCCGGCGCGAACTTGTTCGCGCGACGACCTCCCTCTTCCGAGGACCCCGGCTTCGCGAGCCCGCTCGCGCAGCCCCGCCGATGCGACCGAGGCCCGAAAGCGCAAGGTGGGCTCCTGATCAGCGAGTGAGTCGTTGAGCAGGGTGACGAACTCGTCACCGTATCGTTCACGCCACTTCGCGGGATACCAGCGCAACAATCGCGACAACCGGTCGGCGCGATTCATGCGCCCGACCCGGGCAACAGCTTCAATCGAGATACACCGACGTCGGCGATCCGACGCATCTCGACGGTGGCTCGCGCCAACGCCGACGCGCCGTCCGCGGTGAGCCGATACGGTCGTCGTCGCTCGTCCACCTCGAGAGGTTCGATGAGACCCTGCTCCTCGAGTCGGGTGATCGCTCCATAGAGGGTTCCGGGGCCTAGTCGCACTCCAGCGAACTGTTCGATGTCCTTCAACAGGGCATGTCCGTGTTTAGCACCTGACGCCAGGCTCGTGAGTATTAGTACCGAGGGGTCGTTCTTCCCGCGAAGACTGGTTCCGTCGAACTTGGTCATGCCTTCAGACTACTACGCTCCACGTAGTAGTCAAGTCGCATCTCTCGGTCTAGTAGCCGTACCTGGCGGTCGTGGTGGTGGTCTTCGATACGGCCTTCGACTTCGTATACGGCGTCCCTGACGCATTCTTGGCGCCCGCATTGATCAGTGTCCAGGTGCCGCCATCGGCTGAAATCCCCTGACCGCCTGCCTGATAGGCACCGCTGTCGCCGCTGAAGGTGTAGACGGGGTAGCCGTTGAACGTGATCTGCATCTCGGTGGCCGAGCGCTTGACCTCGCCGAAGGTTCCCTTGACGCCCTTACCGGTCGTCGTCAAGACTGCCGTTGACTTCACCAAGAGAGGCGGCCACGACGCGAGACAGGCCGCCGTGCAGTGAAAGTGGCCACCCTTCTCGACGGAGAGGACGTAGAGCGCGTGGTGCGTACTGTCCGTCAGAATGCCCGCGTAACCTTGAATCGTCGCTATGTCGAAAGTTCGGGTGACCCCCTTCGATGCGGCCATCGCACCGGATGCTCCGACGCCGACAATCGCCAACGTCAGGGCGATCGAAGTACTCCTGACCAGCAGTGAACTGAATGAAACTCGTCGTGGCATACGACCCCCTCGCTCAAGATGATTGCCAATGCATCTTCTGTCTAGCGGTCCTCCGACGAGATGCGACCACCCCCGTTCGAATCGGCCACCGTCTGAGAGGCACGCAGCGCCAATCGACCTTCAGAGCCTTCAGAGCCTTCAGAGCCTTCAAGTCAACTCCTTACTTGTACTCAATGATGGTGCGACCTATGAAGCTACAACGGAGACAAGTGATGGCTCAGTGGATTGCTCGAGTCACCTGAATCTCACCGATACCAACTTGCGCGTCAATGATTAGATGGGGTGCTGACGTCCGGCTCTGGGCACTGGAGAGAGTTGCCGGCACCCCGGTGAAACTGCTGTAGGGATATCCGTCGGGCGAGACGAATCTCACCGCACCGATACCCACGTGGGTTCGCAGGTCGACGATGGCGTTCGCGGGCACCACGACGTTCAAGAGGCCCACCGCCACCGAGGCCGACACCTCGAATCCGCGCGCCGGAAAGTTCACCGACGTCAGATCCACCGTCGAGCTACCGATCGCGGTCTCGTACGAATGTGCCGTAGCGGACAATGACGTGGGCTGGACCACGCGCACGCCGCTTCCTCCCTTCATCGGTACGCCGATGACACCGACGATTCCGAGGAAGAGACCTGAGATAACGATCACGAAGCTCAGACCAGTCAGGAACATCATGGCCACGAAGCGGCGAAAGGTCCACCGTTGTGCCGGCCTTCGCAGCGCAAAGACTGCGAGCGCGGCGAGAAAGATCAGCCACAGGATGGCCAGACCCGGTCCGACCCTCGGGACCCCGCCCGCAGTGGTCGAGAAGATGAGGGCGAGGACGATGATTGCCGCGGCGAGTGCTACATACGGCCAGCGTGACGTCGCCATGGGCAATTGAGACCGAGCGAGCGTCTCGTCTCCAGACGATGAATCGCGCGGAATGAGTACCCACATCGCGAGGTAGATGGCAACACCAATGCCCCATAAGCAGGCGAGGACGACAAAGAGGACTCGAACGATGTTGACGTCGAACTCGAAGCGTTCAGAGAGTCCGCCGGCGACACCGCCGACCAGTTTCTTCGTGGAGCTGCGACGAAGTCGCGGTGTTTCCTCGCCGGCGTTGGTCGGGGCAACTTCGGGTTCGGTCATTTCGTCCATGAATTCACTGTAAGGACGGACATCGCCACTGGCCATAGGGGGAAACCCTTAACAACCCCTGGTGACTCGCGTGACCTCGGGGTTCTCCCCTAGTGACGCACGCCCAAGTCCATGCAAGAATTCCCGACAACGGTTCGACTCCGCGGCCTGAAAGGCGGGAAGTGACAGTGCCAGTCTCAATCGCAGACAGACCGACCTTGGGCGTACCCCAACGACCACTTCGTCGTTCAGACCGCGACTCGATTCTCGGAGGGGTATGCGCCGGTTTGGCCGTTCGTCTCGGCCTTTCCGAACGTACGATCCGCGTGGTCTTCTGCCTGAGTGCCTTCTTCGGTGGCTTTGGTTTCCTTGCGTACCTCGCGATGTGGATCTTGCTCATCCGTTCCGGAGAGGATTCCTCGATCGCCCAACGGCTCCGCGAGAGGCGCCGCGACCTTTGGTCGAGGCTCCTCCTGTGGAGCGCCATCGCTGTGGTCGTCGTCGGCGTTCTATCGGGGGGCCGAATTGGCACATCTGGGTTCGTGGTCTTCTGGCTCTTCCTCATCGGTGCTGTAGCGATATGGCGCGGATCTTCGAATGATGAACAAGTGCGCATTCGTGCCTTTGCTAGCGCTGCTCCCGTTGTGGGCGTGGTGTCGGTGCGTGGATGGAAGGCGGTCGCATACCGCCTCGTTCCAGGGTTGGCGCTCGTCATCATCGGTCTCAACGTGATCGGTCACGTCGGTGGAGTCTGGGGGGCGGCCGTTCCGGCGCTCGTCGGTGCGGCCGTCCTGGTCGGTGGGGTATCCATCCTGCTCGCACCGTGGTGGTTGCAGACGGTTCGCGATCTCACGAATGAACGTCGAGCGCGCGTTCGTGCCGAGGAACGCGCGACCATGGTCGCTCACATTCACGACTCGGTCCTCCAGACGCTGACCTTGATCGAGCGAGCTGCCGCCAGTGAATCGGACGTCATTCGACTGGCTCGAGCCCAGGAACGTGAACTTCGCCAATGGCTTTTCGACCCCGATTCGTTGAACGGATCCTCTTCGTCGGCGTCGTTCGCCATCCTCATGCGAAGGATCGAGGACGACGTGGAGAAGGAATACGGAATCAAAGTCGAGTTGGTCGTCGTCGGAGACTGTGAAACCGATGAACGGACGACCGCCTTGGTCGCTGCGGCCCGCGAGGCCACCGTCAATTCTGCCAAGTGGTCCGACGCCTCCGTCGTGTCGATCTACGCCGAGGTCGAGACCGACCTCATCTCGGTCTTCGTGCGCGACCAGGGTTGCGGATTCGACCCCGATCAGGTCGCCAGTGACCGTCAGGGCATCGCCTTGTCGATAAGGGGTCGGATACTTCAGTCCGGAGGCACCGCTACAATTCGGAGTACTCCGGGATCGGGCACCGAGGTTCAACTGGTATTGCCCCGGCCCCGCGCGTGAACTCGGGCCAGCCCCGGGTCTTCCTGGTCGACGACCACGAACTGATTCGTGCCGGCATCCGTTCAGAGATCTCCGGCTCCGTCGAGATCATCGGTGAGTCCGACGAGGTCGCGGTTGGCATCGAGATGATCGTCGAGCGATCCCCCGACGTCGTTCTGCTCGATGTCCACATGCCCCATGGCGGTGGGATCACCGTCCTTCGCCAAGTCCACAGAGTCAGCCCGGAGATCCGCTTCCTCGCGCTCTCGGTCTCTGATGCCGCCGACGACGTGATCTCGATCGTGCGCGCCGGCGCCCGGGGTTACGTCACGAAGAACATCTCCGGGGCCGAGCTCGTCGACGCCATCTACCGAATCTGCGCCGGAGACGTGGTCTTCTCCCCTCGCCTCGCGGGCTTCGTACTCGACGCCTTCGCCAATACCGACGCGCAGGTGGCGTCGCTGGCAGGGGTCGATACGGAGCTCGATCAACTCACCGCTCGCGAGCGACAGGTACTTCGATTGATCGCGCGGGGCTATTCGTACAAGGACATCGCCACCGAGCTCGAGATTTCGGTCAAGACCGTGGAGAGTCACGTGTCGTCGGTACTGCGCAAATTGCAACTCACTAACCGACACCAGTTGTCCAATTGGGCCTCCGAGCGTGATCTCTCCTGACTGAAGTCCACACGCGGACCCAGTTCAAGTCATCCGTTGGCACCACGACCCGTCTAAGGCAGGCGCAGGTCCTTGTTGTCGGCGCCACTCCGATTTTCGTCATCGCTCAGCGTCGGTTCATTGGCAGTCTTCACCAATGCCCTTCTCGCCCAACGGGCAGTACTGGAAGCGCCACCGGTCGAGTCGAACGGACTTGATCGATGCGCCAGGTATCCAGATTGCCGTGAAGAGACGTCCCCCGCGACAATGCACGACGGTGTTGCTACCAAACCCGCCCTAGCCCTTACGCCGGACGGCCATCGTGAAGAGCGTCAGCAGCGGGACCATCACCGCGATCAGCACGACCGCGAACACCACCGGGGAAGAAGCGTTCGTGAGAGATCGACTTGTGACGAGTTCTGCGATCTCCCCGACAATCGCTACTCGCCCGTCCTCCAGTCGTACGACTTCCGTTGGTATCCGGGCGAAGCGGGCCTAGAGACCGGACAGTTGGCGAATGATCCGCGCTAGAGCGGAGTTGTCGTCATCGCCGTACCCCTGGGCGATGAGGCCGTCCTCGAAGGTCGCCGCCAGCGAACTCACGGGCAGCACTGCCCCGACGCTCTGGGCCAAGTCGAGGCCGATGGCGAGGTCCTTGCGATGAAGCGCGATCTTGAACCCGATCGGATACTCGTCACGGATCATGCGTTCGCTGCGATTGCTCAACACCCACGAACCCGCGGCTCCCCCAGACAGCGCACCGACCACCTTCTCGACGTCCAGCCCGGCCTTGATCGCCAAGGTGACGCCCTCGGCGACGCCCAGGTACACCCCGGCGAGGATCACCTGGTTGACGGCCTTCGCCCACTGTCCAGCTCCGACCGGTCCGAGCAGGGTCACGGTCGAACCCATCGCCGAGAGCACCGTCGAGGCCCTGGCCAGGTCCCCGCTCTCACCCCCCACCAGAATGGTGAGTGTACCCAGGCGGGCCCCCTCGGATCCTCCCGAGACTGGTGCGTCGAGCATGGCGACGCCCTGGTCCGCCAGTCGTCGAGCGAACTCCTGTGCCTTGAGCGGACTGATGGTCGAACAGTCGACGACCAGCGAGCCCGTCGACAGTCCCTCGGCGAGGCCGTCTTCGCCGAAGAGCACCGATTCAACCTCGGGCGAGTCGGTGAGACAGGTCACGACGATGTCACTTGACTGGGCGAGCTCGCGAGGACTCGACGTCTCACGAGCTCCGAGCGCGACCAGGTCGCCGGCCTTGCCGCCGGTGCGGTTCCACACGGTGAGTTCGAAACCGGCGTTCGCGAGGTTGGCGGCCATGTACCTACCCATGGTCCCCAAACCGGCGAATCCGATTCGGGGCTTCTGCTCGACGGCGATGGCGGGGTCGTTCATACATTTCCTTCCGGGAACTTCGGGGCGACCATCATCCCACGGCGGCCGCGGCCGGACCGCTTCCTACGGCAGTGGCCGGTCGTCCAGTAGTCGATACGGGTTCAGCAGTGACCGGGGGTCGAAGAGATTCTTGATGCCCCGCTGGAGCGCGAGCAAGTTGGCGTCGACGAGGTTGAGATAGGGCCGTTGCTTGTCGATTCCGATCCCGTGCTCACCCGACACCGCACCCCCCACGGCCACACCGTGCGCGAAGAGTTCGTCGAGGAAGCCCTGGCGCTTGACGTCGTCGCTCTGGAGGACGAACAGGTGGACGTTGCCGTCGCCCACGTGTCCGCACCCACCGGCCAGGCAACCGTGGCGTTGCGCGATCAGCCCGACATCGGCGAGGAACTGGGGCACGACCGACCGGGGCACGACGATGTCGATGATGTCGTTGACCCCCGCCTCCTTGCTCGCCCAGAAGACCTGTTCACGACCTTCGATCAGGCGATGGGCCACCCCGGTCGACAGCACGTAGGTCTCGAGGGCGCCCGCCTGATCGAGCAGTTCGGCCAGCGACTCGATATCCGCATCGAGCTGCTGGCGAGTACGGGTCTCGAGCACGATGATCAGGTACGCCGTGGCCGCGGCACTGACCCGTTGGTCCACGCCCAGGTCGAGTCCGGCGCGGGTGGTGACCGTGGACATCGTGAGCAGGTCGAGGTACTCGAGGATCGAAGGATTGAGCCCGGAGGAGATGATGTCCGGGACCACCCCGGTCACCGCCTCCAGCGTCGCGAAGGGGACGAGCACCGTCGCTCCGTGTTCGAAGCGCGGCGAGAGCTTGAGCGTCACCTCGGTGACCATCGCCAGCGTCCCCTCGCTGCCGACGATCAGCTGGGTCAGGTCGTAGCCACTCGAGGACTTCACCACCGATCCCCCGGTGCGCAGAACCGTGCCGTCGATGAGGACCAGTTCGAGCCCGAGGACGTGTTGGCGCGTCACGCCGTGGCGCACAGCCCGCATCCCGCCGGCGTTGGTGTTCACGTTTCCGCCCAGCGACCCGGACATCTCTCCCGGGTAGACGGGGTATCGAAGTGATGTCGTGGACAACACCGCTTCGAGTTCGTTCAGCGTGACGCCCGGCTGGACGACCGCGACGTGATCGCGCTCGTCGACGTGGAGCACCTGGTTCATCTCGGAGAACGAGACGACGAGGCCGCCCCCGACCGGGGTCACTCCTCCCGAGAGACCGGTGCCCGATCCGCGCGGCACGATCGCGAGGGAGTGGCGTGAGGCGAAGCGCGCCGTCTCGGCCACTTCTTCGGTGCTGCGCGGTCGCACCACCGCGAGCGGTGTCCTCTTCCTGGGATGCAGCGACTCATCGTGCAGGTCGTCCGGATTGATCCGCTCCCCGGAGAGAACCCGGTCGGCGCCGAGTCGGGCGACCAGCTCGTCGAGCGGAGTCGGGGCGCTTGAAGTGATCTCCATCAGGCGATCGGAAGGGGGATTCTCTTTCCCGCCCGGGTCCGGATGCACGACGGGTCGTCCGCGAGCACCCGACCGGTCCGGGCGAACGCGCGGGCCCTCGATCCGCCGCAGAGTCGTCGGAAGTCGCATCGCCCGCACTCGCCCTCCAGCATTCCGGCGCGCAGTGACGTCAAGAGCGGATTCTCGGTGTAGATCGAGCCGAGGGCCTCGGTGCGCACGTTGCCGAGACTGACCGGGAGGAATCCCGACGCGTGCACGTCACCGTCGTAACCGACGAAGATGATTCCCCGCCCGTCCCCGGTGGCGAGCGTGGACGGTCCGTGGTCCTGGCGGCGGGCGAAGAGTCCCAGACGGTCCATGTCGGCGCGCAAGGAGTTGTAGGTCTCTCCGAGGGCGAAGTGCGAGTGCAGGTCGTCGACTCCGAACTTCTCGCGTTGAGCCAACACCCGTCGGTAGAACGGTGCCTCGACCGTGCGCACCGTCATGCCGAAGTTGGCGGCGTCGGCCAGGAAGTGACAGACGTCTTCGGCCACTTCGGGCCCGACCTCTTGGATCTGCACGCCGCGACCCACGCCCACAAGGAAGAAGACCTCCCAGATCGAAACGCCAACGTCATCGAGGAGTGCGAGGATCTGGGCCATCTCGAGAGCGTTGCCCTTCATGACCGTCGTGTTGACTTGCAGTCGGAAACCCATGTCGCGCATCATTCGAAGCGCCTCGAGGGTCTTGTCGAAGTGACCGGGAATTCCCCGCAGGGAGTCGTGGGAGTTCGCATTGGAGCCGTCGAGGCTGATCGAGACGCTCCGGACACCGAGTCCGAAGAGCTCCTCCATGCGCTCGCGGGTCAGTCGATCGGTCACCGAGGGTGCGATGCCCACTCGGATCTTGCGATCGCGCGCGTAGCCGATCAGTTGGGACAGGTCTTCGCGAGCGAAGCAGTCTCCCCCCGTGAAGACGAGGATCGGCGACATACCGGGCATCGCGGCGATCTGGTCGATCAGCCGGCACCCCTCTTCGGTGCTCAGCTCCCCCGCCAGCGCCTCGGTCTGAGCCGACGCCCGACAGTGACGGCAGGCGAGCGAGCAGGCCTTGGTCGTCTCCCAGAAGACGAGGTGGGGCGATTGCTCATACCGTCCGAGCGCCCTGTTAAGTGTCTCTTCTCTCACGACCGCTCTCCTGACCTGGCGCCGGAGCGCCGCGGAAACCACTCATCGACGCCACCATAGGTGGTTGCCGGTGTCCAGCACCCCCAGTTTTACGCTGGAGCACCCCGAGATCCCCCCCTGAAGTAGGGCCGAAAGTCCGAATCGGACTCAATCAGGCGATTCTTCGCTGAATTCCCTGCCTCCTGGCGCCGGCGCCTAACACTGGTGGTCGATCATCATGCCCCGGTGGCGGGTTACTCGTACCGACTCTCGTAACATGTGGAAAATTATCGGGGGGAAGCATGCGAGTTCTAATAGTCGGCGGCAGTTCGTTCGTCGGGAGGGCGATCGCCTGGTCGGCCCTCGGGGCCGGACATGACGTGACCGTGGTGAACCGGGGGCGAACACCCACCGACCTGCCCGACGACGTCCACCGTTTGATCGGAGACCGCGAGAACGACCTCTCGGTCCTGGAGTCCTCCAGCTTCGACGTCACGGTCGACGCGATCGCCTACCGTCCACACGGCGTGAAGGTCCTGCGTGACGCTCTCGCGGACCGGGGTGGACACCACATCCAGATCTCCTCGGTGTCGGCCTACGACGGCCCGTCCGAGGAGGGCGCCACCGAGGAGACGGCCCAACTCCACGCCACCGCACCGGACGATCCCGCGACCCCGGTGAACGGTGAGACGTACGGGCCGCTGAAGGCGGCGTGCGAGCGAGCCGCCACCGAGCACTTCGGCGATCGACTCTCCATCGTGCGCCCCACGTACGTGATCGGCAGCCACGACGTCACCGAGCGCTTCCCCTACTGGACCCAACGACTGTCGCTCGGTGGAGACATCGCGGTCCCCGGTCCCCGAGGCAACGCCTTCCAGTACATCGACGCCCGAGACCTCGGTGACTTCGTGGTGAAGCTGGCGCAGAACTCGACGCTGGGCGCCTTCCACGTGGCCAATCCCTTCCCGGCGCCCCGGTTCGTCGAGACCATCGAGATGGTCTCCGAACAGGTGTCGCCCAAGGAGACGAGACTCGTCGAAGTGCCGTTCGAACAGATCATGCGCCATCGTCTCGAGAGTCGATTCCCGCTGTGGTCGGGCTCCAAGAACGAGCCGGCCCTGGCCGTCGACCCGTCGAAGGCCGTCGCGGCCGGACTCACCTTTCGTCCGCTGTCCGACAGTGTGCAGGACGTCATCTCGTGGTGGGGCGAACGGGAGAACCCGTCGTGGTGGCTCACCCGCGAGCAGGAGGCGATGCTCATCCGAACCGGCGACCAGCGCGGTCCGAACCGGGGTCCCGGTCCGCGCCACTAGGCACGGCGTGACCGGTAAATGGCCGGCTCGGCCGGACAGGAGGGGATGATGGGCTCTTCTCTCGATGACCGGTTCGCACAACTGGTGCACGAGCACAGCGCCGCGGTGGGCAACTACCTGCGCCGGCGACTGTATCCCCTCACGAGCGCCGACCTCGATGACCTCGTCGAGGAGACCTTCATCGTCGTCTGGCGGCGGATCGCCGAAGTGCCCGTCGGCGCCGAACTCCCGTGGACGATCGGAGTCGCTCGCAACGTGCTGCGCAACGCACGGCGCAGCAAACAGCGTCGAAGTCGCTTCGAGAGCTCGTTGGTGCCCCGCGCCGATGACCCCTCAGCCGAGGACCACGTCATCGCCGATTCGAGCGTTCGAGACGCCCTGTTCCAACTGGGCGACGACGATCGCGAGATCCTGCTGCTCAACGCCTGGGACGGGCTCGACACCAAGGCGCTCGCCACCGTCCTCTCGACCACCACCAACGCCGCAGCCGTGCGACTCTCGCGGGCCCAGGCCCGTTTCCGGGCCGCCTTCGCCGCCGCGGACGTCGACTGAAAGATTGCGGGGCCTGACGACATGGACTTAAGGAGAGGAGGTGGCGAGTGAGTGAACTCATCGAGCGTCTCGCGGCCGCGGATCCGGTCGCCGGTGCGCCGTACGTGCACGCAGATCTGGCGGCGATGACCCAACGCATCATGCAGCCCGCCCGCCCGAGGCCGGGCCGGGTCCTCAGAGCCTTTCAGCTCCGAATGGCGGCCAGCGCCGCGGCCGCTTCACTGGTCACGCTCGGAGCCATCGCTGCGCTCAACTCCGCGGTGCCGAATCTCTCGGTGCTCGCGCTCGCAACGCCCAACCAGGTCGCGACTGGCGTTTCTTCCGCGCCGCTAGCGACTGCGACTGCGACCAAGCAGATCAACGCCGGACCGCACTTCGTGGCGGGGCCGGCCATCTCCTCGGGCTCCACGTCCGGCCCCGCCGTCCGTCTCGACGTGCCCAAGGACCCACTCACCGAAGTGGGGCGCATCGCCGACGCCTTCTCGCTCTCCGGGTCGCCCACCCAGCGCACCGGCGACGTCTCCACCTGGGACGTCCGGGGTTCCTCGGGGGCCCTCGTCTCCTACTCAGCCAGCGCCGTCCCGCCCCGGTGGACGTACTCCAATGGTTCACTCGCGCCAGTCTTCGCTGCGAGCCCGCCGGTCGGTCCGGGCGCCATTACCCTAACCACGGCTTCGGCCGTCTACCTGAGAAGGGCGACGCACTACGTCGACCGCCTCGGACTGAACCTCGATCTCGGTCGACCTTCGGTCACCTGGACCTCGGACCCCAACCTGCCGGTCACCGCCCAGCCTCCACTGGACCGCCAGGTGGTCTCCTTCCCGGTGAACGTCGGGGGGGTCGAGACCGACCAGGTAGTCGTGTTCATGTTCGATACCAACGCGAAACTCCTCTGGGCCTCGGGACCGGACTTCAACGTCTCCGCTTCGTACAGCTATCCCCTCGTCAGTCCGGTCCAGTCAGTGAATCGACTGAACTCCTTGCGCAACTCGACGACCCCGTTGAACGCGCCGTCGAACCGGTCGAACATCACCCTGATGACCGAGACATTGTCACTGCGGACGTTCCAGCTCGCGGACGGCACCGAATGGATGCTGCCGACCTACGACTTCTCCCAGGTCGCGGGCACTTCGGCCACGCGGTGGTGGACCGTCGCCGTCGAACCGAGGTATCTGCGAGCCGATCCCGCGTCGATGAGTGGAGAGCTCGCCAACGGGCCGATCAACTACTGAGCAACGACGCCGGAGCCCGTACGGCGATCTCTCGCCTGACCGCCGCAAGCACATTGGTGGACCGCAGTTCGATGGATCGGGCAGTGTTGGCTAGGGGGAGCGCCGAGTCCGACTTGCGTGAGCAAACGGCCGTGACCGAGAAATCGAGCCGTCTCGCGGTTGAGGTCCGCCAGGCCGGCGAACAGTTGCGGCTGGCCGAGGAAGGCCAGATCGAGCGGCCATCGCAGTCTTGCGGCCGTTCCGAGCTCGCCGGAGTGCCCCCCAGAGCGAATCACCGCGCGGTGCGGAGAAGCTCAGAGCGCGGACCCGAATACGCTTCCCAGTTCAGCGGCGGTCGCCACGCCGCTCCAGCGTTCCAGATCTCCCTCCAGATCGAGGTGGTCGATCGGGGCCGCTGAGGCGAACTCTCCCCAGGCGTCACGCGGCAGCATCCACATGACTTCGAACTCGTTCCCGTCGGGGTCGGCACCGTAGACGCTCTTCGTGGCCCCGTGACTGGACTGGCCGGTGTAGGCACCGTTCTCGCGCAACACCCGGCGCGCCTCGGCCAGCTCGTCGAGGGTGTCGAGTTGCCAGGCGAGATGGTAGAGGCCGATCGCGCCGCGCCGCTTCGGTGCGCCACTCTTCCCGACGCCGAAGAGCCCGAGGTCGTGGTGGTTGCCCGACCGGGGAAGTCGCAGGAAGGCCGCCTGGGCTCGTGGTTCGCGCGCCATCACCTCCATGCCGAAGGTCGTGCGGTAGAAGTCGACGGACCGTTCGAGGTCCTCGACGAAGAGGACCGCGTGGTTCAATCGGACCGGTGAAAAGCTCATGGTTTCTCCATCCATTTAGTTGATGTTTCATCTAGTATATATGACAAGTCAACTAACGCAACTAGAGTGTCACCATGGCGAAGACCAAATGGCTCAACGAACCCGAGGAGCGGGCCTGGCAATCGCTGCAGTTCATGCAGATGCGCCTCACCGCCGAACTGGCCCGCCAACTGGCCGAGGGTTCGACGCTCTCCTACCCCGACTACATCGTGCTCGTGGCCCTGAGCGCCAAGCCGGATGGTCGTAGCCGCGTCTTCGAGGTGGCCGGCGAGATCGGGTGGGAGAAGAGTCGCCTGTCGCACCACATCGCACGCATGGTCGAACGGGGCCTCGTCACCCGTGAGAAGTGCGACTCCGATCGACGCGGCGCCTTCGTCGTGATCACTCAGCTGGGTCGTCGAGAGTTGGATGCGGCGGCGCCAGGTCACGTGGCCGCCGTGCGCCACCTCTTCCTGGACGGGTTGACGCCGGACCAGATCCGCGTCATCCGCGAGGTGTCCGAATCGACGTTGGAGAGGTTGTCCGACCCCTCGAGCTAGACCTCGGCTCTTGGAGGAGCGATCAGGCGTCGTGCTCTGCGAGGAAGTCCCCGACGACCTTCATGTAGTGCTCAGGCTCCTCGACGAAGGGCATGTGGCTGGAGTTCTCGAAGATCTCCCAGCGGACGTCGGCGATCCCGTCGAAGAACGGTTGCACCGTGGCGGGGGTCGCCTCATCGAAGCGTCCCGACGCCAGCAGGGTCGGCGCGACGATGGAGTGGACCCGGTCGACCACCGACCAGTCACGAAGGGTACCGATGCAGAAGAACTCATTCGGTCCGTTCATCGTGTGGTACACGGTGGGGTCCTCGTCGAGTCGCGCCATGGACCGCAGGACCTCGGGCGGATTGGGCACCACCCGACAGACGTGCTGGTCGTAGACGACCTGGGTCGCGGCGAGGTACTCGGGGTCGTCGGTCGTGTCATCGGCCTCGTGACGGTTGAGGGCGTCCTGCACCGACTGGGGCAGGGCCGCGCGCTGCTTCATGGCTTCGCTCACCCAGAGTTCCATCGAAGCCGGAGAGTTGCTGATGACCAGTGATCGCAGGCCCTTGGGCTGACGGATGGCGTGCTCGGCGCCGAGCATTCCGCCCCAGGACTGGCCGAGGAGGTGATACGAGTCGGCGATCCCCAAGTGGTCGAGGAGATTGTCGATCTCGTCGAGGAACAGGTCGACCGTCCAGAAGTCCTCGCCCTCGTCGGGCCGATGGGTCGAACTCCCGCAACCGAACTGGTCGTAGTGAATGACCGCGCGACCGCTCTGGGCGAGGGCGGTCAGCGACAGGACGTAGTCGTGGGGCACCCCCGGGCCGCCGTGGAGCACCACCAGCGGTGTCAGTCCGGACTCGAGGTCGCCGGTGATCCGGTACCACGTGTAGCCCCCGCGAAATGGAATCGTGCCCTGCTGATCTGGTTCAAGAATCATCCGGCGACTCTAACAAGTCCAGCGCGCCCGCGATTCGCACGGGGCCTGCGAACTTCTCCGAAACTCGCCGGCGGGCCTGAAATGTTCCGATTCTCCCGAATTCTGGTAGCACGTATACGTGCGAATCGCCGTAATCGGAACTGGAATCTCGGGGCTGTCGAGCGCTCACATACTCCAGTCGGCCCACGAGGTCACCCTCTTCGAGGCCGACTCACGGCCCGGTGGACACACGAACACCGTGAGTGTCGAGGTCGCGGGATCGCGCGTGGACGTCGACACGGGCTTCCTGGTCTATGCGCCCTCCACGTACCCCGGCTTCGTGAAGCTCCTCGACGAGCTGGGTGTCGCGACCGAGACCAGCGACATGAGCTTCTCGGTCTGCGACGAGCGGCGCGGGGTCGAGTGGCGGGGATCGTCCCTGGCGACCGTCTTCGCGCAGCGACGCAACATCTGGCGACCCGCGTTCATCCGCATGTTGGTCGACGTCGTGCGGTTCAACCGACGAGCGGTTCGCCTGCTAGACATCGAGCCCGACCCGGAATACACCCTCGCCCGCCTCCTCGAGGAGAGCACTTGGTCGAAGGGCTTCCTTGATTGGTACCTGCTCCCCCTGGGAGCATCGATCTGGTCGTCGTCACCCGAGACGTTCACCGCGATGCCCGCGGGAGTGCTCGCGCGATTCTTCGACCGTCACGGCCTGCTGCGTCTCTCGAACCACCCCGAATGGCGCACGGTCTCCGGTGGGGCCCGCCACTACGTCGACGCCGTGCTCGCCCCCTTCATCGAACGTGGGCAGCTGCGACTCAACAGCGCCGTGACCGAGGTCCACCGACGCCCCGACGGAGTCGACCTGAGGGTCGACGGCGTCTGGGAGTCCTTCGACCACGTGGTCATGGCCCTTCACGCGGATCAGGCGTTGGCGCTGCTCAACGACCCCACCGACGACGAGAAGTCCGTACTCGGTTCGTTCCGGTTCTCGGACAACCAGGTCACCCTTCACAGTGACGACTCGCTGATGCCCAAACGAAGGCGGGCGTGGGCCAGCTGGAACTACCACCAGACCACCGACCCGATACCGGGCGTGACCATGACCTACTACCTCAACCTCCTGCAGAACCTCGACACCCCGCTCCCCGTGCTCGAGACGCTCAACCGTGACGACGCCATCGACCCGTCGAGGGTGCTGGGCCGGCTCAACTACAGCCACCCCATCCTCGACTCCACCGCCGCGGCGGCGCAGTCGCGTCATCACCTCGTGAGCGGGTTGGCGTTTCGCACCTCGTACTGTGGCGCCTACTGGGCCAACGGATTCCACGAGGACGGCTTCCAGAGCGGGGTTCGAGTCGCCCGGGAGATCGGCGTCGAGTGGTGAGTGGTTCGCCGGCCACCGATGGTGGTTCGGACCTCGTCAGTTGTTTCTACGAGGGCGCGGTCGTGCACGACCGCGCCAGCGATCCGCCCCACCGGCTGAAGCAGCGGGTCCTGTTCATCATGCTCGACCTTCGCGAGGTAGATCGGGTCTTCTCGTCGCACCCCCTCTGGTCGAGTCGCCACTGGAACCTCGTGCGTTTCAAGCGAGCGGACTACCTCGGCCCGGCACGGGTCCCGCTCGACGACGCCGTACGCGACCTCGTCTTCCAACGAACCGGGGTCCGACCCTCAGGTCCGGTGAAGATGCTCACCACCCTTCGGGTATGGGGCTGGAGCTTCAACCCCATCACCTGCTACTACTGCCTGAGCCCAGCCGACGGTTCGGTCGAGCATCTGGTCGCCGAGGTGACCAACACCCCGTGGGGCGAGCGCCACGCCTACGTGGTGGGCCCGGCCGGTGAACACCGGTTCGACAAGGAGTTCCACGTCAGCCCGTTCATGCCGATGGACATGAGCTACGTCGTGCGCTACCAGAACCCCGGCGAGCGCCTCAGCCTGTCGTTCGACGTCGAGCAGGCGGGCGTGACGCGCCTACGGGCGTCGATGGCGCTCTCGCGCCGGCCGATCACGCGCTCGACGCTGCTCCGGATGGCGCTACGTCCATGGCTCGGCTCGATCGGATTCACGGTCGCGATCTACGTCAACGCCCTTAGCCTGACTCGTCGAGGTGCGCGCTTCTACCGCCACCCCGTCAAGGAGGCCAAGCCATGACCAGCGACCAGCCGACCATCGGTCCGGTCACCGCGACGATGCGCGGGACGACGACCACGGCTGAACCGCGACGGCCTACGTGGCGAGACGTCTTGGCCAAGGCAGCTGCGCGCCGACTGTCCCGCGGCGCGCCCGCGGGCACCATCAACGTGGAGGGCCCCTACGGCGGATTCGTCGTGGGTAAGGGCGGGCAGAGCGTTCACGTTCGGGTCAACCACCCGGGCGCCTACCGGCGCACCTTGCGACGAGGTTCGATCGGACTCGCCGAGACGTACATCGACGGTTGGTGGGAGACCGACGACCTCACGGGGCTGATCCAGATACAGATTCGCAACCTCGAGGGTCTCCTCAGCCGTCTCGACGACCTGGTCGCCGTCGTCGACCGCCCGTGGAGCGCACTGCATCGGCTGCGCAAACCCACCAAGTCAACCGACCGGCACAACGTCCGTGCCCACTACGACCTGCCCGGAGAGCTGTTCGACGTCATGCTCGACGAGTCGATGATGTACTCGTGCGCGTACTTCGCCACCCCCGAGACATCGCTGCACGACGCCCAGCTGGCCAAACTCGAGATGATCTGCGAGAAACTCGACCTGGGTCCGAGTGACCACCTGCTCGAGATCGGCAGTGGCTGGGGTGGCCTCGCCATCTACGCGGCGCGCACGCGAGGTTGCCGGGTGACCACGACGACGCTGTCGCTCGAGCAGCGCAAGGTCGCCCTCGAGAGGATCGACCAGGCCGGTCTGGCCGATCGGATCGAGGTCCTTGACCGCGACTATCGCGACCTCGAGGGGACCTACAGCAAGCTGGTCTCGATCGAGATGATCGAAGCCGTCGACTGGCGTCTCCACGAGACGTTCTTCCGTTCGTGTGAAGGGCTGCTCGCGCCCGACGGACTGATGCTGATCCAGGCCATCACCATCGCCGACCGCAGTTTCGCGCGGGCTCGGTTCAACCGGGACTTCATCAAGGAACTGATCTTCCCGGGGGGCTGCCTGCCGTCGGTGACCCATATGACCGACACCCTGACGCGCACGACGCACCTGCGCGTCGTCGGGCTCGAGGACATCGGCGCCCACTACGCGGCCACCCTTCGCCACTGGCGCGCGAACTTCTTCGAGCGCTGGGGCGACGTCGCACCCGACGGGTACGGGGTCGAGTTCGCGCGCCTCTGGGAGCTGTACCTCTGCTACTGCGAGGCCGGTTTCCTCGAACGCCACGTCAGCGACGTCCAGATGCTGATCGCCGGGCCGAAGTGGCACGACCCCGTGGTGCCGACACCTAACGCTGTTCGATGAGGTCCATGTAGTCGTCGCTCCAGAGGTCGAAGAACTCCTCTGGCAGCAGCACCGCGTGAGTCGGCTCCAGGGCTTCGACGAAGCCCCGTTCGTGGCTCACCGCGACGATCGTCCCCTTCCACTGGCGCATCATCTCGCCCAGCGCCTCGACGCTCGCGGGGTCGAGGTTGTTGGTCGGTTCGTCGAGCAGCAGCAGGTTGGCGTCCGAGGACGCCAGTATCGCCAGTGCGAGTTTCGCCCGCTCGCCACCCGAGAGCGTGGCGGGCATCTGGTGCGCGGCCGATCCCTTGAGGCCGAAGGCGCCGAGCAGGGAGCGCCGCTGGACCTCGGTCTCGACCGTCGCGTTCTCGAGGTTCCCGAGGACGGTCTTGTCGAAGTCGAGCTGCTCGTTCTCCTGGGCGAAGTAGCCGACCTTCACGTTGGCCCCGAAGCGGACGACTCCGGTCTGGGCCAACTGGGTGCCGGCGAGACAACGCAGCATCGATGACTTTCCCGCCCCGTTGCGCCCGACGATCACGATCCGGTCGCCTCGTCGGGTGATGAAGTTGACGTCCTTCAAGACCTCGAGTGATCCGTACTTCACCGCCACGTGCTCGACGGCCATCGGCACGTCGCCGCTGCGCGGGGGTTCGGGCAATCGGAAGGTGACCTTCTTCTCCTTCTTCGTGACCTCGACGCGGTTTCCCTCGAGCTTCTCGACCTTGCGGTCGAGCACCTTGGCGACTCGTGCGCGAGCGGCCGTCTGGCCCCGCATCTGGTTGGCCAGTTTGGACATCCGGTCGATCTGCTCGTCCTGGTGCGCGGCCATCTTCTCCTCGCTCAGCCGGCGCTCCTCTTCGAGCTGGAGGAACTTGGAGTAGTTGCCCTTGTATTCGCGCAGCTGTCCCTCGCGCAGGGCGAGGACCCGGTCGATTGACTTGTCGAGCAGCGGCAGGTCGTGGCTGATGACGAGCACGGTGCCGCGGAAGCGCTCGAGTTCGTCGAACAGCCAGCGTTTGGCCGCCTTGTCGAGGTGGTTGGTCGGCTCGTCGAGCACCATGGTCTCGGGCTGTTCGTAGAGCACCCGCATCAGGTCGACGCGCCGGCGCTGCCCCCCGGAGAGGGAGTTCAGGTCCTCTAAGAGGACGTCCTCCTCGAGGCCGAGCCCGGCGGCGAGTCGTGAGACCTCCGATTCGGCCTCATAGCCACCGCGCTCGCGGAACTGCTCCTCGAGGGCCGTGAACCGCTCGATGGTCTCCTCGGTCGGATCGGCGGCGAGCGCGTGGCGGGCGTGCTGCATGTCCGCGTCGAGGACGTCGAGACCGCGCGCCGACAGGACGTGGGAGAGCCCGATCGGCTCCACGCCGAGTCCACCGGTGACGGGCTCTTGGGGCAGATGGGCGAGGGTCCCCTGGCGGGTCACCGAACCCGAGATGCGCAGGTGCTCGGGCTGATAGCCGAGCAGCACCGACAGCAGGGTCGACTTGCCCGCGCCGTTGCGACCGACGAGGCCGACCTTCTCGCCGTTGCCGACCGTGAACGAGACGGGGTTGAGGATTCGGCGCGCGCCGATCTCAATCCCCAAATCCCGGACTATGAGCACTTATCGCCCTAGCAACTGGGCGGCGCTGGCGAGTTCGTCTCGGAACTGGGGGTGAGCGATCTGGATGAGGGCCTGCGCGCGCTCCCTGACGGTGAGGCCCCGCAGGTCGGCCGAGCCGAATTCGGTCACGATCACGCCCGCCAACTGGCGCGGGGACGTGACTACTGAGTGCGGGGTCATCTCTCCAATGATACGGCTCTTCAATTGACCGTCGACCAGAGCGGTCGACTGCAGGCAGATCAATGACGTGTGCTCCAGTGAAAGACTCGTCCCTTCGACGAAGTCCTGGTGGCCGCCGACCCCCGAATACTGGCGAGGCCCGAGCGTGTCGGCGATGATCTGACCGAGCAGGTCCACCTCGAGGGCCGAGTTGATGGACACCATCTGGTGGTTCTGGGCGATCACGTGGGGGTCGTTCGTGTAGAACACCGGGGCCGCGCCGATGATGGGGTTGTCGTCGATGAATTCGTACATCTCCTGGGTCCCCGCGGCGAACGTGATCACGGCGACGCCCCGGTTGATCGACTTGCGCTGGTTCGTCACCTTGCCCGCGGCGATCAACTGGTAGAGCCCGTCGGTGAACATTTCGGAGTGGACCCCGTAGTCGCCGCCCTCCCCACGCACGAGCGCCTGGGCGACGAGGTTCGGCACGGCGCCGATGCCCGTCTGGAGCGTCGATCCGTCTCGGATGTACTTCGCCGCGTGTTCGGCCATCAAGAAGTCCTCGGGCGTTCCGGGGTCGTTGGGGAAGATGGTCGGGTGCTCCTCGGTGTAGACGACGACGTCGACGTCGGCGAGGTCGAGGTGGTTCTCGTGACCCTCGAGCGCGCGAGTCCTCGGGAAGAAGGGCGAGCACTCGACGATCAGGAGGCGCTCGGGGTCCCGTCCCGCCTTGACCAACTCATCGCGGTGGGCCCCGTTGTAGAGCGAGAGGCTCACCCGGCCGTTCGCGTCGGGCATCGAGCACGGCGCCATCATGACCCGGGGGCTCAGGTGCTGGATGAGGATCCCGTAGTGACGGAAGAACGACGGCACGTGCTGGGTGTCGGCACCCCGGGCGGCGAAGGACCGCTCGGCTCCCCCGTAGAAGCTCGCCCGGTAGTGGACGTTCGGGTGCAGGAACACCTCGTGCGCGCCGAGGACGAGGCCGCCGCTTATCCGCAGGTCCACCCAGTCGGTTCGTTTCGACAGCGCCTTCAACATCGCCACCGGCGTCCCGGTGATGATTCCGAAACCGATTGAGTCGCTCGGCTCGATGAGCCCGGCGGCCTCATCTGACGTCATCTCTCGCGTTGTCATCGGAGTATTCTGCACCAAAATTCGGCGCTGTGGCACGATTGGTCGATGGAAGAGACCCTGTACGTCGACCTCTGGAGCGACATCGTCTGTCCCTTCTGCTACCTCGGCGATCGCCAGTTGCGGCGGGCCGTCGAGGACTTCGAACACGCCGACCAGGTCGTCGTACGCCGTCACGCCTTCGAACTCGATCCGCGCTCGCCCATCAACTCGGGGCTGACCCTCGACGAAGTGCTGGCGCGAAAATATTCGATGTCACTCGAGCAGGCCCGCACGATCAATCTGCGCATGGAGGAGAGCGCGAGGGCTCTCGAACTGAAGTGGTCCCTCGCCGCCGCCCGACCGACGAACACCTTCGACGGCCACCGGGTGATCGCCCTCGCCCAGACCCAGGGCCTCGACGGGGCCATGAGCGATCGACTCTTCGCCGCCTACTTCAGTGAGGGCGAACTAGTGAGCGACCACGCCACCCTTGAGCGACTCGCCCTCGAAGTCGGGGTCGCCGGGGCGGGTGATCTCTGGGGGAACGAGGTGTTCGTCGAGGAGGTTCGCGGCGACGAAGCGGCAGCCGAGGAGCTCGGCATCTCCGGCGTGCCCTCGTTCGTCGTCGACGGCAAGTTCATGGTGGTCGGTGCCCAGGGCTCCGACCACCTGTTGAGTGTCCTGCGGCGAGCCTGGGCCAGGCGGGCCGGTCAGTCCTCGGATTCGGCCGGCACCACCGCCGCCGTCGCCACGGAGTGACCCTCGTCCAGGTTCATCACCCGGACCCCCGTCGCGTCTCGACCCTGCGAGGAGACCTCCCGTACGGGGGTGCGGATCAACACTCCGCCACTGGAGGCGAGTAGGACCTCGTCGTCGAGCTTGACCATGAACGCGGCGACCAAGAAGCCGCGGGCGGCGCTGAGTTTGATGGCGCGAACGCCCTGTCCTCCACGACCCTGGCGATTGAAGCGTTCCGTCTTCACCCGCTTGCCGAAGCCGGTGTTGGTCACGACGAACAGGTCCGCGTCGTCGCGCACGACGTCGAGCGCGATGGCCTTGTCGTCGTCGCGCAGTTTGATGCCACGTACGCCGGTCGAGTCCCGGCCGACCTCGCGGACCTCGGACTCGTTGAAGCGGATCGACATGCCGCGATAGGTGACGACCATGAGGTCCTCACTGCCGCTGGTCGCCACGACTCGCACGACCTCGTCGCCGTCGCGCAGCTTGATGGCGATCCAGCCTTCACGCCGCGACTTGTCGTACTCGCTGAAGGCGGTCTTCTTGACGGTTCCGTCAGCCGTGGCGAACACGAGGAACTTGTCCTTGGGGAAGTCGTTGGTGGTGACGATCGCCTGGATCGACTCGTTGGGCAGGAGGTTCAGCAGGTTGACGATCGCCGTGCCCTTGGCCGTGCGCTCCTTCATCGGGATCTCGTGGCCCCGTAGACGGAAGACCCGTCCCCGGTTGGAGAACATCAGCAGGTAGGCGTGCGTCGTCGTGTGCACGATCTGATCGACGAAGTCCTCGTCGCGCAGCTTCGCGCCCTGAACGCCACGGCCGCCGCGGCCCTGTACGCGAAAGGCGTCGGCGGCGACTGACTTCACGTAGCCGGCCTGGGTCATCGTGATGACGATGTCCTCGTCCTTGATGAGGTCCTCCATGCCGAGCTCACCGGGATCGTTGACGATCTGGGTCAGACGCTCGTTGGCGTACTTGTCACGGATCACCACGATCTCGTCGGCGATGACCCCGCGCAGCCTCACGTCGCTCGCGAGGATCGCCTGCAGCTCGGCGATGGTCTCGCGGAGCTTGCGCATCTCGTCTTCGAGTTCACTGCGACCCAGTCGGGTAAGTCGGCCCAGCGTCATGTCGAGGATGTGGTTGGCCTGTTCCTCGCTGAACTCGAAGGGCGCCGCCATCAATGCGATGCGCGCGGCTCCACGATCGTCGGAACCGCGAATCGCCGCGATCACGAGGTCGAGCATGTCGATGGCCTTGAGGAGGCCCTCGACGATGTGGGCCCGGGCCTCGGCCTTGCGCAGACGGAACTGGGTCCGTCTCGTCACGACTTCCACCTGGTGGGCGATGTAGTGGGTCAGTGCTTGGGCGAGGTTGAGGGTCCGCGGCACGCCGTCGACCAGCGCCAGCATGTTGACCGCGAACGTCGTCTGCAGG
>Ga0209698_10001437_pt1 | contig 27376 bp, 22 predicted proteins | sample LitLauG_LLR_2012_FD_187203 | JGI IMG/M metagenome (GOLD analysis project Ga0209698, IMG submission 187203) | Freshwater sediment microbial communities from Pennsylvania, USA - Little Laurel Run_MetaG_LLR_2012 (SPAdes) (version 2) | ecosystem: Environmental > Aquatic > Freshwater > Creek >... | reverse complement strand
GGCGGGGGCTGGTTGCTAGCGGGCGGCTCCGTGGGCGCGAAGCTCGCGACGGGGTGCGTGCTCGCACTCAGCATCGGCGCCGGCTGCCTGGCTCTGACAGGGCACGGGCGCGAGACGGGCCAGCGCGCCCGCTCCGGGAGCGGCGCGGCGCGTGCCGGCACCCCGCACGCGGGTCGCGCCGCCGCGGCGGCGCCACGCGGCGCGCCCACGCAGCGCGCGGTGAGCGCCGCCGCGGTCGGGCCCGCGCTGACGCCGGCGGCGAAGGCGAGCCGCGAGTTCGGACTCGAGCAGCCCGTGGGCGGACCGTCGGGCCGCTCCGGCCAGGCCACGAACGGCGGGCGCACAGCGCCCGTGCTGCGCGCCCGCGCCACGCTCCTCGGCGTGCGCGGGGGTGAAGGTTTCGAGCATCGCGCAGCTGCGCTTCAGCGCGCCGCCGCGAGGCCGTGGCCGGCGTCGCTGCACGCCCCCGAAAAGTCCGTGAGCGTCACCGCCCGCGGGCCGTCCCGGGGCCTGCGCGAAAGGGCCGAACGCGAGTTCGCGCCCGGTTAGGCGTGGACCCCGAGGAGGTCGTTCAGGCTCGCGGGAAGACCTTCGCGAGGCGCGCCAACGCGATCGGATTCCCGCGCGGGCGCAGCCTGCCCGTGGCGATCGCGCGGAGCGGGTCGAGGCGCTGGCCCACGATGTCGGCCCAGTCCTGGTAGGACAGGCGCAGGCGCAGATCCGGGTCGGGCGCCTCGCCCTGGGCGGCCGTGCTCGTGCCGTTGTTGACCGTGAGGTGCCACGTGGGCACATCCGCGTCGGTGAACTCCCACTGGAAGGTCGTCGCGCGCCGCAGGCCGTGGTCGGGATCCACCTGCCGGCGGATCGTGTCGAACAACATCTCGAGCGTCTCGGGGTCCCGGCTCGTGGGCCCCTCGCGCACGCCGATGATGCCCGCCTTCGCGAGCGCGCGGCCACGCCGGCTGGTCTCGAGCGCCGAGAGGCCGGGGGGCAGCAGCGCGGGTCCCGGCAGGCTCTCCACGGCGAGTCCCGCCGAGCGCAGCTTCGTGCGCATCGATTCGAGCCCTTCCACGCCGACCGCGTCGTAGGTCGAGTTGAACACCGTTATGTAGCGTTCGTCCCAGCCGGGCGGCATCAGCACCTGCGCGGTGTATCGGGTCACGTCGCGCAGCAGCGCCGCGACCGCCCTCGGCACGCGCTCGGGGTCTTCGCGGTTGAGGTCCGACAGCAGCTTCACGCCGAAGCCGATGTGGCGCTGCTCGTCAGCCGCGATGTTCAGCATTCCCGCGCGGAACGCCGGCAGCTGGTCGCGTTCCTCCAGGTAGCTGCAGATGAAATGCTGCCCCGGCTGCGCGAGGCTCGCCTCGATGACGATGTGGTAGAGCGCCACCGCGGCTGCCAGCTGCGCCGGCGAGCGGTCCGCGCGCAGCTCGTCCGCCATCCGGTCCAGACGATCGAAGATCTTGCGGAAGCCCGGCGTGAGCTGCGGCTTGATCGCCTGCAGGCCGCTCGCCGCAGAGCCGTCGCCGATTCCGCACACCTCGTTCATGAAGCGCTTGAAGAACACCGCGTGGCGCGCCTCGTCCACCTGCTGGGTTGCGAGGAAGTACTTCTGCTCCTCGCGCGGCGCCGCGTCGATGTACGGCGAGAGGTTGTCCGCGACCGCGTCCTCGCCCCAGAAGAATAGGCAGTAGTTCCACAGCGCGGCCTGACGCTCGAACGGCGTGAAGTCCTCGCGCCACTGGCGCGCGTCCTCACTGAAATCGAGCTCGGTCGCGCACCAGTTGCCGCGCTCCCAGCGTGCGTACAGGTCCTCGTATGAGATCGCGTCGGCCGGCAGGCTGCCCAGTTCGGGCGCCTGCGCGGTCTCGGGTGCGTTCGCGCCGGCCAAGTCTCGCTCCTCGCTCGTTCGACTTTGAGATAACGGACGCTATCGAAATAGCGCTTGCTCTGTCAAGTAGGATGCTCGCGATGACCCGTGCAGCGCACCGCGCGGCCGCCAGGGAGGCGCCCGGCGCCGCCCCGTCCGCGCGCAGGCTCACGCGCGAGCAGAGCCGCGCGCAGACGCGCGAGCGGCTGCTCGCCGCCGCCCGCGACGCGTTCGCGCGCAACGGCTTCCACGGCGCGTCCGTCGAGGAGATCGCCTCCGCCGCGGGGTTCTCGACGGGCGCGCTCTACTCCAACTTCGACGGCAAGGAGGATCTCTTCCTCGCGCTCATGGAGCGCGAGATCGACGAGCACGCACGCGAGATCGCCGCCGCGGTGCGCTCGCGCGCGTCCATGTCCGAGCGCGCAGCAGGCGGCGCGCGCAGCTGGATGGCGGTGATCGAGCGAGAGCCCGACCTGCTGCTGTTGTTTATGGAGTTCTGGGCGTACGGCGTGCGCGACGCGCAGGTCAGGCCCAAGGTGGCCGCGCGCTTCGCGCAGATGCGCCAGACGCTCACCGTCCTGATCGCAGAGGGCGTGCGCGACTTCGACCTCGAGCTCGCGATCCCCGCCGAGCAGCTCGCGATCGCGATCGACGCGCTCGCCGACGGGATCGCCCGCCAGAAGCTCGCCGACCCCGACGCCGTGCCCGACGAGCTGATGGGCGAGGTGCTCGCGCTCCTGTTCGCCGCGGTCACGCGTCCCGCTGCACGCAGATAGCGGCCCAGTGCACCGTGAACGCGCGCCGCGCGAGCGCCGGTGCGAGCCGGTGCAGGGCGGTGCGCACGCTCCACCTCGCGCGCGCCGCCAGGCGCGCGCGCACGCTATCCGCGAAGAACATCTGGGTGGCCAGCGGCAGCGGGTCCTCGAGCTCTGCCGCCACCCGCATCCCCGCCTCCCGCACGATCGCGCGCGCAGCCGCGCGATCGAGGCGGTGCAGGTGCCCGACCTCATCGGAGTGCGCGCGCCTGCTCGCCCGGCGCGCCGACACGTTCGCCTCCAGCGGCACCTCGATCACCACCGCGGCGCACGCGCGCGCCACCTCCGCGAGCAGCGCCGGCGGGTCGGGCACGTGCTCGAGCACATGCGAGAGCAGCCCCAGCTCGTACTCGCCGTCCGCCGCGGGCACGTGCACGCCGTCGAAGAGCGCGACGCTGTCGATCTCCGCACGCGAGCCCGCGATCGCCACCGCCGCCGCGCTGATCTCCAGGCCCGCGAGGCGCCCGCCGAAGCCGCGCCGGCGCAGCTCGCTCAGCAGCGCACCGTCGCCGCAGCCCACCTCCAGCGTGCTCGCCGGAGCGATCCCCGCACGCTCGCACAGCGCGATCACGTGCTCGCACTTGCCGCGCGCGCCCAGCGCGCGCCAGCGCGCGTAGCGCTGCGCCTGCGCCGGCGTGCGCGAGTACGCCTCCTCGTAGAAGCGCACCAGGCGCGCCTCCTCCTCCGGCCGCCGCTGCGCCGCCCCCTGACCGCGCGCAGGGCGCGCGGTCATGCCCGTAGCCCCGTCGCGTGCCCCGTCGCGCGCGCGTCGTAGGCTGGGTAGCTGACAATGCCTCCGAGCTGGACCTGGATGCTGATCGGGATCGTGTTCTTCACGCTGATCGGCATGATCATCGCGATCACCAAGCTTGCCTGACGCCGCGGCGCCCGCCGCGCGTGCCCCGGCGCGCCCGCCCGCGTGCGCTCTCGCCGCGCGCGCCGTGGTGGTCACACCCCCTCCACGCAGCTCACGATGACGGTGCGCCGGGTATGATCCTCGCGCCCGCCGCCGACTCCAGGCGGCCTTCACCAAGCGCTCGAGGAGGCTCATGTTCAAGGCGATCGTGGTCGGCACCGACGGGTCCGACACCGCTACGGAGGCCGTGCGTCAGGCGGTCGAGCTGGCGGCGGCAGTGGGCGCGAAGCTCCAGCTGGTCAGCGCCTATGAGCCCGTGTCCGCCCAGCGCCTGGGCGCCGAGCGGCGCGAGGCGCCCGAGGACGTGCAGTGGGCGATCAACCCCAAGGAGGACGTCGAAGCAACGCTCGACGGCGCGACCGAGCTCGCGCGCGCAGCCGGCGTGGAGGTTGTGCAGTTCGCCCGCCGCGGCGATGCGGCCGATGCCATCCTCGACGTCGCCGAGGAGAGCGGCGCCGACCTCATCATCGTCGGCAACAAGGGCATGACGGGCGCCAAGCGCTTCCTGCTCGGCTCCGTCCCCAACAAGGTCTCACATCACGCGCCCTGCTCGGTGCTGATCATCCGCACCTCCTAGCACCCAGCGCCCTACAGCACCCAGCGCTCCACCTGCTCGGCCACGTGGTGTGCTATCGCCAGCGCCGCCGTCGCGCCCGGTGACGGCGCGCTGCGCACGTGCACAGCGCGCTCGCTGCGCGAGAACACGAAGTCGTCGATCAGGCGCCCGTCGCGCGCGACCGCCTGCGCGCGCATCCCCGTGAACGCGGGCCGCACGTCGTGCGTGCTCAGCTCCGGCACGTAGCGCGCCGCCGCACGCACGAGGCTCGCACGCACGAGCGCGTGGCCGAGCTCGCTCGCGCCCGCGCGCCACCAGCGCCCGAACATGCGCCACGTCCCGGGCCACGCGAGCAGCTCCAGCAGCTCGCCCGCGCGCTCGCGCGTCGGCGCGGCCGGATCGCGCGCCATCGCCGGCAGCGCGGTCGGACCCACGAGCACCTCGCCGCCGACCGTCCTCGTGAAGTGCACCCCCAGGAACGGCAGCGAGGGATCGGGCACCGGGTAGATGAGCGCGCGCACGAGCTCCGTCCGCGCGGGCACCAGGCGCAGGTACGCACCGCGGAAGGGAAGGATGCGAGGATCGCTGTCGGCGCCAGCTGCACGCGCGACGCGGTCCGCCCACACGCCCGCGCAGAACACCGCGCTCGCCGCGCGCGTCTCGCCGCGCGCGTGCGACAGTCGCAGGCCGCGCTGCGAGCCCCGCACGGAGCACACCTCGCAGTCCAGCGCGACGGTGCCGCCCGCCGCGCGCACGTCGTCAGCGAGCGCGCGTGCGACCGCCGCGTAATCCACGATCCCGCTGCCCGGCGAGTGCAGCGCGGCCACGCCGCGGGCGTGCGGCTCGAGCTCGCGCAGGCCCTGCGCGCTCACGCGGCCGACGTCCGCCACGCCGTTTGCGCGGGCGCGACGTGCGAGCTCCTCCAGAGCGCCGATCTGCGACGGTCCGCTCGCCACGATCACCTTCCCGCAGCGCGCGTGGGGGATGTCGCGGCTTTCGCAGTACGCGTACATCTCGCGCGCGCCCTGCACGCAGAGGCGCGCCTTCAGCGAGCCGGGCGCGTAGTAGATGCCCGCGTGGATCACGCCCGAGTTGTGCCCTGTCTGGTGACGCGAGACCTCGCTCTCGCGCTCCAGCACGCACACCGATGAGCGCGGGTTGCGCGCGATCAGCTCGCGCGCCACAGCGAGGCCGACGATCCCCGCGCCCACCACCGCGATGTCGCAGTGCGCCGGCGGCTCGGATACCTCACCCGACCGTGCTCGTGCTGCTGCGCTCGCGTCCAACCGGCCCCCGTGGGCGCTCTCAGCCCGCCAGCGCCCCCGGCCCGCCCGGCGCCGTCGCGGCGGCCGCATCGAGCAGTCCCGCCCCGTAGAGCGCTTCATCGCCTCCGCCGCCCATCCTGCGGGCGGTCGCACGTAGGCGCGCCGTTATCTGCGCCGGCGTGGGATGCGGCCCAAGCACGCCGCTCGCTATCACGAGCGCCGCCGTCGCCGCGACGTGCGGCGTGGCCATCGAAGTGCCTTCGTAGCCTGGTGGGATGCCGAACCTGCGCGGCCCGTCGCCCGTCAGCGTCACCTGGTAGACGTCGCGCCCCGGCGGCAGGTCCGGGTGGCACTCGGGGTCGTTTGGCAGGTCCGCGTCCGTGCCCCCTCCCGGCGCCACCAGCGTCAGACCCGTGCCGTCGTTCGAGTAGGACGCGAGACAGCCGTGTTCGGTGCTCGCGCCAACCGAGATCACATCCGGCGCGCGCGACGGGTAGGCGAGCGTGCGGTGCCCCTCGTTGCCCGCCGCCGCCACGACGAGCACGCCGTGACGGTAGGCGTAGCGCAGCGCGTGCAGCAGCTCGGGGATGTCCGATGCGGTGACGCCCGGGGAGAACTCGAGGCTCAGATTGATCACCTGCGCGTGGTGTCGCACCGCGTAGTACACGCCCTGCGCGATCGTCGACGCTTCGCCTTCGCCCTGCGCGTTGAGCACGCGCACCGGCATGATGCGCACGCCGTACGCGAGGCCGGTCAGGCCGTAGCCGTTGTTGGTCTGCTCCGCGATCGTCGCCGCGACGAAGGTGCCGTGACCGTTGTGGTCATACGGGCGTGGGTCGTGGCCGATGAAGTCGTAGCCTTTGACGAACTGGAAGGCGCCGAAGTCCGGCGAGCGGTGGTAGTGCCCGCGGTTCGCGTACGCCACGCCCGTATCGAGCACCGCCACGATCACGCCCCGGCCGCCGCCGCGCCCGTCGTGGATCAGGTTCGCCCAAGCTTGCGGGGCCTGCACGCCGTACTGCCCCACGAAGTTCCACTGCAGTTCGCGCCAGTCGCCCGGCGCCTTGCCCATGCCGCGGTCGTCCGGGATGAATTCGCCAGCCGGTGCGCCGGCGATGTGCGCGACGTAGTCCGGTACAGCCCACCGCACGCCGCGCTCGGAGCGCGCCCGGCGCAGCGCCGTCGCCACGCTCGCGCCGCGCTGCACCTGCATCAGGCCCGTGCGCGTCGTTGCGCCTTGCAGCCGCGCCGTGTCGAACACGCGTGCCGTGCCCGCCCGCAGGCCCCGCTGTCGGGGCGAGTAGCCCACCACGATCTCGCTCGGCGAGTATTCGCGCGCGTAGCGCGGCCGAGCGCCGCCGCGCGACGCGAGCGCCGACCCGGAATGCGTCGCCGCCGCGGCCAGCAGCGCGCCGAGCGCGAGCAGCAGCGGCGCGCTGCGCAGCAGGCGGAGAAGGCTTCGACGATCCGGGGCGGGGCAGGACAAGGTGGCTGGCGTAATGATGGTGCCTTGGCGTGCGCGCGGCTGCACGCAATTTCCCACGACTCTCAAAGCGACAGCTACTCAGGCGATCGGCACGATGAGCGACCAGCATTTCATGCAGCTCGCGCTCCACGAGGCCGCACGCGCACCGCTGCACGATGACGTGCCGATCGGAGCGATCGTCGTGCGTGGCGAGGACGTCATAGCCTCCGCGCACAACGAGCGCGAGTTGCGCCGGGACCCCACCGCGCACGCCGAGCTGCTCGCGCTGCGCGACGCCGCGCGCCACAGCGGCAGCTGGAGGGTGCTCGATGCCGTCCTGTATGTCACGCTCGAGCCGTGCGCCATGTGCGCCGGCGCGATCGTGCTCGCACGCGTGCCGCGCGTGGTGTTCGCCGCCTACGACCCCAAGGCCGGCGCGTGCGGAAGCGTGCTCGACGTGCTCGGCGAGCCGCGCCTGAACCATCGCCCCGACATCACCGGCGGCGTACTCGCGGAGGAGAGCTCCCAGCTGCTCAGCGCGTTCTTCGCAGCGCGCCGCCGGCCCTCCTGAGCCTCCCGATCGCGGCGCGCGCGGGCGCCGCGCGTCGCGCCCGCGCATGGCGTGGGCGTCGGAGGCCGGTCACCGCGATCATCTACCCTGCAGAGGCCCCGGAGGGGTGGCAGAGCGGTTGAATGCGGCGGTCTCGAAAACCGTTTCGGGGGAGATTCCTCCGACGAGGGTTCGAATCCCTCCCCCTCCGTTTTCGGAATTGGCTTGCGCGCTCTCGCTTGCCTTTACGATATAGTAAAGGTATGGCACGGATCTCCAGCAAGCATCAGGTAACGCTACCGGTGGAATCGTTGAAGCGGGCTGGCCTTCGCGCAGGCGACGAGGTCGCGATCGAAGCTGAAGGGGCTGACCGCATCGTCGTTCGCCGTGTATCGCGCGATGCGCAACGAGTGCTTGGCGTGTTCGACGGCCTTTACGAGCCTGGCTACTTGGACCGGCTGCGCTCGCATGAGCGCGCGTGAGCGGCTGCGTACTGGATACCGACGTGGTGATCGCGGCGCTAGACCGACGTGACCCACATCACTCGAGAGCCGCTGAGGCAATCACGACGATGGTGGACGAGGGGGTACCGCTGCTCATCTCGCTCATCAACTACGCGGAGACGCTGGTCAAGCCAGCCGAAGACGAGAGCACGCTGCGGACGGCCGTCGATGCGCTGGCTGCCCTAGGGGTCAGATTGGTTGCACCCACGGCGGAAACCTCCGTAGCCGCAGCGCGGCACCGGGCTCTGAAGGTCAGCCTTGCCGACGGCTTCGCGCTTGCCACCGCGCAGGCGTACGAAGCGCACATCGCCTCGTTCGATCGGCGAGTTCAGCGGGTGCTTCGGAGGCTGGGGATCGAGCTCGCTCCGCAGTTGAGCTGATGCGCGCAGCGGGCGAGTCGCTCGTCTGGCTACCCCATTTCCTACCCCGCGAGCCGCCGGGGGCGCCGAAAGCCCAGTGTTAGTGCGGTTTTCGTCGCCCGTGCGACGGCCTCGAAAACCGTTTCGGGGGAGATTCGTCCGACGAGGGTTCGAATCCCTCCCCCTCCGTTTTCGTTCTGTCCCGCAGAGCCCCACCAAGTGCGCGCTGTCGTCTGCTCGTGGCCGAGCAGCTTGATCTCAGCATCGTCTACGAGCCGGGCGGGGACGGCTGGCTCATCGCGTGCATCCCAGAGGTCGCGGGAGTGTTCAGCCAGGGGCGAACCCGCGATGAGGCGCGGGCGAACGCGATCGACGCGTTGCGCCTTATGCTCTCGCCAGAGCCCAAGGAGCCCGGCCACGACCGCGAGCGGGGGGCTCTACACCTCACCATCGCCGCATGAAGCCGCGCGACCTCGAACGCCATCTGAAAGATCGCGGCTGCCGGTTCATCGGCTCGCAAGCAAGCCGAAAACGGCTCGACCAACGGAGGGGGGGCTGACGGCGGGTGCCCGCTACGCGCGGAGATCCCTGACGGCCTGAAGTTCACGCAAAGCAACAGGAAAGGCGAGAGGATGAGTGCAGACGCGAACATCAAGACGGTGCTAGAGGTCTACGAGGCTTTCGGGCGTTCAGACGTGGAGACGATCCTGCAGAAGGTGACCGACGACGTCGACTGGGCAGCGGACGCGCCGGGCGGGGCGGCGCCGTGGTACGGAGCGCGCAGCGGACACGAAGGCGTCGCGAGGTTCTTTGCCGATGTTGGCTCCGTGAGCGAGGTGCTCGAGTTCACGCCTCTGAGCTTCGCCGCCAACGACAGCGAGGTCCACACGCTGGTGCGCTATCGCGTTCGCTTCACTCCACGGGCCGAGAGATCGACATGAACCTGCACCATTACTTCCGCTTTCGAGACGGCAAGATCGAGCGCTATCGCGGTTCGGAGGACTCTGCACAGACGGTCGCCGCCCTCGCTGGCTGAGCATCGCGAGAAGCGCGCGGCGCTCGACGATGCGTGCGCGAGCTTGAGTTCGCCGGCCGCCGGCCGCATCGGCTACCGAGCGGCCTGCCGCGGCTTCACGAGCCACGCCATACGACGGCGGTGGGGGCATCACTTGACCCTCCTGATACGTTTTCTTTACGAATGGGCCCGAAGCGCCGAGCTGTACGCGTCGGGGTTTAGGGCCAGGCGGAGGGACCGCCTGGGTGGGACTGGCAAACGGATCAGGGATGACAATTGTGCACGGAGCAGACCGTCAGGGGTGGATCACAGTTGTGCTGCCGCATTATCCTCGAGCGCTGAACCCGCCGCTTCGGCGGCTGGCGGTAATGCTCGCACTCGCGTTGGCGCTCGCGATTGCCGGTGGCGCGGTCGGCAGTTCCGTGGCTCTCGCGGGCACGACTGACGGCTTTCAGGTCGCCCCAGCCCTCACGCGCCTGACCGCGGCAACCCACGGGTCACTGCTCGCGACGCTCGGCCGACGCTCCGCCGCGGCGGAAGCCTCGCCGTGCATCATCCACTCGCTCGCGTCCTTCACCGACCAGGGCGAGTTCAGGGAATCCTCGAGCATCGCCGACGTCGTGGAAGTCGAGTGCCAGCCGGTGTATTCCGGGTTGAGCGTGAGGGTCAGCTCGGTCGAGCTCTACGACCGCTGCGGAAGGAACCTCACCTGGTCGGTCCCGTACCCCTACGGGGCCCTGAAAGGCCCGAGCTTCTCGATGAAGCTGGACAACGACGGCAACGCGACCGCCGTGCTGTGGGGCGGGCCGTCGTGTGCGGCCGGCGAAAGCCTCATCTCGGCTCACATGGAATCGGCCCCATACAGCACCGTCACGACCGGGTTCACCGTGCTGCCGCCGAGGCCGTCGGCCACCGGAGTGAGCACCGCCCCGAGCAGCGAGGTCGAGGACGAGGTCACCAGCAGCGTCGCCACGATCGTCCAGGTCGAGTTCCCGCCCGTATATGCGGAGCGCCTGGTCAACATCAACGCCGAACAGCTGTACGCGCGCTGCGGTGTCGAACCGCACCTGGTGTGGGTCGGGCCGGACGCGAACACGCTCGCCGAAGGTACCGGCTCGGTGACCGTCAAACTCGACAACGACGGCAACGCCTTCGTGGTCGCCCTCGGCGGCGCTTCGTGCGCCGCCGGCACCAGCGAAGTCGAAGCGAGCCTCGAACAAGCCCCTTACACGACCGTCACCACGGACTTCACGATCCTGCCGCCTGAACCCACGATCGAACCCGAACCCGTCGGCGGCTACAGGATCGAAAAGTTCCAGAAGCTTGCGAGCAAGGGGGCATTCACGCAGTCGCGCCTGACGGCCGAACTCGGGGAAACGGTCGACTACAAGATCGTCGTCACGAACACCGGCGAATTGCCGCTCACGTTCTCGAACTTCACCGACGCGCACTGCACCAACATCTCCGGCGGCCCCACGGGCCCGGTTCCCACGTTCGGCTCCACGACGTGGACGTGCGAACACGCGCTCACGGTAGAAGGCGAATGGACCAACGAAGCGACGGTGGAAGGCAGCGAGAAAACGGGCACAAAGACATCCAACAAGGTGGTCGTCGAAGCGATGTCCCCGCCCCCGCCGCCCAAGGAACCCATGTTCACGGTCGAAAAGCTTCAGAAGATCGCGGGCGAATACACGACCAGCGAACTCACCGGGATGGTCGGCGAAATCGTCAGCTACGAGATCGTCGTGAAGAACACCGGCGAAGTCCCGATCAAACTCGAAAAGATCACCGACCCGAAATGCACGAACATCGCCGGCCCTCCGAACGTCGATCCAGGACCCGGCGAATCGACGACCTACACCTGCGAACACGTGATCACCGAAGCCGACGTGGGCACGAAGTACAGGAATGTCGCCACCGTGCAGGCCGGGAAAAAACCCGAGGAATCCAACGAAGTCGTCGTCCACGTGCCGGTCAAGGGCTTCAAGGTCGAAAAGCTCCAGAAGATCTCCGGCGAATACTCGACCACCGCTCTGACGGGCATGCCGGGCCAGACGGTCGACTACGAGGTCATCGTCACCAACACCGGTGAAGTACCGATCAAGCTCGAAAAGCTCAGCGACATCAAGTGCGCGAACATCGTCTCGCCGGTCGGGTTCGAACTCGCGGTCGGCGCGTCGGCGATCTACACCTGCGAACACCTCCTCGCCAAGGCGGACGAAGGTCATGCGTACACCAACGTGGCAAGCGTCGAAGCCGGCGAAGAAGCCAAGGAATCGAACGAAGTCGTCGTGTACGTTCCGACCAAGTCCTTCAAGGTCCAGAAGCTCCAGAGGATCTCCGGCGAATACGTGACGACCGAACTCACCGGCTCTCCGGGCCAGACCATCCACTACGAGTTCATCGTCACCAACACTGGGGAAGCATCGCTCACGCTCGGGAAACCCACAGACCCGAACTGCACGAACATCCTGGGCCCCACGAAGGCCGTGCTCGCACCCAAAGAAACGGCGAGCTACACGTGTGAACACCTGCTCACCGAAGCCGACGCGGGCAAGAAGTACACGAACGTAGCCGTGGTGGAAGCGGGCGGAGAAGTCGAAAAATCCAATGAAGTCGTCGTTTCGGTGCCGGCTTTCACGATCGAAAAGCTCCAGAAGATCGCTGGCGGATTCACGAAGGCGCCACTCACAGGGATTGTCGGCCAAACGATTGACTACGAGGTGATCGTCACCAACACGGGCGAAGTGCCCCTCACGTTCGGGACGCTCACGGATCCCAACTGCTCGAACGTCTTGGAACCCAGCAAATCCGAACTGGCGCCGAAAGAAGTGGCGACCTACACATGTGAACACAAACTCACCGTGACGGGCCCGTGGGCTAACCAGGCGACGATCACGGGGACGCCTTCGGGCGCCGCACCGATCAGCCACACCTCCAACCAGGTGCTCGTCTATCAGCCCGGCTACACGATCCAGAAGCTTCAGAGGATCAAGGGCGAAAGCGCGTACACTACGGCCGAACTGCACACGCCGGTCGGTGGCGTCGTGCAGTACGAGGTCCTCGTCACGAACACCGGCGAAGTGGCGCTCGCGTTCATGGCCCTCCACGATCCCAACTGCGAAAACATCGCCGGTGGCCCCAGCACGCTCGCGGTCGGCGCGTCGGCGACATACACGTGCGAACACACGCTCACGACCGTCGGGCAGTACGTGAACGAAGCCTCTATTGAAGGCAACGAAGGCACCGGCGTGCGGACGTCCAACTCGGTCGTCGTGAACAGCGAAAAAGCGGTGGTCGAAAATGCGAAGCAGCTGGAAAAGCCGGCCTGCAAGGCGACCGCGAACTACGTGCTGCAAGGCGCGTCGGGCCCGAAGAAGAAGGCCTTCAAGGTGCACGTGAGTGCCCTCGCAGCCAAGGAAATCACCTTCTACCTCGACGGGCACGAGCTGAAGAGGCTCAAGCACGCGCAGGCCAAGAACGGCATCTTCACGGTCATCGTCAAGGTGCGCGGGCTGAAGAGGGGCCAACACCATCTGTCCTTCACGACGAGCCCGGCGGACACGAATTGCAAGGCGGTCAGCCAGAGCAGGGTGTTCATAGTCCCCGCCGGCGCCGTCGTCCCCACGTTCACCGGCTGAGCCGCGTCGCAACCGCAACGCTGCTCGCATCCTCACGGCCGAGCCCGGGGCGCTCAGCCCGGCGGCCGGCCGGTCCGGGGGCGCTCAGCCCGGCGGCCCTGGGGCGCTCAGCCCGGGCGGCGGCCGGCCGGTCCGGCGGCGCTCAGCCCGGCGGCCGGCGGGTGCTGGCGAGTGTCAGACGATTTCGATCGGCGTACCGACTTCGACCATGCGATAGAGCTGGACGATGTCGGCGTTGTGAAGGCGGATGCAGCCGTGCGAGGGGTAGCCCGGGACGAGCTGCGGTTCGTCGGTGCCGTGGATCCCGACAACCCCGCCGCCCGGCCATTCGGCAAGGGTGGGAGCGTACGCGCTCGTGCCGAGCGCATACGGCCCGTATACAGGTCCGCCGATGGTCTGCAGCTTCTCGGTCACATAGAAGCGGCCCGCCGGGGTCGAGAGGCCCGGACGACCGAGGCCGACAGGCGCGTTCCAGACCGCGAGCCCGTCGCGGTACAAAGTCATGCGGGTCGTCCTGCGGTCCACGCGCAGATACTGGTGCGTCACCTGCAGTTCGCCGAGCGCCCCTGCCGGCACCCAGCCGATGCGCCCGTTGGGCCGTCCGGGGAGCGGCACCTCGATCCACTCGCGCCCGTTGAGCGTGTAGGAGCGCAGCGCCAGGTACACGTTCGCCTGACCGTCGACGGTGAGGAAGCGCAGATGGCCGACGACGCGCGCGTGGGCAGAGGGGGATCGCCGCGCCGCGGCGGCCGCCTGCGGGTATGCCCAGCGCGTCAACGTCGTGAGGTTCGAAAGCGTTGCGGTGACCGCGCTCGTCGAGCCGTTGCCGGGCGCCGGGGTTTCGCTGGTGGAGCCGCGCGGGGTGCCAGGGAGGGCACCTGCTGGTTCAGCCGCGACGGCGGGCGCGGGCGTGAGCGCACATGCGCCAGCGAGAACCGCGGCGCAGAGGCAGCCAACCATGCGGGTTGAGCTGCCGCGTGTGTCCTTTCTCAGATCTTCGGGCACCGAGACGCGTTCCACGATAGCGCTTCAGGCGGCATTACCCGCCAGCACGCCGAAGTCCTGGGTGTAGGTGGCACCCGGCTCGCCTTCGGCGAAGTAGGGGGGCGCGGCGGCCGCCACTCCCATCCCGGTTTCACGGAATTCGCCGTTGAGGATGTTGGCGCGGTGCTCTGGCGAGTTCATCCAAGCCGTCACGGTCGCCGACGGAGTTGACAGGGACAGCGTCGCGCAGTCGATGTTCTCACCGAGCTCGTACGCCGCGCCGCGCGGCACGTAGCCGCTCGCCATGAGCCTCGTCTGGAATTCCTCGCCGGTGGGGCTCGTGTGTTCGAAGTAGTCGTGCGCGACCATGTCCTCGGAATGGCCCTGGGCGGCCGCGTCGAGCTTGGTGTTCTCGATCAGCGCGACCTCGCCGTGTTCCTCGCGCTGCTGGTTGACCAGGCAGAGCGTCGCCTCGCGCACCTGCACGACGTTCGAGTCGGTCGGCGTCAGCTCGGCTTCCTTGCAGCCTTCGGGACCCGGCGTCGCGAGGGGCAGCGTCGCAACGGACGTCGCGGGTGACCGCGGCGCCACGGGAGGGGCGCTTGGACTCCTGTGCGCGCCCGCCCTGTTCCTCGCACTCCTCAGCCGACGCGCCGCCTCTCGGCGGTAACGCGCGCTCCTCGCGCACCTGTCCCGAGCGTGTCCACGCGCGCGCCCGCGCGGACAGTGACGCCCACTCGCGAGGTGGCGGCCCGCGCTCGCGACGTGGCGGCGCGAGGAGCGCGCATCGGCCTGCACCGCGAGCAGACAGCACATGAGCAGCGCTGCCGCGGCCACCACACTGGTGATGAGGCGCCGGTGGCTGTGGGTGTTTGAGTGGATCAAGACGGTGTGAGCCGGTGTGTGAGGCGGATTCATCTCGGTGGCCCTCGCGGGCTGCCTCGACTCCGCTATCGACAGATCGCCGATGCGTCGAACGTCCTTCGCGCCCTGGTTGGACGAATGACCGGCGCGCCTGGACGCGCCCGCGCCGCCTCGCGCGCCGTCCATGCATACGCTCTGCCTCAGTGCAACGCGCCAGCCCCCCCACGATGCCCCTCGAGCGATGAGCGCAGCCGGCGAGGCCAGCGCTCACACCCGTGCCGTGCACCGGGCCGCCGTGACAAACCTGCCCTTCGAGGACACCGAGGATTTCGAGGAGAGCGAGCGCGGCCTGCTGGCCAGAGAGACGGCGCTGGTGCTACGCGACGGCGACGGCGCGGTCGTGTGGGACATGGAGGCATATCGCTTCGTGCACCCGGGCGGATCGCCGCCCGATACGGTGCACCCGAGCCTCTGGCGGAACGCGCAGCTGAACACTGCGCACGGCCTGTTCGAGGTGGCGCCGGGCATCTACCAGGTACGCGGGTATGACCTCTCCAACGTCACCTTCGTCGAGGGAGAGCGCGGGGTGATCGTGATCGACCCGCTGATCTCGACGGAGTGCGCGGCTGCCGCGCTCGCTCTCTATCGCCGCGAGCGCGGCGAGCGGCCGGTGAGCGCGGTGCTCTACAGCCACAGCCACGTCGACCATTTCGGAGGCGTGCGCGGCGTCGTGTCCTGGGAGCAGGTCGAGTCGGGAGAGGTGGCCGTGTGGGCGCCCCGAGGCTTCCTCGAACACGCTGTCAGCGAGAACGTGCTCGCGGGGACGGCGATGGCGCGCCGTGCGGAGTACATGTTCGCGGCGCGCCTCGAGCGCGGTCCGCGCGGGCAGCTCGATGCCGGCATCGGCAAGGGCGCGTCGACCGGCACGGTCACCCTGATCGCGCCCACCCGCGAGGTCACCGAGACCGGCCAGCGCGAGCTGATCGACGGCGTGGAGTTCGTCTTCCAGCTTGTCCCAGACAGCGAGGCGCCCGCGGAGATGAACTTCCACCTGCCCGCCTCTCGGGCTCTCTGCATCGCAGAGAATGCGACGCACTGCATGCACAACCTGCTCACGCCTCGGGGCGCGCTCGTACGCGACGCGCTCGCGTGGTCGAAGTACCTCGATGAGAGCGTGGCGCTGTTCGCGGGCGACTCCGACGTCATGTTCGCCCAGCACCACTGGCCGCGCTGGGGCAGCGAGCGGCTCGCCGATTATCTGCTGCGCCACCGCGATCTCTACCGCTACCTGCACGACCAGACCCTGCGGCTGGCGAACCGCGGGCTCACGCCGACCGAGATCGCCGCCGCGGTCGAGCTTCCGCCAGCGCTCGCGCGCACGTGGGCGTGCCGTGGCTACTACGGCACGGTCAGCTACAACGTGCGCGCCGTCTATCAGCGCTACCTGGGCTTCTTCGACGGCAACCCCGCGCATCTGGACGAGCTCCCGCCGCAGGACGCGGGAAGGCGCTACGTGGAGCTCGCCGGAGGGCTCGAGCCACTGCTTGACCGGGCCGCCGAGGCGTGCGCGCGCGGCGAGTATCGCTGGGCGGCGCAGCTCGCGAGCCACGGCGTGTTCGCCGAGCCTGACTCCGCACGCGCGCGCGAGCTCGAGGCGCATGCGCTGGAGCAGCTCGGCTACCAGTCCGAGAGCGCTATCTGGCGGAACATCTACCTCGTCGGCGCGAAGGAGTTGCGCGAGGGGCCCCCGGCTCCGCGTGCCGCGCGCGTCGCGAGCGCCGACATGGCGCGTGCGCTCTCGATCGAACAGCTCTGGGATGCGCTCGGTGCACGCATCGACGGGCCGCGCGCTTGGGCGTCGGACATCCGCGTCGCGTGGCATTTCAGCGACGCCGGCGAGCGCTGGATCGTGAGCGTCACGAACGGCGCGCTGAACGCGCGCACCTGCGCGGTGGGCGAGGACGCCCACGCGAACGTCACACTCACGCGCGCCGCCTTCGACGCGATGATCCTCAAAGAAGGCAACCCGCTGGAGCTGTTCGCGAGCGGGGCGATTACTGTGGATGGCGACGGCGCGAAGCTCGGCGAGCTGCTCGGCTTGCTCGACGAGGGCGACAGCGCGTTCTCGATCGTGACACCCTGACGGTGATGGAGCATGTGGATGTGGTGGTCGTCGGCGCAAGGCTTGCCGGCTGTGCGCTCGCCGCGCCGCTCGCTCGCGCGGGGCGCGAGGTGGTCGTGCTCGACCGCATGCGCCTTCCGTCCGACCAGCTCTCCACGCACGTCCTGATGCCGGCCGGCACGAGCGAGCTCGCGCAGATGGGCGCTCTGCCGAGGATCCGCTCCCTTGGCCCGAGCCGCGTGCGCTATGTGCAGACAGAGGTGGATGGCGTCACATGCTGCGAGCGCGTGCGTGCGGCGGCGGATGGCATCGACTTCGGGGTGTGTCCCGCGCGATCTGCAGGATGTGCAGCTCGTCGCCGCCGCGCGGGAGCAGGGCGCCGATGTGCGGGAGCGCTGCAGCGTGCGCTCGCTGCTCTGGGATGCCGGGCGCGTGTCCGGGGTGCGCTACCGCGACGCCGAGGGAGCGGAGCATGAGCTCGCGGCGAGGCTCGTCGTGGGCGCCGACGGGCGTCGCTCGACGGTCGCTGCGCTGGTCGGCGCCTGGCGGCCCTATCGGCTCTCCCGCAACGGGCGCGGCCTCGTCTTCCGGTACCTCGATGACCCGCTTGCAGGTGGCGTGGAGGCGCAGACCTACTACCAGTGGCGCGAGGGAGACTCCTTCGCGTTCGCCTTTCCCACCACACCCGCCGGGCGGCTGCTCGTGCTGCTGATGGGCCCCCGCGAGGCGAGCATCGCGCGGCGCGACCCCGAGGACTACTGGCAGTCAAAGCTGCGCGCGCACCCGGGGCTCGCCGCGCGCGTCGGCGGCGCGCCACCCGGCTCGAAGCTGCGCTCCACCGGGGATACGCCCGCCTTCTTCCGTGCCTCCTCGGGGCCGGGCTGGGCGCTTGCGGGCGACGCGGGGCACTTCAAGGACCCTGTAACCGGGCAGGGGATGCGCGACGCCATGTTCGCCGGTCGCACGCTGGCCGAACACGTGCTCCCCGAGCTCGACGACGCGCTCGCGGTGGACCGCGCCACGCGTGCGTGGGAGGCCGAGCGCGACCGCGAGTGCCTGCCCGCCTATCACTTCGCCAACGCCGACACGTGCGTGGAGCGCCAGTCGCCGACGCTGCGCGAGCTGGTGCGCGACGCTGGACGCTCATCCGAGCCCGACATCAGCGATCTGTTCGGCCGCGCGCGCACACCCCAGCAGATCGTCCCGCCCGCGCGGATGGCGCGTGTGGGTCTTGCGGCGCTCCTGCGCGGAGAGCGCCCGCGGCGCGAGACGCTCGAGCGCGGCGTCGGCGAGCTGCGCACCGCGCTCGCGGTCGCACGCGAGCTGCGCGCCGCAAGGTTCCGCTCGCGCGCGACGATCGTGGGCTCCGAGCATCCCGGTGCGCTGTGGCCGGCGGCGCCGCCATGACGCGCATCGCCGTCGTCCAGCCCGCCCTGCGGCTCGGCGAGGTCGAGCACAACCTCGCGCGTGTGGAGGAGCTCGTGCGCGACGCGCACCGTGAGCACGCCCCCGAGGTGATCGTGCTGCCGGAGGCGCTTGGCTCCCCGAATGTGTACGCGCGCGTGATCCGCGAGGTGCCGCGGCCCGTAGATGGGCAGCCGCTGCAGCTGCTGTGCCGGCTCGCGCGCGAGCTCGGCTGCGTGATCAGCGGCGGGTTCCTGGCGATCCGCAGCGCACACGCCTACGGCACCTACGCGCTCGCCGAGCCCGACGGCGCGCTGCACCTGCACGACAAGGACATCCCGACGGCCTGGGAGCAGCACTACTACCGCGGCGGAGACGACGACGGGGTGGTGAGCTGCGGTGCGCTCGGGTGTCGCGTCGGGCTCGCCTCGGGCTGGGAGTGGGCGCGCAGCCGCACTGCCGCGCGCCTGCGTGGCGCCCGCGTGAGCGTCGTGCTCGGCGGCATGTGCTGGCCTTCGATGCCGCTGAACTGGCCCGGGCCGCTGCACCGGTGGGCCGAGCGTGAGGACGGCATCTGGCAGGCCCAGGCACGCGAACTGCCCGGACAGGTCGCACGCCTCACCGGCGCACCTGTCGCGAATGCCGCGCACGTCGGGCCGATCGAGGGCGAAACGCCGCTCGCACCGGGAATCCCGTGGCGCACGCGGATGCTCGGCGAGTCGCAGGTGTGCGAGCGCGACGGCACCGTGCTCGCCCGCCTGTCACTGCAGGACGGCGAGGGCCACGTGGCGGCGGACGTTCAGCTCGCACCGCCCGCTCCGCTCGAGGAGATCGGAGAGCGATACTGGATTCCGCGTATGACGCTCACCACGCACGTCGCATGGCATGCGATGAACACCCACGGCGCAATCAGCTACAGGCTGCGCCACGCCCGCCGGGGCTTTCCCTGGCAGGGCTGGCCCGCTGCGGACCTCCCGGACGAGACGCCGCCATCGGACGCCGCACAGGCTCCGGCCGCGCTGAACTGAATGCACGCGGCGGGGGCCGTCGCTCAGCGGAGACGTTCGCGGTAGCGGCGGCTGGTGCGCCGGTCCCTGCGGCTGTTGAGCCTGCGCAGCAGCTCGCGCTCTGCTTCGGCTCCCTTGCGCGTCATCGCGCCGCTGATGTGGGTGGCTCCGCGCTGGACGCTCCAGTATCCCGTGGGCGTCTGTCTGATGGTTAGTTGATCGCGCTCAGGCATGTTCTCTCCTAGGAGAATCGATGAAGCCCCCCGTATGTGTGCCGCCGCGAGTCTTACGAGCGCTCCTCACAGCCGTCTAACGAGCGGATAACTCGGGGCTAACGGCTGCTCGTGGCTCTCCGCACCCTCGTGGTCAGCCACTCGGAGGTTAGGACCCGCGCGCCCCGGAGTGTTGCGTTCCGGAGAAATCTCTCGCAAACTCGACGGCTGTTCGAGTGCGCCCGCCTGCTCGGCGCCCGCTGCACACGCCGGCGCCCATCGCGACGTGCGCGCTGCGCGGCGGGCCGCGCGCAAGCCGGCCGCGCTCAGCCTCGCCGGCGTCCCATGTTGCGCTGCAGACGATGCACGCGGCGAAGCTCCTCGACCGCCTCATCGCGTCCCCCCAGCACCGTGTTCGGGCCATCGCTGAGGAGCAGCTCGGGCTGAAGGCGTCTGCGCACGAGCTCGCCGGCGATCGCATCCACGCGCTGCGCTTCCGCACCGGGTCGCGAGCTCACCGCGCGCTCCATCTGTGCGCCGCGGAAGAGCAGCCCCACGCCGTCGTCCAGCGCCCAGCCGCCCGGGATCGCGCCGCTGCGCAGGCCCGCGAGCCAGACCGGCAGGCGTTCGGGCTCGCCGTCGGCGTGTACGGTCAGCGATCCCTCGAGCAGGCCCAGTCCCTCCATCGGCTCGGGCGCTCCGCTCGAGCGTGTCACGCCTGCCTGAAACCAGCACATCGCACCCGCGCTCAGGCCCGCGAGCACGGCGCCGGTCTCCCAGGCGCGCACGAGCAGCCGGTCCAGGCCATGTGCGCGCCAGATCGCGAGCAGGTTGCGCATCGAGCCGCCGCCGACGTAGATGATGTCCTGATCGAACACGATCTCCTCCAGCGGACGGTCGGTCTGCGCCAGGCGGAACAGGGACAGGTGCTTCGCGACGCACGTCCGGTGCGAGAAGCGGGACTTGAACGCGTTGATCTGCCCCGCGGTGTCGCCGGACGCGGTCGGCAGGAACAGGATGCGCGGCTCGGGAGCCCGCGTGAGCGAGAGCACGAAGTCGTCGAGCAGCGGGTTGGCTGGCTCCATCGTGAAGCCCCCGCCACCCATCGCGAAGATCAGCCGCGCATCCTCGCGAACCTCCGGGCGCGTGCTCACGCCGCCACCAGAGCCGCCGCCGCCGGCTTGAGCGAGTCGCCGCCGCCGGCCTCGCGCGCTTCGGCGCTCACGGGCTCACGCGCGTGCGACGGCGCGGTGACCCCCAGGAAGGCGACCGGCAGGCGCCGCTCACGGATGCGGCCCTGCTCGACGGTGACCCTGTACGCGCCGGCGTGCGCCCGCGAGCTGACGACGCGCTGCAGTCGGGTGCCCCGGAAGTGCAGCGCGACGCCGTCGTCGGCCGCATAGCCGCCACACATGCCCTCGCGCACTGCGCGATGGTACTCGGCGCGCCGAGCGGGCTCTGCGTCGTAGTGAACGCAGTTGGAGTAGGGGAGCAGGCCGAGTCCCGCTACAGGACGCGGCGCGCCGTGGAAGGCGCTCAGCGCCTGCGCGAACCAGCACAGCGACCCGGCTGAAGGCCCGCACAGGACGATCCCGCCTCGCCACGCCGCGCGCAGGACCTCATCGAGGCCATGTGCGCGCCACGCGCCGAGCATGCTCAGCACGTTGCCGCCGCCGACGTAGATCAGCTGTTGGGAGAGGAGGTGCCCGGCGAGATCGTCCTCGACTCCGCCCGTGCCCTGGTCGCGCCGGAACAGCGACACGTGACTGGCGTCGCAGTGGGGCGCGAAACGGCGGTAGAAGCGCACGATGTAGTGGTCCGCGTCGCCGGAGGCCGTCGGCAGGAAGCACACTCGCGGGCGGTCGCCCGCGAGCAGCGACAGGATGTAGTCGTCGAGCAGCGTGCCGTCACGCCCCATCGAGAATCCGCCGCCCCCAAGGGCGACTATCTGAGCAGCTGGGGACGGCAAGCGCTTCTCCTCTGGCTCATGCGTGATCGGGATAATCGAAATCGCTCAACATGCTCGCCGCCGCACGCGTCTGTGGGTATGGACGCCCGTCCCAAGTGGGGCCCGCCGCGATCGACAGTCGCGTGATGCGGGGCCCGACCGCGCCGTGCGCCTGCGCAGGGGTCCAGGGCGCCTACAGTGTCGCCGACATGGGCGCACGGGAGGTGCACGAGCGGGCGCGCGACGCGCACGATCCGGCGCGCGAGGCGCGCGAGCCGGCGATCTCGCTCGAGGGCGTGGTGAAGCGCTTCGGCGAGATCGTCGCGGTTGACGGCCTCGACCTCGCCGTCGCGCCCGGCGTGTGCTTCGGGCTGCTCGGCCCGAACGGTGCGGGTAAGTCCACGACGATGCGGATGCTGACCGCGCAGACGCTTGCCGACGAGGGCCGCATAGCGGTGCTGGGCTACCCGCTGCCGCGCGCGTCGAAGCAGGCCCGCCTGGAGATGGGGGTGGTGCCGCAGCTCGACAACCTCGACGTCGAGCTGACGTGCCGGCAGATCCTCACGGTGTTCGCGCGCCTGTATCGGATCTCGCGCGGCGAGCGCCCGGCGGCGGTGCAGCGCGCACTGGAGTTGGCGAACCTCAGCGGCCGCGCCGACACGATCGTGCGCGAGCTATCCGGCGGGATGCGCCGAAGGCTGCTGGTGGCGCGCGGGCTGATCCATCGCCCCCGCCTCGTGCTGCTCGACGAGCCGACCGTCGGCCTCGACCCGCAGGTGCGCCAGGAGCTCTGGTCCTTGATCGACGCTCTGCGCGCGGAAGGCGTGACGGTGCTGATGAGCACCCACTACATCGAGGAGGCCGAGCGTCTCGCTGACACCGTGGCCGTGATGTCGGCGGGCAGGGTCATCGCCCAGGGCACCCCCGCGGAGCTGGTCCGCGCGCATGCGGGCGAACGCGTGCTCGAGATCTACGGGCCCCCGGAGCGTCTCGCGCAGGTCGACGCACAGGTGCGCGCGAGCGGGTGGTCAAGCCGGCGCAGCGGCCCCGCCGTCGCGATCCTGCGCGCGGAGTCGCTCGACGGCACGGCTCCGGACGGCGTCCTTCGCCCGGCGAACCTCGAGGACGCGTTCGTGGCGCTCACCGGCCAGGAGATCGAATGAGCTCCCAGGGGTGCGAGGCGTGAGCGCAGGACCCGGCAGCGTCAGCGGCGCGCCCACCCCGGTCGAGCCGCCGCGCGAGGCGGTACGGCGCGTCGGACGCCTCGAACCTGCGGCGCTGGCGGGGGTGATGAGCCGCGATGTCGCGATCTTCGGCCGCTACTGGCGCGCCACCACCTTCTCCTCGGTGGTTCAGCCGGCGATCTATCTGCTCGCTTTCGGGCTCGGCTTCGGCAAGCTGATCACGCATCTGGACCATGTCAAGTACGTCCAGTACGTGGCCACAGGCGTGGTGGCCACCGCGGTGCTCTTCAGCTCCGCCTTCCCCGGCATGTTCAACACCTTCATCCGCTGGCAGTTCCAGCGGACCTATGACGCGCTGCTGGCAGCGCCCGTGGACGTCGAGGAGCTGATCACCGCGGAGGTGCTGTGGATCTCGCTGCGCGCCGGTGTCTACGGCCTCGCGCCGCTGCTGGTCGGCATGGCCTTCGGGCTCTCACCCGAGGCGGGGATGGCGCTGGTTCCCGTGATCGGGTTCGTCACCGGCTTCGGCTTCGCGGCGTTCGGCGTGACCGTCGCCGCGGTCGCGAGGACGATCGACAACTTCAACTACATAACGAGCGCGGTGCTGACGCCGCTGTTCCTCGTCGCGGGTACCTTCTTCCCGGTCTCGAACCTGCCCGCCGGGGTGCGCACGGTCGCCTACGTCAACCCGCTCTATCACTGCGTTCAGCTGGTGCGCGACGCTTCCCTCGGCGGGCTCGGCGTCGCCGACCTGGGCCACGCGGCGGTGCTGGTCGCGTTCGCTGTGATGATGTGGCGCATCGCGATCTGGCAGCTGGGAAGGCGGCTGATCGACTGAGGGACGCGCCCGTCGCCCGCGCGACCGGGCCCTCGGCTCGGGCCGGCGTGCGCTCAGCGCAGGGGCTTGATCGGCGCGTGCGACGGCGTGCGCTCAGCGCAGGGGCTTGATCAGCGCGTGCGACGGCGTGCGCGCCGTCCTGAAGGGCTCGTTCGAGCTCGTGAACGTCCCCTCGGAGCTGACGATGGAGAGCCTGAAGTCATAGCTCGTGTTCGCGAGCAGCGGGCTCGCCGTTGCGGACACTCCGACCACGCTCGTTCCGCCGCTCGGCAGGGGTCTGCAAGGCACGGTTGAGCCGTATGCAGTGCTCGTGCCGTATTCGAAGGTGCACTGACTCACCGATGCGCCCTTCGGATCGACCGTGCCGTGCAGCTGCGCGGAGCTCGAGGTGACCGTGCTCGCGGAGCCCGCGCTCACCGTCGGCGCCGGTGGCGTGGTGAACGTCCGGTTGGCACTCCGGGCGGTCCCCGCCGAATCGGCCACGCGGAGCCTGAAGTCATACGTCCTGGCGGGTCTCAGGCCCGCGAGCGTCGCGGAGACCGCCACCGCGCTGCTGTCCGCGCCGGGCGAGGGGCTGCACGGCACGCGCGAACCGTATGCGGTGCTCGTGCCGTATTCGAAGACGCATTCGCTCACCGCCTCGCCCTCCGGGTTGACCGTGCCGTTCAGCTGCGCAGAGCCGACCGTCACCCCGCTCGCCGCGGCCGCGCTCACCAACGGCCCCGAGAGCGTCTTGAACGTCGCGGTCGAGCTCACCGCGCTCCCCGCGGAGTTCCTCGCGAACACCCTGAAGTGGTAGGTCGTCGCGGCGAGCAGCTGTGACGGGGCCCCGGACACGGTCACCGCTCCGCTGCCCGCCCCCGGCTGGGGGCTGCACGCGACGCTCGCGACCGGTGTCGATGTGCTCCAGTATTCGAAGTCGCATTCGCTGACGGAGGAGCCCTCGGGGTTGATCGTGCCCGCGAGCTGCGCGGAGACGATCGTCACGCTCCCCGCCGCGCCGATGCTCGCCACGGGAGCCGACAGGGTCGCGAACGCAGCGTCCGGGCTGTATGTCGGCCCGCCGCCGTTCGTGGCGAAGATCCTGAAGTGGTAGGTGGTGCCCGCCTGCAGCCCGGACAGCGCGCCCGAGACGGGCACGGCGCCCGTGCCCGAACCGGGCGCAGGGTCGCACGCGACGCTCGACCCGTACGCGGTGGTGGTCCCGTATTCGAACCTGCATTCGCTCACGTTGGATCCGACGGGGTTCACACTCGCGCCGAGAAGCGCGGAGACCCCGGTGATCGCGCTCGTGGCTTGCAATGTCACTTCGGGCGCGCCCGGCTGTGCGATCAACGGGACCCCGTCGGGTGTCCCGAGACCGGTCGGACCGTCGTAGCCGAGTCCCGCGCTGCACAGGTATTCGTGCGCCGCGCAGGGACTCGCTCCGGGGTAGTAGTTGAATCCCAGCGTCACATCGTTGAGCGAGGCGCTGTCCTCGTAGAAGGCCTGCGGGCCGAGCGAGCGGACGTAGGCGCTCGCGTGCGCCTCGATGCCCGCGACCAGCGGCGCGGCCACGCTCGTGCCGCCGTAGTTCGCCCATGCGCCCTGTATGCGCACCGACACGGGTGTCCGCAGCGCCGCGACGGCGGCGATGTCGTTGTCGGTCCTGTGTTCGCAGCCCGTGTCGGTCTGCCACGACGGCTTGGGCTGCATCGTTGTGCAGCCACCGCTCGTACCCGCGCCCCTGCTCCCGGCCACCGAGGATTTCGGTTCGTTCCACACTTCCTCGCGCCAGCCCCGGGCCGCGCTCGCGTCCTTGTAGAGGGCGGTGCCGCCCACCGACACGACCCCTGGCGCGGATGCCGGGAAGAACGTGCCGAAGGCTTCCCTGCCGATCGACTCGAAGTAGAGATCGTCGTAGCCCCAGTCGCCCGCCGAGGCGGTGACCAGCACGCCCGGATGTTCATAGTCCTTGTCCAGCGCAACGCAGCCGTTGCTCAGGCATTCGGTTTCATTGGTCGCGTAGCTGTTGCTGATCACGACGGCGCCGAGCTTAGCGGCCGTGTTGGCGCCTTCGGCGAGGTTGGCTTCGCTTTCATTCCTGGGCTCGACGAGCAGGATGTGGCATTCCGGGCATGCCGCCGACACCATGTCCAGGTCGAGCGCCGCCTCTTCGCTCCAGCCGCTGTTCGGCGCCGGATAGGCGCCTTCTTCACCGCTCTCGTTCACCCTGCGCATGCAGCCGTCGGTCTTGGTGCATGGCGGCAGGCCGTAGCGGCTGCGGTAGGCCGCGAGGTCGGATTCGGCGGTTGTGTAGCTGTAGGGGTCGATCACCGCGATCGTCTCGGTCGATTCCGTGCCGGAGGGGATGCCATATGCGGTTCGCAGTTCTTTGGGGGCGAGGCCGCCGAATTCGCCACCGCCTTCGAGCGCGCGGTCGCTGCCGGGTTGGCGCCAGCCGGCCGCGACGCGGCTCGGTTCGGGGGCGAGGATCGCCTCGCACGGTCCGTCGGGGCAGACCCACCCCGCGGCCTGCGGCCCGCCGCCGAGTGACGGCTTGGGCATGCGCCAACCGGCCGCGAGCGGACGCGCCGAGGGCGCTGCGCCCCGAGCTTTTTGGTGGTAGGCGGACGCCGCAGCGAGTACGGGGAGCGCGAGCGCTGCGAGCGCGCAGCAGAGCAGCACGAACAGGCCGCACCGAGTCGCGCCGACGCGCTCGAGCCGGGAGGGGGCGGCCGGGCAGGGCGTGTCCTCCGAGGGCGCTCGCGCGGGCACTTCTCCGTTACACATCGGTCCCATCCCTTGACACCCTCCATGGCGTGGGCGCTGCGATCGACCCGGCCACCGCCCACAGACTGCGACCGACGCCCAGAAGCAGCGCCGCTTGCGCGGCAGATCATCGCAGACGGCCGGCCGATCGGCCAGCGCTCACCGCGATCCTGCAGGTTCGCTGCCGCCGCGCGCGCGACGGGCGCCGGCGCCCATCGTGAGCCGTTTATCAGGGAGATCAGAGGACTCACACGCTGTTCCTACAGAGGGCGCCCATGCTATGAGCATGAGCTTCTCGTGGAGCACATCCTCCGCTGCCGGCACGCGCGCGGGCGCTGCGCCCGCGGGGACCTCGCTGCGGCTCAGCGAGCGCGCGCGCGCGCTCGCGATGAGGCTGGGGTTTGCGGAGCTATGGGTGCTGCTCGTGCTCGCGGGGGTCCTGAACCTGTGGGATCTGAGTCGCAACGGGTGGGCCAACGCCTATTACAGCGCGGCGGTGCGCTCGATGAGTGCGAGCTGGCACGACTTCCTGTTCGCCTCGCTGGACCGCACCGGCGTGATGACCGTCGACAAGCCGCCGCTGTCGCTGTGGGTGCAGGCGCTCTCGGCGAGGGTCTTCGGTTACCAACCGTTGAGCGTGCTGGCGCCGCAGGCGCTGATGGGCATCGCGAGCGTCGCGCTCGTGTATGACCTCGTGCGCCGTCGCTTCGGAAGGGCGGGCGGCTTCGTGGCGGGCCTCGCGCTCGCGCTCACGCCGATGACCGTGGCGGTCTCGCGCCACAACAATCCTGATGCGCTGCTGGTCCTGTGCTGCGTAGCGGCGCTGTGGTGCGCGGTGCGCGCGCTGGAGCGTGGCAGCACCCGCTGGCTGGTGGCGTGCGGCGCGTGCGTCGGGCTCGGCTTCGAGAGCAAGATGGGCGTCGCGCTGATCGTGGTGCCGGGCATCCTCGCCGCGTGGCTGTGGGTCGTGCCCGCGGCGCGCGGACGGCTGCACGCGTTCGGCCAGCTGCTGTGGGGGGGACTGGCGATGGTGCTCGTCGGCGGGGCGTGGCCCGCGCTCGTCGAACTCACGCCCGCCGCGGATCGCCCGTGGATCTCGGGTACGAG
>Ga0209698_10001435_pt1 | contig 27381 bp, 21 predicted proteins | sample LitLauG_LLR_2012_FD_187203 | JGI IMG/M metagenome (GOLD analysis project Ga0209698, IMG submission 187203) | Freshwater sediment microbial communities from Pennsylvania, USA - Little Laurel Run_MetaG_LLR_2012 (SPAdes) (version 2) | ecosystem: Environmental > Aquatic > Freshwater > Creek >... | reverse complement strand
GCGATGTTCATCATTTTGCTCTCCATCGTTGGGGCGGCGCCCCGTTGCGATGGGTTTGACGAGATGGCCGGCAAAGGGCGCGGGCGAACCGAGGGCGCCGAAGGGGCCAAGGGCGCAGCGCAGCGGAGCACCCGAAGCGCCGCAGAATTTTGCGCCGGCCGCAGGCCGCTCGCGAGGAATGCCCTTTAGGGCAGGGGAAAATTCGAAGGCGCGCAGGGTTTCGGCGGCGAACGACGGCCATAGAAAAACACCCATGCAACCGGGGCGAAGCCTAGACCGGAGAGCGACGATGAACGGATGCGTTCACGGCGCCGGCCCCCCCGCGTGGCGTCAAGCCTGAGCTCACACAAGACGCGCGTCTTCTGCATCGAACGCCCTACTGCGAAGCGCGAGGAGCGCGGACCTCGCGTCCGCTCCGATTCGAGAAATGTGACGATCTTCAGGGAAGACGCCCGCTGCCTTGCCGGGTCGAAATGGGGGAGGACCGGATTGCCGGGCCGGACGAGAGTGCAGCGACACCGCGAAGCCGCCAATCTGTCGCCCGACCGCCGCCGCTTGGGCGCCCTTCCGACGAGCGCCGATGACGAAGCCTGCTTCGAGACGCCAAGGCGCATGACGTCAGAGCCGCGACCTCGCGCGCGTGCAAAGGACCGAACGCGCATCGGGGACAGCGTGCAGATCCCGCAGCGCCGCCGCCACGACGAACCGCACATGCCTTGTTACGTTGTGAGATGACTCCGACCGCCGCTGCGTAGTCGGGTTCGCAGGCATGAAAGCAGAGCCCGCGCTCGGCGCGGATTGCGTGCCAGCGCAAACGTCGAGAAATTCCCGGCGTCCGTAAACGTCAACGAAATTTCGTGGCCGCCTCAAGAAAACAGCGTATCAATGTCGGCTTCGGTCATAGCAAGTGTCGGAGCGCCTTCGGCGTCGAACAGGCTCTCGGCGAGTTGGCGTTTGCGCAACTTCATCTCCTCCATCTTCTCCTCAATCGTTTGCGCCATCACCAGCTTATGGACGAACACCGGCTTATCCTGTCCTATCCGATGCGCGCGATCGATCGCCTGTTCCTCCACGGCCGGATTCCACCAGGGATCGTAGAGGATCACGGTGTCGGCGGCGGTCAGGTTCAGACCCACGCCGCCCGCCTTCAGGCTGATGAGAAACAGAGACTTCTCTCCTTTCTGAAACGCCTGGATCTCTCTCGGCCGATCCCGGGTCTCGCCGGTCAAAAGGCTGTAGCCGATTTTCTTCGTGTCGAGCCGCGGGCGGATGAGATCGAGCATGGAGGTGAATTGCGAGAAGATCAGGATCCGACGGCCTTCCGCCGTGAGCTCGTCCAGCAACTCTTCGAGCCGCTCAAGCTTGGCGGACTTCAGCTTCGCGTTCGGTTTGCCCGTAAGTTTCAGCAATCGGGGATCGCAACAGGCCTGGCGCATTTTCAAAAGCGCGTCGAGCACGATGATACGGGAGCGATTCAGACCCTTGGCGGCGATGGCGGCGCGCACCTTGGCGTGCATAGCGAGGCGGATCGATTCGTAGAGGTCGCGCTGCTCGCGCTCCATCTCGATGCGCTCGACGATTTCGGTCTTGGGCGGCAGTTCGCTTGCGACCTGATCTTTCGTGCGGCGCAGCAGGAACGGCTTAACCCGGCGCGCGAGATGGCGCGCTCGCTCCATGTCGCCGCGCTTCTCGATCGGCGTCCGGAACGCTCTTGTGAACCAGGCGCGGTCGCCCAGAAACCCGGGCGAGACGACATCGAACAACGACCATAATTCGCCGAGATGATTTTCCAGCGGCGTGCCGGTCAACGCGAAACGCTGGCCTGCGGTCAGTTCGCGAATGAGGCGCGTCGTCGTCGCGTCCGGGTTCTTGAGGGTTTGCGCCTCATCGAGGATCAGCAGTGACCAACTGTGCGCCTGGAGCACGTCCTTGTCGCGCCCGATCAGCGGATAGGTGGTCAACACCAGGTCGCTGTCCGTGATGGAGTCGAACCGCGCTTTGCGGTCGAGCCCATGCAGCGTCAGCACTTTTAAGTCCGGCGCGAACTTCTCCGCCTCCAGCCGCCAATTGGCCATCAGACTGGTCGGCGCCACGACGAGCGCCGGTCGATCAAGCCGGCCGTCCGCTTTCTCCCCCGCAATCAGCGCCAGCGCCTGCACGGTTTTGCCGAGCCCCATGTCGTCTGCGAGGATGCCGCCGAGACCCATCTCGCGCAGGAAGCTCAGCCAGGACAGGCCGTCGGCTTGATAGGGGCGCAATTCGGCGACGAAATTCTCCGGCGGCGCGCGGCGCGGCAGGCCGCCGATCTCTTTCAATTTGCGCCCCATGGCCCTCAGGGCTTCGCCGCCGCGAAAGACGACGCCGGCTTCGCGCGTGGCGTCTTCGAACGCCGCGATCGACGCCGCGTCGCCGCGCGACAGCCGCAGAGACCCGGCGCCGTCGAACAGGGCTTCCGCGCAGGACAGATCGTGGATCGCCTGTACGATCGGCATTAGCCGCGAATGGGGCAGGGCGAGACAGCGGCCATCGGGGAGCGGCAGATAAAAGGGTTCGTCTTCGTCGTCGAAGGGCCGATAGCCGGCGGCGTCGAAAAACGGCGAGGCGATCAGGGCGCAGATCGGGCCGATCAGGTCGACACGCACGCCCTCGATGGTGACGCCGAGATCGAGTTCGAACCAATCGAAGCCGGAGGATTCGTTAAGCCCGATCTCGAATTCGCCGCCGCCGCGCAACAGCCGATGCGGGAAATCCTCGTCGATCTCGATGACGAAACCGGCTTCGCGCAGCGCGGGCAGGCCGTGATAAAGGAAATCGAACCAGGCGAATTCATCCCCCTCCGGAACGAAATCGCGCCGATGCCGCGCTGGGGTTCCCAGCCGGACTTCGCCCGCGCTCGCGAGGCCCTGCGTCTTCAATTTCGCGACAGCGGCCGCCTCCTCCGCCGGCCGGCGCACGATCTCCAGCACGCGGCCATGCGCGACCGTGCTCACGACCGCAGCGGTTTCGCCAGGGGCCAGCGTCGCCGCGCCGTATCGAAAACTCAGGCGCGCCAGGGCGACGCTCTCCATTTCGGGAGGAGGCGCGTATTGCCAGGAGGGACGGCGATACGTCGCATCTTCCGGGAATGGCGCCGGCAACTCGGCCCGAAGCAGCCGCAGCGCCGGAACCGGGCTTTGCTCGATGCGCAGCGGCGGCTCGGCCGAGGCCGGGCGCGCCGCGGCGGCCCTGGGCGCGCGTTGCTCGATCAGTTGCGCGACTTTGGCGGCCCAACGCGCCGGCAGCGCCGGCGCTGCGAACACCGTCGCGGCGATCCTGGGCTCGACGTCGAGCCTCAGCCGCCCGATGACGCCGGCCGCGCGGTCGATATAGCCCAACGGGGCGGCGAGAAACGCCGTCATTCCGACCTCGATCTCGATCGCGGGGCGCAGATGCGCGTCATCGCCGAGCTTCCAGACGATCTTGCCGGGCCGATCCGGCCCCAGCGCCAGGGGCGAGCCGTGGAGGCTGTCGAGGCGCGCGCGCCCCGTGGCGATGGCGGCCTCGATGATCTCCCAGGCGGCGTCGTCCCTGAGCCGGATCGGCCCGCTATAGGCTGTCCCGCGCGCCACGCTCAGCCAACGCACGATCTTCACGTCCGAGGGGCGGATGTAACGGGGCGGGTTTTCCGACAAAAGGTTGAAAAAATCCGGCTTCGACGCCGAGTTGGAAAAGCCGCCGCTCTTCAGCACCCGCGCCGACAAGGCTTCGACATGCAGGAACGACGGCGCGTGGCGATAGTCGGGCGCCGAGAAAACATAGATCAGCCGATTGGGCGCATCCGGCGGAAATGCCTCGGAATCCGAGGCTTGCGAGCGCTCCAGCGCCGCGATCCACTGCGAGATGTGAGGTGGGAGCGGATCGTCGCCTTGCGCCTGCCGACCCGGCGTCGGCGATAACGGCTCACTCTTTCGCCCTGCCGCGACGCCGGAATCGCGTGTGCGACTTTCGATCAGCGTCGCGGCGATATGTTTGCAATAGGCCCCCACGGGGCAGGAGCAGGCGCCTTCGATGCGCGGGCCATGACCGTCGGCCGCCGCGACCTTGACTCTGACGCTATAGGGGGTCGGCGAAGAGCCCTGCACCCGCGCCACGATTTCAGGCGGGCTTTCCTCAAACGCGACGACCCGGCCCTGGCGCTGATAGACGCGTCCCGCTTCGGCGGCGCGCGCGCCCACATGCCGCAAGATGTCGCTGTCCGAAATCCGCACCCGCCGCCCGACCGTTCCTGAACCGCCGCACCAAGGCGCCGGCTGTCCTTCTTAGCCACGCGGCTTGCGACGACAAATCCGTCGTCGACCAGCAGCATCGAGAAACCTGTGGAAGCTCCACCTGCCGGCCCCTCTAGATCAAGACGTCGCGCGGAGGTCTGGATGGCGATCGGCGGACGATCGCTGCCGCCGCGCACCGAAAGGGCTTGCACTTATGCGACGAAGTCTTCCTATCTCGCATTTCGAGGGCGCACGATCATCGCTGGCCGATCTGCCGCGCCCCGTGAGATCAATTAGGCGGGCTGATCGATGAGGCGGACTTTTATCCATCTAAGAATCGCGCTATCGTGATCGATAGGAGGCGGCGCTATCGATCATGCGTTGGAACTGGCAAAGGCCCGAGTGGCCGAAATTCGCGTGGCGTCCCGAACGCCTGATCGCCGCCGAGCAGGCCTTCATCGCCGGCGGCGGCGTCTTCGTGGGCAGCGTCAAACACCTCGGCCCCGAGGACAGGGACGAACTTCGCGTCGAGGCGATGAGCGCGGAAGCGCTGACAACTTCCGAAATCGAAGGCGAAATTCTTGACCGCGCCAGCGTTCAATCGTCGATCCGCCGTCAACTCGGTCTCGCCACGGACAAGCGTAAAGCGAGGCCGAGCGAGCAGGGCGTCGCGGAGATGATGGTCGATCTCCATCGCGGGTTCGACGCGCCGCTCTCCGCCGAAATGCTCTTTGGCTGGCATCGCATGGTGACCAATGGGCGGCGCGATCTCAAGGATGTCGGGCGCTATCGTCGCCACGAAGATCCCATGCAGGTGGTCTCGGGTCCGATCCACGCGCCCGTCGTTCACTTTGAGGCGCCGCCCTCGGCGGCTGTGTCTGTCGAGATGGCGAGGTTCGTCGATTGGTTCAACCACACTGCGCCGGACGGCGCCGAGCCGCTGCCGGCGCTGGCGCGCGCCGGCAGCGCGCATCTTTATTTCGAGTGCATCCACCCTTTCGAGGACGGCAACGGGCGCATCGGGCGCGCGCTTGCTGAAAAGGCGCTCGCCCAGACTCTTGGCCGACCCACGCTCATCGCTTTGGCGACGACGATCCTCGCCAAGCGCAAGGGTTATTACGAGGCGCTCGAACGCAACAACACTGAGATCGAGATCACCGATTGGCTCGCTTGGTTCGCCGCCACCGCCCTTGAAGCGCAACGTCGCACAAACGCGCTCGTCGACTTCCTGATCGACAAATCCCGACTGTTAGGGGAGGTGGGCGCAGCGCTCAACGCGCGCCAACGCAAAGCGATCTTGCGCGTGCTTGCCGAGGGTCCCGGCGGTTTCAAGGGCGGCCTGAGCGCCGCCAATTATGTCGCCATCACCGGCGCGAGCGCGCCGACCGCCACGCGGGATCTTTCGGGTCTAATCGCAATGGGCGCGATGCTGCGCGAAGGCGAGCGTCGCTACGCGCGCTATCGGGCGAACTTGCCGCTTCGCGCTGTCCCGCGCGTGGAGATCGACGAACAGGGGCGGCTGATCGAGCGTCCGGATCACGGCGCTCTGCGCTAAGCGGCCGTTCCGAATTGGAGAAAAGCGCATTTTAGTTTTATATTTCAGTAAGTTATGTTCATTCGCATAATAATGATTATGGAACCGACGCCAATCTCAATGTTGTGAAGTAGGCGAGCCAATCGTGCGAGCGGGTCCGAACCTATCAAGCCGATTTCGGCAAATTGAGAAGATCGATGTCACCAGCGCCAAAAATCTGGGCGCAGCGGTCCTTGACATCAGACATATTGCCTCCAGTCTCGCATGCAAACGAGACTATTGTTTCCACGGCTTCTGGTGCCAGAGGGAGGGCAACTTTGAGATGAGCGCCCCCGGTGATGGCCGCGTGTAAATTGCAGCTTCCGACTGGAATAGCTTCGGGCGCGGAGATCGCCATCGTCGCTTACGTCACGCCCATGTCAGGCTGCCAGAGTGCGTCATCAGGCTCCTAGGCTGATAAGCTGCCGGAACGCATTTACGGTTTACGAGTGATTAAGAGACAATATCTCCGGGAAAAGGGCCGAATTTATAAATGTTCTTGCTTTGTTCGAATTCTCACCCTAACTTGGTGGCTTTCCGCTCCGCCGGCTTCCGGGCGGATAGAATTGAGTTAACGTTTGCAGAAAGTTCCCGGTCGTGACTTCGGGTCTGTCGCCCCAATGGAAAGAGGCGCTGTCGCTGACGCGACGGCAGTCTCCTGAACTCTATCAGCCCGGCGACCCCATCGTTCTCGGGCCACACGCCGATGCCGTTCAGCTTGCCCTAACCAAGCTTAAATTGTCGGCGGTGTTCTGTATCGGAGGCGTGCCGACCATCGCCTTTTTGAGCGGGGACGATACGACACGCGAGCGCATCGATACCGTGCACCGCGTTCTCTGGAACCAAGGCCTGATGAGCCTTCTGCTTGTCGTCCGCAACGACGAATTGCTCGCCTATTCGCTTGCCCAACGGCCATTCGTTCGCGACCCTAACCAGGGATCCGATCCCAGGCTCATTGAGGCATTCTCGCTCGTCTCGGATGCGCTCAAACTACGCCATCTCGTCGACTCGACCGAATCTGGCCGCTACTGGCTTGAGCATGATAAGCATTTCGATCCTGCGCAGCGGGTCGATACAGTACTGCTCAATAACCTCATCCATTCCTTTCATGAGTTGAAGGACGATCTCGGTCCGGAAGGCGCGCAAGCGCTTTTAATGCAAGCTATGTTCATCGGCTACCTCGAGGACCGCAAGATCCTGCGCGAAGATCGCTTCAGGCAAGCGTCGGGCGGCTCGTGCTCAACGTTTAAAGACGTGCTGAACGCGAAATCCGTGGCAATTTTTGAATCGCTCTTTGCGTGGCTGAAAAATGCGTTCAACGGCGATGTATTTATCGCGCCGTGCACTTTCGAGCTCGGCACGGCCAAACCACCTAAGGTGAGGGTCTCCCATCTCCGAATTCTTGCCGATTTTCGGCATGGCACGGTCGATATGAAGACGGGGCAGTTGCGGTTTCTCGGTTATGATTTCGAATTCATGCCCATCGCGCTGATCAGCGCGGTCTACGATCGCTTCTTGAACGAAGAGGAAGAGCGTAAAAACGCGGACGGCGCGTATTACACGCCGATGTTCCTCGCGGATTTCGCCGTAAACCAAGTCTGGGACGAGCTTAGCGAGGCGCAACGCGAGGCCGGCATCTTTTACGATCCGGCATGCGGGTCGGGAATTTTCTTGGTCCGCCTTTTTCAGCGACTTGTCGCCGATCATTGCGGCAAATCCGGCAAGAGATTTGCAACGTGGAAAGAGCTCTCCGTCATCGTACGACGCGTTCATGGCGGCGATATCAATGCAGCCGCTGTACGCGTCGCCGCGTTCTCGCTCTATGTGGCACTCCTAGAGCAGTCCAATCCGCGCGATCTGGACGTCTTGTTGGAGAAGGGCAAGCTGCTTCCCACGCTTTATCGAAATACGCTACGTAACGAGGATTTCTTCGCATCACCGGACGAGGAGCTCTACGACGCGGTTGTCGGGAACCCCCCGTGGAAGGGACGCGGAGGTCAAGGTACGACGGCGCAAAAATGGGCGGACTCTCTTAATCTGCCGCATCCTGCGAAGGACATCGCCTGGTGCTTTATTTGGAAAGCGCTGCGTGTCGTGAAGCCGGGCGGACTTGTCGGCCTGCTGCTGCCCGCAATGGGAACGCTACACAACCTCGACAGTTTGCAAGCGCGCCGGTTGTTCCTGCGCAAAGCGCACGTATTGCGCATCATCAATCTCTCGGATCTGTGCTTTCAGCTTTTTGACAAGGCCAACCGGCCGACCGCGATGGCGCTCTATCGCCCGGCTGAAGACCAAGCGGCACCCTACCGGCTCGATTACTGGATGCCCAAGGCGGATTTGAATCTGCGCCTGAAACGCACCATGACGCTAAGCCGAGCGGATCGTGCGCGGCTGCGGTCCGATCAAGCACATGACGACCCGACAATCTTCAAACGTCGGCTTTGGTCACGTGCGCCGGACGAAAAACTTTTGCAATACATCAAAACTATCCCGGCGCTCTCTTCGATTATCGCGGAAAGCAAGACGCTACGCGGAACATTCGATAGGCGTAAAGATTGGGCCATCGGCCAGGGATTTCAACCGGCCGACCCCAATCAGATCGGCAGCCCCGGCTATCGTACTGCCAAATCAACGCTCGTGCGCGAATATCCGTATTTGGCCGCCAGCGCCTTCACGCCGCTGGCTGTGCCTAAGATCGATAGCAAACCGTGGAAATCGAGCACGGTGAGGCGGGCAGGCTTCACGCACGGCTTTGCCGGGCCGCATATTCTGATCCCGCAAGGACTAGAACGCGCCGCGCCTAGACTCAGAGCGGCTTATACTGAACAAAATTTGTGTTTCGAGCATTCGCTTCAGGCGATCGCGTTCCCGGCGTCCGAACGGCGCACTGCCAAGATTCTTACTGCGGTCCTTAACAGCAGCCTTGCGGCTTGGTTCTATTTTCATGAGACCGCAAACTTTGGTGCCGATCGCGCCAAGGTACAACAAAGTGATCTTCTGAAACTACCCTTCGGCAAGCCTGATGCGATGCCAGATCCTGAGCGCGCGGCCGTGGTCGCTGAAAAGATCATCGAGATAATCGACGAGGAAATCAAGAGAGCGAATCAGACACTGCGCTCGCAAGACCACCCTTTCGATGTCATCGACCAATTGGTTTGCGACTACTATGGCTTGGACGAGCAGGACAATGCGCTTATCCAGGACACGTATAAATACATTTTGCCTGCCATTCAGCCGCGGCGGAGCGCCGGCTTGCAGGCCATCTGGGACAGCAGCCGCCTAGAGCATCGCTGCGCTTACGCAACAATGCTATGCGACGCGCTGAAGCCATGGTTCAAGGCAACCGTCTCGGCATCTCTGGTGGCGAAATCGGCGGACGTGGCTGTGCTCAAGCTCACCCTTCAGAACGGCAAGCGGCAGCTCTATCAGGAGAACACGGCGGCTGACTTCGATCAATTTCTTCGCAGCGTCGCAACCAATCTGCCCTATCAACTTCCAGGCAACGTACAGTTGGTGCCGGACCTGCGCATTGTCATTGGCAACGATATGTATCTCGTAAAGCCGACGCAAGTTCGCCACTGGCTGAGATCAACGGCACTTGCGGACGCCGAAGGGATCGCCGCAGAGCTGAGTGCGATGGTCGCGCGCGCGACGAGCGGAAGTACGCGCCATGCTGGCCGGTGATCCCCGCGATTGGCTTCCTCATTTTAGAACACTCGAAGAGCGCTTGATCGAGTCTTTGGAAGCGGCTTGGCCTGTTTGCATTGGCCCACTTCAAGTCAAGAAGAACACCATGACTCATGAGGACCACATAACTAACCACTTGGTCGATGCGCTTATTAGGACGAAGAAGCTGCCGGGCCGGATCGTCGCGCAATACAAGCTCCTCACTACCGGCGCTCATCGCGTGGTCTCGCTTTCAAGCAGCATAGACTTCATTCTGACCATAGGTGACGATGAAGATGTTTACCTCGCCTGCGAGTGCAAGCGGTTAAATGTTCCCTACAAGTCCGGCGTCAAAGGCCTGGTCGGAGACTATGTCGATGACGGTCTGATGCGCTTCATCACGGGCCAGTATTCGAACGGCCTGCCCCTCGCGATGATGCTAGGTTACGTCATGAACGCCCGTGTCGATCGCGCGCGCCGCGGTCTTGGCCGGGCCATGAAATACCGCTCTGCCAAAATCAACTTGAAATCCACTTCCGACAAACCAACCATCGTCGGCAAGCCGATCCGCTTTAGCACAGTTCATACCTCTAGCACCGGACACGTTATCGAAGTTGCGCACACCTTGCTTGGCTGGCCTTAAGGGGGCGCTCCTTATGGGCCGCCAACAGCACGATGCGGGTCTGGACATTGAGACGAACACGTCAAAGTTAAGGTCTGGCGGCGACGCGAGCATCTCGACTCGATGACGGGGGCAAGTCGATTGGTTACGCTAATGATGAGCTGCTGAGCTCTTTGCGTTTGAATATGAAATTCACTGTGGCCGTCGCCACTTCGGCGGCGTTTGTGGACGTCATTTGGAGTGCGCCCGGCGCGAACCTGGCGGCAAATCGCGCTATGTGACGGCCGGCGGCTTCACGATAGAAAGCGTTCTGGTCTCGTCCGGCGCCAAGCGTGACCGAGTTGTCAAGAATCGTGACAATGAGTAGGTCATATTCAGGCGTGTGCGCACCAGCTAGGCTGCGCAGCTCTTCCAGCTGCCTTGGCTGGGCGCAACGCCCGGATATTTCAAGCGCCGCCTCGAAGTAGCCCAACGCATCGAAAAGAGGTCGATCGATAAGGACTACCTCTCTTGAAAGCGAAGCTTCTGCCTCCTGGCGCAGACATTCCGCCATGATCCAAAGAGTGCTCTCGTAGGTGTGCTGCGTAAGAATTGGAAAGCCAAGAGCCTTCGCTCGGGTTGCCAAATCGCTGATACACCCGACAGCAAGGCCGCGCTCAGCCACGCCCTGACGAATCTTCGAAATTAGCGTCGACTTCCCGGTCGAGTGGGTGCCCGCGATCCCAATTTTAATTGGTCTTGGGTTCATAAAAGCTCGCCTTGCCGTTGATCAAGAATGTTTGCTTCATTGAGGACATCATTTCGCTGAGACTCGGGCACTCCAGTGATGAGGTCTATAAAAATGCGCGCGGTGAGGTTGGCATCATATAAAGCAGAGTGCTCTCTTCGGCTGCCGGACTTAGCGATATCTGCGGTAACCTTGAGGGAGGCACCGAGTTTTCCTAAGCTGTAGGATTCAAGCCCCGGCTTCAGCGTACGCGCCAGGCGAAGTGTATCGACCGCCGCTGCCGGCCGCCAGTTTGGAAACGACCGCGTCATGGATTCTATCTCCACGCGGACGTTGTGTCCAACGATCGCCGCATGATCGAGCCACGTCAAAACATCGTCCGCGATGTCCTCAATAGAAGGCGCGTCAGCGACGTCCGCGTTGGTTAGCCCGTGGATACGCGTAACGGCAGGCTGGATCGGCTCGTTAGGCCGTATCAGCCAATGGAGTTGTTTGCCGGTAAGCCGTAGGTCATTAACCTCCAGCATAGCCATTTCGACGATCTGAGGCGGCGAACCGCCATTTCCTTCGACGTCGACAATCCAGAAGCGCCCGGTTGTTAGGACCATCCGACCTCCGCCCGCCCGTGGCGTTGTTCAATGTGAGGGTGCTGACGATCGTGAACTTGGTAGTTCAACGAATGCTGCACAAAGTAGCGTTGCTGCTCCGAGCTGCCGGCGACCTCGATGCAACGCTCATCAATTCGAATGGAACCGGTATCTAGATGGGCAAGCTCGGCGAGCTCGTTGACTCTTGAGCGCTCTGGCAGATGGTGGGCGGCAGCGCATCGGTATTGCTGTGATAGAGGACAAATGTCGCACAGTTCGCGGATGCCGTAGTGCCCGTTATAGTCTGCAATGCTATGAGCGAAGGCGACGCCGCACGATGTTTTGCGAAATAGAGGAGTCCCTGCGAATGCTGCGATGATCCGCTCCTCGATTTCGTGCGGCAGTATTTTTCGCCGCGCGACCTGATCGTAAAGATCAGCCACTCCGCTCCGCCGGAAATGAGATCGAATCTGGTCGCGGAAAAAAAGGCCCGTGAAAACCGTGGCGTCAGCGAAAGTTGCAAGGGCGCGTGCACGAGAGAGATGTTCGATAGTGTCATTAATGCCGGCAATAATCGGTCGCCAGTAGAGGATCGCCTTCGTGCGGACGGCTCGTCCCCGAAGCGTTCTCAACGTCGTCTCGGCGATGGTGCTGTTGACCGGCTCGATCCGTCGATCGTCTATTCCTGACCAAGTGACCAGGATTGTAAGTCTGAGGTGGCGCAGGCGCTCGAGCCTTTCGACGTCGGTTTCCTCGATGTGCCATCGTGTAATTATAAGGACTGGATTTGTTAGGGCACGAGCATCAAGCTCTTCCAGCGTGTTGAACAGATGCGTCTTGACGCCTGGTAGGAACGGATCGGTAGCGCGATTGAAAATTTGAATGGGCGTTAGACCTGCTTTGAACGCCCAGTGCCCCATCAATCGTTGGGTCGCTTCGGCATCGTCGACGACAAGGTGTGGCCGCTTCATCTCGTAGTTTTCAAACAAATGGCGAACGCAATAGCCGCAATCCAGTGGGCAGCCGACAACATGGTTGAGGCTGAGTCCCGATTTTCTGTAGTCCACAATATCTTTGAGAGCATCAGGCAGATTAGATGGAGCCGCGCGAAGCACTACAGGCGCGTGCGGTCGGTCGGAAACGTTCGATTCGCTGCGCTCTGCGTCGTCATTCTGATATGCCACGCCAGGTCCCTTCTCATTATTTTGTTAGGCGGTTTCTTGGTGCAGGTCGGTTCCGGTCGCGCGTCTCGAAACTAACGGTTGACCTGGACCACCGGAACGGCACGATGAATCACTCATATCGCGATTTCCGGTACTCCAGCCTCTGTGAGTAGCTTAAACAACTCAGCGATGCGCTGTCGCTGTCCGCGTTCGCGGCAGAATGCAAAAATTGCGCGCTGCTTCGCGCGGGAGAGCGCCACAAAAAATGTCGCGAGCCCCTCCACGTTTCCTGGCCTATGCGCCCACCACGCCTGATCGTCGAGGCCAACAAAGACGATCGTGTCGTACTCAAGGCCCTTGCTCTTATGAACTGTCATCAATGGAATCTGCGCCACACCTTCGAAGGCATCGAGCGCGATAGCCCATTCCACTGCTCCATTTGCGGACGCGGCAAGATGGAGTTTAAAGGCGTCCGTCATAATGGGTAGAAGGTCGCCAGTCGAATATTCGAGATATGTCCGCCTCACGGCGGCCAAATTCAAGAAAGTAAAGATCTGATCAGCCAGTGTCTGTGCGCTAGCTGCGGACGGCGGCGTGTTGCTCATGTCGGCGCGCAGTTTCGCCAGGAAGCTCTTTAGCTCCTCTTCGATGCGAGCCTCCCCTTTGTCATCGCTATCTGCGACGGCGCGGATTTCGAGCAAGGCCGTTGAGGCACGTTGCCAAGCTTGCGCAGCGCGCCGCGTCGATCCCAAGCGAAGGAGCGAAATGGCGATCTTCGCAAACGTGTCAGTCAGGAGATCTTGTAAGGTAGTGCGACCCAGCGCATGACTTTCATTACGCAGCCTCAAGCCAGCTCGCGCAAGCTGTTCGACCAGATCGGCCTCGAAGTCATCGGACTTCTGCTTAACGAGGACGGCGTAGTCCCGTGGTGCACGATCACGAGCGGCCATGTCGGCCGCAAGCCATAGTCCGAGGTATTCGGCCTCGCGGGTTTTGGTTGGGCTGTTCCAGACCTGGGCGACGTCTCCGTCGACTTGCCGCGCAGCTTGGGCGACTGTGGCGGCCACATTCGGGTCGAGCGCCCTAGCCACGACATGCTGAATGCGCACGAGGTCGGGCGAGGATCTGAAGTTGAAAAGGAGCGGGATCCGAACCGCCGCGAATGCTGCTTCAAAACGCTCAAATGCGTCCGCGCGCGCCCCTGCCCACGTCATGATCCGTTGCTTATCGTCGCCAACCGCTGTGATGGCCACATTGGCGCCCTGGAATGTCGACAGGAGAAAGTCGTACTGAGCATAGGTTGTGTCCTGAAACTCGTCGAGGAATACGAACGGGTATGTGACCTGCAAAGCCCGCCGGACATGGGGGCACGCGCGCAGCAGGAGTTCGGCCAGTCGGTTCAGGCTGACAAACGTCATACTTGAACGCGGTTGAGCGCCGAGCTGGCCCGCCAGCCATCGTTGGATTGTCCATTCGGTTCCGGATTGAGGCGCTGCTAGTGGGAACGGAAGCCGATAAGAGCCCACGTGGCGCGACTCGAAATCGCCTGCCCCGAAGGCAGCGATCTCCGCCTTCCACGAATTTGGCGCACCAAAAAGCGCCTCCTGAAGGAAGCCCGTGACCTGGCGGAAGTTTGGAAACGCAATGGTATAGGGCCGACTCGGACGCCAATCTGCTGGTATGGCCGTCAGAAATCGATCGACCAAGCTCTTCGTGAACGCATCGAAGGTCAATGATGTGAAGCGGCGCGACAGTTCTGGCGGGCAGCGCTTGCGCACGCGTGTGGCCAAATTGTCGGCGGCATCGCTTTTGAATGAAATCGCGAGAATGCGGAAGGGCGCAGGGCAGAGGCCGGTCTCAAGCAAGAACGCCGCGCGTTGGGCGAGGAACTCGGTTTTTCCGGCACCAGGACCGGCGACGACGGAAGTAGAGCCTGGTTGGCGCAACGCCCGCCACGCGCCAGGTTCAAGGTCTCCAATGGCCCTCGGGCGCCAGTCGTCTTGTCGGACGAGTACCATGATCAGGCCGCCGGGGGTTGCTGTGGGTTTTGCTGTGGTGAAGGTGGCGGCGCAAGACGGGCGGAAATCGAGGTAAGAAGGGCGCGCAGTTCTTCTGGCGCACCGGCCGCCAGCGCTTGTGCTGTCAGGTCACTCAATACGCGAACATGCGTGCCGGGTTTGCCGCGACCAAGGAATAGATAGCGATACCATCGCAGCGCTAGCTCGTGTTCTGCGCCGTAAAGGTCATGGCGACCTTCATCGCCCAGCACCGCAGCGCGCGGGTTTCCACGTTGTGATGGACCACGTCGTTCGGGTTCCGCAGCTTGATAGGCGGCCGGGAACGCCCGGAACATCGAGTAATCGAGATCAAGCGGGCTACAAAAGAAAACATTGTGCTGGCGAAGCGCGTTTGTCCAAGCGGTCAAACCAGCGAAATCCTCAGCAGCATTCCTGTCAAGCGCTGCAACGTTGGCGGTTGGGCCAGCGGGATCCGGTTGAGCGAAGATGGCATGTGGGGCGACGCCTACTGATAGGAGCTGGGCGCACGCAGTTTTGATGCGTCCCCAGCCGCCGCCGTCCCGTCCCCAATCGAGGTCGAGAAGGGTCGCATACGGAATGTCAAGATCAGTCAGAAGTCGCCAAAGATGATTGACATGACGACCACCGAGCGGCACCACTGCGACAAAGGAGCGGTCAATGTTGAAACCAAGCGCTTCGGCGAGAACCGGTAACACAATTTCCTCGGACGCACCTTCCCCCAAGACCACAAAGCGCGCGAAGTAGAGTTCTGGATGGGTTCGGACCGCCTCGCGCACGAATTTCGATGCTTCCTCCTCGCCGTTCGGAAGACTGATCCCGCGCACTTGCGCTGTGCGGTCGCCCGCATTTAGTCGGAAATGCCGGACCCAAGAGGGATCGACTCGTGCGAGGATACTTGCCGAGTGGCTTGAAATCACCGCTTGCGCACGCGGGCCAGTGGTTAGCTCTTCAATCTGTCGAACGATGCGTGAGAGGTAAAACGGCGCGAGATTATTTTCAGGTTCCTCCACCGCAATAAGCGTTAGAGCTGGGAGGGGAATGCCGCCAGGCTGAAAGCCTGCGGCAGTGTTCGCGGCGATATTGGATTCTACATCTAACGTAGCGGCTATCATAGCCAAATGGAAGAGCGAGCGCTGTCCGTCGCTGAGGTCCTCGAGCGCTCGTTCGCGGCCTGCCTCATCGGGACGGAAGACCACTTCAACCTTGCGGACGGCCTCTTCAAAGCGCAAGTCGATCGGACGAAACCACGGCGTCGTGTCCGTACCGGCCGTGTGGACTTGTTGCCATCGTCTCGCGACGGCGCCGACGACAATATCGACTGCGGGCTCTGCGGCGAAGGCGCCGTTAAGTACAGCGCCAGCATCCGCGAAGCTTTGCCTGACACCCTGCGACCAGTTGATGGCTCGCCAAAGACGCCCGCGCAGGAAGGCTGTCACCTGCGAGGCGCCATCACGCGACGCCGGGACATAGATCATCTGGATGCGAGCACGGTCGAGGGCTTTTAGTTCGATGCAGTCGGCTTCGGCGACAACTCCGAAGGTACGAATCGCCCAGTATTTTTGCTCAAAGGCGCCTTCAAGCGAGCCGTCGTCGGTCCAGGTCGCATCGTAGCGCAGCCTGCACTTGAGACGCCCGGCATCGTCGGCCGCCATTTGCTGGAAGAATTCCGGGATAGCCCCGGCGTCCCCGCCTCCCTCGTCTAGCTCCGGAAATGTCAAAATCGCCTCGAGCGTGAGCGTGCGTTGGAGTGGTGGTGCTGATTCATTGGCGGGGACGTGAAAATCTTGGCGACGAAGGCGGCGTTGATCGCCGGTGATTCCGAATAGGCGTTGTAGCGCTTGCAGCACGGCCGTCTTACCAGCACCGTTGACGCCGACGAAGGTCGTGAGACCGCTCGTCAAATCGATCGACGTGCCGGCCGGTCCGAAGCAACGAAAATTCGCTAGAATAAGTTGTTCAATATACATCTGCGCGCTGCTCCCGCAGGTTGCGCCCGGCGGACCATCGTTCAAAGATGGAGGGCCTGGGCATCAACTCGCCCGCACCACTCTCCGAATCAGGTGCATGGCGTTCTGAATCAGGCAAACGTCGTTATGCGACAACGACTTGAGCCTTGGTCGGAAAAGGTCCCCGATGCATACGGAGTGTAGCACGGCGGCGAACAGATTTGGACAAGTCGATGGAAAATCGGTGCTGCTAGGCGAAGATTGACTCTTTTCCAAGCGCAGGGCCAGCTTGAGTTGGGGTCATCGCAGAATCTTCCCCAAATCCTACGCTAAGCGGTGAACGCTGATATATCATAGTGAAACGGGACAGCGTGCGAGGGCGGCGTAGAGCGCGGTCTTGCCGACTTTGACCCTCGCCGCGACTTCGCGAACCGTAAGGCTTTGGGTGAGCAGTGTCTGAGCGCGCCGGAGTTTTTCGTCCGTCACGACCGGCTTGCGTCCGCCCTGGCGACCGCGCGCTGTCGCGGCGTCGAGGCCGGCGCGGGTTCTTTCGCGGATGAGGTCGCGCTCGAACTGCCCCAACGCGCCAAAAATGTGGAAGACGAGCCTTCCGCCCGGCGTCGTGGTGTCGATCGCTTCGGTTAGAGAACGGAAACTGACGCCGCGCGCTTCCATGGCGTTCACCGTCTCGATCAGGTGCGGCAACGAGCGGCCGAGGCGATCGAGTTTCCATACCATGAGAATATCGCCCTGGCGCACGAAACCCAGCGCCGCCGCCAGCCTTGGACGGTCGGTTTTTGCTCCCGATGCCCGGTCCTCGAACACGCGCGAGCAGGCGGCTTTGTTTAGGGCGTCGAGTTGCAGCGCCAAGTCCCGATCGGTCATCGACACTCTCGCATAGCCGATGGCCGCCATTCTGCGCCCCACTGTCCGGAAATTCGTCCGAGAATCTAAATGTCCGGAAACCCGTCGTCAAACGCATCGACGGACGCGATGGGGCTTGGCCGTCAAACGACCGAATGACGGCCATAGGGACGACGGAGGGCGCGGTATGAAGAAACACGAAATTCTTTCACCGCAATCGCGCACTTCGCTATTCAACCCGCCGACCGACGCGGCGGCGATCGTGCGTCACTACACTTTCTCGCCCGAGGACATGGCGCTGATCCGGCAGCGCCGACGCGCCGCCAACCGGCTTGGGTTTGCCGAGAACCTCGCCTATCTCAGACTTCCCGGTCGGGTGCTCGGCATCGAAGAGATGCCGCCCGCTGACATGCTCGCTTTCGTCGCCAAGCAGATTACATGCGAGCCGACGGACTTTGGCGTTTACGCCCAACGCGGTGAAACCCGTCGGGAACATCTCGGCGAACTTCAAGCCTACCTCGACGTTCGCTCCTTTCGTCGCAACGATAAGCGCACCGTCGCTCATGTCGCGATCGAACAGGCGAACGGTTCGGACCGTGGCGATGTCATCGTGTCGGCGATGATCGAATATCTGCGCGAGCGGCGCATACTGCTTTCCGCCGCCGTCACCTTGGAAAAGATCGCCCTGGCGGCGCGCGCCCTTGCTCGCAAGCGCGCCTACAAGAGTCTTGTTGAAGGCTTGCAGCTGCAGACGATCGCGGGATTGGAAGCCTTGCTCATCGTCGCCAAAGACGAAGAGCGCACGTCGCTTGCTTGGTTGCGCGAATGGCCGGAAGCGCCAAGACAGCGGAACCTCGTCAAGGTCGTCGAACGGCTTGAAGCCGCGCGCAGGCTCGGCGTCGGAGCCGATCGCGAAACGCGCATTCATCGCGCCCGCTACGCGGCAATCGCCCGCGAATGCTCGATTGTAAGCGCACAACACCTTTCGCGTTTCGATACGACGCGCCGTCTCGCGACCCTGGTGGTGCTGGCGCGCGAGATGGAGGCCGTTCTCATCGACGCCGCGCTCGCCATGTTCGACAAGATGCTCGGCGCGGTCTTTCGGCGTGCTGAGCAAGCGCACAAGGACAACGTGGTCGATCGCGCCAAGACGCTCGATGTATCGGCGCGGGCCTTAATCGGCATGGCCAAGGCCATGCTCGCCGCCAAGGAAAGAAGGGAAGACCAGGTCGCCTCCGTCGATCGCTCGCTCGGCTGGAAGCGCCTGGAAACTTTGGTCGCCGAGACGGAAGCAGCCGTCGTCGATACCCGACCCGACAATCTCGGCGAGATCGTCGAGCGCTATGTGAGCGTACGACGCATGTCGCCGGTCACCCTCGGCGCCTTCGTCTTCCGATCATGGAAAGACAGCGATCCGTTGCTCGCCGCGCTCGATGTGGTGCGCGATATTCATACGACCCGCGCGAAGAAACTCCCGGCTCATTCGCCGATGAGTATTCTGCGGCCAGTATGGCGAAAGCTCGTCAAAACCAACGCCGGGACGGACCGCAGAGCCTACGAAGTCGCGGTCATTGCAAAACCGCGCACAACAATGACCCCACCCGACACCGGCATCAAGCATCTGATATGCTGACTGAATGACCGCCTGGCCCTGGGGTCGCGTTTGGAAGCGAAGCGAAAGTTCCTAGATCGACGATTTATCAACCACGCCGATGCCTTGCACTACAAACCGGGTGGGGTCATTGTTGGACGCGATTTTGCACTCAGCGGTTTTCAACGCCGCAGGAGAAAGCCCCGCCAGCTCGCGCGCAACCAGCTTCTTATCGCCAACGGTCAGGCGCCGGCCAAGCGATTTGGCGGCGGCGGCGGCGACGGCAACGGTGTAGAGCGGCAGAGAACGCCGTCTCGAACGTGCGGTCTGCGGCGAGGCGAGAATTTTTTGCTCTACCACCTTCTCGACGACGCTCTTCGGCGTGTTCGCCAAGACGGCTACTTCGTTGGGGGTTAGAAGGGTTCGCATAATTATTTCCCGGCCAGGAACTCATTATCGTCGCTGCCTCGGAAGATTCAAGACGAACCTGGATGTAGGCGTCACTCACACCGCGTTATGCCGCATCCTCCTCATTGTCGTCGTCTGCCTCGCCCAATCCGAGCACACCCCTCAACTCAGTCGCCAGCCCAACGCCGCCCAGCGCGCCCTCCCCTGCTCGTCCGATCAGCCCAGCGTCTTCGAGCTTCTCGATATCAGGGAGATCGCGAAGACTCTCGAAGCCGAATTGCGCCAAAAACCCCGGCGTGGTGACATAGGCGTAGGGCGCCCCCGGCGTCGGGCTGCGCGGGCCGGCGGCGATGAGGCCTGCGCCGCGCAGCGCCGCGATCGTATCCCTCGAAACCTCCCGTCCCAGCAGCTGCGAAAGCTCGCCGCGGGTGATCGGTTGAAAATACCCGATCCCCATCAACGCGACCGCATCCACCTTCGAAAGCTCGCTCGTCCGCTTGGACCCAAGCGCCGCCCGGATTGCATCGCCGAACCCCAGTTTCGTCCGAAAGCTCCATCCCCCGGCGACGGAGATCAGTTCATAAGGCCGCCCGCGCAGCTGGTCGCGGATGTCGTCGATGACGAGTTCGAGCGGACAGGCCTTGCCGATCACGCGGGCCAGTTGCTCGCGCGAGACCGGCTCAGCCGAGGCGAATATGACGGCTTCCACGCGCGCCATCCATTCGCGCCAGCGCGCGGGCGCCGGGTGGTCCTCGAGGTCAAGATCGATCCCGTCGGGGCTGCTGGCTTCGGCTTTGCGTGTTCGCGCCATGTCAGAGCCCGTAGAGCCGGAAGGTCGCGCGCCCGGTCAGCTCTCGCACGACGCCGAGCGCAACCAGCCGCTCGAGCAGCCGTCGCGCGCCGCGCTCGGACAGTCCTGAGAGTCTGCCCGCCGCCGACAGCGAGTCCTTGTCGAGCAGCGCCTGCAGCGCGGCCCCGGCGCCCTTGGCGCGCAGCTTGGGCGCGGCCTCGTCCAGCTTTTGCGCACGCCGCGAGAGGTCGATGGCGAGATCGGCGGCCCGCGCGGCCCCGCGCGCGTAATCGAACAGGAGGCCCAGCGAGGTTTCGCCCTCCCCTGCCGAGCGCTGGCCGGCGACGCGGCGAGCGGCGCCGAGCAGCGGCAACGCGAACGGCCATTTCAGCTTGAGCGCGAGCACCATATTGGAGAGCCAAGTTGCGAGGAGCTCGCCTTCCCCTGCCCCGACCCTGCCGGCCGCCAGAGCGCGCCGCGCCAGCTGGTAGCAGCGCGCCGCCGCGAAAGGCGCCATGCGATTTCCGTCGGCGCAAGTCGCGGCGGCTTCGATCGCCGCGCACACGGCTTCGTCGCGGCAGACGTCGAGCGCCTCGGCGGCGCGTTCAAATTGGTCGCGCCAGCGCGCGGGCGAGGCGGCCGTCAGGGCGCGCCAAGCGAGCAGCCGACGTCCGGCCGGCCCGGGGTCGGCGCCGGGGCGGGTGAGGTGGAAGGCGTCGCGCAAAGCCGCTTCGTCCTCACCCCGTCCGGCGCGCGCTACGCTGGCGGCGGCTGCGCCCAGCGCGAGGCGATTTCGCCAGACGCCACACCAGGCCGGACCAGCGCGAACAACGACGTCGAGCCGGGCGAGCGCGGCGCCGACGAGAAAGGCCGCTTCCGCCTCGGTTTCCGCCGGATTTCCGGGGCGCGCCCAGGCGGGAAGCGGCCCCGTCATGGCGGTCGCAACGGCTTGGATTGCCGACGAATCAGCGCGATCGAGCATGGCGGAAGGGTGCCACAGGACGGCGCTTTTAGCTAGGTTCATGGCGCGAAACCGCCGCGCCTGTCGCGCAACAAATATGTCCGATAAGTTTGCATTATCGGACGTCTTGCGCAATATGTATGGAAATGCCCGATCCGACCGCCAAAACCGACGAAATCGACGCTCATAAACCCGCCGGAGCGCCGGAGACCCCGTCCGGCGTTGGACCCGAGGCGGCGGTCGGCGACCTTCCCTCCCGCAACGGCGGCGCCGATAAGGCGCACGGGCGCCTCCCCAGCCACCTCGAAGGTCTCGCCGAAACTGCCCGCGACTACGCCAAGGCCGCCGCCTCGCAAAACACCCGTCGCGCCTACGCGTCCGACTGGCGCCACTTCAACGGGTGGACACGCCGTCACGGTCTGACCGCCCTACCCCCGGACGCCCAAACCATCGGCCTTTATATCGCCGCCAGCGCTTCAGGAACGACCTCCGGCAAACCCGCCTCGGTCGCCACGATCGAGCGGCGGCTCTCCGCGCTGATGTGGAATTTCGCGCAACGCGGCGAAGTCTTCGACCGCTCGGATCGCCACGTCGCCACAGTGCTCGCCGGCGTGCGCCGCACCCAAGGCCGGCCTCCGGAACAGAAGGAAGCGGTGCTGCCCGAAGACCTCCTCAAGATGATCGCCACCCTCGACCTTGGCGACCTAAGAGGCCTCAGGGACCGCGCTATCCTGCTGATCGGCTTCGCCGGCGGGCTCAGACGCTCCGAAATCGTCGGCCTCGCCGGCCACCCCGAAGACGCCTTCGAGGGTGGCTGGATCGAAATTTTCCCCGACGGCGTCCTGTTGACCTTGCGCGGCAAGACCGGCTGGCGCGAGGTCGAAATCGGGCGCGGCTCGTCGGACGCCACCTGCCCTGTCGGCGCACTGGAGGCCTGGCTGAAATTCGCCCGCATCGAGCGCGGGCCGATCTTTCGCCGCGTCGTCGGCAAAACGGTCGGCGCCGACGCCCTCACCGACAAGCACGTCGCCCGCCTCGTCAAACGCACGGCTATGGCCGCCGGCGTGCGCGGCGACCTCTCCGAGGGGGAGCGCGAAAAGAAATTCTCGGGCCATTCGCTGCGCGCCGGTCTAGCCTCCTCGGCCGAAATCGACGAGCGCTACGTGCAAAAACAGCTCGGCCACGCCTCCGCCGAAATGACCCGCCGCTACCAGCGCCGCCGCGACCGCTTCCGCGTCAATCTCACCAGGGCGGCGGGGTTGTAGTCGAACATCCCCCGATGAAGTTTCAAAGGCGAGCGCACGAGCGTGCGTCATGCGCGTTTCTTCTCGCGCTTGCGCGCCGAAATCAGCGCCATCAGCATCGGTCCCAAGCTGAACTGGCCCTCCCCGGCCTTGCGCGTGAGTTCGCGCAGATAGCCGCCGGCGCTCGTCACCGCCGCCCCCTTTTGCAGAATGGCCGCCACGACGATGGCGGCAGGGATTTCGCCCATCGCCGCCTGCGCCGCGCCCCAGGCGCTGGGGCTGACGCCCAGCATCGAGCGCACCACCTCGGCGACAGCGAGGAAATCGCGCCAGTTGGCGATGCCGGCTCGGGCGTAGTCGATCATGTCGGGGCAGGCGTCGAGCACCATCCCTAGCGGATAGGCTTGTGGGGGAGATTTCGCCCTCTCCGGTTGAGGCTCCTCCCTTGCTCCCTGGCTTCCACCGGAAGACGGTTCAAGCTCAACAGGGTAATTTGGGTTTGAATTCTGTATGTGGCGCTCAATTTGAGACTCATTGGCGCTCGTTTCTTTTGATTTTATGTGATTTTCCAGCAGGCTGAGGATTTCTTGCGCCAATAGCGACAGTTCCTCGGCGATCGGCTCCAGCGCCAGGCGCATCGCGGTGCGCGGGATCCGCTCGACGAGCCCGCGAAACATCTCGTGAAGGTCCGCCCAGCCCTGAAGCCCCTGCCCCACACGCCGCCCCAGAATGACGGGCACGCCCTCTTCGATCCCGGTGGCGATCATCTTGACGATGTCGCGTCGGCACAGCGTGATGCGCTCGCGCACGAGGCGCAGGGCGCGTTCCTCCGCCCTGACCTCTTCGGCCCAGGCCTCAAAATCGTCAGCGCGCGCCACCAGCGGGCCGAGATCGAACCCGAAAGCCGTTTCGATCTCGCCGCCCTGCCCCTTGCGGGCGAAGCGCTTGCCGTTCGGGCTGTCGCGGCGAATGATCAGGCCGGCGTCGACCAGCGCCGCCAGATGCCGGCGCAAAGTCGCTGGGGCCATACCATGCGCGCGCAGCGCCAACTGCTGGTTCGACGGAAACACGACGAGCCCCTCCCCGCTCAACATCGTCTCGGGATGAAAGCTCAGCAGCGCGTCGAGCACCGCCAGCGCGCGCTCGGAGACGCCGACGCGCGTCTTCGCTGCGCAGATCGCGCGAAACACCTGCCATTTGTGCACGACCTTCTCAGTGGGCCGAGCTTTCGCGACCGCCTGCGCTGCCACGTGAGCAAGCGTCAGCGATCGCCGCCCAAAGGGCGTCGTTGCGACATGGGTTTCCATTTTCAATGCCCTTGGTTGGGCAATAGAAATCAGCTCGCCAAAATGACGCTTAATCTCTCGCGAGACTCTTGACAGCGATTCGCGGAAGTGAGACTCTCAAGCTGCTAGGAATGAGAAGGGCTTCCGGGACGTCAGTTTCGGGGGCCTTTTTCTTTTGCCGGATGTCCTTTCGGTCTTTCGGTTTAGCGCGTCGGATTTAAAATCTGCAGCAGCCTCCTTTTCTCGATGGCCCAACTCGACCCTTGTCAGCTGACAAGGGTATCTGCTGGGAATTTGAAATCATTCGCCGCTCCCTCGAACGAAGAAGCGCTCCATGAGCGACGGTAACTCGTCCCTCATGAATTGCGAGAAAGCGTCGCTGTTCGCCCTGTCGACAGCCAGCTTTAAAATTCCCGGTGCGAATGTCGCGCGGCCCACGATCTTTCCGCTTGGCGCCTTCAGTTCGACCCGCTGCACCGTTTTCGGTGTCTTCGCCTTGGTAAGCGCGAGAGCACGGTTAAAACGCTCATCCGATGGTAGGTGAAAAACCTTGTCATCTGACAAGGTTTGACGAATAGCGGCCATGAGCGAGCTCTTCCCTGCAACCGCGGCGGCAAGTTCGAGCCAACGAGGGCGCCCCACCTTTGGCGCTCGCCCGATTGCCTTGATGATCTCTATGGGAACACCCCGGCAGACTTGGCGCAACCGAGCAAGTTCTGGGTCATCGATCGATAGCGCGGCGCGGATATCCTTGGGTTTGATGCCGGCCTTGTCCATGCGGTCTACGAACAGGGCACGCTCGATCCAGCTGAGGTCCTGACGAGCCGCGTTTTCGATGCCTTGGGCGACGACGAGTTCCGCGTCGCTCAGATCAGTCACAATCGCCTTGACCCTAATTCCAAGGTCGCGACAAGCGCGCCAGCGCCGATGGCCGTAGACAATTTGGAAGCGATCGGGCGCAACCGGGTGCTTGCGCACTTGAATTGCTATCTTCTGTCCTTCTTGGGCGATGAGCCTTCGGAAATCCTCGAACGCGCTGTCCGTGTCGTCGGGCAACCGGTCTGGGAACGGCGAGGGATCGATCAAGTCAGGCTCTAACTCTAGGCCAGCGCCAGTAGCCACGAGCGCCTGAAGGCGATCGCGTTCGTCCCTAATATCGCTGAGCGTTCTTTGTGTTGCGCCAATAACGCCGGCTCCGACGCGCGCAATCGGCTGCGACCTGGGGCGCAGGGCAGGGGACGCGTCTGGCTCAGAGGTCGAGAGAGCGAAATTCGCGATTATCGACTTGCCGGAAGGTGTCCTGCTCATCTTCGCCCCCAGCTTTCCTCGATCAATTCAAGTATTCTTTCGTTCACAGCATCCATCGACTCACGCGCGCGCCGAAAGGTATCGCGCCCAATGTTCCCGGGCTCCAGTTCGTAGAGCGTCCGCTTGGCGAGGCCCGCGCTCTCAATCGCCGTGCTCTCAACTGCCGTTGGCATCAGCACGTCTTCGGCGAACAAGTGTCGAAGAAGAGCCACAACCTGAGCCTGGGGTTGGTCGTTCGGGTCGTGGCGAGTGATCAAGTAATGCAAGAAATCCTGTTTCAACACCGCGCCAGCTTCATGGATGACGCGTATCATGTCGCTCATCATCAGCAAGAACTGGCTCATTGACATAACGTCCAGCATTGCTGGATGCACAGTGACGAGAAGCCCGGTCGCGGCGTAGATCGCACCAAGCGTCAGAAATCCTAGGGAGGGGGGAGTATCCAACAGTACGATGTCATAGTCGGCCTCGACTTCCCCTATCGCGATGCGCAGGCGCTCGAAAAAGAAGCTCTCTTTGACGACGCCCTTTTCTGCAAGCACCCTAGGCGTTTCGTGCTCGTATTCCATGACTTCGATGTTGCCAGGAATGAGATCGATTCCGTCAAAATAGCTACGCCGGATGACTTGCCGCATCGCTCGGCGCTCCGGGCCATAGCGAAGTGCGGCATAGATCGTCTCATTGTCGCCCACGTCCATCTCCGGTTGAGCACCAAACATGGCAGAAAGCGATGCCTGCGGATCAAGGTCGATGGCGAGCACACGGTAGCCGCGAAGCGCCAAAAAGTGGGCGAGATGAGCGCAAGTAGTGGTCTTGGCGCTTCCTCCTTTGAAGTTCACTACCGCCAGGATTTGAAGATGGTCCCCCCGCCGCCGATGCGGCAGGAATCGCAGCGCCTCTGACGGCTTCTGCGACGCGAACATGCGTCGCAACTCGTTGATTTGGGATAATGTGTAGGCTCGATGATTGTTGTCGAGGCGGGCAGGTACGGGCCCCTTGCCTTCGTTCGACATGGTCCGTAGGGACGACTCCGGTATCGACGTCAGCCGCGATACCTCTTGCGTCATGAAATTGCGAAGCGCCTTCTGAGCGTGCGGCGGATACATGCGTTCGCGCAAGCTTTGAAGCTGACCGGACAGTGCCGCAGCGTGGCGCACGATCTTCTCTTCGGGCTGCTCTCTGGAAGAAGCCAGTGCCACCTTTGTCATCGTCGCCAAATATCCTTCTTGACGGCTAGACGGCGATTTGACGCCTATGAACCGTCAGACTTACGCCACGATTCGTTGCCCGCGTCCAGAATTTTTTGGTTAATAGTTTACTAACGCGAGGAAGTCATCGCTCCGCACTCGCGATACTGCGTTCAGCGGCAATGAGAGAATGGCGACCGCGAAGCAAATGTAAGACGGCAAAAACCCTATCGAATTTGCCTTCGCCAACCTCACGATCGCTAGTCAACAAAACCGAATCGATCCCGAGTGACCGATTCAAACTCTTCGTTAGACGTGGGCCTAGCGTTCGCGCGATTTTCCCACCATGATCGCGCAACCTTACCACCTCCGTGTCGAACGGCGAGACGCCGCCCAAAACATGGCGCGGTTCTACGTCCTGGCGATCCAGCCGACTTTGTTTGGCGAAATCCAGCTGACCCGTCGGTGGGGAAGGATCGGCTCCCGAGGCCAGTCCCTGAACCACGTGTTCAAGCGAGAGGATGATGCCGTCCGCCTATTTCTGGAATTGCTGCGCAGAAAGCGAAAGCGCGGATATGGACCGAGGGGCTTGGTGGCGCCCAACACGATGAAAGTCGGCGAATGTTCGCGGGGATCAGCGAGTCAACAAGGGATCGAAGCGCCCGCCGCCGCCGCGACATAGGCCGGCGCGGCGGCGGAAATGGAATTTGCCGCCGTCCAGTCACTTCCCGCATTCGCGGCAAGCTGCGCTACGCGGCTTCGCGCTCATCGGCGACGGAAGGCTGCAGACCGTGAAGGAACGCCGTCGCACGCTGCGCGTGGGCCGCAGCCTGAAAAATCGCTCGCTTGTCATTGGCGAGGACTTCCAGCCAAGAGCCGATATAGCTGGCATGGTCCTCTCTTGGGTCGAGTTCAGGGGCGACGCCGAGGTCGGCGCAAAGGAAGCAGCTGCCGAGTTCGGCGATCAGTTCTTCTCGCGCGCGCTCGGTTCTTTCTTTGGCGTAGCGGCTGAGGTCTCGATTGAGGCGCTCCGGGGCCGCCGTCCAATGAACCTTATGCCGATATCGGCATAAGACTCATTATGCCGAAGGCCGGATTATGCCGCACTGGCGGGGAATTGCTTGCAATTGACGGCCGGCACTCTGGCCGAACTCGGCATAATCCTGGTCGCT
>Ga0209698_10001434_pt1 | contig 27383 bp, 21 predicted proteins | sample LitLauG_LLR_2012_FD_187203 | JGI IMG/M metagenome (GOLD analysis project Ga0209698, IMG submission 187203) | Freshwater sediment microbial communities from Pennsylvania, USA - Little Laurel Run_MetaG_LLR_2012 (SPAdes) (version 2) | ecosystem: Environmental > Aquatic > Freshwater > Creek >... | reverse complement strand
GCATGTTCGGCTCCTTTCCTCCGAGCCTTTGGTTGGTTTGCGCCTCCAAAGTCTACTCGGGCCTGGGAGCCGACATTGTTTATGGAATCATTACACTCAAGATGCCCGGAACAGGGATTCTGAGCGCTCTGGCCTGCTAACGCCAACCGTCAGTTTCATTTCTCCCAAGGATCGTGGGGAACGCTGTGGTCCGCACGCTTTTCGAGGGTGAAAACACTTTTTCGGGAGCAATCGTCCGCACGTACAGATCGGCACCAAAAAATCTCCGCCCACCGCTGCCTAATCTGAGCAAACATTGGCTGGCGTAATATATGGCGACATCGGATTGTTTGTTCCGAGTTGACGGTTGGAAGAAGGCTGTCAGTCTCAGGGTAGATTAGTCAGAACCTTCGTTTCCGTTCCAAACCGGCGGTAGTTACTGAATCTCACATCGTTGAGGAAGGTCTTGACTGGACCTTTGTAATAGGAGCCCGAAATTGCGCCGCTCTGGTCCGCATTGTGCACCCGCTGAATCGAAACACTCCTCGCCGGGCAGGTATAGCTACGGCCGCCGATATCCGTTGCTGCGTACTCGACTGCAATTGCGGCGACCGGGACCAAGGCTCCAGCGGGGGCGTCGGCTTCCATGGTGAGCAGTCGGATCGAACCGTCGGCAGGCCTGAAAACAATGTCACCATGATATGCAGAGCGCACATCCGATATCTGCGTTCTCGGTGTGCCATCTGTGTTATAGCCCTCCAAAATACAGCAGGACTTCACATGGTAATTCGACTTGTCCTCTGGGACCTGGTAATGGAAAACGGCCATTGTTCCATCGCTGCCTTTCTCCCAGCGCGTCCAGGCGAGTTTATTGCTCTTCGAAGCATCTGCCAGGACAATGGAGAGAATGGGCCCGAACTCGCCACTTGTGATCAGACCTGCAACACCATTTCCTTTCTTTTCAACTTTCACGCTCTTATCTTCCATCTCGTGCCGGTCTCGATACGTCACCTCTACCTTGAGGCTTCCGACCCAGTGGAGGGGCGAATCAAAGGTACTCTCGAGTCCGGTGCGACCCATCTTTTCTCCCCTCGGTTGGTCTTCGAATCCGTTGCTAAAACGTATGGCCATGAGGTTGGGCAACTGGCGATTGGTTGCGTTCACGTACTTCACGACATTGACCAGCATTTGCTGCACCGACGCGGTATTCGGCGCAGCATCGAGGGGCATTTCATCTGCAGGCGGCGTCAGAAGAATCGACTGGTCGGCTATCATCATCAGCGCCAGGCGCGACTTATCTCCTGGCAGCCTGCTCGTCAAGTCGGCCAAGCGGGTGCCGCTCAATCGATCCGTTAGCTCTATCCCGGCGAGCTTCTGCGCCAAGTCTGCATCGGGCATATTTTGCGCAGCCGCGACAATCTGGATGAGTTCGTCGGAGCCGACCTTCTTTGGGGTGTCAGTTGCTCCAGTTGGAACGTAAACACAAATTGACACGATCAGCACAGCGAGCGGAACTTGGTGCACGAAACACCTCGATTTGTGGAACGTTCGGATGAGTATAGCCGCGCTCCCTGGAGAGCATGGATATTCTTCTCGCAGTTCCAAACATCGCAGTGAGTTGTGAAGATGGAGTCAGTTGTCCGAAAATCCCCGTTACCCTCACCGACCGACTGCGGCCCTCCATCCACCCCTCCCTGACATCCAAAGCCTCAGCGCGATGCAAAAGAAAAGCCGTCCAGAAATAAGGAGCGTAGGTGCTTTCGTCAAGTCGGATTACTCTTTCCCCATGTGAGTCTCCGGCGAGGCTACCACCTGCCAGCGTCCTGACGTTTTACAAAGACATCCTTCCAGGTCCCATCCCCACTGATATGCTCGTCCCGTCGCATCAGCTTTTTGAGGCGAGGGGTATGAAGACTGCAGTTCACACATGGATCTCTCATCGGTGGGCGTCCAACACCTCGAGTGCGTATTGGCGGACGCTGCCGATGCTGAGCATGGCGAAGTTCCTGGTCGCAGCGTTTATCACCTGGTGCGCGGTCGGTTTCGTCATCGATCTACTACTGGTCAGCTATCAACCCTTAGGTCGAGGCTTTTTCTGGCCAATCTACCTTGGCACGCTTGGGACAGCCGTTTTTGCGGCCCGCATGGGGCGGACAGGTCTCGTCCCTGTTCTTCTGCTGTTTACGGGGGCTGGCCTGTGGCTGGCGGCTCGAATCTCCTTTCATTCACCGGCGTCGCCGGACTTGGAGGCGATGCATCGTCGAGTCGTCTTCGACGCCATCGGCATCCTGGTGGGCACGATCGTCGGGTATCGGCTGCTCATCGATTTCATCAGGACCGAAGGCCTCGCCACCGTGCGCATCCAGACCGAACTTGCCCTCGCACACGGCATACAGGAGACTCTGGTTCCGACGCTTTCTCCTCAGGTCGACCGCTTCGAAGTCTACGGGAGATCCATTCCCAGCACAGAAATGGGCGGCGACTTGATCGATGCCGTAGAGCGCGACGGAACGCTGCTCGCCTACGTGGCTGACATTTCCGGACACGGCCTGGCCGCCGGCCAGTTGATGGGAATGTTGAAGACGGCGGTACGTGTCTCCCTCCAGTTCCGACAGGATCCGGTAGCCGTGCTGGAAAGTGCGGACCGCGTGCTTCCCGCAGTCAAGGAGGCGAACATGTACGCGACGCTCGCGCTTCTGTACTTCGACGGCTCATCGGAAGCGGAATATTCGCTGGCAGGCCATCCGCCCATTCTTCACTATCGCGCCCCGACCGGCGATGTCGCGCGGCTCGCCATGGAGCAGTTTCCCTTGGGCTTGATGCCCGGGGGGCGCTATTCGAGCCAGCGCGTCAGCTATTCCCCGCGGGATCTGTTTCTGATGATTTCCGATGGAATCTCGGAAGTGCCCAACCAGAACGATGAAGAATTTGGTCTCTATCGCCTCGAGCAGTTGCTCAGGAAAAACGCCGCGCAGCCACTCCCGCAGCTCTGGGAGGTGATCATGGGCGAAGTTAAACGGCACGGCGTGCAGCAAGACGATCAGACATTGCTGCTGCTCCGCGTCCGCCCGTAGCAGACTCGAATGAGTGTTTCTCGCTGATTTCGCCAATCGGCAAACCGCAGTGGACCGACGAGCGGTCGGTGACTGCTTGCAGTTTCGCTGCACGGCTGGATAAGATGCCAGACCGTGCTCGGGAGAATTCGATGGCAAAACCTTTCACCTCAAGCTGCTGTCTCCTCCTCAGTTTTCTGCTTGTTCTCGGTGCGACTCTGTCGGCGCAGACGCCGCAGTGGGAGCGGCTTCCGCCGACACCCGAACTACCCAAGCCGGACCGGAGCGGAATAGCCGCCGTGAATGGAATTCGAATCTGGTATGCCGTTTTTGGTCAGGGCGAACCCGTCATTTTTATCCACGGCGGAATGGGAAGTTCAAATTATTGGGGACTCCAGGTTCCTGCGGTGGCACGCCATTATCAGGTAATCGTGCTCGATAGTCGCGGCCAGGGCCGCAGCACTTGGAATGGTGAGCCGCCGATAAGCTTTCACCTGATGGCGTCCGACGTGCTCGCCGTTATGGATACCTTGCACATTCCTAAAGCCGCCCTTGTGGGCTGGAGTGACGGCGCAATCATCGGCCTCGACATTGCAATCCATCATCCCGAACGGCTGACGAAGTTATTTGCGTTTGCCGCCAATTCTGATCCCTCCGGCCTCAAAGATGGAGCAGAACAGAAGGCGGCTTTTTCCGGATACTTCCGCCGGGCGAAAGATGAATACCAGAAGCTCTCACCAGCGCCGGACCAGCTGAAGGCGTTCTCTGAACAGTTCGACAAGATGGAGGATACCGAGCCCCATTTTTTAGATGACGAGTTGCGCGGAATCAAGGTCTCAACTTGGATCGTCGACGGCGACCGCGACGAAATCATCAAGCGTGAGGACACGGATCACATGGCCGCGTTGATTCCCGGTGCTGGCGAACTGATTCTGCCAAATGTAAGCCATTTCGCCCATCTACAAGACCCGGAGCAATTCAATGAAGCATTGCTCCACTTTCTTTCTCGTCCTTAAATGCTGCGTGACACGCCAAGTTGACGTAACATCTGATTTCAACAATTGAACCTGTGGCTGCCAGTTCCCCTCGGAGATTCTAATGAGACGAATCGTCCTTTTACTGTTCCTGTTTGAGGCTGGCTTCCTCCTTGCGCAACAACCACCAGTACCGGAGATGCAGTTCCGATCAATTCCCGACCTCCTGAAACTTCCGTCTGACCTGTATCTCGGGGAAGCAGCGGGCGTGGCAGTCAATTCCAAGGGACACATTTTTGTGCTATCGCGCGGCAACACGACCGGGCCAGGTTATGGAGCCGCGGCGGCGCAGTTGCTGGAGTTCAACGCAGACGGCAAGTTCCTGCGGGAGATTGGCCACAACCTTTATGCCTGGTCTTTTGCGCACGCCGTTAAGGTCGACAGGGACGACAACATCTGGGTGGCCGACAAGGGCTCTGACATCGTCATCAAATTCAGTCCTGCGGGCCGGGTGATCATGGTTTTCGGACGAAAGCAAGAGGCTTCGGACGAGAAGACAGGACCTGCCCCCCACACGAACCCGCCGCTGCCGCCCGTGGACGGAATGTTTCGCCAGGTAACCGATATGGCGTGGGATAAGGAAGGCAACACCTACATCAGCGACGGCTATATCAATTCGCGCATCGCCAAGATCGACAAGAATGGCAACTGGCTGAAGTCATGGGGAGAGCCTGGCGACCAGCCAGGACAGTTCAGCGTTCCCCACAGTATTGCGGTCGATGCAGAAGACCGCGTCTATGTGGCGGATCGCGGCAATCGCCGCATCCAGGTCTTTGATACCGAGGGCAAATTTCTGCGTCAGATCACCATTGATGCACCATTCGATCCGAACGCCCGCCCCGCCATTGGCAATAAACCCGTCTTGCCGATCAAAGGGTCTCAGACGATGGCGCCGGGCTCGCCCTGGGCAATTTGCATCACGCCAGCCCCGAACCAGATACTGTATGTTTCAGACGCCTACCCGGGCCGAATCTACAAACTGACCCTAGACGGAACCGTTCTAGGGGTTTTCGGAGAATCCGGCAAACAACTCAAGCAGTTCGGATGGATTCACGAAATCGCGTGTCCGTCAGCAAATGAACTGTATGTGAGCGAGTTGTTGAACTGGCGAGTACAAAAACTGGTGCTCAACGTCGGTCACTGAAGAAACTGCTGCAACAGTCCCCTTATTAGCGACAAATCTCTGTTACACTCACCGACCGACCGCGGCCCTCCATCCACCCCTTCCCTGCTCTCAAACGCCGTTCAATGCCGGAATTGCGCAGTGTGATTCCCATCACACCGGTTTGTGCGGCGGCGGATTGACTGGCTTGGCCGCCACGGCATATCCTTGAAGTTGAAATTGAAATTCATTTTCAAAATCATAAGTGTCTGAATCCCGCTCTTCCGATGCTCTCCTGGTACCGCCGGAAGCCCGCGCCGGTCCCAACCGCATCGAAAGAGCTAAGTTCAGGTAGGAACGAGACCTAAGGCATGTTACAGGCTTTCATCATCACCCTCCGTGAGGGGGTCGAGGCAGCGCTGATCGTCGGCATCACCTTGGCCTACCTGGCCAAGATCGGGCGCGCGGAGCTGCGCAAGACCGTCTATGCCGCCCTGGGCGCCGCTTTCCTGGGCAGCATCGGCGTCGCTATCGTGATCTCCCGCGCCCACTTGAACGAAGACGTCTTTGAAGGATGGGTTCAGCTGGTCGCCGCCTTCTTCGTCGTGACCATGGTTATTTTCATGATGAAGACCGGACGCAAGATGAAGGGCCAGATCGAAGGCAAGGTCGGCCTGCTCGCGGGCAACGACGCCTGGTTCGGCCTGTTCATTTTCATCTTCCTGATGGTGCTGCGCGAAGGCGCTGAAACGGTTCTGATCCTGGCCGGCGTGTCCCTTAACTCAACCGAGTTGATGAGCTTCCTCGGGACCCTGCTTGGTTTGAGCGCCGCGATCGCCTTCGGCGTGATGTTCGTCAAGGGCAGCGTGCGCATCAACCTGCAGAAGTTCTTCCGAGTGACGACCGCGATCATGTTTTTGGTGGCGGCACAGCTGGTGATCTCCGGCTTGCACGAGCTCTCCGAGAGCGGCTTCATCGCGTCCTCCAAGCGCGAGATGGCCATCATCGGCCCCATTGTCAGCAACGACTGGTTCTTCTTCGTCACCATCTTCGCGATGGCAGCCTTGATGGTGCTGTTTGAGGCCAAGCGCCGCGCGCCGGTTCTTGATGCGTCGGCCTCTCCGGCGGAGCGCCGCAAGGCGGAGTGGACCGCCCGCCGCGAGCGCCTCTGGATGGGGTCGGTCTACACGTTCTCCTTTCTGCTGATCGCCATGGTCACGCTGGAATTCGTGTACACCAAGAACGTCAGCGCTCTGTCTCCCGCGACCGAAGTCACTTTCACGAACGGCGAGATAAAGATCCCGCTCTCGCAGGTCGCTGATGGCGATCTGCACCGCTACCTGGCCAAGGAAGATGGAACTCCAGTCCGCTTCTGGCTCTATCAGAAACCCGACGGCAAAATCGCCACAGTTTTCGATGCCTGCGAGATCTGCGGTTCGGTTGGTTTCTATAAAAAAGGCAACGGCGTTGTCTGCAAGAACTGTGCCGCACCGATCAATCCCCAGTCGGTAGGCACAGCGGGTGGCTGCAATCCGGTGCCGCTGAAGGCAGTGCAGACCGCCGATGCCATCATCATCCAGGAGGCCGTCATCGCGGCGGGTAGCCGCATGTTCGCGCAACAGTAGCCGATGTTCGTGCGACTGGTCTACGAATCCTTCCGGCGGCAGAAGCGGCGCAAGATCCTCGCCGGCGCTGCCATTACCCTTGGGGTCACCGTAGCCACGGCGATGATCGCCGTCGCCACCGACATCGGCGACAAGATCAATCGCGAACTGCGCACCATCGGAGCGAACCTTGTCATCACTCCGCAGGAAGATTCCCTCGACGTAGAAATCGGTGGAGTCAACTTGAAGCCGCCGACTGACGGCGCTTTCCTCAGCGAAGCCGATCTCCCCAAGATCAAAGGGATCTTCTGGCACAACAACATCACTGCCTTCGCACCCATGCTCCCGGTCAATGCGGCTATTGAGCGCTATGGCAAGCGCGTGGAAGCAACGCTTGTCGGGACCTATTTCGCAAAACAACTGTCGTACGGAAACGAAACGTTCACCACAGGCGTGCGCACGACTTTCCCGTGGTGGAAGGTTTCCGGTTCATGGCCTCACGACAATTCCATGGACGTTTTGCTGGGAGAACGCGTGGCGGCGCGTCTCAATGAGAAAGCCGGAGATGAATTGATCGTGTATGGCTTGCCGACCCGCGTGAGCGGAATTCTCTCGACTGGCGGCGCAGAAGACGATGAAATCGTCGCCCCTCTGGCAATGGCGCAGGGAATCATCGCCAAGCCCGACGCCGTGAAGCGCGTTTACGTCAGCGCCCTCACTAAGCCGGAAGATGCCTTCGCGCGCCGCGACCCAAAGAGCTTGTCCGGCGCGATCTACGACCGCTGGTACTGCACTCCGTACCCGCAAGCGATCGCGTTGCAACTCACCGAGGTGATGTCGCATTCCCACGCCGAACAGATTCGCCAGGTAGCGCAGAACGAAGGCGCGGTCCTAACCCGCATCGAAGGCCTGATCTTCCTGATCACGCTCGCGGCCTTATTTGCTTCGGGCCTCGCCGTTTCTGCCGCCATGGCGACCGCAATCTTTGAGCGCCGCGCCGAGGTCGGGTTGATGAAGGCCTTAGGCGCAGGAAAATTTGCCGTGGCGTCGGTATTCTTTGCCGAGGCGGCATTGATGGCGCTAATCGGTGGTGCCGTTGGTTTTGGAATTGGCTCGGCCCTGGCCCGACAGATCGGCCATTCGATCTTCAATTCGCAGATCTCAATTTCCCCCGTTCTCTTGCCGGTGATTCTCGCGATCGCAGTGATAGTCACGTTCGCCGGAAGCGCGATGGCCATCCGCCGCGCGGTGAGCCTTGACCCGGTCTTCGCGCTGCGAGGTGAACTGTGAGCGCACCCATGTCCCATCAGGCGCGGGATCTGGCTGCCACTCGCACTCATGCTCCGCATACCTCGATGTTCTTGCGCATGCTGGTGCGCGCCGCGATCCTGCGGCGCGGACGTGCGGCCTCAGCTTTGTTCGCCATGGTGGTCGCGGCTGCGGTCGCGACGGCCATGCTCAATCTTTACGTCGACGTGCAGGCCAAGCTGCAGCGCGAATTCCGCAACTACGGAGCGAACATTATCCTGGTAGGGAAAGACGGCACTTCCCTTCCCGCGGGAACTCTCGCTCAAGTCGATTCCGAGCTTGCAGGTCGCGGCATCGCGGCGCCATTCGGATTAGTCGTAGCCAGAACGGCCGACGGCCAGCCGATCGTCGTTGCCGGCATCGATTTTGATCGCGTGAAACAGTTGGATCGCTGGTGGTCGGTGAGCGCGTGGCCCACAACTGCAAATCAGGTTTTGATTGGCGTGCGTGCTCTGCCCTTGGTCTCGCCGAAGAATCAGGCCTTTGATCTCACGTTTCAAGGACACACGCTGCACGTGAACCAGGCCGGTACGGTGCAAACCGGTGCCGCCGAAGATAGTCGCATCTATGTTTCGCTAGCGGAGTTTGTGTCCTGGACTGGGGTGCAGCCATCCACCATCGAAGTCGCCGCCAACGGTTCTCCGGAAGAAGTCGCGGCGGTCATGAATCAGCTGGCGCAAGCCCTTCCCGCCGCCGATGTCCGTCCGGTGCGCCAGATTATGGAAGGCGAAGCGCGTGTGCTGGGCAAGACCCGGGCGACGTTGCTGGCCGCTGCTTCTCTGATAATTCTGACCGCCGCACTCTGCGTGCTCTCGACGCTCATGGGATGGGTCTTCGACCGCCGCCGTGACTTTGCCATCATGAAAGCCTTGGGAGCATCCGAACGGCTGCTCAACGGTTTCTTCGCCGCCGAGGCTGCCGCACTGGGCGCTACCGGCGCCATGATCGGATTTTTGGTCGGGATCGGCATCGCCGCCTGGATCGGCCGCGCCAACTTCCACGCTCCGGTCGTGCCCAGGTTCGGCGTGCTGCCGATCGTGCTCGCTGGTAGCATGGCCGTAACGTTGATTTCGGCGATTCTCCCCATTTCTTTGCTGCGCCGTGTGCAGCCCGCGGTGATACTAAGGGGCGAGTGAAATGATTGAAATCAAGGACGTCACCAAACTCTACCCCGCTAAAGAGGCGGGCAACGGCACGGGAAAGGACAACGGCGCCGGCTCGATTCACGCCCTAGACCACATCTCGTTGCACGTAGCTCAGGGCGAATGGCTGTCGATCATGGGCCCGTCGGGATCCGGAAAATCGACGCTCGTCAACCTAATCGGATGCCTCGACCGCCCCTCCTCCGGCGAGATCTGGCTCGACGGCCAGAACGTCGCGGGCATCTCCGCGGCAGAATTGAATCGCGTCCGCGCGGAAAAGATCGGATTCATCTTTCAACAATTTCACCTGATTCCCTTCCTCACCGCCGTCGAAAACGTCATGCTGGCGCAGTACTTCCACAGCATGACTGACCAGAAAGAAGCCGTGGAAGCCCTGGCGCGCGTTGGACTGGGAGATCGAGCGCATCATTTGCCTTCCCAGCTGTCGGGCGGCGAGCAGCAGCGCGTTTGCATTGCGCGAGCGCTCATCAACGATCCGCGAATCATCCTCGCCGACGAGCCGACCGGCAATCTTGACGCGCAGAACGAAGAAATTGTTCTCCGCTTGCTGCGCGAATTTCATCAGCAGGGACGCACCATCGTGATGGTGACACACGACCCCGTCGTGGCCCGGCTCGCCGATCGCCGTATTGAACTGCATCATGGAAAAATCGCCTCGCAAGAGATCTTCTCCATGGCGGATGAAGAGCAACTGGACGAAGTCCTGGAAGAACTGTGGGTGCTCAACGAAAACGGAGAAATCGCCGAGGTCGAGCGCATGGAAGTGCACGGCGCCCTGCCCGTGAGTCTTGCGATCGAGAAGATGATCGAGTTGGGTCTGGTGGTTTCCGCCCCGCATCCGCCGCAGGCGCACGACCACAAGCCCTTTGTGAATCCCTGCCACGAGGCGCTGAAGCCGGTAGCCGCTTCATCTGGAGACGGCACTCTGATCGTCGAACTGACTCCGCGCGGACGCGAACGCGCCGGCAGCATCATCCGCCGTCACAGGCTGGCCGAGCGCCTTTTCACCGACAGTCTCGCCATGGACAGCGAGACTGAAATCGAGCAGCAGGCCTGTAAGTTCGAGCACATCCTCTCGCCCGAGGCAACTGACAAGATCTGCACCTTTCTCGGCCATCCGCGCACTTGCCCGCATGGTGCACCGATTCCGCCCGGGCCCTGCTGCGGAGTCGCGAATTCGTCAGGAACAAGACTGGTGGAGGTAATTCGATCAAAATAGCCGTTACCGTTTTGAGCACGAATGCCTGCCCCTGTGAAATACCCTCTTCCTTCGTGGAAATTCGTGTCCTTTGTGGTTCCTGCCTTTTCGTTTCTTAAACCACGAAGGACACGAAGTAACAGGAAGGGAATTCAGAGAGACCCGCTCGAGGTACAAGGTCCGTTGTCACAATAGCGAGCAGTACCGATGCCGTATGATGGAAATCCATGAGCCCTCGTCGTCCCACCATCGGGGTCTTTGATTCCGGTTTCGGCGGCCTCACCGTCCTTAAAGCTTTACTTGAACTCGTCCCCGCCGCCGAGTACGCCTATTTCGGTGACACGGCCCGCCTTCCCTACGGCTCCAAATCGTTCGAGACCGTCGCGCGCTACGCAGTCGAGGCTTCGCACTATCTCGAATCCCAAGGCGCCCAGTTGCTGGTAATCGCCTGCAACACCGCAACCGCTCTGGCGCTCGACCGAATCTACGCTGCAGCTCATGTCCCGGTCGTAGGAGTAGTCGAACCCGGAGCTGAAGCCGCATCCTCCGCCACCAGGAATCGCAAAATCGTCGTCATCGGAACCGAAGCCACCGTCAGCAGCCACGCCTACCGCAAAGCGCTCGAGAAACGAGGCCTGCAGGCGCGCGAGAAGGCTTGCCCTCTGCTGGTCCCGCTCGTCGAGGAGGGCTGGGTTGAGCATTCGGTCACCGAGCAGGTCGCGCGCATCTACCTCGCCGAAGCTTTTGCCGACGGCTTCCACGATGCCGACACGATGGTGCTGGGCTGCACGCACTATCCGCTGCTGAAGCCGCTGCTGCGCCGCGTGGCCCCAGCCCATGTCGGCATCGTCGATTCCGCCGAATCGACGGCCCGGGCAGTTTGCGCCCACTTCGAGGAGTTGCTACCGGATTCTTCGTCCTCAGTGGAAGAACACCGTTCCGCTCCTCGCCTGAAGTTCTTCGCCACCGACTCCACCGAAAAGTTTCGCCGCCTGGGACAACGATTCCTGGGCCTGCCCATCGAGAACGTGGAGCACGTCGACCTGAAGGAATAGGCGAGATTGAACTAGCTTGCGTGCCTGGCATGTGACGAATTTTCCTGCAAGATTCGGATAGCATTCTCGCAATCGCCGAAATTAGTGTGTCTTTATCAAGTGCAGCGAAATCCAAGCAGCAGTACTTCAACATGCATCCACTCGAAAATGTCATCTGGCAGGCGTTGACGACGCGGCAATCTCACTTCGCCGAATCATGCGACAACGCTCTGAGGTTCGTGCGGGAAGTGACGTCCCTCTGCGCCTTCGATCAGCCCAACGATGAAGGCTACGCGTCTCTGGCTCGCCTGGCCGGAACAGAAGGAACTGCCGCCGTATTTCTCGATCAACCTTACGCTGCGCGAGACGGCTGGGAGTACATCGCTGGAGCCCCGCTGTTACAGATGGTGTGTGAGAATGGCAGTGCCACCCCGAGTTCTCCTCGTTCTTCTCCGCGAATCGTCGAACTCGGCGATGACGACTCGCCCGAAATGCTGGAACTCACGGCCCTCACCAAGCCCGGCCCCTTCGGCCCGCGCACCCACCAACTGGGTTACTACGTCGGAGTTCGCGACGGTGGGAGGCTGGTTGCGATGGCGGGAGAACGGCTGAAGGTCCCCGGCTACACCGAGGTCAGCGCCGTATGCACGCATCCCGACCACCTCGGCCAAGGCTACGCCGCCGCGCTGATGACTGAGGTCATGCGGGCGATCCGTGAACGTGGCGAGAAACCTTTCCTGCACGTCCGGAGCGATAACGCTCGCGCCATCGCGATCTACGCTCGACTGGGTTTCAGCAAGAGATGGGAAGGATATTACGCAATCCTGCGGAGAATAGAGCGCTGACCGATTCTCGGAGTGTTGGAAAAGGTGAGCCTGGACACGGTCGAGAGTTGAAAGGGCACGGCTTTCAGCCGCGCCGTAGAGGGGTCTTCGTGGAAAAGCGGCGCTTTAGCGCCGCGTCAGAGCTCGACATGGATTTGGGCTTTAGCCCCCTCTGAGGGACCAATTTCTCAGTACAGGTGGAAGTCGACCTCAACCGCAATCGCCACCGGCACCGGATGCCCATCTTTCATCGCCGGCTCAAACTTCCAGTTCTTTACGGCTTCAATGGCCTTTTCATCGAGGCCCATGCCTAGGCTCGACTGCACACGAATATTGCTGGGGCGTCCATCGACTCCCACAACCAGTGCCAGCGTGCAGATTCCCTGGAACTTGGCCTTGCGCGCTTCTTCAGAGAACTCCGGCTCAGGCTGATAAATCACTCTCGGCGGCGAAACGCCAGCTCCGACGCGGAAGATGCCTCCTCCGGTACCACCGCCTTCTCCCGGGCCAAAACCAGGACCTTTGCCTTTCCCTACGCCGCCCCCCGATCCTTCACCAATGCCGCTGCCCGATCCGGTTCCATTGGATGGAAGAATGGCATGCGACATGGGATCGCCTAGGTTCGGCATATTCACGGACGCCATCTGCACCTGAGGCGGAATGACGATCGTGGGTTCCACGGCCAGCTTAGGATTCTGGACTCGAATGACGGCTGCTGGTGGCGTGATTTGCTGCATCGAGAATTTAGGTAGCCGGCCCCGGCTCGCCTGCAGAACGTCGCGATCACCGCCGCCCCCGCCGCCTCCCACCTGCGTCTTCGCCGGCTTAAGTGGCGGCAGATCGTCGGGAGCAATCAGCGTTACGGTAACCTGCGGTCGCGTACCCGCCACCACAACGTGGCGTCCCAGCAGTGTTCCTCCCACGATGATTCCCGCCAGCAGGATGTGAACTCCTGTGGAACCGAGTGCGCCATTCTTTTTGTAACTGTAGAAACCCCAGATGTCTTTGACGGGCTCGGGCTTCGACTCGAGTTTCAGCGGCGGAAGTTTTTTCGGAAAGAAAAACTCGTCGAGTTCGCGAAACAAAGACCGGTACAGCGGCTCTTCGAACTGCTTGTCGGCGATCAGAAGGTGCAGCTCCGGCTCTGGTCCGGGGCCATTCGGATTAAGTTGTTCGGATCCCATAATTCCCAGTTCGGAGTTCCTTGCTACCCGCGCGGAAAAAATCGAACTAAACTATTCTAAAACCTGCTCCTTACAACAGATGAGCGACGCCTGCCACAAGTTGCTTCCAATAGCACCTGATTTCGTGGACAAAAAGATCACTCTGTGCTCTCGCGAACGTACCCTGCCAGAGTTTCCTTTTCCCTGTTAGATTGTAACTCTACTCTGCCGGTTCTCACAGTGGATTTCGTTGCGCACTTGGGCTCCCGAATAGACATGTACTTCCTGCGTGGTTCCAAGTTGGGTTACGCCTGTGCCGGCTGCGTGGACGTTCCCTGCCGCGCTCCCTATAATGAAAAGATTCAATCATTTGGGAGAAGTGACTGAGTGCCACTCGATCTGAAAAAGACGATCAATCTGCCGAAAACTGCCTTCCCCATGAAGGCCGACCTGCCCCGGAACGAGCCTAGAACGCTGGAACGATGGGAGCAGACTAAGATTTATGACCGCATCCGCCAGGCGCGCAAGGGCGCACCGCAATACATCCTGCACGATGGGCCGCCCTATACCAGCGGCCCTATCCACATGGGCACGGCACTCAACAAGTGCCTGAAGGATTTCATCGTCAAATCAAAAACCATGGCCGGGTTCGACGCTCCCTACGTGCCCGGTTGGGACTGCCATGGTCTGCCCATCGAAATCAAGGTCGACAAGGAACTGGGCGGCAAGAAACTGCAGATGGCGCCGTCCGCCGTGCGCGCCGAGTGCCGCAAGTACGCGCAGAAATATCTCGACCTGCAGCGAGTACAGTTCAAGCGCATCGGCGTCTTCGGAAGATTCGACCGGCCTTACGCGACCATGACTCCGCAGTATGAGTCGGTCGTGTTGTCCACATTCTTTTCATTTTACGAGAACGGATTCGTCTACAAGGGCCTGCGCGCGGTCTATTGGTGCATGCACGACGAGACCGCACTGGCCGAAGCCGAAGTCGAGTATGAGAACCACACCAGCAGCACCGTGTGGGTGAAGTATCGTTTGCTCGATGATCCGAGCGCGATTGACGCCGCGCTCGCAGGAAAGACAGTCTCGACGATCATCTGGACCACGACGCCATGGACGCTCCCTGCTTCCATGGCTGTGGCGTTCCATCCCGACGAAGAATACGTCGCGCTCGAATCCGGAGGTGACGTCTACCTTGTCGCTTCGAAGCTGGCGAATGAAGTCGCTTCCAAGTGCAACCTGGCCGATCCGAAACCGCTGGCGCACTTTCCCGGACGCAAGCTAGAGCGCCTGAATTTTCAGCATCCGTTTCTAGAGCGCAAGGTTCTCGGCGTGCTGGCCGACTACGTCACCATGGACACCGGCACTGGAGTGGTCCATACCGCTCCCTCGCACGGCGCCGAGGACTTCATAACTGGAATGAAGTACGGCCTCGACGCCACCAGCAACGTCGACGAGAAAGGCATCCTGCGCAACGGACTCCCGGAATACACGGGCAAACGCGTATGGGACGCGAACCAGCCGATCATTGATCTGGTTCGCAGCCGCGGCGCCCTGCTGCACACCGAGAAGACCGAGCACTCCTATCCCCACTGCTGGCGCTGCCACAATCCCGTGATCTTCCGCGCGACCGAGCAGTGGTTCATCTCGATGGAAACGCCCATGCCGGGCGGTGCCGGGAAGAACGACACCTTGCGTACGCGCACACTGGAAGAGATCAAGAAAGTGAAGTGGGACCCTGCATGGGGCGAAGAACGTCTGGCCAACATGATCCAGACGCGCCCCGATTGGTGCATCTCGCGGCAACGCGTCTGGGGAGTGCCGATCGCCGTTTTCTTGTGCGAAGCCTGCGGCAAGCCGCTCAACGACAAGGCGATCAACCAGAAGGTCGTCGAGCTTTTCGGAAAATCCGGCGCTGACGCGTGGTTCACTCCCGAGTCCGACACGATCCTCCCTGCAGGAACGAAGTGTCCGCATTGCGGCAGCGCGAAGTTCGAGAAGGAAACCGACATCTTCGACGTGTGGCTCGAATCCGGCGCTAGCTATCTTGCGCTGATCGATGATGAGCCCAGCTATCCCTGGCCTTCCGATTTATATCTCGAAGGCGGAGATCAATACCGCGGATGGTTTCAGTCTTCCCTGCTCTGCGCCATGGGCACGCGCCAGACACCTCCGTACAAAGGCGTGGTCACACCCGGATGGACGCTCGACGAAAAAGGCCAGGCCATGTCGAAGTCGCGTGGTAATGATGTGGACCCCGTCGACATCTCGAGCCGTCTGGGCGGCGAGGTCGTGCGGCTCTGGGTCGGGTCCGTCGATTTCCGCGAAGATGTCGTCGGCTCCGAAGCCCTGATGCAGCGTGTGGGCGAGAACTACAAAAAAATCCGCAACACCTTCCGCTACATCCTGGGAAACCTTGGAGACTTCGATCCCCCGACCGACGCCGTTCCCTTCGATGAGATGGAAGCGCTTGACCAATACATGCTGCGGCAGACCTCTGCTTTCGCCGCCGACGTGCGGAACGCTTACGAAGAATTTGCCTTCCACAAGATCTATCACCGGCTGAATCACTTCTGCATCGTGGACTTGAGTGCGTTTTATTTTGACGTGTTAAAAGATCGTCTCTACATCTTCGCGCCGAAGTCCCAGGCGCGGCGCAGTGCGCAGACAGTGATCTGGCGCATCGGCGAAGCACTCACGCGCCTGCTCGCCCCCATCATGACCTTCACCTGCGAAGAGGTCTGGCAATATCTGCCGAAAGTTACATCCCGGGAGGAGAGCGTGCATCTGGCCCGCTTCCCTGGCGCGGCAGAGATTCTCGGCAGCGGTGTGGCTTCTACCGACGCCAAAGGAGACGAGGATTGGACCACGCTGCGCTCGGTGCGCGATGAAGTCCTGAAGGCCCTCGAGACCGCACGCAACAACAGGCTGATCGGCACGGGACTCGAAGCGCAGGTAGCCATCACCGCCTCCGATCCCGTGTACTCACTGTTGCAGCGGTACGCCGGCCAGCTTCGTTATCTGTTCATCGTTTCGCACGTGACCCTGGCGCAAGGTTCAGGCAACGGCACCAGCGGCATTAAAGTGGACGTAAAGAAAGCCGACGGCGCCAAGTGCGACCGCTGCTGGAATTACTCCACGCGCGTCGGCGAAGACAAAAAATATCCCACAGTATGCGAGCGCTGCAGCGCTGTACTGAAGGAACTGGAAGGCGGCGCCTGAGCATTTCTCCGCGTCCTCTGCGGTCAGTCTCAGCGGTTCAAGCTTTTTTTAGCGGTCCCGCAGAAAGCTTAAAACGCAGAGAACACCGAGAACTTCCGCCGAGATCGCTGAGGCCAGCTGAACAATTGAAATACTGGAAACGAACACTCCGTCGATGACCAACAATTCCGCGCGCGCCATACATTCTCTTCTCGCGCTCTTCGTCGTCCTTCTCGACCACTGGACGAAGCGGCTCGTGGCCGCGCGCATCCCCATGTACGCCCAAATCCAGATCATCCCCGGCTTCTTCCGGCTCACGCACACGGAAAACACCGGCGCGGCTTTCAGCCTGTTCGCCGACTCCCCCTCGCACTGGAAAACCGCAATGCTGATCAGCTTCTCGGTGGTCGCGATGATTGTGGTATCGGTCCTGCTGTGGAAGCAGTCGCGCGCGCTCACCATGACCGGGATCGCCCTCTCGCTGATTCTCGGCGGGGCCATGGGGAATTTATGGGATCGCGTGGCCAGCGGCCGCGTCGTGGATTTTCTGCTGTTCTACGTGAAGCAGTATCAGTGGCCGGTCTTCAATCTCGCCGATAGCGCGATCGTGGTCGGCGCGAGCCTGCTGGTGCTGGAGATCATCTTCGGCACGGCGAAGAGCACCACGAATGTGTAGCCCCGGACGCCTTCGTCCGGGGTTGCGCGAAGCGCAATGACGCGACTGGAGGTAAGGAATCAGTTTCACGTGACCCAGGCTGCCGGCACGCGCCCCTTCGCTTCTCTCAGGGGCGCGGGGCGGACGAAGGCGTCCGCCCCTACACAAGCTAACGAAGCTCCAACTGCCCCGCTCCCACGTGGGCATGCACCCGATATTTCCCCGGGCCCCGCTGATCGAACGAGCGGAACAGTCCTCCCTTGGAAACGGCGAAGGCAGACGCTTCGAGTTGGCCGCTGTTCACCGACGCATCCACGCGCGCGTACTGCTCGGTCTTGCCCACATCCAGGTTGAGCTGCCCAAAGCTTAGTTCGACGTCCTTGTCGCCCGTAACCTCCCGCACGTCAAGCTGCCCGGCGAGCATGCGGACGTACAAGGAGGAAGACTTCGGGATTTCGATCCTGGCCTGAAAATTGTTATGCGGGCATCCGGTGAGCCTGAGGTCGGCGCGATCGCCGGAGATTTGCAAACGGACTCGCACGCTATCGCGCTCGGGATGGTACGAAACACGTACCATGGAGTCGTCCGTACCCGCAATTTCAATTCCGCTGGAGCACAGATCCATGCGGATATGGCCTCCGGCAACAAACTTGGCCTCGACGGGGCTCTTTCCAAGTTCCTCGATTTTCGCGTCCTGGGCAGAAACGAAAGCCGCGCTGAGGAGTAGCAGAGCGAGCGGAGTTCTCAAGGGCACACCTCCAGTCTTGAAAGGAAGTACGGGGAGCAGGTTGGATTCGTTCCATCGGATATGGCAAATCGATGCGCGAACGCGGAAAAGGTGAGCTGCTCGTTTCCAGAAATGCCCTATGCGACGCATACGGCCCCGACCTTGGAGCGATTCCGGGTCAGGTCAAGGCTTGGGTCGAGGAACTCACAGCGTCCTCTGCAGCCAAGTTAAATCGGTTTAACTTCTGTCTGTATCTTGTTAATTACAAGTCACTTATTGATCTTATTTTGCACAGCTCTTATGGTCGTAACCGGCGTGCAATCAGTGGCTTGAAGATGGCGCACCAGAAATGGTGCAGAAGGCTGGCGCAAGGCTCTTGACTTTTGCCTTCCACGAGTCCCACCCCAGTTTTGAACAAGGAATCTGATCCGTGTGAATCCGCGCAAATCCGTGGCAAAGAGTTTTCTATGGAGCACCGTACAACTGCCGGTACACGCTGGCGTTGCGCATGATCGCCTGCACGTACTCGCGGGTTTCGGTGAATGGAATCGACTCGACAAACTCCGCTGCATCCCGATACGTCCCCTGCCCCATCCACTCGTCCACGCGATCGGTCCCGGCGTTGTAGGCGGCCAGCGCCTGCTCGAACGAGCCGCCGAATTGGTTGACCATGCCGCGGAAGTAATGCGTGCCGAGTTCAAGATTGACCGGCGGCGTGTAAAGCTGGCTCGGGTTGTAACGGTTCATCGCTATCTGGCGCGCGACGAGTTTGCCGGTCCGCGGGAGTAATTGCATGAGACCGACGGCGTTGGCCCGCGAAACGGCGACAGGATTGAATTCCGACTCCTGCCGAATCAACGAAGCTACCAGATACGGATCGAGTCCGTTGGCGACGGAGAATTTCTTCAAATCCGGCCAGTACGGACGCGGGAACAACGCCTCCCAGTACTCGCGCGGCAGCGTCGGGATGTCCACGGCGAAATAACTCGGCACGGAATGTTTCATCAGTTCGATGGCGCGATCGTAGTGGCCCGTATCAATGTAGAGCTGCGCGGTTTCCGCCGGAGCCCAGCTTTTGTCCTGATCATCGCTGGCGGCTTTATCGAGTTCGCGCACGGCAAGGTCGATCAGGCCTCCGTTGCCGAGAAGCTTCGCCTTCTGGTAATGCAGGTCCTCAGGCGGCGCCTCGGCCAACGTGATCTTCTCTCCATGTTCGACCGGCGGAATGCGGTCGAGCAACGGATACTGCCCTGGCGGGTCCGATCCCGCGGGAAGCTTCGTCAGCCTTTGTCTTGCCAGTTCCGCGTAGTAGTAGTTGCGATACCGGTCCGACAGTTTTTGGTAGAACGCCCGCGCCATGGCCGGATCGTTGTCTTCTTCGGCAAGCCTTGCGCGCCAGTACAGAGCCGCATTCGCCTCATTGCCCCCGGGATAGGCCGCGATCTGTTCGTCAAACAGTTTTTTGGCTTCTTCGTTCCGGCCCATGCGCAAAGTCAGCCATGCGGCCTTCCAGTGAGCGTAAGACGCTTTGGACCCCTTCGGGAAGCGCTGCTGCAGTTCGCGGAAGGCGTCGAGCGCTTGATCGTATTCGTGATGAACAAGATGAAGGTTCGCGACCGACAGCAGCGCCGACTCGAGCCATGAACTCGTGGGCGCCATCTGCCGAAGCTGATCGACCAGCTGATAGAACAACTCGTTCTGATCGGAGGCCCAGGCGACCTCGCCGAGGATGTAGAACCGCTGCGCGTTTTGCTCGGGCGTTGCACCCACCAAAGTTGAAAGTTCGGCCTTGGCTTCGCGGTTACGCCCGCTGCGATGCAGCGCGTCGGCCAGCGCGAGTTCCGCCGCCGGACGATCGGCCGGCGCTGCGTGGCTCGCAAGCTCGCGGTACTCGTCGGCCGCATCACTGAAACGGCGGGCTTTCATCAGCAGATCAGCGCGCGTCTTGCGCTGCACCGGAGCCGGCTGCGTGGCAATCGGAAGCTTCTTCAACTCCGCATAAGCCGCGTCGGCTTCCGCCGACGTGGGCATGTTGTAGTAAACGTTCGCCAGAGCGTCGGAGGCTTTCGCGCTCTGCCCCACCGCGGCGTAGGCTCTGCCGATTCCAAATTCGATATCGGAGCGCGCGGGCAGGCGGTCTTTCTCAAAAAGCTCGGCGGCTTCGGCGGCGCGTCCCTCGCTCAGCAACGCGTTCGCGTAACTCAGGTGCGCGTCGCGGATCAGCAATGAATCAGGGTAGGTCTTCTCGAAGTTCGCCAGCGCCGCCATACCTTCGGCCTGGTGTCCAGTCTGCAGATAGCAGGTGCCGAGATAGTACGCGATGTAGTCGCCCAGATCGCCCGCCATCGGTTTGGCGCGGTTCAGTGGCTCAATGGCTTTGCCATAGTCTTTGTCGATGAAGTGCGCATATCCGACGACGAGCCAGGCCAGCGCTCCGGCATCTTCCTTGGAGTGGGCGCGAGCATAGGCTTCGACCCCGGCATAGGCAGCGGGCGTGCGGTCCTGGATCAGTTGCTGCGCCATCGACCGCAATGTTGTGGAGGCGACGAAGGCCTGTCGAATGCGGCGCACCCGCGGAGAAATCGGCCTTCTTTTTCTCTTTGTTCTCTTGGTCCCGGCTGCAGCCGAGCGCGACGTGGTCGATTTCTTCCCAGCCGTGGTCGACCTGTGCAGAGGCCGCTTGGCTCCCGATTGATCGGGCTCAGTCTTTGGCGGCGGTGTCTTGGGCGCTGTGGGAGCCTGCTTGTCAGGAGAGTCGGCCGCTGCGGGATTAGTCGATTGCTGTGGACGGTTTGCCGCAAAAGGAAGAGCATTGCCCGGGAGCCCGCACACGCCGGCCAGAGCAAGCACCCACCACCACTTGAGACCCATTCGAACCACTTTGTATTTTAGATGCGCGGAAACGCGAAAACCAGAACCTGTTCCGTTCAGAACGACAAAGTCTTCCTTCGTGCACCTTCGTGTGGTTCAAGATCTTTAACCACAAAGGACACGAAGGAAAATCCCGCTGCTACTTCTTGAAGTTCGCGCCCAACACCGAGAGATCGTCCTCGGCGAGGCTGCGGACGACTTCCTTCTGGAAATAATCGCCGCTTGCGGCCACCGTGCTGCCGTAGCGCTTCTGGAACGTGGCGCGGCTCTTGTCGATGTCTTCCTTCAAGCGATCGTACAAATCCTTGTTGCGGCGGCCTTCGTTGACCTTCGCCTGGTTGTAGAGCTTGATCTCATCGACGAGCAGTCGCGCGAAACGCTGCGCCTTGCGATGCGTATCCGCGTCTTCGGCCGCCAGTCCAGCGAAAGGATCAGCCGCCGGTGCGGCGGCAGCGCTCGCCGACGCTGCGGACGCCGCCACTTCGACGACCTCGGCGGCCGGCTCGGGCTCGGGCGCCTTGGAGATGTGTTTCGGAGTATGAGCGGCGAACGGATCCGGAAATGAGCTGACTGTCTGCACCGGCGCCGGCATCGGCGGACGCTCGATGCTGGGCATGGTCTCCACCGCTTCCCTCTGTTGCGCCTGCTTGCGCAGCGCGGCCACTTCGAGCCATGCGCTGGTCGCCATCACCAGAACTTCGATAGAACCGGCATCGAGCAGGTTCTCGGCGCCACCATCGGCATAGAGCAGCGCCGCGACCTTATCTTTGAGCACGAGCGGCAGGATCACGATCTGCTCGTTGGCCGGACCGCCAAACTGCTTCACGAAACGGCGATCCATTTCCGCAATGTTAGCTGGAGTCGCCACACGATTCTGATACGCATGGGACGCAGGTCCCGTTGTCATATCGAGCGGGAAATCTTTGATTAGATCGTCCTCGCCCAGGCCGCGCGCCTGCCATCCACTGGCGGCTCCTCCCTTTACCACGAACAGAGCTACACGAGAGGCGCACGAGGTGCTCGCATCAAGCAGTCCCTTCAGGATTTCTTTTTGCGTGCTTCCCGCATGAATGCCCGCAATAGCCTGCACCAGTCCGCTGGACATGGGACTCGCGGCGACCCCCTCGGCAGCCGCCGCCGGCGGTGCCGGAAGGTCCGCCAGGACGCACTCGACCAACTCCGCCTGCAGCTTGGGAAGCTGTCGTTTCAGGGCCTGCGCCACAGCACGCTCAACGATTTCTTGGAGTTCCTTGCTCATTTCTCAGAAAACCATTCTCATGTCAACAACCCGAGCCTTACCGCATCGACCGAAAGGACACTGCCTAACTTCCGATTATAGGGGCACTTCCACGCCCGTTAGGAGGGTACCGAAGTACCCTGTTCGCCTGGTACGGGGACGTCGATTTCCGATTCTATAGCAATCCCTTGAGATCAACGGAACGATCGCAGGCAGCAGGATTATTCAACTCGACACCCGGGGTTGGACGTAGCCAACTCTCGGGGTGTCATCCTGAGCGTGAGCCGTTTTTCAGGCGGAGCGAGGGATCTAGCGTGGAGCCTCACCTCGCATTGCAGATCCGCGCGAGATCCCTCGGCCCGCTGGTGAAAACGCGGGCCTTCGGGATGACGCCTCGAAAATAACAGCGATGTGGCAAATGCGCTAAGCATCGATTCGCCAAAATTCCCGTCCAGCAGATAGAATAAGACTTGCTAAATTCTTGCCGAAAATACTGCATCGCCTGAACCATGGGAGCCATCCAAAACAAAGTAGTAGGGCCTGTTAGCGAGGAACTGGCGCTCGTTCAGGCGGCCAAGCGGGGCGACGACTCAGCCTTTGAAGAGCTGGTGCGGCGCTACGACCGCAATGTTTTCCGGATCGCGCAGCACATCACGCAGAACCGCGAGGATGCGGAAGATGTGGTGCAGGAAGCGTTCCTGAAAGCCTACGGCAACCTGGCGCAGTTCCAGGAACAGTCAAAATTTTATACATGGCTGGTCCGGATTGCGGTGAATGAGGCCCTGATGAAGTTGCGCCGGCGCAAGCCGGAGCGCACGGTCTCACTCGACGAAGACATCAAGACGGAAGACGACTCCCTGCCCCGCGAGATCGCGGACTGGAGCCCGAATCCGGAGCAGCAGTACACGCAAGCGGAATTGCGTGAGATCTTGAGCAAGACCATCCAGGGCCTGCCACCAGGTTTCCGGACGGTGTTTGTACTGAGGGACGTAGAAGGGCTTTCGACCGAAGAGACAGCAGCGGCGCTCGAATTGAGCGTTCCTGCGGTAAAATCTCGCCTGTTGCGGGCACGCCTGCAATTGCGTGAGCGGCTGTCGCGCTACTTCCAGCGGCGCGAGCCGGGCGATGGCAAAAGTGGTGGTGCGAGAGGTGAAGATGTCAAAGACAAAGATGTGGCGAGCGGAGATAGCAACCAGTGAAATGCTCTGAATTCCTGAGTGAGCTGACCAGTTACCTGGACGGCGTCCTCGACGAAAAAACCAAAGCCGAGTTGGAAAATCATCTTTCGTGGTGCCACAACTGCTACGTGGTTTGCGACACAACCAAGAAGACCATCGAAATCTACCGCGACTCGCAACTCTACGAACTTCCTGAAGACCTCCGCAGCCGTCTCCGTTCCGCCATCATGACCAAGTGCCAGCAGCACCGCAAGCGCGGGCCGCAGAGCGTGTAACAGCTGATTTTTCGATTGCAGATTTCAGATTGCAGAATCTCTCACGCGGCGCTTCGACCTACAATCAAAAATCTGCAATCTGAAATCTGCAATTGCAGTGAGTGACTTTGATCACGCCGATTCTTTCCCCGCAGACGATACCATTACAACATGGCCCATAGTGTATGCCCCTGGTGGATTGGTTATCTGCTCGCTAGTCCTCTGCGCCTCTGGTTCGGACAGGATCCGGTCAAGATACTTTCTCCTTACGTTCGTGAAGGCATGACTGTGCTCGAGCCTGGCCCAGGCATGGGATTCTTCACGATTCCGCTCGCCCGCCTCGTCGGCTCCTCGGGACGAGTGGTCGCCGTCGACCTGCAGGCGAAAATGATTGAGGGACTGAAAAGACGCGCTGCGAAGGCGAACCTGCTGGATCGCATCGATGCGCGCGTGACCTCGGCGGAAACCATGGGCGTCGCCGACCTCGAAGGAAAAGTGGATTTCACTCTCGCGTTTGCCATGGTGCATGAGTTCCCCGATGCGGGACACTTCTTCGCGGAAGTAGCACGCGCTTCGAAGCAAAATGCGCGCGTGTTGTTGGCCGAACCTCGTGGCCATGTCAGCGATGAAGGATTCGAAGCCGAATAGACAGCCGCAACCATAGCGGGCTTTGTCCCCAGCGAGCGGCCTGTGATCCCACGAAGCCTGGCTGCGCTGCTCGTGAAAAATTAGCCACATCGAGTGTTTCGTCTAGCTTCGGTGTTTAGGAAAGTGGTGCCGATCGAGGTATCAGGTGGTTAGACCACAGCTAAGTTATTTCAGTTCAATCGGATCCTCCGGTTCCATTCTGGGACACTCAGCCCTGCGAAAACCTAGAACCTTTTGGCGAACCTTGAATCTAACAATTAGAGTGGTGAAGTAACGATAGGGGGGGATCACTCACAATTAACCAGGAACTGGCATACACGCTCAGGTATGGAAGGTAGGGTCATGATTGAAAAATTGGTAGATGTGTTGTTTGGCTGCAGGCACGCTCGCTACAGCTTTCCCGTAACCATTCGTCGCGGAGTGCGCCGCCCCCAGGCCGCTGCTCTGACCGGAACCTATGTTGCCTGTCTCGATTGTGGCAAGGAATTGCCGTACGACTGGCAGCAGATGAAGGTCATCACCTCCCCCGAGCGTCATCGCGAGCGGCTGGCCGAACTGGCCAAGCACGCCGCATAGAACTGCGGAAGACATAAACCACTAAGTGCACGAAGGACCACGAAGGAAGCTCACCTTTCCTTCGTGACCTTGGTGCCCTTAGTGGTTATTGCTTTTAGCGCGCCGGATATTCCGCCGGAATCGGCACCGGCACCCGCTTGTCGATGGGAACGAATTCCCTTTCGCCGTGGCCCAAGTACACTTGCCGCGGGCGCGCGATCTTCTGCTCTGGATCCTTGATCAGCTCTTCCCACTGCGCCAGCCAGCCAGCGGTTCGCGGAATGGCGAACAGCACCGTGAACATCTCGGGCCGGAAGCCCATGGCCTGATACATGATCCCGGAGTAAAAATCGACATTGGGATACAGTTTGCGCTTCACGAAATAGTCGTCTTCCAGTGCAATGCGCTCCAGTTCGAGTGCGATGTCGAGTTTCGAACTGCGTCCGGTGACCTCGAACACCTGCTCGGCGCTCCAGCGGATAATTTTTGCCCTCGGATCGTAGTTCTTGTAGATGCGGTGTCCGAAGCCCATGAGCTTGAGGTGCCCGTCCTTGACCTTCTTGATGTAGGCGGGGACATTATCCTTCGAGCCGATCTCATCCAGCATCTTCAGCACTTCTTCGTTGGCGCCGCCGTGCAGCGGGCCAGCCAGCGCCGATGCCGCCGAAGCGACCGCCAGGTACGGATCCGTCTCGGAGCTGCCTACCGAACGCATGGCGCTGGTGCTGCAGTTCTGCTCGTGATCGGCGTGCAGGATGAAGAGAATGTCGAGCGCGCGGGCGATCGCTGGATGCGCCACGTACTTGGGCTCGACCATCTTCCACAGCATGTTCATGAAGTTTTCGGTGTAGCTCAGATCGTTGTCCGGGTAAACGTAGGGGAAGCCCACATTGTGCCGGTATGACATGGCGGCAATGGATGGAACTTTGCCGATCAGGCGGACGATCTGGTGCAAGCGGTTTGCCGGATCGTGAACCTTTTTTGCGTCGGGATACACGCTCGACAGCGCCGCGATCGTGCTCACGAACATCGACATCGGATGCGCCGAGTAGCGGAATCCCTCCATGAATTTCTTGGTAGTCTCGTGCAGCATGGTGTGATGGGTGACGTCGTACACCCATTTGCTGAGCTCTTTTTCCGTCGGCAGCTCGCCGTTCAGCAGCAGGTACGCAACCTCCAGGAAGGTGCAGCGCTCGGCGAGAACCTCGATGGGATATCCGCGATAGCGCAGGATCCCCTTATCGCCGTCGATGTAGGTGATGCTGCTCTTGCAGGAGGCCGTGTTGAGGTAAGCGGGATCGTAGGTCATCAGTCCGAAATCGTCAGGACCGGTCTTGATCTGGCGCAGGTCCACGGCCCGAATCGTGCCGTTTTCCACGGGAACTGTATAAGTTTTGTTGGTTCGATTGTCAGTGATGGAGAGTGTGTTTTCTGGCATGGAGTGTCCGCCTTTACTCGAGCGCGATTGCAACAAGCATAGCCGAGCCTATGTCGGTTACTCAAATCGATCTGTGATTAAAATCACAGTTTCGTGTGACGCCATGTTTGGGACCCGCTTTTCGCCGGAAACCCCCACCGGGAGCCAACTTCGTGAATGGCCCACCCGCCACCGGTGACTTAGGTCACGGCGCCTTCCCGAGCCCGAGGTTCCAATGCAGGCAAGCAGAGCCAGGACGCCCGGTCGTCAGGGCCTCTACTGAAAGATGGGCAAGAGCGTGAAAAAGATGGCTGAGCACAAAGAACTTCTCCAAGAGTTTCAGGAGTTTGCCAAGACTGCCCCCCCGCGCCACGTCGCTGATGGGCCATTTCGGTCCGTCGTCTGCACGAAGTGATGAGACGCTATAACTGCGATGCGGGCTAGGCCCTCAATCGGATCGCAGCCCATACGCTTTAGCTTTCTGAGAAGGTCGGCACTCCTCTTAATTCGGTGTGCCGCGAACTCTGCTCCAAGCTCACGCACTCCGATCCGGAGCTGCAACCGCGCCGCCCCGTGATACTCGGAAGTACATTCCGGTCTGCGAAATTCTTGCTTACGTCGAGTCATCAGTTCATTAGTGGCTTCCTGGATATGTTGCATGGCTTTGTCTCTGGGCCTCCCAGTCTTACCGGCGCGTTGGAAATCGTTTAGCGCGCCCTTCAAAGCACCACGAGCGCCATCAATTTCGGCGGGCAACGTCGTGCTGCGTCGGCGGTTGCTAGCACCCACACGCGATGCAAAACCTCGAAATTTAGGGGTCACTCTGAAGGCTTAGACCCCGTCAGGCTGGTGTTTGGACCGAAAGACTGGCATTATCCGACACCACCGTCGTTCTGTTGCACGCAACGCTATTCGCGGGGTCAAAGCACATGTGGCACGTTCTCAAATCGCTCGTCGCATATGTTCGTTGGCCGGAAACAATCGCGGCGATGGCACTGGTTATACAGACCTTTATCCTCTTTCTGCACTGGAGTATTCTGCGCGGACACGGCGAGACGATGGAACAGCAAGCCGTAACGGCAAAACTGATTGGGCACGCACTTGAACAGCACGGAAGGATTTTGGCGGACCACACCAGAATCATGGATGAACAGTTCAAAGTTCAGAGGAAGATCGAA
>Ga0209698_10001433_pt1 | contig 27390 bp, 19 predicted proteins | sample LitLauG_LLR_2012_FD_187203 | JGI IMG/M metagenome (GOLD analysis project Ga0209698, IMG submission 187203) | Freshwater sediment microbial communities from Pennsylvania, USA - Little Laurel Run_MetaG_LLR_2012 (SPAdes) (version 2) | ecosystem: Environmental > Aquatic > Freshwater > Creek >... | reverse complement strand
AGCGGCGATCGGTCCACCCAACGCGGCCAGGGTTCCGGAGAAGCCCACGGTCGGATAGGTCGAGTTGTAGGTGATTTCAGCAGTGTTGACGGTACGCACACCGGCCGCAGCCGAAGACTCGTTGGCCGCCATACGGGCGCGCAACAGGTTGGGAATCGCGATCGCAGCGATGATCAGAATGATCGCCACCACGATTAAAAGCTCGATTAGCGAGAAACCTTTTTGTTTGTTGATAATATTCCTCAATTCTCGTACTCAGGTTGCGCGCTCGTCGCTAGTTGGCGCGGATCACCGGCGATACAGCTAGCACGCCGGCCGCAAGTTCCAAATCATGCAAGTCTTCGCGGCTGAAGTCCTGCGCAAAACGAGCGTCCAATCCTTTTCTTGAAATCTGTACGACGCCCAGAACGTTGGAAGAGCGATCCAAAATGGGGACTGACATGAGCTTCTGAATCGGCACGGGTTGGACCGCGTTGTCGGATTCGCTGTTGGCCATCGGCTTCACAGTTTCGAAGATGCTGGCATGCTTCACCCGGGCAAAGTTGTTGAAAATTTCCGCTTTCTTACTGAGAGCGGTATGCGCCGCCACGGCCGAACTGGAAACTGGAATCGCGCCCGTCGTGCGCAAATGCTCGGGAAACACAAAGCGCAGCAGGCCCTTGTCGAGCTTGAGCAAAGCGACTTCGGTATATTGCACGCGAAACAACTTGGCCAGCACCATGCAGGCGTCGAGCGGCGAAACGCCTTCGCTCATGATGGAACTGAGCGCGGCCAGGTTTTCCGGAAGAACGATCTCTTCGTGCGCAACTTGCGGCTTAGCGTTCATAGGGCAGGGTTCCGTTCCGTCTCGCCTCTCATAGCGATGCACTCAGAATGCCGTATCCACCAGTGCAACCGCCAGTTCCTAAAGTAACGTCATAGGGGGTGTAACTCCTTTGATTTTAACAAGAGCTGGGCCATGCAGGCCGATACGCGTTACCTGCATGCACTCGCCAGCGCGGTTTTCGGTATAGGGAATGACAATTTTCGTCACATTTGTAAAGCGGCGGCAAAAAACCACCGGCCTCGTTTACACTGCTGCACTATGAGCAATCCCGGGCAACCCAATCTTAAAGTGACCACTTCCCCCGACTACCGCGAGTCATACGCCAACAGCGTGCAGATGCGAGTGAACGTGTGGGACTTTTTCATGGTGTTTGGAACGCTGCAACAGCAAAGCGAGACCAACGTCGAGATCAAGAACTTCCAGGGCGTTTACCTGAGCCCGCAACAGGCCAAGGCCCTGCTCGGCTTGCTGCAGCAGAACGTGGCAGGGTATGAGACCGCTTTTGGCGAGATCAAGCTTGATCCCCGAGTGGTGCAGGGCGGGCCTATCAACTGAGCGGCGGGTCTGACGGCGGCGGACAGCGTAAATGAGACACTAGAGCATGCGATTCTCACGCGGGCAGAACTACGGCCTGTTCCTGCTCAGCTTTGCGACACTGCTTTTTCTGCACAGGACACTGCTGCACCTGCCTTACTACTGGGATGAAGCCGGATACTATATTCCAGCAGCGCACGACATCCTGTACCGCGGCAGCCTGGTCCCGCTCACGACGGTTTCAAATGCGCACCCGCCGCTGGTAATGCTCTGCCTGGCCGCGGCGTGGAAGGTCTTCGGCTATTCCACGCTCGTCACGCGCAGCACCATGCTGGCGATCGCCGCGTTCACGCTTGTTGGCGTGTATCGACTTTCCGAGAGGGCTGCAAACCCCATCGTCGCGTTATGCACGACGGCACTGACCGCAGTCTATCCGGTGTTCTTCGCGCAGAGCTCTCTCGCCCACGTAGACCTGGCGGCCGCAGGGCTGACATTTTGGGGACTGGCTGCCTATCTCGACAACCGTCCGCGCGGAGTTGCGGTGTGGCTCTGCCTGGCAGTGCTCGCCAAGGAGACAGCTCTCCTCACCCCCGCGCTTCTCGGGGCGTGGGAGCTGACCGGATGCGTTTTCCGGTCTGGATCTCCGGTGACTGCAAATTCGATTGTGCCATGGCGATCATCCGTGACCGACAGGCTATGGCGGAAGGGTGGCCAGAGCGGCGGGCAGAAACAAGCGGCACAAATGATGGCCGCACTGGCCTTGCCACTGGCGCCGCTTGGGCTCTGGTATGCCTACCACTTCGCCCGGACCGGATATGTACTCGGCAACCCGGAGTTCGTGCGCTACAACATCACCGCAACCATGAGCCTGACGCGCAGCGTGCTGGCGCTGATTCTGCGCCTGTGGCAGGTCTCCGGATACCTTCACCTTTGGCTGCTCACGACAGCGATGGCCGTGGCGATGCTGCTACGCCCGCTGCGTGACCGCGGCATCGAGCGCCGGCGCATTTCGATCGCGTCCCAGTTGGCGCTATTCCTCGTCGTGGCAGGCTATACCGTGGCGATGTCGGTCATCGGCGGCGCGGTGCTCGCGCGGTACATGCTGACCGCGGTTCCGCTGGTCATTCTGGTCGCTGTATCCACGATCTGGCGGCGATTGCGATTGTGGTGGGTCGTTCTGCTCGCCGCGGGGTTTGCCTTCGTCTCCGCATGGTGGTGGAACCCACCCTATGGATTCTCGCCGGAGGACAATCTCACGTACCGCGACTTCATCACCCTCCACCAGCACGCCGCCGAATATCTGGAAGCCCACGCCCGCGGCAAACGAGTGCTGGCAGCATGGCCTGCAGCGGATGAACTCACACGGCCGTGGCTCGGCTATGTCGATCAGCCCTTTGCCATAGTAAGAGTTGACAATTTCACCGACCAGCAGTTGACCTCCGCTGCCGCGGACACGAGCAATCCCTTCGACTACGCATTGGTCTTTTCGATCAAGTACGACCCATCCGATGCGATTAGCCGCAATTGGATTCGCTGGCAGGGGCTGAAGGAACGCTACTTCGACTTCCATCGCGACGTTCTGCCGCCGGTTGCGGCACAAATATTGGGCGGAAGGATCGTGATGTCGGAGAACCGCAACGGGATGTGGATCGCGGTCATCGCAATGGATCGAGTGGAGCTGGCCGCCGCACCAGATGCTGCAGGCGCCACGACGCGCTTACGGGCGCAAGACCTGACAGGAGTATGTCTTGACGACCAGCCACACCTTGTTCCCGGGAGCCAGGCGCAGGTCATCGCGCGCGGCCAGCGTCAGATGAACCTGAAACGACACCCCGCAGTCCACAACCGCTTGTACCATCACGTCGCGCTGCTGCAGTGAAGTCATCGAGCCGGCGATGATGTTGCGGGCGCTCAGGCCGGTCGGCGGCGCGACGGCTAGAAGAACGTCCCCGGCGCGAACACCTACGCGCAGCCCGTCCCCGACCTGCGACCGCACCAGCGGAGTCTCAAGAAGCACTTGCGACGGGCCGAGGCGGCACATCATCGTGCCCCGCTCCGGATGCTGCGAGTCGACCGTTACATCGAAGATGTTTTCGAATCCCGCAAGCTGCGCCACCGTTTCCTGCAGCGGAGCGCTCAGCACTTCATGCGGCGCGCCTTGCGCAACGATGCGCCCATTTTCGAGCACGAGAAGCCGCTCGCCCAGCGCGAATGCCTCTCCCCGGCTGTGCGTGACATAGAGAATGGGGACTTGCCGCGTGCGATTCCAGGCGCGCAGATCTTCGAGAATCGTCGTTTTCGTTGCGGCATCGAGAGCGGCCAGGGGCTCATCCAACAGCAGCACCGCGGGATCGGTGACCAGTGCCCGCGCCAGGGCCACGCGCTGGCGCTCGCCTCCGGAAATTTCCGACGGACGACGCCGGGCGACCGACTCCACCCCGAACGCCGCAAGAATGGCAGTCGCCAGCCGGCAGCGCTCCGCGAGCGGCAACTTAAATAGCCCGTATTCGACGTTCTCGGTCGCCGTCATATACGGGAACAGGTTCAGTTCCTGAAACACATAGCCGACGGAACGCCTCTGGGGAGGCACATTCAGCTTCGCGCGAGAGTCGAACAGCTTGCGGCCGCTTGAGGTGATACAACCTTCCTGCGGCGTTGCAAGGCCGGCGATACAGTCAAGCAGCGTGGTCTTCCCTGCCCCAGACGGACCGAACAGGATGGTGAAGCCGGGGTCGATCGAGAAGTCAACCTGGAGCGAGAAAGACTCGGGCCGCGAAGCCGCGTTTCGGCCAAACTCATGCCGGACCGCCACCTTCAACCCAGACTCGCTCATTGACCCGCACCCAGCGCGCGTGCGCGCGGATTCAGTCCATAAACCAGCGTCAGCAATCCGAAGCACAGCACCAGCAACAGCAGTGCTGTTTGATTTGCGGAGGCATAGTTCGACGACTGCACCTGATCAAAAATGTCGATCGAAACCGTTCGCGTCACTCCCGGGATGTTGCCGCCGACCATGAGCACGACGCCAAACTCCCCGAGCGTGTGGGCAAAGCTCAAGGCAAACCCTGAAATCAAGCCCGCCCGCGCAGATGGAATGACGACCTTGAGAAAGGTCCGCCACGGCGAAGCACCCAGTACCGCCGAGGCCTTCAGCAGGCGGCGGTCTACCGAGCGAAACGAGGCGGCAAACGGCTGCACCGCGAACGGAAGGCTGTAGAGAATCGAACCGATGACGAGTCCGGTGAACGTGAACGCGAGCGTGTGCCCGGTCATCGACTGCCACGTGCGGCCGAGCGGACTGTGTGGGCCCAACGCCACCAGAACGTAGAATCCCAGAACGGTGGGTGGAAGCACCACTGGCAGCGCGACCAGCGACTCGACGAGGAATTTTCCCCGCCAGCGCGAGAACGCCAGCCAGCAGGCGATCGGGACGCCGATCAACAACAGAATCACTGAGACCGTCGCGGCCAGCCGCAGCGTCAGCCAGAAAGCTTGCCAGTCAATGGTCATGGGTGGGTGTCATGCTGGGGGCCGGTTTGGACTTATTTCCCCGCGTGGGGCTCGAACCCGTATCGAGTGAGCACCGCCATTGCTTCTGCGGTCCTCAGGTATTCCAGAAACTGGCGCGCCTCCTGCGCATGCGTCGCGTGCCTAGTGACGACCAGGCTCTGATCAATCTGCGGATAAGCATTGGCAGGGAGCAGCCAATATTTTCCTTTGCCTTTCACCTCAGGCGCCAGCACGTGGGCCAGCGGCACAAAACCCGCCTGCGCATTCCCCGACTCGACAAACTGTGCGGCTTGCGAAACATTCTCGCCCATCACCAGCTTGCTCGAGATCTTTTCGTAAACGGCGTAGTGCTGGAGCGCGGCGATAGCGGCCCGTCCGTAGGGAGCCTGGGCCGGATTCGCGATCGAAATCTTGTTCACCGAAGGCTCGGAAAGAATCTTCATGCCATCCTTGGCTGGATCAAGCGGCGAGTCCGCAGGCACCCACAACACCAGACGTCCGATAGCGTAGCGATAGAGCGTGGAGCCGTCGGCGTAGCCGCCTTTGATCAGCCGGTTGGGGTAGTCGGTGTCGGCGGAAAAGAAGATGTCGAACGGAGCGCCATTTTCGATCTGCTGTGTCAGAGTGCCGGAAGCTCCGAAGGAAAGTTTCACTTCCACACCGGCCTTCTTCTGATAGTTCGCGGCAATCTCTTTGAGCGCGGAGCCGAGATCAGCGGCGGCGGCAACTGTCAGCTGACGCGGTCCCTGCGCTGGAAGAATGCTGCCGCTGGCGATCAGCACGAGGGCGGCGATGAATGACTTCTTCCGAATTCCCATTTTGAAACCTGCTCCAAAACGACACAGCGATTGTACCTTCCTTCCCATTGTGGGATACAACCCGCGCTGGACGCCGCTTTTGCATTGATCGCCCATGGGCCGCTTCTTATAGTGGCAAGCAGAAACCACCGCAAAGGACCGCCAGCCAATGAATCGCCAGCTTCGCACCATTTCAGTTTCGCTTGCTCTCTTGCTATGTTCTCTCGCTGCAAGCCCGGCGCAGAAAGCTCCTGCCGAATCCGACTCCGATTGGCAGCGGCGGGCGGCGTGGTTTCTGCAGGGGCGAGAAGCTCCGCGTGGCAAATCCGCAGCCGAACTGCGCCGCCGCGCCGTCGCGACAAAGATGCAGATGCGTGCCGCCCGATTGAGAGGCAACGCGACGTCGCCTTCGGACTCGACGGCCACCGGCCCATGGACCCCGCTTGGACCCCTTCCACTGGCTTCCGATGCGACGGGTTCCGGACTGCAGGACTACCACCAGGTTTCGGGCCGCGCCACCGCGATTGCCATCGATCCGGCCGATCCTACGGGCAATACGATCTTCGTCGGCGGCGCGCAGAGCGGGATATGGAAATCGACGAATGCCGCCAATCCCATTGCTGCTCAAGTGAACTGGACGCCGCTCACCGACTCGCAACCGGCGCTTGCCATTGGAGCGATTGCGATTCAACCCGGCAACGCCAACCCATCCCAGAGCGTGATTATCGCCGCCACCGGCGAGGCCGACAATTCCGGAGACTCCTATTTCGGTGCCGGCATGCTTCGGTCCGCCGATGGCGGACAGACCTGGACCAATGTTTCAACGGCGAGCTACGGTTCAAGCCAGGTTTCACTGGCCGGGCTGGGTGGTACCGCAGTTGCATTCAGCACGGCCCAGGGACAGACCAACACAGTGGTCGCCGCGATGGCCACATCGTCGGAGGCGTATCTCGACGGCGCATACGACACAAACACTGTGCGCGGCCTCTACACCTCAACCGACGGCGGCGAGGATTGGGCGTATGACACGCTGATCGATCCCAGTGGTCCCGCCACTTCGGCCTCGGCAACTTCGGTTGTCTACAACGCGGCGGCGCAATTATTTATCGCGGCGGTGCGATACCACGGCTTTTATTCTTCACCCGACGGACTCAACTGGACACGGTTGGCCAATCAGCCGGGAGCGGCGGGCCTGTTGAGCACAGCCAACTGTCCGCCGGCCTCTTCCAGTTCGTGCCTGCTCTATCGCGCTGAAATCACGGTAGTCCCCGGCCGCAACGAAATGTACACCTGGTTTATTGGCATCGACCCGGCGACCGGTGACCTACTCGACGAAGGCATCTGGCAGACCACGAACGGCGGCTCGCAATGGACTCAAATCTCGGACGCCGGCATCACGCAGTGCGGCGATCCTGCCGGATGCGGCATCAGCCAGGGCCCATACAATCTGGAACTGCTGGCAGTTCCAGACGGCTCTGCAACTGACATCTACGCCGGCGCCATCAACCTCTACAAGTGCAGCATCACGACCGCAAATCCGGCTTGTCACAGCACATCTTTCCTCAATCTGACCCATGTCTACGGCTGTGCGGTCCTTGGCGCGCCTGCCCATGTGCATCCCGACCAGCACGCGCTCGCCTCGATTCTTCCCGGCAACGGCACCGACCTGATGTATTTCGCCAACGATGGCGGCATCTATCGCGCACTCGACGGATACGCCGGCCTGACCACCGGTTCCTGCTCGGGAACCAATCAGTTCGACGACTTGAACCAGAATCTCGGGCCGATGACGCAGTTCGTAGCCTTTAGCCAGCATCCCAGCGACACCAACACACTGCTCGGCGGCACGCAGGACAATGGATCGCCTGCCACCGCATCGTCGACGAGCAGCGCAAGGTGGATCAACGTCCTGGGCGGCGACGGTGGCTACAACGCCATCGATCCCAACACGCCGGCGAACTGGTTTACGTCCAATCCCGACGGGGGAAACGGCAGCCTGCAGATCTACCTGTGCCCTTCCGGAATTCATTGCGACGACAGTACTTTCGCGGCCGTGGTCGACAGCGGTACGGTGGGCGGCGACGATGGCCCCTTTTATCCCTTCTACGTGCTCGACCCGCAATCCTCGACCGCGATGCTGGTTGGAACTTGCAGGCTGTGGCGCGGCCCGCGAGTCGGTGGCACGTTCACCGCCCTCAGCCCGAACCTCGAAACATTCGGCTCGGGAACCTGCACCGGCTCGGAGGCAAATACAGTTCGCTCGATCGCGGCAGGCGGTCCGACCGACGCCAACGGATCGCAGGTGGTCTACGTCACTACAAACGGATTGGGACCAAACAACAACGTGCCGTCGGGACGCGTGTGGGTTTCGCTGCAGGCCAGTCAGGGGCCGGCTTCGTTCAGCGACATTACGGGCACGATTAACCCGATGTTTTATTCGATTTCGAGCGCGGCCATCGACGTTTCCGACCCGAGCGGCAAGACTGCTTTCGTTTCGATCATGGGCTTCACCGGCGGGCCGGGCCACGTTTGGCAGACCACCGACGGCGCCACGTGGGTGGACTTCAGCGGAACCGGCGCCGCCGCGTTGCCGGATTCTCCCGTGAATGCGCTTCTTGTCGACGCTTCGACGCACACCGTTTACGCCGGTACCGATGCGGGGGTTTTTCAATCGAGCACCACCACGGCAGAGTGGACCGAAGTCGGCCCAACCAGCGGAGACAGCGGCTTGCTGCCGAATGTCGCCATCACCGGGCTTGGGTTGTTCGACTCGGGCGGACTGAAACTGCTGCGCGCTTCGACCTACGGGCGCGGCATCTGGCAGTTCGGCATTTTCTCAGTGCCCACCTTTCAGGTTGCCGTGCCCACCCCAGGCGCCACCGTCTTCAACAATCAGGCGGCCACGCTTGCAGCCACGGTCACGGCCTACGGAGGCTACAACAATCTCGTGAATATGACCTGCACCGGCGGCACGACCGCGCCGCCGCAAAATTGTTCAGCCTCGCCCGCCTCGGTAACCCCAACGTTTTCCGGCGCTTCGACCACTCTCGCCGCAAGCGGCACAGCCGGCAATTACATTTTCAATCTTCATGCCGTGGGCACTGACGCGAAACAGATTACGATTGACACTCCCATCACGCTGACGATTCTCGACTTCGGCCTGACCACACCTTCGCCGAATTCCGTGACCATTCCGCGCGGCACGTCTTCTGCACCGATCAGCTTTCAGGCCACAGCCGGCGGCCCCTTTAGTCAACCCGTTACCCTCACCTGTCTGCTGCCCGACGCGCTCTCGGGCGCGACCTGCGCCATCAGCCCGCAAGCAACCGTAAACCCGACCGCGAGTTCTCCGGTTTCGATGACCGCGATGCTGACGGTTCCGCCATCCGTCGTGCCCGGCACTTACCCGGTGACGATCGAGGCCGACACTACCGGCGCGCCCTCAGTCACGACCACGTTCAGTGCAGTCATTACGACCAACCCGGATTTCATTCTGGTCGAGCCCGCTCCGTTTCCCGATGTCCCTTTCGGCAGCACCGGCACCACCGCGCCCATCAGCATCAACAGTCAGGATGGCTTCAGCGGAACGGTGGCGCTGAGTTGCGCTGCCGCTTCCGGAGGCGATTCTTGCAGCCTGAATCCCTCTACCGTCGGCGCATTCCCGGCGACCGTGAGTCTCACCATCAATGGCGATGGCCCCACTCCGGGATCGTATTCGATGAATATAGTGGGAAAATCGGGTACGGTCTCGCACACCCTGGCAGTCCCGTTCAACGTCAGCGGATTTTCTTTCACAGGGCCCGCCTCGATTTCGGCAACGGCGGGAAATCCCGCGCAGGCGAACCTGACGTTGACTTCCGCAGGCGCCTACCAGGGCAATGTGAACCTGGTGTGCGACACTTCCGCGCTGGGCGGTGCCCAGTGCTCATTTTCGCCGCCGGGGCCGATTTCCTTGTCAGCGGGCGCAAGCGTAAAGGTTGTTGTCACCATCAACGTGCCCAACGACACCCCGGCGGGGATGTTCCCGGTGAACCTGCAGGCTCGGGATGCCAGCGGCGTGCCCGTCGTCAGCCTGAAGATCCAGGTTACGATTTCACAGGACTACACGATCGGCGCGCTCTCTCCGCCTGGAGCATCGGTGTCGCCCGGTGGCTCCGCATCCTTCAACCTGAGCGTGATTCCGATCGGGACCTACAATGGCTCCATTCAACTCAACTGCGCCGTCGCTCCCGTATTCATGGGCTCGTGTGCATTCACGCCCGCAAGCGTGTCCCCCGGAAGCAACGTCACCGGAGTCAGTGCCTTGCTGACAGTGACGACGGTTGCTCCGGTTCCCGGCGCGCAACCGCGGTCTGCCGCCGGTGGGTGGCGACTCGCCGCATGTATGATGCTCCCGTTACTTGTGTTGCCAGGTTTCAAACGCAATCGACCCGCTTGCCGGGCACGAATCGCGGGATTATGTCTGGTGGCATGGATCTCGATGGGGACGCTCTCCTGCGGTACCGGCGTCGGTGGTAGCGGCGGAGGCGGCGGGCAGCATGGCACCCAACCGGGGATTTACACGATCACTGTGACCGGATCGCCAGCCAGCACCAGCCAGCCGAAGGGCTCGGTCGCGATGCTGATGGTGAATTGAACCGCGGCAGCCGGCCAGCTACTGGCCGGTTCCGTTGAGTTCCACGATCTGTGGGCTGGTGTTCGCGCTATGCACCAGAGTCATTGCGCCGCCAATGGCACCCTTTGCGAGCGGACTGAACGTCACCTGCACGGTGCAACTTGCCTTTGCCGCCAGGCTTGCGCCGCAGGGAACGCTGCCGGCGGCCCGCACTGAATATTCTCCGCTGGCGCTGAAGCCACTCAACGCGACCGCGGTCCCGAGGTGGTTGCTGATCGTAACCGTCTGAGGCGCGCTGGTAGTTCCTACCGTCTGCCCCGCAAACGTCAGGGTTACCGGCGCAACTGTCACCGGCAGCAGGCCCACGCCGTTCAAATAGATAGTCTGCGGGCTGACGGCCGCGTTGTCTTTGAACGTCACCGCGCCGTACACCGTGGCCGCGACCGTTGGGGTGAACTTTACCGTGATCTGGCATTGCTTGCCTGCGTTCAACGTTCCGGAACATCCAGACACAGAAAAATCTCCGGAGGCGGTCACCGAACTGAAAGTGATCGGAGCGCCACTCACGTTGGTCACGAGCACCGTCTTGGCAGCGCTCGTCGTTCCCTGCAGTACCGACCCGAAACTCAGCGATGTGAGTTGAAACGACAACGGAGGCGTAGATCCTCCCGACCCGGAGCCGAACAGTCCCGCGGTAAGCGGACTGTTGCCCGCGTTATAGACCAACGAGACCGCTCCGTTGATGACGCCGCTGGTGGTAGGTGAGAACGTAACATTCAGCGCGCATTGAGCACCCCCCGCGAGGCTCGTTCCGCAGGGATTCGAACCGCCGGACGCGACCACGTAGGAACCGGTTGCGGCATAGCTGAGGTTCAGCGTCGTCGGCAGATAGTTAGTGAGAGTCAATATTTGGGGTGTGCTGTCACTGCCCACGTTCACCGTTCCGAACGCAAAGGTCGCTGGATTCAGCCCCAGGGGCGCATTTCCCGAGCCATTGGCCTCAATCAGTTGAGGCGCTCCCAGAACGTTGTCGTAGAGCGTGATCCAGCCATTGTTTACACCGAGAACGCTGGGCACAAATTGAACGTTCACGGTACAGGAAGACCCCGGCGCCACCGCGTTTCCTTGGCAGGTGTCGCTTTCTGAATAACCGCCGCTGACAGTAACCGAGTTCACATTCAAAGGCGCCAGGCCTTTATTTGTGACCGTCACCGTTTGCACCGAAGAAGTTGTCCCCACAGCATGCACACCAAAAAATAAGTGAGAGGAGGAAAGCGCTGCCGTGGGAGCGGTACCGGTGCCGGTCAGATTGGCAATCTGCGGACTGTTCCCTGCGTCGTCGGCGATGGCGACCTGGCCCGTACGCGTCCCAGCCGCGGTCGGCGAGAATTTCACGGTAATGACGCAGGTCCCGCTCGCAGCAACCGTAGACGGGCAATTGTCTGTCTCTGTGTAATCGCCGCTGGCGGTGATATTTGAGATCTGCAAAGCGACGCTCTGGTTGTTGGTCAGAGTGATCGTCTGTCCGGCGCTGGTCGTTCCGATGGCCTGGCTGTTGAAGAAGAGCGTGGCCGGCGCCAGGGTCACGGCGGGTTCAGCGATGGAACAATCGGGAAACTTGAAAGATGTGATCCGCGTGTTCCAGTTAAAGCTTCCCGTCGTCGGCAGATATTGGTTCGTATACCAGAAAGTGCAGTCGTCGTTGGGGTCCACGGTCATCGAACTGTAGTCGCCCCAGCGATTCGAGCCGCTTTGCGAGCCCGTTCCTGCGAACACAAGAAGTTCACCCTCCATCGTGTTCAGCGGATCGCTGGCCAGCCGTCCGTTGATAAAAATGGCGGGATTCATGGACGAACTCGACTCGCTGTAGCCCATTGCGATGTTGCCCATCTGGTCCATGGCCATGCTGCCCAGCCAGCGATAGTTTCCGTCCTGGTTCAGAGTGTTCTGCTGCACAATCTGCGGGGTTCCGGCAGGATTCTGTATCTCGTACCAGCGCACTTCCGCGACGCCCGACCCGATGGCGTGGTTGGTCACCAGCGATTCGTGCCCGTCAGAAAAACGTCGATACGCCAGCCGCCACATCAGGCGATCGGCCAGTGAGTCCACGGTCTGGGTCACTCCCGCCTGCGGGATGCAGACCTGGCCGTTGCAAGCTTTTACGAACGAATTCACGGGCACCGCGATCGGGCCCGTGAACGTGGAGTTTGAAGTGGTCTGGAAATCGACGTGAAAGCGCCACAGGTTCAGCGCGTTCGTCCCCAGGTTCATCATGTAGTTCGGGGACCCGGCCGGCGGCGCGATCGTGCCATCCATGTCGGCAGGCAGCAGACTGCGGTACGAAGGGCCGCTGGTGGTGAAACACACTGCCTGAGCGGCGGCTCCTTTCAGCATCGCGGCACGGTCCAGGGCGCACGCCATTGCGTCCACGTATGAGTAGCCGGTGGCGGGGTTCAACTCATCCAGCGTCAGGTAGTACGCATCCGGCCAGACGCCAAGTTTCGGATAGTCCGGATAGTAGCTCGTGAAGTTGAATGCATACCGGTAGTAGCTTCCGGTCGCGTCCGATGTGGTGGAGATCGCCACGCAGTCGTAGTAGGGGCCGCCGGTTGGGGTGGCGTGCTGAGTCAGCACCCAGCGGTGGGCGATCTTGTCGAACTGCGCAACGGGATCGCCGCTGTTGGCGTTCTGACAGGCCCCGCCGAATCCCGCCCACAACGATTTCCCGAGGATCGGCCCCAGCAGTTTTCGGCCCGTGCCTTTGTCGTAGACCGCATACTCGACGTTGGTCCACTGCACGTACTGGGTATCGCCCACAACCCCGTCGCTGTCGGGCACGGACCAGGAATTCAAGTCGGTCAAGCCATCAAAGTTCAGCAGCGAAGTCACGTTCACGGTCGAAGCAGCCAGAAGCGAGGTTGGCTGCGCATTTCGTGCGCTGGTGGCCCAGGGCAAAAAGGGGACATCTTTGAAGCTTGTGTTTTCTTTTGCCTGCGCAGCGTCTGGTTCCTTGCCGCGCACAGCCGCTTCATTTTCCTTCAGCGAGGAAAGCGCAAGCTCCCGCAGGGGCGGGGAAATATCGTGACGAAGTGCGCGATGCACGCCCGGCCTGGAGTTCTGCGCAAACGCGAGGGCCGCGATCGCCAGTAAGCAGAAAAACAGTTGAGCAGTCTTCTTCCCCACAGCTCCGGCCAGAGTTGCTTGCATGTCGTCCTGCGCGATGAGGCGCTAATACACCGCTGGTGTTCGTCGCCGTGTGGAGGAGAGCACGTCGCGGTGCTACCTTACGCATCCGGCTGGAATTCAGGACGGACCCCGACACGGTGTCCGTCCCTGCCTGACTGATTGATTGACTGCCTTGAAACGGCTGCCCTACTGGATCACACGGATCCGGTAGTTCACATCGTCGGAAATATACAAATAGTTGTTCGCGTCCAGGCCCACCGCAATCGGACCGCCTAGATTGGTGAGCGTCGTCTTGCGGTTGTTGTTGTTGTAGCCCGGAATTCCGGTGCCGGCAAACGTGATGATCTTGGCGCCGTCGATGAGGCGGACGCGGAAATTTCCGTTGTCGGCAAAGATCACGCGACCGGTCGGATCCACCGTCAAACCCGACGGATTGCAGATCGTGGCTGCAGCGGGTAAACCGCCATCGCCAGCGAAGCCGCAGGTTCCGTTTCCGGTCAAAGTGGAGATCAGTCCTGTGCTCAGCGTGACCATGCGAACCCGGTTGTTAGCGGTGTCGCCGATGTAGAGGTTTCCAGCCGCATCCAGCGCCACTCCGTATGGCTTGTTCAGTTGGGCTGTGGTCGCCGATATGCCGTCAGAGTTATAACCGCAACTGTTGAGCACGCCGGCAATGACTGTGGCCACCGCACTCGGAGTGATTTGGCGAATCACGCAGGCTCCGCGATCGGCCGAATAAATGTTGCCGCCGGTGTCGATCGCCAGCGACGTAAGATCTTTCACGCTGGGGTCGGTCCAGAAAGTCGACATGTTGCCCGAGGTGTCCACTTTGCGAATCGCGTTGTTGCCGTTGTCGGCAATGTAGGTATTGCCGGCTGAGTCGCGCACGACACCAAGCGGGAAGGTCATGGTAGCTAGCGTGGCGGCGCCGCCGTCACCGGTGTAACCGAAAACGCCTGTTCCAGCAAGCGTCGAGATGACTGTTCCTCCCGAAACCAGACGGACCCGTCCAGTGTCGGCGATCAGATAGTTGCCCGAGCCGTCAAAGAAAATGTTCTCGGGACTGTTCAGGCAGCCGTTGGTGGGGAGCCCGCCGTCGCCAACCCATCCGCCGGCAATGGTATTCAGAGTTTGCGAACTCAGGTCCGCATGCATTCTGGCGGAAGGCAGAAACCGCGCCAAGGGCGAACCGCTGATCTCACGAATGCGGTCGTTGCCCGAGTCAAAAATCAGAAGATTTCCCGCGGCGTTCATGACCAGTCCGGTAGGCGCTTGAAACTCGGCGCTGGCCGGAGGATTCCCTTCCCCGTCATATCCGTTCACCGAACCCGCGACCGGCGTGATGATCCCGGTGGAAAGGTTGATCTGCCGCACGCGCGACAAACCGCCTTGGGTGAAATAAAGGATTCCATTGCTGATCAGCACGTTGCGGGGCGAGCCGATCGCCGCCAAAGTGGCCTGACCACCGTCGCCGCTGGTCGCACCTGATCCGATGCCGGCGATCGTGGTGATCGTCGCTCCGGAAGTTCCCAAACCTGTGACCATGCGGATGCGGTTGTTGAAAGCGTCCACGATAAAAAGATTTCCGGTGGCCGGATCGAAGGCGAGGCCTCGTGGGTTGTAAAGGCTGGCGCTGGTGGGCGGGCCGTTGTCGCCGGAGAAGCCGCCGACTCCATTGCCTACTACGGTGGTGATAACACCGGTCGAAGTGTTGATTTCGCGAATGACGTTGTTGCCTGCGTCCGAGAAGTAGACATTGCCGGAGGCGTCGAGAGCAACGCCGTTCGGCGAGTTTACTTCCGCTGAGGTGGCGGGCCCGTTATCGCCCATGTATCCGCGAGTCCCGTTGCCTGCAACCGTAGTGACCAGGCCAGTTGCGGCTGTCACCATGCGCACGCGGTTGTTGCCCGGATCGGCGTACCAGTAATCGCCGGCCGCGTCGACGGCAATCCCCTTCGGGTTGCCCATCGCTGTGGTGTTGGCCTTGATGTTGTCGCCGTTGAAGCCGAGCTGGCCCACGCCGGCCGAGGTATAGATCTTGCCGTTGGGAGCGATTCTGCGGATCCGGTCCCCGTTAGTGTCGGTCACGTATAAATTTCCCTTGGCGTCATAGCCGCCATAGACCGGGAAGTTCATGCAGGCCTGAGTCGCCGGATTCAGGTCGCCAAGAAAGCCGCCCGCAGCCGTTCCCATGATCGGAATGTGAACATTCAGAGTCGCGCTCTGCGAGGTCTTGTTGTAGGTCGCCGTGATCACGGGCGTCTGCTGGCCAGTGGAATAGTGCGTCGTGATTCTGAAACTGGCGGTCGTGGCACCCGCCGGCACCACCACGTTTGGCGGTACGGTTGCCGAAAACGTCTGAGTATTTTTCAGAGTCACGGTGGCGCCGCCCGTGGGAGCCGGACCGGAAAGGGTCACGGTGCCGGTGCTGAATACCAGGGCGGGCACGTTGGTGGGACTCACTGTGACTGAGCTGACGGTTTGCGCAGCAACACTTGCTGCCATCAGGAGCACGCCGATCAGGACGCTGACGCGCCCCGTACACTTCACTTCATGGCTTTGAAATTTCACGGAATCGATCCACCTTTTCGATGGGATAACTGGTTTTCCAGCTATTCCCCCCTGAATGAATTTCGCGTTCTGGAGCACCGGTTATTTAGAGAAATCTCATTGCGTTTTGCTAACAACCGGGGGAAACCTGTGAGGGGGGAAGAGTCGAGTTACATTACAAATTTTGCGCTTCCCGGCGGCCTAAGTCAAGATGCATGAATTTGCATACTGGGGCCTAAAGACTCGGTTCTAAAATACTTAGCAGAAATTACCGACCCACCCCTTCTTGTATAATCACACCTTTAGACCGATTTTGCTGACTCGAAAGGACATTCGCATGAAGGTCGTCGTGGTGGGCGGTGCGGGATATATCGGAAGCCACACGGCCCGGGCCCTGCAAAAGCGAGGGCACGAAGTGGTTATCTATGACGACCTGTCCACCGGTTTCGAAGTCCTGGCTAAAGGGTTCCCGCTGGTGCGCGCCTCCATTGCCGACCGCAAGCCTTTGGCTGAAACGTTGCGCGGCGCGCAGGCGGTCATGCACTTCGCGGCATCGGCCAGCGTGGGCGAGTCGGTACAGAATCCGCGGAAGTATTTCAGCAACAACATCGAGGGCGGCCTGTCGTTGCTGAACGCCTGCATGGACAATGGAGTCAGGAAGTTCATTTTCTCTTCCACCTGCGCAGTGTACGGTGTCCCCGCCAAAGTGCCCATCACGGAAGACAATCCGCGAGCTCCTGTCAATCCATACGGCGTATCGAAGCTGTTGTTCGAGCGCGCGCTCGAGGCCTACTCTGACGCCTATGACTTCCGCTTCGCTTCGCTCCGTTATTTCAATGCCGCCGGCGCCGACGAGAGCGGTGAAATTGGCGAAATGCACGACCCCGAAACGCACCTGATCCCGCTGGCCTTGCAGGCAGCCCGCGGTACGGGCGCGCCGCTGCGTATTTTTGGCGAGGACTACCCCACTGCCGACGGCACCTGCGTTCGCGACTACATTCACGTCAACGATCTCGCGGAAGCGCACATTCTTGCCTTGCATCATCTGGAAAACGCAGGGTCGCTCTCGCTGAACCTCGGGACCGGCAAAGGCTATTCGGTGAAAGAAGTGATTGCGAGCGTCGAAAAGGCAACCGGGCTGCGCGTTCCCTACACGGCCGGGCCGCGGCGGCCCGGCGACCCTCCGGCGCTGGTAGCTGACCCGTCCCGGGCAAAGCAGGTATTGCGCTGGGAAGCCCGATACTCAATCGACGACATCGTGGCCACCGCCTGGAAGTGGATGGAGCGCCAGCCGGTCGCGACGCAGGCGTGAGCCGCGACTCGTGTCATTTCTCGGCGAGTCTTGCTGCACAAGAAATCGCAATACGTTAACTGCGACTCGATCGCTCGGGGTTCAACCATGGCTTCCAAATCGCCCGCGCCGCGCGTGACCTTCCTGGGCGCCGGCAAACTCGGCTCGATCCTGATTCAAGCCCTGATCAAAAGCGGCTCTCTCTCTCCACGCGCGACCCTCGCCACAGTGCATCAGCCCGCCAAGACTGCCGCGTTATCGGAAAAACTTGGCATCCCAGTGAGCACGAACAACGCGGAAGCGGTGGCCAAGGCCGACATCGTGTTTCTCTGCGTCAAACCACAGAGCGTGATCGATGTCGTCCGCGAAATCAGCCCCCGATTGAACCCGCGGCAGCTGATCATTTCGGTGGCTGCGTCGGTGCCGACGGCGTTGATCGAGCAGGAAATCCCCAAAGGATTGCCCGTGGTGCGGGCCATGCCCAATACGCCTTGCGAACTGGGCTACGGAGCCACCGCGGTCTGCGGCGGACGCTTTGCCACACCGCAGCATGTAGCGCGCGCCGTAGCGTTCTTTGACGCCGTGGGCCGCACCGTAGTGGTGGACGAAAAATTAATGGACGCCGTCACCGCTCTTTCCGCCAGCGGCCCGGCTTACATTTACATCATCCTCGAGTCGCTGGCCGAAGCCGGCGTGAAGGTCGGCCTGCCACGCGACATCGCAACCCTGCTAGCGGCGCAGACGGTCCTGGGCTCCGCCCAGGTCGCCTTGCAGACCGGGCGTCACCCGGCATTGCTGAAAGACGCGGTCACCACGCCGGCCGGCTGCACCGTGGACGGCTTGCTGGAGCTGGAAGAAGGCGGCCTGCGCGTGACCCTGATCAAGGCCGTCGTAAAGGCGTGCGAACGGGCCCGGGAGCTCGCCTTCAAGGGTTGAGTAACCCCGTCGCGCTAGTACTTCCGTGCTGTTTACGCCCGTCCTGCATGGGGACTAAAGTACCAGTCGAGGGCCTCCGTTCCTGCCACCCCTGGGTTTGCCCTCTGATTTTTCTGTCGCTGAGGCGAGAAATTCTTCCATGGCAGCGCCGACAAACTCGGAACCAGCCGTCATCCGCGTGCTGGTGGCGGACACTACGCCCATGAGCAGTCATCTGCTGGCCGAGGTGCTGGCCAAGCATAAGCAGTTTTCCGTTTTTCAGGCTCCTCCAGCGTGCGGCGAGGTCATGGCGGCCATTGCGGAATTTAAGCCCGACGTAGCCGTGATCGGGTCCACACCCGCGGGAGAAACGGGCGTGGCTTCGCTGACCGAAAGCATCTCTGCGAAATTTCCTGAAATTCGCGTGCTGGAACTTCTGGACCGTTCCGAGCGCGACGCAGTGGTTCGCGCATTTCGCGCCGGCGCGCGCGGAGTGTTCTGCCGCACTAGTTCCCTTGACCTGCTGGCTCGCTGTATCACACGCCTGCGCGAAGGGCACGTGTGGGCCAATGCCCAGGAACTGAATTTCGTGATGGACTCGTTGTCGCAGCAGGGCACGCCCCAGAGATTCGCCGGAACCGGAAATGTCAAACTATCCCGCCGGGAACTCGACGTCACACGCTGCGTGGCCGAGGGCCTCACCAACCGCGAAATTGCCGCACGATTGGGCCTCACCGAGCACACCGTGAAAAACTATCTGTTCCGGATCTTCGACAAGGTGGGAGTTTCCAGCCGCGTGGAGCTGGTGTTGTTTGCCCTGGCCCCGCCGGCCCGCGCCGAATCAGCCCGCGCGGCGGAAGCGCCCAAGCAGCCAAGCCGCGCCGAACGCCCACTGTCGGCGCCTGCGCCGGTAGCGCCGCCGCTGGTTCGCAAGCACAGCGCCCGCTGAAGCTGGCTCTCTCCAAATCATTGATCAGTGCAACAAAAAGGCGCAGCCTGAGCTGCGCCTTTTGAGTCCGACTGTTTACCCGCCACTACGGAAGCAGGCCGTACACGTCCAACTCATATTCCGCTCCCACGTAGACCTTGCCGTTTGCCACTGTGGGAACCGCAAACTTCACCGCCGGCCCTGCGTTATCGCGGGAAGGATAGGTCTTGCTGTTATACAGAGAAAATGCGGCATTTGCGGCATCGAACGCCCATAGTACGGCGGGACTGGAATTGGAGTACCCACCCGTCTCCAGCACCCAGGCAACCGCTTGAGATGCGCCATTCGCCGAAATGGAAGGCGTCACGCCGGGGTAATAGTAGCTATGCACCGACGACGTGAGGGGCACGGTCGACAGCATGCCGTTTGAGAGGGCGAACGTCTTCAGATGGTCGGCTATAGCACCGGTGTATACGTTTCCATTGAAGTATCCCGAGACTCCGCGAAGCCCGGCGTCCACGGTGTTCGGCGGGAAAATGTTTACCAGTTCCTGAACCACCTGGTCCTGCGTCGGGCTGTAACCACCCAGGTTGTCGCGATTCGCCAGGTAGAGGGTATCGCCCTTGCCTCCACCGACGAGCAGGTGAGGATAGGGGCCCGGCTGGTCCGGCAGAAGCACAACTCCGCCCGATCCCAGATCAATGTTGTGCGCAGCCATATAGGCCTGATTGAACGGAGTGAAGTAGTCGGCGGGCGTAGAGATTCCGGCGATTGGGTTGAGGCGCAGAATGCTGTCTCCGTAGTCGACGCCCCCCGATGCCACGTCGAATGTCCCGTTGCTGGTCGCAACGTAGAGGTTGCCATTGGCGTCGGCGGCCGGGCCCGCACCACCTTGCCAGATTCCCGCCTCGGTTCCATTCGGAGTCGACATGAATGAACCCGTCGGCAGCAGGGAGTTCTCGTCATAGCCCACGACCCAGCCGTGAAAAGGCGTGGAGTCGTTGTGCGATCCCCAGGCCACATAGACGGTCGTGCCAAGCAGCAGCAAAGCCGGGCGCTGGTTTTCCTTTAGCGCCAGGAATGGAACCTGCCCCTGGACAGTTCCCGACCCGTTTCCGGCCACCTGGGCCTGGATCACGACCGGGCTGCTGCCTCGCTCCGCGCCGGAAGTGATGTCGAGCGCGTGCAGGCGCTGAAAATACTGGTAAGAGCCCGAGACCAGTTCTTTCGTTTTGGCCACCAGATAGATCGTGTTATTCGAGGGATCGATGACCGGGGTGCTGGTGATGCCGACCTCGGGCACAATATCGGTCCCGGTCACATCCTGTGCGGGCACCGTGGTGACGCCCTGCGACGGATTGATGAAACTCACCTGCCAAAGTATCTGTTTGGTGTCGGCATCGAGCGCATACGCGCTGTCATGCTGGGTCACGACGTAAATCACGTTGTGCGTTCCCTGCCCCTGAATGTTGACGTTGGGCACGTAGAGCGGCTGTGCGTAGACATAGCCATCGAGGGAGTACGAAAACAGCTTGCCGAATTGCGAGGAATTCACGTTCTGGGTGTTAAGGACCGTCTCGTTGAAATTCTGACCGGTGCGCGCCACATCGTTGTGCCAGGTGTAGAACCCGGTGAAAGCGGTCACAAACACGGCTGCGCTGGCCGTCTGCGATTGGTCGGCGGTGCTCACGGCGGTCACAGTGTGGTTCCCTGCGGTTGCCGGAGGTGTGTACAACCCGTTGTTGATCGTGCCCACCGTGCCGTTGCCGCCGTTGATGCCGTCGACGAGCCAATTAATCTGCGTCGTGTTCAAGCCGCCGACTGTTGCGGTGAACTGCACCGTCTGGTTCGAAGTCAGCGAATATTGGCGGGGACTTAGCGCGACCGTCGTTACCGCCGCCTTGCCTGACCCCGCGACCGCGAGCGCCTGCACCATCGGTGGATCGGTGAAATTCAAGACAACTTCGCCGGTGCGGTAGACCGGCCAGGTCGGCGTGAAGGTTACGGTCAGTGTGCAATTGGCACCGGCGGCCAGCACAGACGGACAGTTGTTCGTCTGACTGAAGTCGCCGCTGGTGACCACGCTCTGCAGGGTCGCTGGTCCCGTGCCGGTGTTGGTCAGCGTCACAGGCTGTGTGGCGCTAGTGCCCACGATTAGCGTTTTCGCAAAAGTAAACTTAGTCGGTGACAGCGTGGGAACTCCGCCGCTCGATCCCATTCCTGAGAGCGCGATCGTCTGCACTCCGGCATCGTCTTGCACGGTCAACAATCCCATGCGCGACCACGACCCGGAGGGCGAGAACGTGACCGTAATGCTGCAACTCTGCTGCGGCGCGAGCGCAGAACAATTGTTGCTCTGCGAGTAGTCTCCCGCTGCGCTGATGTTGCTGACGTTCATCGCCGCGTTCCCCGAATTGGTCAGGGTCAGCGCCATGCTCGATCCGCTTCCCAGAGTCACCACGCCAAAGTTCAGGCTGGGCGAGGAAAACGTCGCCGCTGGGGCGACGCCCACGCCGGAGAGATTTACGATCTGCGGGCTGGTCGGGTCGTTGTCAAAGATCTGGATATACGCAGTTCTGGCGCCGGTTCCCTGCGGCGTGAACTTCGCTGTGATCGTGCATACCTTGCCGGGCTTCAAAGTACCTCCGCAAGTCCCGGATAACGGAGCCCAATCGAGGCGATTCGTGCCGGCCACTGAGGACGATGTGAAAACCAAATTCGCGCTGCCGGTGTTGGTGACAGTGACGACCATGGGAGAACTCGTCACGCCGACCGGCTGATTGCCGAAGTTCAGTGAATTCGTGGAGACCGTCGCCGTCTGGCCAAACGCTGATGTCACAACCAACAACATCAGACACACAAGGGAAAACGGCAGCAAGCGGGACATACGAAGCATCGCAAATTCTCCAGAAACCATGGTCGAGATGAAAAGGGAAACGGTGGAAGCAGGAACCCTACCTGCCCTGGGGGATGAAAGAATTCTCAAGCATTGTCGTTCAGCCGTCAAGCCCCAAAGGACTGGCTGGCAGCCGGATTAAGCCCTGTGCAAGACTTTGCACAGGTGACCTCGGGCCCGTGTCCCAACGGCCATCGTTGCACCCTGAATTCTGGCTCTCCGCTTGGACTTCCGCAATCTTCGATCTTGCCGCCCCACTCCTTAGACTTTGCACTGTCGGGGGACAAACCACAAAAAAGCCCCCGCAACTCGACAAATTGTAAGGAGTTCAAACCATGCCCTCGCCCAACAAGACTGTGCTGACGCTGCTGACTGGAATCCTGTGTATTGGCGGATTTCACGGGGCTGTTTCCGCACAAACTGCCAACACCGCTTCCGGGACTTATGTCATTCCGGAGGATTTTTTCGGAATGCACATCAATACTTACACGGACGGCTGGCCGACGCAGCCGTTTGCGACCCAGCGTCTGCTCAACAGCAATGTGAACTGGGCCAACATCGAGACTTCCCCGGGGGTTTACAACTTCCGCTGGCTCGATCAATGGATCGCTCAAGCTCAGGCCCACAATGTCACCCTGCTGTACACATTCATTGACGTTCCCCAGTTCTATTCTTCCAATCCCTACGACTCAACCTGTTCGTATGCGGGGAATGGGCTGGGAGGCTGCCATCCGCCAAGCGATCTGAATGCCGATGGAAGCGGCACCGACCAGGCGTTCCGCAACTTTGTGACTGCGATGGTGGAGCACGTCGGCAACAAGATTCAATACTGGGAAACCTGGAATGAGCCTAACCAGCCTACCGCGTGGCAGGCGACCGACCCGGTGAACCATCCCTATAGCCAACTGATCCGTATGCAGCAGGATGCGGCGCAGATCATCAAAGCCGCCAACCCGAACGCGTTGATTTTGACGCCGCCGCCAGTGGGTTATCCCAATGGCGCGCCCAAGTGGGAAGCGGGATATCTGGCCGCCGGGGGCGCAGCCGGCGCCGACGTGATTACATTCCACTCCTATGTTCACAAATGGGTTTGGGGTTCTCAGCCGGTGGCGGAGAACGTGGCCACGGCCATCCACAATATGGTCGCCACCATGCAGAAGTACAACGTCACGAAACCTCTGTGGATCACCGAGAGTGGATGGGGACGCACCGACAAAGACGGCTTCTTTGACGAGACGTTGCAAACCGCATTTACGGCTCGCTACATCCTGCTGGAGCAGTCTTCCGGCGTCGCTCACGCCTACTGGTACCAGTGGGACAGCAACGCGCCGTACAACGCGGGCACTTTCTTCCTCCCACCGGCTACGACTCGCGCCCCGGGCATTGCATATCAACAACTCTACAATTGGACGGCCGGCGCAACTCTGACCGTTCCGTGTGCGGCCTCGAGTACGGTGTGGACTTGCCAGTATTCGCGGGCCAACGGCTATGTCGCCATGGCCGTCTGGAACACGGCTGGCAGTTCTTCTTTCTCGCTGCCCACGGGTGTCTACGCTCAATACCGCGACCTGGCCGGCAATACTAACGTGCTCAATGGCGGGACCGTGACGATCGGGCCGTTGCCGATCCTGCTGGAGGGTTCCACCTCAACCCCCAACAACCCGCAGACTGGGAACGGCACCACCGGCACGCAGCCCGTGACCGGATTTCACGGCGGACCTCAGTTCCAGGTGGTGCGTTAAACGCTAAGCTGCAACCCACATGCTCCAACGGGGAAGGGCCCCGAAACGGGGCCCTTTGCAGTTGCACATTTTTCTGTCACTGCCTCAAGTAACGAAGCGCGACAGATCCTGATGGAAAAGTCTTTGACTCAACCAGTTTTAGTCTGCATTTCTCCGCCAGGTTGACACTTTCGAACAACCGTCTGCCTTCGCCGGCAATGACTGGCGCAACCACAAAACGATATTCGTCAATCAGGCCAAGCCCCATCAGTTGGGAAGGAAGATCTACGCCGCCGACCAGAATATCTTTGCCTGGTTCCTGTTTCAGCTTGAGTATTTCATCGCGAAGATTGGTGCGGACGATTCTCGTCCGTTTATCTTCAGCGCCGGTCAAGGATCGTGAAAAAACAATCCGGTTCAGGGAATCAAATGCCTGAGCAAATTCGATGTCCGCTTTGGTCTCGGACTGGCTTTTTGCGATATCAGGCCAATAAGGAACCATCAATTGATAGGTTTTACGCCCATAGACGAGCAGGCCAACATCGTCGCGCAAGAGGCGCATGTAGTGTTCAAGCAAGTCGTCAGCAGGATTGAACTTGGTGTGGTCGCAGCAGCCGTCGAGGGTAAGGTTGATTGCGTAGATTACATTTCTCATTGGATCCTCTTTTGGTGTTAGTGATGATGCTCCGCGGCGGAGCCTTCGCGATATTCCGTTCCGTCTGACCAGCGTTGCACCGGAATCACGAACTGCGTCAGGTGCTCGACGGGGTCGCTGATCCCAACGACGGGGGAACCTGGCTGATTCGCTCCCCACATTTTGAGGTCGGCGTCGGAATAGAAAAACATGAGGTGGGGAGGCCAGTGGGGGATGGTGTCGCCGCCATTGCCTTGCCTGGACAGCATGTAGCACATCGCTCCGGGTTCCATCGCCGGCAGTTCTTTTTTGGCGAGGGCCGCTTTGACGGACTCGGTCATCTGAGCGGGCGTAAGCCCAGCCAGTCCCCACTCCGTCTCTTTGATGATGCGTGTCAGGTAGGAACGTGCGGCGGCCTCGTTCACACACATGGGCACCCGCACTTTCGGATTCCAGAAGTCAGGGTCCGCAGCGGATGTCCACCCGCGCCCCACGATACAAACGAATCCGTTCGTGCCTTTCACCGCCGTCTCAAAACTCCGCGGTCCAAGCACCAGGACCTCAGCCTCGCGCGCGAGGGAATCCGGAGCCGCGCTGCGCGCCAGGGCGATCTCCGCGGCCCGGTCGGCCATGAGGTACTGCTCGACCGGAGCCATCTTTGTGTACGGTGTCGCGGCATCCTGTGCCATCGCGTGATGCGCCGGAACGAGACACGCGGTGCCGAGCGTGATGCCGAGCGTGACCAGTCGCGCGAAGCTTTTAATTGCCATTGCGTCGAATTTATTTTCTCGCATTGGTTTTCCTCCTGGGAATGGGCCCGGGCAATACTGCGCATCAGCGTGCAGTGCTGTGTTTCCGCCGCTGCTTGCTTGCCTTGATGATCTCGCTCATGTCTCCGGCCGGCCGAATCTCGAAGGTGTTGCCATAGGTCAAAGCCGGATGCTGGCTGATGAGCTGCACAGCATGATTCATGTCCCGCGCTTCAAGTACAAGAATGCCGCCGAGCTGTTCTTTGGTTTCGGCATAGGGGCCGTCGGTGGTGGCCACTTTGCCGTTCTTCCAGTGCAGGGTCAGGGCGGTCTCCGGCCCCTGCAGCGCTTCTCCCCCGGCCCAGTTCCCGCCGGCGCGAAGATGGTCGTCATATTCAAAGCATGCATCAAACATGCCGTTGCGCACGGCGTCCGTCATGCCATCGAATTTGCCTTTGTCGTAGTAGCCCAAACAGATGTATTTCATCGTTCCTCTCCTCATAGCCGATTGAACGAACCGCCACCAGTGCGTTGCGCCGGCTCGACCATCTCGTCACCAGGGCGACGCGTTTACTTACTTCCGCCGGGTTCTGGAGCCGGGAAGAAAAGAAGCTCGCGCACTTCGCCCACCGCATCGCAGAAGATGGCGCCCTTCTTGGCCCAGGCGAGTGCCTCGTTCAGATCGGCGCATTCAAGGATCCAAAATCCGCCCATGTGCTCCTTGGTCTCGGTGTACGGCCCGTCGGTGACGACCACCTTGCCGTCGGGCTTGACCCGCAGCGTCTTCGCGCTGCCTGGCGGGGCAATGCCGCAGGCGAACTTCCTCACACCGGCAGCAATCATTTCGCGGTTCAGCGCGTGGATCTTCTCCATCATCGCTTCGGTCACGGTGGAGGGGTCGAAGTTGTCGGGGAGGTAGTTGGCAACCAGATATTGCGGCATGATTTTTCGTTTCTCCTGGAACGGTTTTTGATCTTTGGGCGGGCCGTTTGGCCCGCCTTCACGATATAGTCGAACGGTCGAAGGGAATTCGACAGATCGGCCGAGAAACTTTTTGCTACTGGCGCATCTCGGCGGCCACGTCATCGCCGAACTTCTCCTGGATATACTTTTGGGCCTCGGGATCGAAGTCGGTCATGTCAAACATCCGTCGCACCTCCACCATTTCGTTGTCCCCTCCGGGGATGCGGGATGCCCATTCCAGCGCCTCTTCGCGCGACTTCACCTGGATGATCCAGTAGCCGCCGACCACTTCCTTCACTTCGGTAAACGGGCCGTCGGTCACTTTCGATTTTCCGTTTTTGAAGGTGACGCGCGCGCTCATGGTCGCGGGCGGGGTCAGCCCGTCGAGCGCGAGCAGCACGCCGGCTTTGCCGAGTTCCTCGTTGTACTTGCCCATTGCCTCCATGGATTTGAGGTCGGGCGCCCAGCCGGCTTTTGCGGTTTGGTATTCCTTCGGGAACATAATCATCATGAAGCGCATGGTGTTCTCCTTGTGTATCGAGTAACGGTTATCGAGTGTTGAGTGTTGTGCGGACACCGTATCAGGGCCGCCGCGTTTCTGAATTCAACTTTTTTACCCAGCGGCCTTAATGTCTGCCGCTGAGTCTTTACATGCTCGGTGCCGGCGTTCCATCGGACCACGTGTCTGCTCCTATTAAGAAGACGGACAGTGGCGGGAATGATTTGAGTTTTGGGTAGGCTTCAGCAGAGAGGTACCAGTAATTTACACCGAGGACTGGCGAGTTCGCGAAATTTGCACCCCAGGCGTCACCGTCCTTCACTGCCTGGTAGAACATGACGTGTGGCATGTTGTGGCCGCCGCCATCGGTGAGATACGACGACTTCGACATCATGTAAGAGATCGTTCCGGGCTCGAGGGGTGGCAATTCTTTCTTGTCGATCGCCGCTTTGATTGAGGCGATGATTTCGGGTTTCGAATGGCCAGCCAGGATCAGTTCGGTGCGCTTGTAGGCATACGGCAAGATGGAGCGGGCAGCTGGAGGGTTGGAGCAATCCGCGGCGCGGACTTTTGGGTTCCAGAATTCGGGGTGGTCGAACATGGCCCCCCAGCTGCGTCCGACCCAGCAGACCCATCCGTTTTTTCCTCCGACTGCGGTTTCGTAGCCGTGGCGGGTTAGGACCATGACCGAGGCGTCGCGGGAGATGGCATCCGGCGCGGCGCTGCGGGCTAAAGCGATTTCGGCGTCGCGATCCATCAGATATTGTTCGATCGGG
>Ga0209698_10001432_pt1 | contig 27395 bp, 21 predicted proteins | sample LitLauG_LLR_2012_FD_187203 | JGI IMG/M metagenome (GOLD analysis project Ga0209698, IMG submission 187203) | Freshwater sediment microbial communities from Pennsylvania, USA - Little Laurel Run_MetaG_LLR_2012 (SPAdes) (version 2) | ecosystem: Environmental > Aquatic > Freshwater > Creek >... | reverse complement strand
GCGGACGGCCGAGGCGCCACGCCATATGCTCGACGACACGTGTCCTCCCGCAGCCGGTCGGGCCTTTCAGCATGACCGGCAGGCGGTCCTCGTAGGCGGCCTCGAACAGCGCGATCTCGTCGCCGGCCGCACGGTAGAAAGGCTCGGCCTCAATCCGGTATTCGTCCATCATGTCGCCCTCGATTGGCGCGTGGTCTTCATCGGAGCGAAGCCCGTCGAGAGCGGGTCGCCGGCATCGGGCAGGCCAGACTAAGCACGAAACGGGCCGGGCCGCGCTTGCACCATGGTGCTGGCGACGCTTTCCGGATGAGTTGCGCTCGTCGCCTTCACGCCTGGCCGTTTCCCGCTCTCGACCCGCTGCGGCCGCCGGGCCGCCGCCCCCCGCCGCGCTGACAGTCACGCCCTATCCTTCGCCGATCGGCGTCATCAACCCGAGCCTGCGCGAGCCCGCGCTGGCGCAGGAAACAGTGGAGCATCGAAGCTGAGCCGTTCACTGTTCAGGAATACCGCATACTTTCGCCGCACAGCTCAACCCAGTACGTATCCCCGGGCGAGGTCGTGGCCTTGGGATTTCATCCCCTCAAGGCGACGGCTCGCTCCAGCGCGACCACCAAGAGGCATTCCCTATCGCACTTATCAACTCTTGATTGCTCATGACAAGGGGCGGTCAAGCCGCCCGCTCGCCCCGAAACCAGACGCCGCGCAACTCCAGCGCGTCCGTCAAATGCACCAGATCAGCGAAAGCGCCCGGACGCAACGCGCCGTGGTCGGCGCCAACATCAAGCAATCTTGCAGGCGTCGAGGTCGCCATGGCGAGCGCGTCGGCGAGCGGAATGTCGAGCCGCGTCGTCGCTTGGCGCACGGCGTCAAGCATCGTGATAGCGGCGCCGGCGAGCGTGCCGTCGGCGGTGGTTAGCCGTAGGCCGTCGCGCGTCGCCATCCGTCCCCCCAGATCGAAATGGTCGGGGCCGCCCGCCGCCGGCGGCATCGCGTCGGAGATCAGGCAAAGCCCGCGCGCGCCTTTGGCCAGATAGGCCACGCGGCCCGCAGCGTCGTGAACATGATGGCCATCGGCGATGAAGCCCGCTGTCACACGGGGATCGGCGAGCGCCGCGCCCACCAGCCCCGGCGCGCGGTGGCCGAGTTGGCTCATCGCATTGTAGATATGGGTGACGGCGCGCGCGCCGGCGTCGAAACAGGCGAAAGCCTCCTCCGCCGTCGCCTCTGCATGGCCGACGCTCACGAGGACGCCGCTGGCGACGAGTTGGCGAATCTGGTCCGGCGAAGCCGCGCAGGGCGCGAGGGTCACCACCATCGGTCCGCGCCGCGCCTCCATCAACTGACGCATCTGCGCCTCGCCCATCGGGCGAATGTGCGCCTCCGGGTGAACGCCCTTGCGGCGCGCGTCGATGTAGGGGCCCTCGACATGCACGCCGAGCGCGCCGGGCGTTTCGACAGCCTGAGCCGCGAGCGCGGCGGCGAGCACGCTCGCTTCATCGGTGATGACGGTGGGAACCAGCGCCGTTGTGCCGAAGCGGCGATGCGCAGCGACGATGGCGGCGATGGTTTGCGGGCTGGGATCGGCGTTGAACAGCGCGCCTCCGCCGCCGTTGACCTGCCAATCGACGAACCCCGGCGAAAGCACGCCGCCGCCGAGATCGACGACCTCCCCCACAGGCCGGTCGTTGTAGGCGACCAGCGCCTGCACGCGCGCGTCCTCAACGATGAGCGCCCTGTCACTATGAAGGGCGAACCCGTCGAACACCTGAGCGCCGACGAAAAGGGTTCTCATCTGGTCCTCGTGATCTTGCTCAAGTTGCGCGGCCGGTCGGGATCGCGCCCGAGTTTTCGCGCTGCGGCTTCCGCGACGCTGTAGAAACGATGGATCATCGCGATGGGCGTCGCCTGCGGATGGCTGAGGGCGCGGGCGGCGAGGCGGTCGGGCGCGTCCTCCCCGCCCGCGTCAATCAAGATTATTTCCGCGCCCATTTCGCGCAACCGCGCCAGCGTCTCCAACAAACCGTCGCGCGCGGCGTCCTGCGGCGCAAAGGCCAGCACCAGAAATCCCGGCCGCACGATCTCGGCGGGGCCATGCAGAACTTCAGCCGAAGAGAACGCCTCCGCGTGAATCGCGCAGGTCTCCTTGAGCTTCAGCGCCGCCTCCGCCGCCAGCGCATAGGTCGCGCCGCGTCCCAGCACGAAGGCCGACGGGGCCGCCGCCACCCGATCAACCAACGCTTGCGGCGGCGGCGCGGTATGCGCCTTGAGCGCCGCAGGCAGCGCCTCCAGCGCGGCGCGCAGAGGCGCGTCGCCCGCCCATTCGGAGACAAAACAGGCCCCTGCGGCGAGCGCCGCGATCATCGACTTGGTCGCCGCCACCGATTGCTCCGAGCCCGCGTGCAGCGGCGCCAGCGCATGCGGATCGGCGGCGAGCGGCGAGCTTACGTCATTGACAAGCGCCAGCGCGAACGCGCCTGCACGGCGCGCCGCGCGCTGCATCTCGACGATGTCGGGACTGCGCCCCGATTGCGAGATCGAGATCGCCACCGCCCGGTCGAGCCGCAGCGGCGCCTGATAGAGCGAAGCGACGGACGGCCCCATCGAGGCGCAGGGCAGCCCCAGCGTGATCTCGATCAGATATTTGAGATAGAGCGCCGCATGATCGGAGCTGCCGCGCGCAATGGTGACGACCACGGCGGGATCGCGCGCCCGCGCGGCGCGAGCCGCCGCGCGCGTCGCCTCGTCGGCCAGCAAACGGGCGACGACGGCGCCGGCCTCGGCGATTTCGGCCGCCATGAAGGTCATGTCGCGCTCACGACGCCGCCCGCCAACAGAATTGCGCCATCGGTGGGATCAAACAACGGCGCCCGCAGCCGCGCCGCCACATCGGGCGCAAGGTAAGGTCGGATCGGCGCGGTCAGCCCGCCGATCATCGCCACTCGCTTCACGCCCAACCTCTCGACAGCGACAACGAGCGCGGCCAGCGCCCGCGCCGCCGCCTCGACGATGGGGAGGGCCGTCGCATCGCCTGCCTGCGCCGCCTCCAGCACGAGCGGCGCAAAGGCGCCGTAGTCCCCGGGCTTGGCCTGCGTAGCCCACCGCGTCATCGCCAGGGGATCGTCGCCGAAGCGGCGGCGGATTTCGCGGGTCAGCGCGGATTCGCTCGCCAGGCCGTCCAGCGCCCGCAGCGCCGCGCGAACGGCGTCGGCGCCGACGCGCGCGGCGGACCCGTCGTCGCCCAGCAGAAACCCGCGCCCGCCCACAATCGTCTCGCGCCCGCCCGTCCGCGCGACGCCTGCCGTCCCGGTGCCCGCGATCACAAGGCCGCCGTCGGCGCCGCCATGTGCGCCCGCGCAGGCCGCGATCACGTCGTTGACGACCAGCGCGCTCGCGAATTCAGGGAACGCGGCCTCGAACCTGCGCGCATCGGAAGCATTCGACACGCCGGCCACGCCGAGGCCCAGCTTTATGTGGCGGCTGTCGATCCCAGCCGCAGCGAGCGCGCGCGCGACGCAATCGCGCGTCACGCTGACAGCGGCGTCGAAATCTACATAGGCGTTGGCCGCCGGCCCCTCGGCTTCAGCGAGCGCCTCGCCGCGCGGACCCCGCAAACGCGCGCGGCAGCGCGTGGCGCCAGCGTCGACGCCGAGAGTCAATTCGCCTTGCGTCGCCGTCATCGGCGAGGGACTCCGTTGTTTGATGGCGCTTGCGCAGCCCGCCGCCGCACTCTGGACAAGGGCTTTACTTCGCGCCTAGGATCGCTTCAAGTGGGCTATACCACGCCATATCCGGTCGTAAAATGACCGCAGAAGGGAGAGGGCCGTGAAGCAAACAAACAACATTGTCGGGCGTATGGCCGCCGCCGCCGCCGCGTTGCTCGCCGGCCTCGCTTGCGCGCAAGCGGGGAGCATCAGAATAGAGAGCTGGCGCAACGACGACGCCGACATCTGGAACTCGCAGATCATCCCCGCTTTCAACAAGCAATACCCCGACATCAAGGTCGAGTTCTCGCCTTCCGCGCCCAAGGAATATAACGCGGCTTTGAACGCCCGGTTGGCGGGCGGCACGGCGGGCGATCTCATCACATGCCGCCCCTTCGACGCCTCGCTCGACCTCTACAACAAGAAGAACCTCGTCGGCCTCAACGACCTCAAGGGTCTCGACAATTTCTCCGACGTCGCCAAATCCGCCTGGACTACCGACGACGGCAAGACCGCGTTCTGCGTGCCGATGGCCTCCGTCATCCACGGCTTCATCTACAACAAGGACGCGTTCAAGAAAATCGGCGCCTCCGAACCCAAGACTCTGGCCGAATTTCACGACATTCTCGACAAGCTCAAGAAGGACGGGACCTATACGCCCATCGTCATGGGGACCAACGACCAATGGGAATCCGCCACGATGGGGTTCCAAAACATCGGCCCCAATTACTGGCATGGCGAGGACGGCCGCAAGGCTTTGATTGAAGGCAAGGCCAAACTGACCGATGCGCCCTATGTCGCCACACTCAAGGAATTGGCGACCTGGGCGCCGGACATGGGCAACGGCTATCAAGCCCAGGGCTACGCCGACAGCCAGAACCTGTTCTCGCTCGGCAAGGGCGCGATCTATCCGGCGGGTTCCTGGGACATTTCGACGTTCCGCGCCTCGGCCAAATTCCCGATGGGCGCCTTCAAGCCGCCGCTGCCGGCCGGCGCGACGGATTGCTACATCTCCGACCATACCGACATCGGCATGGGCCTCAATGCGGCCTCGAAGAACGCCGGCGACGCCAGGAAGTTTCTGGAATGGCTGGCGACGCCGGAATTCGCGACGCTCTACGGCAACGCATTGCCGGGCTTCTTCCCGCTTTCCAAACAACCCGTCGAGATCAAGGACGATCTGGCGGCGACGTTTGTTTCGTGGCGCAAAGAGTGCAAGTCGACGATCCGCAACTCTTATCAGATTCTCTCGCGCGGCACCCCCAACCTTGAGAACGAATTGTGGAACGTCTCGGCGCAAGTGATTAACGCCGCCATGACGCCGGACGCCGCCGCCAAGCAATTACAAGACGGCCTCGACAAATGGTACAAGCCCGCCAAGTGACTTGAAACCCCCGCGCCGTCTCCCATAAAGAGACGGCGCCTAAGAGTCCCCCCATGCCCGACCCGCCGCAAGTCGCCATGATGCCGCGCGCCCGGTTGCTCGGGCTGATGCTGTTCTTTCTCGGCCCCGCCGTCGCGGTCTATACCGCCATCTCGATCTATCCGCTGCTGGCGACGATGGCGCTGGCGACATACAAGATCACGGCCAACGGCGACTACGAGTTCGCCGGCCTCTCCAACTTTACGACGCTGCTGACCGACCCCTCATGGTCGAAGCCGTTCTGGAACGCGGCGTGGAACAATCTCAAGTTCTTCATCGTCCACATGCTGGTGCAGAACCCGGTTGGCATCGCGCTGGCGGGCCTGTTGAGCCTGCCCGATCTGACGGGCAAGAGCGTCTACCGCACGTTGATCTTTCTTCCCACGATGCTCTCCGTCGTCATCGTCGGCTTCGCCTGGAACCTGATCCTTTCGCCGCTATGGGGCGTCTCGGAAAGTTTGTTGAAGGACGTTGGCCTCGGCGCCTTGTTCGCGCCGTGGCTAGGCCTGCCCTCCACGGCTCTCATCACGCTCGCGCTGATCTCCGTCTGGCAATTCGTCGGCATCCCGCTGATGCTGATCTACGCGGCGCTGCTCAATATCCCCGAGGAGCTGGTTGACGCCGCGCGAGTCGACGGGCTCGGCCAGCTTCGCATCTTCGCCTTCATCAAATTGCCGCTGATCCTGCCCACCATCGGCCTCGTCTCGGTGCTGACCTTCGTTGGCAATTTCAACGCCTTCGATCTCGTCTATTCCGTCAAGGGCGCGCTGGCGGGACCCAATTTCGCCTCCGACCTGCTCGGCACGTTCTTCTACCGCACCTTCTTCGGCAATCAATTGCAGGTCGGCGATCCCGCGATGGGCGCGGCAGTGGCCACCGTGATGTTCTTCATCATCCTCGTGGGCGTCTGCATCTATCTGCTCGTCATCCAGCGGCGCCTGTCGCGCTACACGTTTTGAGGAGCGCCATGCGACCCTCCCGTCTCGCCGTCCACGCCGTGTTGCTGACTTATACCGCGCTGGCGACACTGCCGATTCTGCTGGTGGTGATGAACTCGTTCAAGACCCGCAACGCCATCTTCGGCGCCCCGCTCAGCCCCCCCGACAGCCTGACGTTCTCGCTGATCGGCTACACGAAGGTGCTGCGCAGCGCCCATGTCGGCACGTGGTTCGTCAACTCCTTGATCGTCACCCTCGGCGCGATGTTTTTCGTTTTGCTGTTCGGCGCCATGGCGGCCTGGGCGCTCACCGAGTATCGCGTGCGCGGCACGGCGGCGCTGGCGCTTTATCTGACCATCGGCGTGATGGTCCCTATTCGGTTGGGCTCCGTCGCCATCGTCGCCATGATGCGCCATCTCGGCCTCAACGACACGCTGCTGGCGCTGGTGCTGGTCTATGTCGCGCAGGGGCTGCCGATGGCGATCTTCATCCTCGCCGAATTCATCCAGCAAATCCCGCGCGACTTGCGCGACGCCGCGCGTTGCGATGGCGTGCCCGAAACGCGCATCTTCTTCGAGGTCATCGCGCCGCTGCTGCGCCCCGCCGTCGCCACCGTCGCGGTGTTCACCGTGGTGCCGATCTGGAACGATTTATGGTTCCCGCTGATCCTCACCTCCAGCGAGAGCACGCACACGATCACGCTTGGCGTGCAGCAGTTCCTCGGCCAGTACATCACTGACTGGAACAGCGTGCTGTCGGCGTTGTCGCTGGCGATCCTGCCGGTGGTGGCGATCTATGTGATCTTCTCGCGCCAGCTCATCAGCGGTCTCACCGCCGGGGCGGTCAAATAACATGGCGACGCTTGCGCTCAATCAACTCAACAAGGCCTACGGCGAGGCGCGCATCCTCAGGGACGTCAACCTGCGCATAGACGACGGCGAGTTCGTCGTGCTGGTCGGCCCCTCGGGCTGCGGCAAGTCGACGCTGTTGCGCATGATCGCCGGGCTCGACGCGCCGACCAGCGGCGACATCCATATTGGCGCACGGCGCGTCAACGATCTGGAGCCGGCCGCGCGCAAGATCGCCATGGTGTTCCAGTCCTACGCGCTCTATCCGCATATGGATGTCGCGAAGAACATGACGTTCGGCCTGAAGTTCTCGAACCTGCCGAAACCGGAGATCGAACGTCGCGTCGCGGACGCAGCGCGCATGTTGCAACTGGAGCCGCTGCTCAATCGCCGTCCCCGCGATCTGTCAGGCGGTCAGCGCCAGCGCGTCGCCATCGGCCGCGCCATCGTGCGCGAGCCCGACGTGTTCCTGTTCGACGAGCCGCTGTCGAATCTCGACGCGGCTTTGCGCGTCTCCACGCGCGTCGAGATCGCCAAGCTGCATCGATTGCTGAAGGCGACGATGATCTACGTCACCCACGATCAGACCGAGGCGATGACGCTCGCCGACCGCATCGTCGTGATGAACCAGGGCGAGGTCGCGCAGGAGGGCAAGCCGCTCGATCTCTATTACACGCCCGCAAATCTGTTCGTGGCGGGCTTTATCGGCTCGCCGGGCATGAATTTTTTCGACGCCGTCGTCAAACGCAACGACGCCGGGACTATGACGTTAGGCGGCGAGACGCTGCCCGACTTCGCGCTGCCCGGCACGCTCGCCGCCGGCATTACAATCAAGGTCGGCGTGCGCCCGGAGCATCTGCGGCTGGGCGGCGACGGCCCGTTGCAGGTGCGCGGCGCCGTCGAGTTGGTTGAGCGGCTTGGTGAAGTCTCGTACGCCTACGCCCGTGTTGGCGCCGCTCAGATCATCGCCGAAATCAGAGGTCGCGAGGCGCCGCTGGCCGGCGTCGAGGCCGTATTCGGCGCCGCCGCGCAGGACCTGCATTTGTTTGATGCGACGGGACAGCGCGTCGCCCAGGGGAGCCGCCCATGAAACCGATCCGCGTTCTCGTCGTCGGCCTGGGCAATATGGGCCTCAGCCACGCGCGCGCCTACAAATCCATCGACGGCTTCGAGATCGCCGGCCTGTGCAGCCGCGACATTCTGGCGCGCCCCGAAATCGCCGCCGAGTTTCCCCGCGTTCCCCTGTTCAGCGATTACGCCACGATGCTGGCGACCCCCGCCGACGCCGTCTCGATCAACACCTGGCCCGACACCCACGCCGCTTTCGCGCGCGCGGCGCTCGAAGCGGGGCGTCATGTATTCATCGAAAAGCCGCTCGCCGAGACGGTGGCGCAGGCGCGGGCCCTCGCCGAGTTGGCGAAGGCGAGGGGACTTAAGCTGGTCATCGGTTACATTTTGCGCGTGCATCCGTCGTGGCAAAAGTTCGTCGAAATCGGCCGCACGCTCGGCAAGCCGCTGGTGATGCGGATGAACCTCAACCAGCAGTCTTCCGGCCTGCAATGGGCGACGCACAAACAACTGATGGAGACGGTCTCGCCGATTGTCGACTGCGGCGTGCATTATATCGACGTGATGTGTCAGGTGACGCGAGCCCGCGCCGTACGGGTTCATGCCATAGGCGCGCGGTTGACGCCGGAGGTGGCCACGACCATGTATAATTATGGTTGTTTGCAGGTCGCCTTCGACGACAGCTCGGTGGGTTGGTACGAGGCCGGCTGGGGGCCGATGATGAGCCAGACCGCATTTTTCGTGAAGGACATGATCGGACCATACGGCTCGGTCTCCATCGCCATGGACGAGAGCAAGGCAGATTCAGCCGACGTCGGCAGCCACACGCGCACCAGCGCGCTGCGCGTACATCACGCAGCGCTGGGGCCGGACGGACGCTTCCTTAAGTCCGACGAGATGATCGAGATGGACAGCGAGCCCGGCCATCAGGAGCTTTGCGCGCGCGAGCAGGAGATGTTTCTCGACGCCATCCGCGAGAACCGCGACCTCACAGACCATGTACAGGACGCCGTGGAGTCGCTGCGCATCGCTTTGGCGGCGGACGAAAGCGTTAAGACGGGAAAGCTTGTCGAGTTATAACGCCGCTGTCGACACGCCCCTTATGCCGTGGCGGGCTTGCCGGTGGCGTACCAGAGTTCGCCGTGCTCGGTTTCGAGCTGGGTCATCGTCGCCGTGAACGAGGTGGCCTTGTGCTCCCACGCTGCCGCTGGACCCCACGGGTTAGAGATCGTCAGCGTGCCCGCTGCCGCGTTGACGCCGGTTACTGCGAACATGTGGTCGTTGACCCAATTGCCGGAGGTGGAGCTGTTGCTGTCGGTGGAGAACATCACGTCCTGACCCGCCTGGAAAGCCGCGACCACGGCGTTGAAATCGGCAGCGGCGGCCGAGTCCGACATGCCGCTGTAGACGCTGAGCATCTGCATCGACTGTCCGGTAATCGCCGTCACGCCATTGTCGGCGCCGCCGGAAATCGTGTTGTAGCTGTTGACATGGCCGCCCGAATAATTGACGGAAGCGGTCTGGGTGTTGAGTTCGACATAGGCTTTTTCGAGCAGCGGCGCCCACATATCGTCATTCAGCGTCGCAGCGAAGAGTTCGCTCCCACCGCTGTTGGTGACGAGTTGATCGTTGACGGTGACATAATCATCATGCCCGTTAACTTGGAAATCGACGCCCCAGGTTCCGTTGCCGTTGGTCTGAATCATCGCCTTGATGAGCGAGGGGTCCTGAAGCGCCGTCGTCTCCATCGCCGACATGAAATAACAGTCGCCGACCTGGCCCTGTTCGATATCGGAAATCTGCGGCGCGCCCAACGGACCAAAAAGCGCATCATCCACGGCGGCATAAGCGTAGCCGCTGGGAAGCTGCGGCAGATCGGTTCCCAGGAACCATTTGCCGATCAGTTCGTTGACCTGCGTCTGCGAAGAGGTCGCGCTGAGATTGCCGAGCGCCGCCGACGAGGCCGCGCCGCCGGTCCAATACGTATTGGCGGAATCGCCATTGACGACGTCGTTGAAAATTTGCTGCGCATAGGCTGAGGTCGCCGGGCCCGAGGCGCTGTTGAGGACGCCTGCGATCTGCACGAGAGCGCCATATTTTCCCGCGTTCATGCCCCCCGAAGCCGCCGCCGTCAGCACGTTGAGCAGACCGCCGTAGGAGATGGCGCCGCCGCTGATCTGCGACTGGAAGGTGGCCATGAGGCCGGAATCGCGGCTGTTGGCGGCGAGCCGGGCCGTCAGTTCCGCCGCCGACGACGACGTGAGCGCCGCCTGCTGTTTGGTGGAGAACTCGCCAAGTTGCGAAGCGGTCAGCGCGTCGATGTCGGCGACGGTGAGGCTCTTGATCGCGCTGGTCGTCAGCCAGGCGATATTGTCGGCGACAGCGGCGGACAATTGCGCCGCCGTCAGGTTGGCGATGGTGGTGGCCGAAAGGCCGGCGACCTGGGCGTTTGACAGGCCCGACAGATACAGCGCCTGCAATTGCGGCGCAGAGAGCCCATTGAGCGTGGTCGCCGTCAGCGCGTCGGCCTGCGTCGAGGAAAGGGCCGCCAGCGCATTGGTTGATAGGCCCTTGACGACAGCGGCGGTGAGCAACGCGAATTGCGGCCCGGTGAGGGCGGCCGCATTTGCGCCGATCAGGGCGCTGAGTTGCGCCGTCGAGAGCGCGGCGAAGGCCGTCGTGGTCAGCGCGGCGGCTTCGGTGGCGGTGAGCGCAGCGAGATCGGCGGCCGACAGCGATTTGGCCTGCATCGCCGTCAGCGCGCCGACCTGCGCGGCCGAGAGCGCGGCGATCTCAGAGAGCGAGAACGCCGCGAGCGCGCTGGTTGAAAGGCTGGCGACCTGCGAGGTGGTCAGCCCCGTCACGTTGAGACCGGCGAACGCGGCGCCTGACAGCGCGTTGAGCTGCGTCGCGGAGAGCGCCGCCGTTTGCGCCGCCGAAAGCGCAGCGAGCGCGGACGACGACATCGCCGCAACGGCGGTCGTCGTCAGACCCTGCAGGCCGGCGTTGGAGAGCGCTGCGATCTTCGCGCCTAAAGCGGCGACGTCGTCCCTGGATAGGCCGGCGGTCTGCGTGCTCCGCAGCGCCGCGAGGGCGGCGTTGGACAGGGTTGAGATTTGCGCCGTGGTCAGCGAACCGAGCTTGGTTGACGTCAGCGACGCCGCCTGCGTGGCGGTCAGTTGGGCCGCGTTGAGAGCCACGACGGCGGCGTTGGAAAGGCCGTTGAGCTGCGTCGTGTTTAAAGCCTGAAGCTGCGTCGAAGAGAGCGCGGCGACGTCGGCGGGGGAGAACGCGCCGGTGGCGATGACGGCGATCTGGGGGACCGAGAGCGCGCCAATCTGCGCCGTCGAGAGCGCGGCCACGGCGGTCGAGGACAGACCCGCGATTTGCGTGGTCGTCAGGTTCTGCACATTGAGCGCGGAACTCGGCAGCGCGTTGACGTCGGCGACGGACAGCGCCGCAGTCTGCGCCGCCGAGAGCCCGGCGATCGCGGCCGTCGAAAACGCTGCGACGGCCGAAGTGACAAGACCCCTCAGCGCGTCGCTGGAAAGCCCGTCGACCGCCGCGCCGAGCGCGGCGATGTCTGCCGCCGACAGCCCGGCGCTGGCTGTGCTGGTCAGCGCCGAAAGATGGGCGCCCAGCGCCACGACCTGCGACGTCGTCAGATTGGCGACCGTCGCCGACGTGAGCCCCGCCGCCTGCGTCGCGCTGAGCCAGGCCGCATTGACTCCCGCCAGCGCGGATTTGGACAGCGCGTTGATCTTGGTCGCGGTCAGCGTGGAGAATACGCCTTGGCTGATCGCGCCGATTTCGGCGGCGCTCAGCGCCGACCAATTAAGCGCGGCGACCTGCGCCGGCGACAGCGCGCCGATCTGCGAGGTCGAGAGCGCGGCGAGCGTCGCCGAAGACAGGCCGGCGACCTGCGTCGTCGTGAGGTTGGACGTCTTGAGAGCGGCGAGCGCCGAGGTTGAGAGCATGTTAAGGTCAGCCGTCGAGAGCGCAGCCGTCTGGGACGCGGCCAGCGCGCCGATGGCCGAAGCCGAAAGCGCGGCGGCCGCGTTGGTCGAGAGGCCCGAAAGCGCGTTGGTCGAAAGGGCGGCGATATTTGTTCCCAGCGCGGCGACGTCCGCCGCCAAGAGACCGGGCGCTTGCGTCCGCGCCAACGAAGAGAGGACGCCGCTGGCGAGCGCGGCGACCTGCACCGTCGAGAGAGCGGCGAGCGTGGTCGAGGTGAGGCCGGCCACCTGCCCTTGGGTCAGTTGCGCGGCGTTGACGGCGGCGAGCGCGGAATGGGAGAGCGCATTGACTTGCGTCGCGGTCAACGCCTGTTGCTGGCTTGACGAGAGCGTGGCGATCTCGGCGGCGGTGAGCGCGACCGCTTTGAGCCGGGCGATCTGGGCCGCAGAGAATCCGGCAAGCTGAGCGGAGGTGAGCGCGCCAGTCTCGGCGGCGGAGAGGGCGCCGATCTCGGTGGCGGAGAGGTTTTGAACCTGCGCGGGCGCAAGCCCGGCGATGGCGGAAGCCGCAATGGCGGCGAATTGCGGAGCTGACATGGCCGCGAAGGTCAGCGGGTTCATAGCATTGAGAGTGTTGGCGGTGAGGGTCGCGGCCTGCGAAGTCGTCATTGCCTGCACGTTGACGACCGTCAGCGCGGCGGCGGCGGTCGTGGTCAGGGGCCAGGTCAACGTCGTGGCGGAGGAGGTCTTGGTCATGCGGCGTCCCGATCGAAGAGCCGCGCCCGCCCGGATAAACTCCGGCGGCGCGGCGCGAAAGGTCGTCGTCATGACGCCGGAAGATCGCACAAAGGAGCGGCGCGATCTTGCCGGGCCTATCAAATACCGCAGCGCGCGGCCCCGGCAAGCGGCGATGTAAAGGGCGGTGAACGGAGGTTTACTAGGTAAAATTCTATGGATTTCTGCGCCTTGCTGGATTGATGCAGCGGAGGGACGCTTCCCATCTGTTTCAACCAAAGGCTTGCGGTTGACGCTTCGGCCATTAAACCCTGGCCTGTCCTCTAAGATGCAACGAGCCTCGCAACTGGCGCCACAAAATACGAAGCGTCGCTGCGCGGCAAGGGCGCGCGGCCCCGGATGCGGTCCGCGATCTTCTCGGCGATCATGATCGTCGGCGCATTCAGATTGCCGGTGACGATGTCAGGCATGATCGAGGCGTCAACCACGCGCAGCCCCTCCACCCCATGCACGCGCCCCTCCCCGTCCACCACCGCGTCCGGGCCTTCGCCCATCGGGCAGGAGCCGCAGGGATGATAGGCGGTCTCGGCCTTTGCGCGCACGAAGGCGTCGAGGTCGTCGAGACCGCCGGGGCTGATCTCGGCCCCGCGATAACGCGTCAGCGCCGGCTGCGCGACGATCTCGCGGGTGATGCGGATGGCGTCGCGAAATTCGCGCCAATCCTGTTCGCTCGACATATAGTTGAACAGGAGGCTAGGATGCGCATTGGCGTCGCGCGACACCAGCCGCACGCGGCCACGGCTGGGCGAACGCATCGAGCCGACATGCGCCTGAAAGCCATGCGCCTGAATCGCCCTTGTGCCGTTGTAGTTGATGGCGAGCGGCAGGAAATGATATTGCAGATTGGGCCACGCGAATTCAGGCGCGGAGCGGATGAAGCCGCCCGCCTCGAACTGGTTGCTAGCGCCTACGCCTGTTCCTGAAAGCAGCCATTGCGCGCCGATCCACGCCTGATTCCAGGGTTTCAGGGCGTAAGCGAGCGACACGGGCTCGCGGCACTCCCATTGCATGTAGATTTCCAGATGATCCTGCAAATTTTCGCCGACGCCGGGCAGGTCGAGCACGACAGGAACGCCGAGCCTGTGCAGCAGATCGGCAGGACCGACGCCCGAGCGTTGCAGCAATTGCGGCGAGGCGATCGCGCCGGAGGCGACAATCACTTCGCGCCGCGCGCGCACCGTCTCGGCGCCATACGCGACGCCGACGGCGCGCGTCCCTTCAAACAAGATATGGTCGGCGAGCGCATGGGTGACGATCCGCAGATTGGGCCGGCCCCTCGCCCGGTCAAGATAGCCGCGCGCGGTGCTGGAGCGCCGCCCCTTCGGCGTGACGCTGCGATCCATCGGACCGAAGCCCTCCTGTTGATAGCCGTTGAAGTCGGACGTGTGTGAGTAACCCGCCTGCACGCCCGCTTCGATGAAGGCTTCGTAAAGCGGATTGCGTCCCGGTTTGGCGGTGGTGACGCAGAGCGGTCCCTCGCCGCCGTGATAGGCGTTGGGACCGACGTCGCGCGTCTCCGCCTTACGGAAATAGGGCAAGCAATCGGCGTAGGACCAATCCGACAAACCGGGCCGTTGCGCCCAGCCCTCGTAGTCCAGCGCATTGCCGCGAATGTAACACATGCCGTTGATCAGCGACGATCCTCCCAGCCCCTTGCCGCGCCCGCAGTCCATGCGGCGGTTGTTCATGTGCGGCTCGGGATCGGTCAGATAGCCCCAATTGTAGCGCCGGCTTCCCAGCGGCCAGGCGAGCGCGGCGGGCATCTGCGTGCGAAAGTCGCAACGATAATCGGGTCCGCCGGCCTCAAGCAAAAGCACGGTCACGTCGGCGTCTTCGCTGAGCCGGCAGGCCAGCACATTGCCCGCCGATCCCGCGCCGACGATCACATAATCATATTCGAGCGGCTTCACGTCGGTCGCTCGGCGACGACGCCGATCTTGCACAGATAGGCGAGGATTTCGCGCGCCGCCTCGTGCGGGTCGGGATTGACCAGCAAACGCCCTTTGGCCTCAGGGCTTGCCTGGGCGGTGAGGACTTTGGGGCGCGCGCGCCAAGGGCGCGTCTCGCATTCGTCAGCAGCCGCCGTCGGCGAAGAAACAGCGAACGCCGCGACGCGCCCGGCGCGCGCGCGGCCGTAGGCGAAGGGCAACGGCGGCGGGGCGCTGGGATGCGTCGTCACCAGAACAGGCAACGGCGCCGTTACGAACCGCCGCGCGCCCTTCGCCATGGCCTGCGTCACGCGCAAACCGCCCTGCGCCGCTTCGACCGCGACCGCGTGCGCAACCAGCGGCCAATCCAACTGATGCGCGACCGCGTAGGGCAGAAGTCCGGTATCCTCCCCGCCCTGCCCGCATGGACCCGCCAGCACCACGTCGGGCTTAAGATCGCGCAACGCCGCAACAATCGGAGGAACGGGGTCGCCGTCGAGCTTCAGATGAGTCAGATGCGTGAGGCCGCGCCCCAGCGCCTCGCGCACGCTCTCGCTGGACGGCCCGGCGTGCAGGCCGCTGGCGTCCGCGTCGAGCATGGCCGCGAGCCGCGCCGCCTGCGCCTCCGCGCGCGGCAGACAGGATTTGCCTGAAACGGGATGCAGGCCCTGCGACAGCAACACGAGCGCCCTCATGGAGCCTCCAGCAGAGCGAGCAACGCGGGCATGACGGCTTGCGCATCGGCGACGACGGCGAGCGCGGCGCGGGCGATCATCGCGGCGTGAAGGTCCGTGTTGACGGCGACGACGTTCTCACAACCAGCGACCCCCTGCAGATGCTGCGGCGCTCCGGCGATCCCCAGCGCGAAATAGCAGCGCGCCGCCAGCACCGTTCCCGACGCGCCGACCTGAGCGGTACGCGGCATCAAACCGGCGTCGCACACCATGCGGCTCGCGCCCGGCGTCGCGCGCAATGCGCGGGCGAGCGCGCGAAAGGCGTGGAAATCGCTGACGCCGTTGCCGGCGGCGACGACGAAATCGGCTTCGCCCAGCGGCGTCGCAGCGGGATCGGCGGGGGCGTCCTCGACATTCAACCACGCGCTGGCGCAGACCTTGCGCGGCGGCGCCTCCATCACCCTCGCCTCGCAGCGCGGTCCCGCATAAAGCGCGACGGCGCCATCCGCGAGCGTTATCAGACGCGGTGGCTTCACGCGCTGCTCGATGCGGCGGCCCTGCGCGGGGCGACGCACCTGTTGCGCATTTATTTGCTCGGCCCCGCAAAACAGCGGCTCCCCCAACCGCACCGCCACGCGGCGCGCGAGATCGCCGCCCGCAGCGCTCTCCGGCCACAGCACATGGCGGGGTTGGAAATGCGCGACGAGGTCGGTCAGTTGATCGGCCAGGACGTCGGAGTCGGGCGTCGCCGTCAGCGGCAGCAGGCGATCGGCCTCGTCGGCGGCGCCGCCGCCAATCATCGCCACCGCGCCCGCAGTCCCAGCCAGCACATGCGCGGCGGCGAGCGTCTGGCGGTCCTGCGTCGTCAGATGGCCGCGCGGCGCGTCAACCACGGCGAACACCAGGAAGACGGGTTCGTTGACGACACGCAGCCTTGGACCGGCGTCCATCGCCGCCGCCGGCGCCGATCCGGTTCCCCTTGCCAACCAATCAAACCGGCGCCGCGCAGCGGCGCCGGCCGTCTCCACGGCGGCGCGCTCGGCGCGGGGATCGCGGCGCGGCCTTTGCTCGCCCGGCCTGCGCGCGAAACGCGGGCGAGCGTCCGAGCTGACGGCCAAGGCCGCCCGCTCCGCGCGCGGATCGCGGCGCAGGCGGCTCACAGCGCCATCTCCCGCGCGACTCCGGCCTCATAGGCGGCGAGCGTGAGTTCGGCGACGTCGCGTACCTCAGGGCGCTCGCCCGTCACGCCTTCCAGCATCGCCGTGCAAGTGGGGCAGGCGACGGCGACCAGCGCCGCGCCGGTGGCGCGCGCCTGCGCCATTCTGAGATCGGGAATACGCCGGTCGCCTTCGACATCGGCCAGCGGCGCCCCGCCGCCGCCGCCGCAGCAAAACGAGCGCAGGCCGTGGCGCTCCATCTCGACGCGCTCCAACCCGAGCGCGTCGAGCAACCGGCGCGGCGCTTGCGTCTCGCCGTTGTAACGCCCGAGATAGCAGGGATCGTGATAGGTCGCGCTTCTTTCCAGACGCCCGAGAGTCAGTTTGTCGTCATGCACGAGGTCGTCGAGAAACGCGGTGTGGTGCCACACCTCATAAACGCCGCCGAAGGCGGGGTAATCGTTGCGCAGCGAGTTCAAAACATGGGGATCGGCGGTCAGAATCTTATTGAACCGAACGCTGGCGAGCGTTTCGACATTTTCGCGCGCCAGCCGCGCGAAGGTCGCCTCGTCCCCGAGCCTGCGCGCGAGGTCGCCGCTATCGCGCTCGCGCTGGCCGAGCACGGCGACGTCCACGCCCGCCGCGTGCAGCAGCCGCAGCAGCGCGCGCAGCGTGCGCCCGTGGCGCAGATCATAGGCGCCTTCGCCCAACCAAAGCAGCACGTCCGTCGCCTCGCCCGGCGCCAGCACGCGCAGCGCCAACCCGGCGGCGAAATCCATGCGCTCGGCGAGCGCGCGCCCGCCGGGTTCGTCGGCGTCGCGGAGATCGTCGAGCCGCTCCGCCGCCTTGTCAGGCACGGCGCCGAGCATCATCGTCTGATGACAGCGCAGGTCAATCACTGCGTCGACATGCTCAATCATCATCGGGCATTCCTCGACGCAGGCGCGGCAGGTCGTGCAGGACCATAACGTGTCGGGATGGATCGCCCCGCCGATGATCGGCGTCTCACCGGAGACAGACCGTGCATGCGGATGCGGACTTCCCGCATAGGGGAGCGGCGAGGCGACAAGGTCGTAGATAAACTTTTTGGGGTTCAGGGGTTGGCCCGCCGCAAAGGCGGGGCAAGCGGCCTCGCAGCGGCCGCATTGCACGCAAGCGTCGAAGCCGAGAAGCCGGTTCCAACCGAAGTCGCCGAGCGCGGCGACGCCGAACCGCTCCGCCTCAAGGGTCTGCGGCGCCAGCGCCACCGAACGCCCGCCAAAACGCTCCGGCCGGGGATGCGCGGCCAGATGCAGCGCGCCGGCAAACGCATGCCGCATCGGCCCGCGCCCGGCATAGGCCGCCAGCGTCACCCCGCACAGAGCCGCCAACGCCAGCGGCGCCGCCGTCGCCGCCATGGACGCATGCAGCATTGCGCAAACCGCGAGGCCGAGGCCGCCGAGCCCATAGCCGATCAGCAGCGCGGGCAAATGCTGGAACCGCCCGCCCGAAAGCTGCGCCGGGCGCCGCCAGCGCCGCCGCGTCTCGATGAGGGCGCCGCGCAGGAGCACCGCGAAGGCGAGTTCGTCGAGGCCCCACCAGGACGTGCTGTCGCGCAACCCCGGCCAGACGCCGACCAGCGCCATGCCCGACCCCGCCAGCAACCCGCCCGCCGTCCAGGCGTGCATCTGCGCCGTGGAGGGCTCGCGCGCGACGACGTCGTGAACGTTTGTGAGATAGCGGCGCGGCAGGGCGATCAGGCCGCGCAGCCAATCCACCCGCGCCGCACGTCCGCGCCGCCAAATCGGGACTCGCGAAGCGACGGCCATGAGAGCGACGAGGGCCATCGCCACAACCAGAGCCGCGAACAGTTCGGGGGTTGGCGCTACGCTCTCCGTCATGGCCGTCCCCGGGCTTGACCCGGGGATTGTCCCAGCCATCCACGCCGTCCCGCGACAGAGCCGTCAAAGATTCGCCAGACGGGCGCCGCCGCCTTCATCGGCGCCGATCGTTCAACCGAACCGCGTGGATGGCCAGGACAAGCCCAGCCGTGACGAAGACTGTCGTACAAAACATCCGTCTTTCGAGACGCCGCCATCAAATATCCTTGCACAGCCGCAACGAATCAAACAAAGCCGCATGGATATTGCGTCCCGCCAGCGCGTCGCCGACCCGGTACAGCGCGAACCCGTGTGTCAAATCGAACGGCTGCGGCTCGCCCTTCACCAGCGCGCCGGCGTCGATCTGTCCCTTGTTGACCGACCGGTCCTTAAGCGCGCAATAAACCTCGTCCACCGGCAGCGTCCCATAATCGGCGACAACGTAATCGACGACCCGCTCCTCTTCGGCGTCGGTGTAGGTGTTGCGCAGCGCCGCGACAAGGCGATTGCCTTCGCGATAAACCTCAAACAGATCGAGGTTGGGCGAGAAGATCGCGCCGAGCTTGTAAAGCTCGCGATAATGCACCGGCTGGTTGGTGGTGCCGACCTCTTGCGCCGCCATGCGGTCGGGCGTCGCGAACTCGACCAGACAGCCCTTCTTCGCCAGCATCTCCGCGACCGAAGCCCCGTTGTGCTGCCCCATCTCGTCAAACAACAGCACCGACCCGGAGGGCTCGACCCCGCCCGAAAGCACCTGCGCCGTGGTGACGATCAGCTCCGCCCCTTTCGCGTGCCCCCGGCTCGGCGCCCCGCCGGTCGCCAATATCACCACGTCGGGCGTTTCGGCGAGAATGTCAGCCGCGCAAGCCTCGACGCCGAGCCTGAGATCGACGCCCAGCTTCTTCACCTGCGAAACCAGCCAGCGCGGAATCCCCGACAAAGCCTCGCGCCATCCGGCTTTGGCCGCAAGGTTGATCTGCCCGCCCGCCGCCGCGCTTTTTTCAAACAAAACGACCTTATGCCCGCGCTCGGCGCATACCCGCGCCGCCTCCAGCCCGCCCGGCCCTGCGCCGACCACCACGACTTTGCGCGTCACGTCAGCGCGCGCGATCACATGCGGCATCGTCGCCTCGCGCCCCGTCGCCGCGTTCTGCAAACACAAGGCGTCGCCGCCGACATAGATGCGGTCGATGCAATAACCGGCGCCCACACATTGCCTGATGTCGTCCTCGCGCCCCTCGCTGAGTTTCTTGACGAGGAACGGATCGGCGATATGCGCGCGCGTCATCGCCACCATATCGACATGGCCCTCGGCCACCGCGCGCGCGGCGGTGGCGAGATCGGTGACGCGCTGGGCATGAAACACAGGAATGTCGACCTCGCGCTTGATGGCGCTGGGCAGATGCAGGAACGGCGCAACCGGAAACGACATATTGGGCAGCGACACGGCGTGCGACATCTCGTCCCGCGCCTGGCCGCCGACGATGTTGAGGAAATCCACGAGCCCGTCGCGCGCAAAAGTCGCCGCGATCTCCAGACAATCCTCGGGGGCAAGCCCGTCCTTCAACAATTCGTCGCCCGACATTCGAATGCCGATCACGTAATCGTCGCCCGTCGCGCGCCGCATCGCCTCCAGCACCTCGCGCCCGAACCTCATCCGGTTGCTGAGCGAGCCGCCATATCCATCGGTGCGTTGGTTGACCGAAGGCGAGAAGAACTGGTCGATCAGATGCCCATGGGCGGCGGAAATCTCGCACCCATCAAGCCCGCCGTCACGGCAGCGCCGCGCGGCGCTGGCGAAATCGGCGACGACGCGCGCAATGTCGGCTTCGTCCATCTCGCGCGGGATCGAGCGCGAGGCCGGCTCACGGCGCGGCGAGGCGGAGATGGTAGGGAGCCAATGGTCGGCGTCCCAACGCGTGCGGCGGCCCATGTGGGTGAGCTGGATCATCAGCTTGGCCCCATGCGCATGCACGCGTTCGGCGAATTGCTGGAAGTACGGAAGCACCGAATCGTCGGCGACGGAAATCTGGCTCCACGGCGTCGCCGGGCTGTCGAGCGCCACCGAGGACGAGCCGCCGAACATGGTGAGGCCGATGCCGCCCTCTGCTTTCTTGGCGTGATAGAGCTGGTAACGCTCCTTGGGCTTGCCGTCCTCGCCGTAGCCGGGCGCGTGGCTGGTGCTCATCACGCGGTTGCGAATGGTCAGGCCCTTGAGCCGCAGCGGCTTCAACAGGCTTTCAGCGTTCGGAATCAAGCTTTTCGCTCCTGCGGCGCCCCCGCGCCGTCTTAGGCCAGCGACAGCTTGCCTGTCGAGCTTGTCCTAGCCCGCCGGAGGCGGGGCTGTCGTCAGCTTCGGCTTGATGCGTTTGGGATAAGCCTGCTCATAGGCGAAAGCGAAACCCAGCAGCTTGGCCTCGCTCCACATCCGCCCGACGAAGATCAGGCCGAACGGCGCGCCCCCGGCATAGGCGCCGGCGGGAACCGTCACGCCCGGCGCTCCCGTAATGTTGATCTCCGACACCGTGGTCGCCGGATAGGCCGCTTTGCCGAATACCCCCGGCGGCTCCGCAAAGGTCTGCGGAAACACCAGCCCGTCAAGCCCATGTTTGTCCAGCGCCGCCTCGAACGCGCTCATATAGGCGTCGCGCAGCGCGAGGAACGGGCCGAGATCGGGCGGCGCGGTGGGGTCGTCGAGCGAGCGGCGCACCGTTTCAAACATCTTTGGCAGGCCGCCGAGGAGGCCGTCGGGCGCGAAAGGGTCGTGCGGGACCAGCGCCTTCAAAGCCGCGAACGAAGGCGCCGCCGACGAAGGCCCCATACGGCGCAGGAACAGGTCGGCGTCATAGATGATGCCCTCAAGGCCGCGCGCGTCGAACTCGACGCCCTGCATGGCCAGATCGGCGAAATTCGTGCCCGCAAACGGATCGTCAACCAAAGTCGCGCCGCAGGCCGCGACCTCCGCGGCCGCCGTCGCGTAGAGCGCGTCTGTCTCCGCGCTCAGCGGAGCGTTCTTGCGCCAGCCCGGCCCGTAAAGCCCGAGCCGCGCGCCCTTGAGCGCGTCGCGCTTCAGCCGGCTCGCGTAGCCCCCGACGGGGATCTTGCCGATGCCCGCGACCGTCTTGGGGTCCTCCACCGTATAGCCCGCCAGAACGTCGAGCAGCAGCGCCGCATCCGTCACGTTGCGCGCGTGCGGCCCCACAACATCGCGGGTCGAACCCGCCAGCGGCGCGACGCCGGTGTTGGGCACGAGCGCGAAGGTCGGCTTGACGCTGACGAGGCTCTGCACGGCGGCCGGGTTCTGGATCGAGCCGCCCGTCTCCTCCGCCAGACCCACCACGGCGAACCCGCCCGCCACCGCCGTCGCCGTGCCGCTGGAGCTGGCGCCGGGGCAAACCGCGCGGTCGACGGCGTTGAACGTCGGCCCGTCCCAGGAGGTGCTGGCGCGCGAACCGTCGTAGCTGAAGGCGGGAATGTTGGTTTTGCCCAAAATCACCGCCCCCGCCGCGCGCAGCCGCGCCACCACCGGCGCGTCGCGTTCCGGCATGAGATCGACGCCGCCGGTCTTGGAGCATAAAGGCGCCCAACCCAAGGTCGAGGGAAACCCGACCATGTCCATCGCCTCTTTGACGACGACCGGCACGCCCGCCAGCGGCCCTAGTATTTCGCCCCCTGCGCGCCGCGCGTCGATGGCGCGCGCGTCGGCGAGCGCGTCGGGGTTCATGAAGGTGAAGGCGTTGTAGCTCGCCTCATAGGTCTCGATGCGCGCCAGATGGGCGCGTACGAGGCTTTCGGCGGTGAACCGCCCCTCAACAAAACCTTGTTGCACATCGGCGATGGTGAGGTCGGCGACGTCGAGCTCTGTCGGGGCGGCGCTGTTCATCAGAACTCCTTCCAATCCCCGGCGGCCTCGAAGGCGGCGGCGGCCTGATAGATCGTCGGCTCGTCGTAATTCTTGCCCACCAGCATCAGCCCGACCGGCAGCCCGTCCGACAACCCGCAGGGGATCGACATCGCCGGATGGCCCGTCGCGTCGAAGGGCGCGGTGGAGGCGATCATCTCGAACGCCCGCGCCACGATTTCAGCGAGCGGCGCGCCCTTCTCCGGCAGTTTGGTGGCGACGCAGGGCAGGGTGGGCAGCAGCAGCAGGTCGTAGGTCGCCAGCTTCGCGTCATAGGCCGCCTTCAACCAGCGCGCCAGATTCTGCGCCTTGGCGTAGAAGCGCCCGCGATAATGGTCGATGCCCCACTTGCCGACAAACATCGAGATTTTCAGCGTCTCCGACAGATCGTCCGCCTTGTCGCGCCAATTGGCGTGCCAGTCGAGCAGCGAGACGTCGTAAAGCCCCTTCCAATTAAAGCCCATGCCGTTGCCCATCATCATCTGCGCGGTTAGCCCCTCCAGCGCGATGGGCCCCCACACCGCCGGCCCGACCGCATGTTCGGATATCGACACCTCTTCAACCGAAGCGCCGAGCGAGGCGAGACGCGCCGCGCCGGCCTTCACCTTGTCGGCGACACCAGTCTGAATGCCGGCGATCTCGAAACCCTCCGTCAACACCCCGATCTTCAGCCCGCTGACGCCCTTCTTCAGCGCGTCGCGATAGGGTTTGACGATCGGCGCATATTGGCGGGGATCAAGCCCGTCCGCGCCGGCCAGCACTTCCAGCAACAACGCGTTGTCGGCGACGTTGCGCGTGATCGGCCCAGTATGGTCGATGGTGGATTCAATCGGCATGACGCCGGTATAGGGGACGAGGCCGTGCGTCGGCTTCATGCCATAGACGCCGCAGTACGAAGCGGGAATACGGATCGAGCCGCCCTGATCGCCGCCGATCGCCATATCGACTTCGCCTTTGGCGACGAGCGCTGCGCTGCCTGACGACGAGCCGCCCGCCGAATAACCCTTCTTCCAGGGGTTCTGCACGGGGGCGGGGTCGGAGGTGTGACTGCCGCCCGACAGACAAAAATGTTCGCAGGTCGCCTTGCCCATGATGGTCGCGCCCGCGTCGAGCATGCGCGTCACGATGGTCGCATCCATGCTCGGCACGAAGCCTTCCAGCGTCGAGGCGCCGTTCATCATCGGCACGCCCGCCAGGCTCACATTGTCCTTGAGAACCACCTTCTTGCCCTTGAGTTTGCCGTCCGCCGCGCCCTGCACCTCAGATTTCCAGTACCAGGCGTTGAGCGGGTTCTCGGCCGCTGAAGGACGATAACCCGGCGTGCGCGGATATTTGACGGCGGGGATGTAATCCGGCATCGCGTCCAACACATCGTAGGCGTCGAAATTGCCCTGCATCAGCGCCAGATACTCGGTGGCTTGGTCGAACGTCAGCGACATGCCCATCGAGGCGGCGACGTCGATCAGACCCTCTACGGAAAGGCGGGTGACAGCCATGACTTTATCCTTCCTTTGGTTGAAGACGACTCAGGCGGCGCTCATGCCGAAATGTCCCGACAGCAACGCCTCACGCGACACCTCGCCGGTGATCCTGCCCTTCTGGATTTGCAGGATGCGGTCGGAGAGCGAGGTGATGAAATCCAGATTCTGCTCGACGATGATCATCGACAGCGCCCATGTCTGTTTGAGCCTCAGCAGCGTCTCGACGATCTCGTCGATAATCGAGGGCTGGATGCCTTCGGTCGGCTCGTCGAGCAACACCAGCTTGGGCTTGGCGACCAGGCAGCGGGCGAGCGCCAGCAATTGCTGCTCGCCTCCCGACAGCGCCCCGCCGCGCCGGTCGAGCAGCCGCTTGAGGCGCGGGAATTCCTCCAGCACATTGTCGATGACAGACGCATCCTCCTTCGGCGCGGCGGCCATGCCCATCCGCAGGTTCTCCCTCACCGAGAGTGTGGGGAAAATCTCGCGCCCTTGCGGCACGAGGCCAAGCCCCGCGCGCGAGCGCGCATGCACCGAAAGTCTCGTGATGTCGCGCCCCTCGAACGACGCGCTGCCTTCGGTGGCCGGCAGCGCGCCCATCAGCGTGCGCATCAGCGTGGTCTTACCCATGCCGTTGTGGCCGAGGATGCCGAGAAACTCTCCCTCGCGCATGGCGAAATCGACGCCCATCAGGATCGGCACACGGCCATAACGCGTACACAAGCCCCGTGCGGCGAGAATCTCCTTCATGCCGCCACCTTCTTGCCCAGATAAATATCGCGCACGCGGCTGTCGGCGACGACGCGCTCGAAAGTGTCCTCCATCAGGATGCGGCCCTGATGAAACACGGTCACGCGGCTGGCGATCATGCGGATGAACGCCATGTCGTGCTCGACCACCACCAGCGCCCGGCTCTGGTTGATATCGCGAATGATTTCGGCGGTCCGCACGGTTTCCTCGTCGGTCATGCCGGCGGCGGGTTCGTCGAGCAGGATCAGGTCGGGATCGCCCGCCAGCACCGTGCCGATCTCCACCCACTGCCGCTGGCCATGCGCCAGCGTGCCGACGATAGCGCCGACAATGCCCGTCAGTCTCAACCGTTGCAGCACCTCATCAACCCGCTTGGCCCCTTCGCGCCCCGTGCCTTTGCGGCGGGCCGACAACCACAGGTTCTCGCGCACCGAAAGTCCGTTGAACACATTGGGAACCTGTGTCTTGATGCCGACCCCCAGCCGCGCGATCTCGTGGCTCATCGCGCCCGCGATGGGCTTGCCACGAAACGCGATCGAGCCGGAGGTCGGCGTCAACTGCCCCGTCAGCATCTTGAAAAACGTGCTCTTGCCGGCGCCGTTTGGCCCGATCAGACAACGCAGCTCCATCTCGCCGAGCTTGAAATCGACGCAGTCATTGGCGACGACGCCGCCAAATCGCATGGTCAGCGCCTTGGTCTCCAGCAGCGGGACAAGCGCGCTCATTTCGCCTCCGCCGCTTGCCCCGTCGGCGCCGCGACGCCGCCGTCGCCACGCAGTCGGTTAAAGCCAAACTGCACGAGCCCGCTCAAGCTGGGCACCACCCCTTTGGGCAGCAGCAGCACGACCCCCAGCAATACCGCGCCCAGCACCAGATTGGAATTGAACGCCTGTTGCGAGCCGATCTTGGTCACTAGATATTGGATTAGCACGCAGCCGACGATGGGGCCGAGCAGCGTGCCCAGGCCGCCAACGGTGATCCAGATGATGATTTGTGAGGCCGTGGCGAGGGAGAAGATCGTCGGCCCGACGAATGCGCCCCAGTTGACATAAAGCGCGCCCGCCAGCCCCGCGATGGCGCCGCCCAGCACGAAAGTCCACAGCTTGACGAAGCGCGGATCGTAGCCCAGCAGCGCCGCGCGCGTCTCGTTCTCGCGCACCGCCACCACCACACGACCCCACGGCGAGACCAGCAAAATCCGCAGCAACAGATAAACGCCCAGCAGCGCAAACCCCGTCACTTGCCACGCCGCTTCCGGCGACAGAATGTTCGACGGATCGAACGGCATGTTGAATGTCGGCACGGACGGCATACCGTTGAAGCCGCCAAGCCGCGCCTGCCCTATGTGATATTCCTCGCCCGAGGTCGAGTTGACGACATTGAACAGGATCAGCGTCACTGTCAGGGTGATGACGCCGAGATAAACGTCGCTGATGCGGCCGTAGAAGATGAAATAGCCCAGCACCAGCGCGAACAGCGCCGGCACGAGGATCGCCATCCCGATGGCCGGCGTCGAATCGCCATAGTCTATCGCCGCCACCGCATAGGCGTAGCCGCCCAGCCCAAAGAACGCGGTTTGGCCGAAGCAGAGGATGCCGCCATAGCCCCAGATGAATGCAAGGCTCAGCGACAATACCGACATCGCCGCGAACAAGGTGATCTGCATGAGATCGAAGGTTTCCAGCACATTGGGCGCCATCGCCACCGCGACGCCCGCCGCGACGACCGCGACCGCCTGCGCGCCCAGCGCCAGCTTGCCCGCCATCACAGCGTCCCCTTGAAGAAGCGCCCCGAAATGCCCTGCGGCAGTAGCCTTATCAGCACAATCGCCGCGACGAACAGGATCACCTCTCCATAGACCGGCGTCGTCAGATAGGCGGCCATCTGGTTGACGAGGCCGAACAGCACGCTGGCCGAAGCCGTGCCGGCGAGGATCGCCGCGCCGCCGCCGACCACGGTGATGAAAGCTTTGGCGACATAGGCCGAGCCCATCACCGGCGTGATGCCCGATACTGGCGCCAGCAACCCGCCCGCCAGCCCCGTCACCGCCGCGCCGAGCGCGAAGGTGGTCATGTAGATACGGCTGGTGTCGACGCCCAGCGTCGCCGCCATGCCGGGATTTTGCATCACCGCGCGCGCGACGAGGCCGAAGCGCGTGTAGCTCAGCAGCAGATAAACGAGGCCCAGCATCAGCAGCGCCATGCCGGCCAAGAAGATTGTGTACCAACTGGCGCGATAGTCGCCGATGACGAAGCCGCCGAGCGGCGTCGGCACGCCGTCGATAGTGTTGCCGAAAATGGTGGTTATCAGTCCGACGATGAACAGCGAGAGGCCCCAGGTCGCCAGCATGGAATCTACCAGCCGCCCGTAGAGAAACCGGATCAGCGTGCGCTCCACCAACAGCCCGACGAGGCCGACGAAGAGCGGCGCGACCACGATCATCGCGATCCAGATATTAACGCCATGATGGACCGCGACGACGGTGGAATAGGCGCCCAGCATGACGAACTCGCCATGCGCGAGATTGATGATGCGCATCATACCGAAGATGATGGCGAGGCCGAGGCACAGCAAACAAAGAGACGCTGCGCCGTCGACCACGTTGAGCGTCAGGATGGCGACTTTATCCATGCAGCGCGACCCTATGCCGACTTGATTTGCACGCCGCGCTCCTCGTCATGCCCGAGCCTGTCCCGGGCATCCACGTCGGGACGCGCCACAAACTTGCAGAACTCCAACGCAGCGATGACCCTCAACTCACGGGATAAACCGGAAGCCTTCGCCCTCGTCCCGACGTGGATGGCCGGGACAAGCCCGGCCATGACGGGGAGCGTGGCACTCATCCTGTCAAAGCTTGATCTCGTATTGCTTGGCCTCGGTCGGGTTCTTCACGAGATCGCACACCGCCGCCGTATCCTG
>Ga0209698_10001431_pt1 | contig 27399 bp, 20 predicted proteins | sample LitLauG_LLR_2012_FD_187203 | JGI IMG/M metagenome (GOLD analysis project Ga0209698, IMG submission 187203) | Freshwater sediment microbial communities from Pennsylvania, USA - Little Laurel Run_MetaG_LLR_2012 (SPAdes) (version 2) | ecosystem: Environmental > Aquatic > Freshwater > Creek >... | reverse complement strand
GTCACACGGAGGGCACGCTGCCCGGTGGCTTCCAGGTCAAGCGCCGTGCCGCCGGCTTCCTCCATGCGCTGGAGCGCGTAAAAGGCGCCGAGGCGCAGGACCCCCTGCTCGTGATGGACTGGGTCAATCTCTATGCGCTCGCCGTCAACGAGGAGAATGCCGCCGGCGGCCGGGTGGTCACGGCACCGACCAACGGAGCAGCGGGCATCATCCCCGCGGTGCTGCACTACTACACGCGCTTCGTGCCGGGCGCCGATGACGACGGCGTCGTCGACTTTCTCCTTACCGCGGCCGCCATCGGTTTTCTCTACAAGGAAAACGCCTCCATCAGTGGCGCGGAAGTGGGCTGCCAGGGGGAAGTGGGCGTGGCCTGTTCCATGGCCGCCGCCGCCTTGTGCGCCGTCCTGGGCGGGACACCCGAACAGGTGGAAAACGCCGCCGAGATCGGCATGGAGCACCACCTGGGCTTGACCTGCGATCCGGTGGGAGGCCTGGTGCAGATACCCTGCATCGAGCGCAACGCCATCGCCTCGGTCAAGGCCATCAACGCCGCCCGCATGGCGCTGCGCGGCGACGGCACCCACCATGTGAGCCTGGACAAGGTCATCAAGACCATGCGCGAGACGGGCGCCGACATGATGACCAAGTACAAGGAAACGGCGCGCGGCGGCCTGGCGGTGAATATCGTCGAGTGCTGAGCTCGCAAACCGCAGCCACCCCCCCTGTACGATACCGCGCAGGTCCAACGCGATAGAAGAGACTGCCGTGGATGGTGCGCTCAAGCTCGGGCCGATCGGCCAGATTTCCCGGACGGTAAACGACACAAGGCAGTCGGCAGCCTGGTATCGCGAGGTGCTGGGTCTGCCGCACCTTTATACCTTCGGCAATCTGGCGTTTTTTGATTGCGCCGGAACCCGGCTGGTTCTGTCGCACGAGGTGCAGGGCGCAAAGAACGAGTCGATTCTCTACTTCAACGTTGCCGATATCAACGCTGCCCATGCAACACTCGAAGCCCGTGGTGTCGAGTTCATCAGGGCGCCGCACATGATCCACAGGCATTCCGATGGAACGGAGGAATGGATGGCCTTTTTCAAGGACCTCGAGGGCCGACCATTGGCACTCCTGTCAAGGGTGCCAGCCTGACACGTCACCGCTTGGCGGGCCTTGCGCGAGCATCGGCGTTGCGCACACCGTCAATCCCCCATGCCCCCGCGCACTGATCCACCGCTGGCACCCTTCGGGGCCCTGCTGCTCGCCATGCTCTCGTTCCAGTTCGGGGCGGCCCTGGCCAAGCAGCTCTTTCCCCTGATGGGAGCGCAAGGCGCCACCGCCATGCGCCTGGGGCTGGGCGCGCTGATCCTCTGGACCATGCGCCGGCCCTGGCGCCGCTTGGCCGGGCGGCAGGGCTGGCCCTGGCTGTGGGGCTACGGCGTGACGCTTGGCCTCATGAACCTGTGCTTCTACATGGCACTGACCACCATCCCGCTGGGCATCGCCATTGCGCTGGAGTTTGTCGGCCCGCTGTCCATTGCGCTCTTCGGCTCCCGGCGCATCTGGGATTTTCTCTGGGTGGGACTGGTGCTGCTGGGACTGGCCTTGCTGTTGCCATGGCAGGCACAGGTCCAGGCCCTCGATCCGGCCGGCGTGCTGTATTCGATGGGCTCGGCCGTATGCTGGGCGGCGTACATCCTGCTGGGCCGCCGCGCCGGCGCCGCCTTCGGCGGCGACACCGTGGCGTTGGGTTCCGCTATTGCTGCACTAATCGCGGTACCCGTAGGGATCGCGCATGCGGGCACGGCCATGCTTTCCCTGGCGGCGCTCCCCTTTGCGCTCGGGGTGGCGATACTGAGTTCGGCCTTCCCCTATACGCTGGAGATGTACGCGTTGACGCGCTTGCCGGCCCGCACCGTGGGCATCCTGATGAGCGCCGAGCCCGCGCTGGGTGCCTTGTTCGGGCTGGCGTTGCTCGGCGAGCACCTGAGCGGATTACAGTGGCTGGCGATTGCCGCGATCATTGCGGCTTCCATCGGTACGGTTCTGGGAGCACGCACCGCACCGGCAGAGATCGCGCAAATGGCAAACCCTGCGCCCCCGCCCGTCAATTGAGCGCTGCGCGCTGATACCCGAACGCCGGAAATTTCCTGCCACGTAGCGCCTGCTGCGTGCCATTATTCCGGCTGACGCGGCGGGCTACGGGGGAGAGCATGGCATCAGACACCATGGGTGCCGAAGGGCCACCTGCGCTGAAGCGCCGCCATGTCCTCGCCGCAACCATCGGCAACGCGCTGGAGTTCTACGACTTCCTCACCTACGCGTACTTCTCCATCCAGATCGGCCACGCTTTCTTCCCGACGCAGAACGCGTACGGCAGCCTGATGCTGTCGCTGGCCACCTTCGGGGCGGGCTTCATCACCCGGCCGATCGGGGCTGTCGTCATCGGCGCCTATTCCGATCGCGTGGGGCGCCGCCCCGCGATGATGCTGTGTTTCATCATGATCGGCTGCTCCATCGTCACGATGGCGCTGATCCCGTCCTACGCCGCGATCGGCATCGCCGCACCCATCCTCGCCGTACTGGCGCGCATGGTCCAGGGCTTTTCGCTGGGCGGCGAGATCGGTTCCAACACCGCCTACCTGATGGAAATCGCGCCACCATCCCGGCGCGGCCTGATCGTTGCCTGGCAAGGTGCCAGCCAGAACATCGCGCAGGTTGTCGGTGGAGCCGTGGGCGTCCTTCTCACGGCGATGCTGCCGCCGGACGCCCTCGATACTTACGGCTGGCGCATCGCCTTCCTGCTGGGTGCCACAGCGGTGCCGTTTGGCCTGTGGTTGCGCACGAATCTTCCGGAGACCCTGCACACGCCAGAAGCCGCCTCTGCCGCACACGTCGCGGTCACGTCGATTGCCAGCGCCGGGGCCGCGCCCGCGGACCGCGTGGCCCTGCCGTCGCGCCTTGCCCTGGCGCGCGCCCATTGGCGGGTCATCGTGCTGGGCCTCATCTTCATGGCCGCAGGCACCATAGGAAGTTATATTTTCAGCTACATCGTCACGTACTCCCAGGCGACGCTGCACATGCCCGCGCAGGCCGGCTTCATCGCGGAAACCGCCGGCAACCTCCTGGGCGTTGGCACCCTGTTGCTGGGGGGCTGGATGTCGGATCGCTATGGCCGCTGGCCGATCAATGTGGCCGGCAACCTGTTGTTCCTGGTCATGATCTACCCCACCTTTGCGTGGATTGCCGAAACACGCTCCGAGTTCGCGCTGATCGTCGGCTTTACGGTCCTGAACGGGGTCGCCAATTTCATGTGGGGCTCGTTCTACGCCATGCTCACCGAGAGCCTGCCCAAGACGATACGCAGCAGCGCTTTTGGCACGACCTACTCGGTTGCCATCGCCGCGTTCGGTGGCACCACGCAGCTGGTCGTCACGTGGCTCATCCATGTCACCGGCAGCGCCATGGCGCCCGCGTGGTATCTGCTGGGGGCAACGGCCATAGGCCAGATCGCCATCATGTTGACGCGGGAAAGCGCGCCGGTGCGAAATTCGTTGACGCTTTCCGCAAGCCGGCGCGAAGCGACCGCCTGATCGGCCGTGGCAAACGCCGCTCGGACGGCGTTACACCGCCCGCCCGGGCGCTAGCGCTACGGCGTGTCGGTCGTCACCGCCGCAATGATCTCGCTGGCCCGGCGTGCGCTGGCCTCCACCTCGTCGTAGCGCCCGGCATTGACCCAATCCGCGGCCACCATCCACGAGCCGCCGATGCATGGCACGTTGGGCTGGCGCAGGAACTCGGCCGCGTTGGATTCGTTGATGCCGCCCGTGGGGCAGATGGCCAGGTTGGGGAAGGGGCCGGCCAGCGACTTGATCATGGCCAGCCCGCCCACCACCTGCGCGGGGAACAGCTTGATGGCATCGAAGCCCAGGTGCAGCAGGGCGATGATCTCGCTGGCGGTGGCCGCGCCCGGCACCACGGGCAGCGACAAGCGCGAGAGCGCCGCCGCCAGCGCGGGTGGCGTGCCGGGCGTGACCAGAAAGTCCGCACCCTTGTCCACGGCGGCGCGCGCCTGCTCCGGCGTGATGACGGTGCCGGCGCCGAGCAGCAGGTTGGGCACTTCGCGCTTGACCACGCCCAGGGCCTCCATCGCCACCGCCGTGCGCAGCGTCACTTCGATGGCGGTGAGGCCGCCGCGCGCCAGCGCGCCGGCCACGGCCACCGCCTGGGAGACGCTTTCCACGGTCACCACCGGCATGATGCCGGCCTTGCGCAGGAGCGCGCGGGTTGCCTGTTGCCGTGCCGTGCCGGGTGCTGCAGTGGTGCTCATGGAGGCGGTTTCCTGGGTGATTTGACGGTAAGGGCGGCGATGCAGCTGTGCGCTTTACGGCACGCTCACACGCCGCAGGATATCGATAGTGCGCCCTCTTCGGCGCTGCCCACCGCGGCGCGGTTGCCCGCGAACAGGCTGCGGCCCAGATCCAGCGGCCCCGGTGCAGCCCGCTGCGCCACCGGCCGCGCCGCGAAGGTGGCCGCGTCAACGCGAACTTCCAGCAGTCCGTTGTCGCCATCGAGCAGGATGACGTCGCCCGTGCGCACGCGGGCCAGCGGGCCGCCGTCGAGCGATTCGGGCGTTACGTGGATGGCCGCGGGAAACTTGCCCGACGCACCCGACAGCCGGCCGTCGGTCACCAGCGCCACCTTGCTGCCCTTGCCCTGCAGCATGCCCAGCAGCGGGGCCAGGCTGTGCATCTCGGGCATGCCGTTGGCGCGCGGGCCCTGGAACCGCACCACGGCAACGAAATCCGGCGGCAGCTTGCCTTCCTTGTAGAGCACGTTGAGCTCCTTGGGGTCGTCCACCACCACGGCGGGTGCCTCGATGTGGCGGTACTCGGGCTTGACCGCCGACACCTTGATCAGCGAACGCCCCAGGTTGCCGGTGAGCAGCCGCAGGCCGCCGTGGGCCTCGAACGGCCGCGCTACGGAACGCACCACGGATTCATCGCCGCTGCTGGCCGGCGCGGCCGCGTAGGCCAGCGCACCGTCACGCAGCTGCGGCTCTTGCGCATACGCGGCCAGGCCGCGGTGGCCCGGCGCCATGGTGGCCACATCCGCATGCATCAATCCGGCCGCGGCCAGCTCACGGATCACGAAGGCGACGCCGCCGGCGGCCTGGAAGTGGTTCACGTCCGCCGACCCGTTGGGGTAAATGTGGGTGAGCAGCGGCACGGCCTGGCCGATGTCCTCGAAGTCGTCCCAGTTGATGACGATGCCGGCGGCGCGCGCCACGGCGATCCAGTGGATCGTGTGATTGGTAGAACCGCCGGTGGCCAGCAGCATGGCCAGCGCGTTGACGATGGCGCGTTCGTCCACCAGCTTGCCGATGGGCCGATAGTCCTTGCCCAGCGCGGTGCTGGCCAGCACCTGATGGGCCGCTGCGCGCGTGAGCGCTGCGCGCAGCGGCGTGCCCGGGTTCACGAACGATGCGCCGGGCAGCTGCAGGCCCATGGCTTCCAGCAGGGTCTGGTTGGAGTTGGCGGTGCCGTAGAACGTGCAGGTGCCCGCACTGTGGTACGAGGCCGACTCGGCCTCCAGCAGTTCGGCACGCGTGGCCTGCCCGGCGGCATAGCGCTCGCGCACCGCGGCCTTGGCCTTGTTGTCCAGGCCGCTGGTCATGGGCCCGGCCGGCGCGAAGATCACCGGCAGGTGGCCGAACGACAGCGCGCCGATTAGCAGGCCGGGAACGATCTTGTCGCAAACGCCCAGGCAGATGGCGGCGTCGAACATGTCGTGGCTCAGCGCAATGGCCGTGGCCTGCGCGATCACATCGCGGCTGAACAGCGACAGTTCCATGCCGGGGCGTCCCTGCGTGACGCCGTCGCACATGGCGGGAACGCCGCCGGCAACCTGCGCCGTGCCGCCAGCTTCGCGCGCCGCTTCCTTGATGAGAGCCGGGTAGGTCTCGAAGGGCTGGTGCGCCGACAGCATGTCGTTGAACGCCGTGACGATGCCCAGGTTGGGCGATGCAATGGCCTTGATGGCCAGCTTGTCGGCCGCGTCGCTGGCCGCAAACCCGTGCGCCAGATTGCCGCAACTGAGCGAGCCGCGGGCCGGGCCGGTGCGGCGCGAATGCTCGATTTTCTCCAGGTAGGCCGCCCGCGTGGCGGCACTGCGCTGGCGGATGCGGTCGGTAACGGCGGCGATGCGGGGATCGAGGGTCATGCGGCTTCCTTCAAGAGCAACGGGGTGCGACCCGGACAGTGCCGATCCGGGCGTTACAGGTCACTAGGGGCACCAGTGCACATCGAGGGGGCACACGCCCGTGCGGATGGCGGCGCTCACTGGCAGGACCAGCGGGTCTGCGTCGTGCACGGCGCGTTCATACAACTGGCGCTTGTGAGCGCCGCGGATCAGCAGCAGGCGCCGCGCGGCGGGCGCCCAACCGGCGGGCGTGAGCGTGATGCGCAGGGGCCAGGCGCCGGCGCCCGGGCAGCCGTGCGCGTCGAAGGCGCGATAGGGCTCGGGCGCTGCCAGTGCGCCGGGCAGGTCCGGGCTGCCCGGGAACAACGATGCGGTATGACCATCGTCGCCCATGCCCAGGAGCACGAGACTGAATGCAGCGTTCGCGGTGCTGGCCGTAAATTGGGCATTGGCATCGGCCACGGCCGCAGCGCGGCTGGTGTGAAACTGCGTCAGTGGCCAGAACGCCGGCGCCTCGGCCGCGCCCACGTGGAGCGTTTCGCGCAGCATCCGTGCATTGCTGCCGGCGTCGTCGGGGGCCACCCAGCGGTCGTCCACCAGCGCCACCGTGATGCCCGACCAGTCGGTGAGTTGCGCGTGCAGGGCGCGGTAGACCGGAACCGGCGTGCCGCCACCCGACACCAGCGCGAGCGCCCGGCCGGCCCGTGCGCGGTCTTGCGCCAGCGCCTGCGCCAGCACCTGGGTCACGGCCCCGACCAGCGCGGCTTCATCCGCATGCGCATGAAAAACGGGCGCCGGCGCTGCCGCGCCGCGCGGTCCGGGAATTTCCTGCGCCATCGTCATTGCGTCATCGTCATTGCGTCATCGCCATTGCGTCATGCCCTGCACATCATGCGCCGCAGCTCACACCTGCATGCCATGCCTTGAATTTCACTTCTGATTATGGCGCACGGCACCCTGCAGGTAGCCGGCCGCTTCGGCCGGACCCCACGAGCCCGCCAGATACGGCAGTATGGGCGTTCCGGCCAGCTGCCAGGCGTCGGCCACGCTGTCGACCCATGCCCAGGCGGCCTCCACCTCGTCGTTGCGCACGAACAGCGCCGTATTGCCGTTGAGCGCGTCGAGCAGGAGCCGTTCGTAGGCGATGCGCCGGCGCGGACTCACCGGCATCGACAGGTCCAGGGGCAGGGGCTGCAGTTCCAGCGCGCCCCAGTCGGGCGCGGCCAGGCTGCTCATCAGCCCCAGCTCGATGTTTTCCTCGGGCTGCAGCCGGAACACCATGCGATTGGGCGTGGCCCTTTCCCGGCTGGGCTTCTCGAAGAGCCAATGGGATACATGCCGGAACGTGATGATGATCTGCGTGTAGCGCTGCGCCAGCCGCTTGCCCGTGCACAGGCGGAACGGCACGCCCTCCCAGCGCCAGTTGTCGATATAGGCGCGCAGCGCCACGAAGGTGTCGGTGGGCGGGACGCCATCGGGCTGGCGAAAGGCCGATGCGGCCTGGCCGCTGACGACGCCGGCTTCGTAGCGGCCGCGTACCGAGTCCGCGTTGACCGCCGCGGCACTCATGGGCCGCAGCGACCGCAGCACCTTGACCTTTTCATTGCGCACGGCGTCGGCATCGAGCGACGCGGGTGGCTCCATGGCGATGAGGCAGAGCAGCTGCAGGATATGGTTCTGCACCATGTCGCGCAGCGCGCCGTAGCCGGCGTAATAGCCCTCACGGCCATCCACACCGGCCGTTTCGGCCACGACGATATCGACCGAATCGATCCACTGGCGGTTCCACACCGCCTCGAGCAGTGCGTTGCCAAAGCGCAGGGCCAGCAGGTTCTGCACCGGTGCCTTGCCCAGATAATGGTCGATGCGGAAGACCCGGTCCTCGCTCACGCAGGCGCCAATATCCGCGATGATCTGCCGCGCGCTGGCCAGGTCGCGGCCGATGGGCTTTTCCAGCACCAGCCGCGAGGGCGCCTCGAGCAGCCCGGCGGCCTTTAGGCCGCGGCTGATGGGCACGAACAGGCCGGGTGGCGTCGCCAGGAAGCTGACGCAGGGCGGGCCCGCCAGGTGGCCGAGGGCGGCGGCGATATTGGCCGGATCGGCCAGATCGGCCGCGATGTACTGCGTGCGCTCGAGCAGGTCCGCGATTTCCGGGGCCTGCGTATCGATTCCCGCCTTGCTGGCCATGGCCGTGCGCAGCGCGTCACGAAAGCTCTGGTCCGTATGTTGATGGCGAGCCACCGCGATCACGCGAAACGCCGGTGGCAGCAGGCGGTCGCGCAGCAGGTTGGCCAGCGAAGGAAAGAGATAGCGTTGGGTGAGGTCTCCCGTGGCGCCAAACAGCAGCAGCGTTTCATGCATGGTCCGTTTTTTCCTATTTTTGCCCGCTTACGGGCTCAACACGCAAGAACAGCACCAGCACGAGTGTGGCGAGCAACGCAACAAAATTGTAGAGCGTGCCCGTCGTGCCCCTCGACAATGCCGCATCGCGAAACCCGGTCAAAGTCGGCTTGCTGATCGACCCTTACCGGACAAATTGAGCGGCCAATGGACCGCATCAAACCCGATGCCCGGCGGCGCAACGCCTCAGAATTAATTGTAGAGGACCGAAAAGAAATGGCTGGCGATACGGACTAATCATTTCCGGTGCGCGGGCATGCGGCAGTTCCCGTGCCTTGCCTGATGAAGACCAAAGAGCCCCGAATGGAAAACCCAAGGCGTCGCGCTCTCGCGATCATCGCTGCAACGTTCGCCGTGTCGGCTGTCAGCCTGTGCGCGCACGCCGCTGCGCCCAGCGAATCTGCCGCGGACCTTACGCTGGAGGATCTGCTCAACACGGAGGTCGTGACCGCGGCGCGCAAGGCAGAAACCCTGCACGCGACGGCTGCCGCCGCGTACGTGATCCTGCGCGAGGATATTCAACGGTCCGGCGCCACCACCATTCCCGAGGCCTTGCGTCTGGCACCCGGTGTCGAGGTGGCGCAAATCGCCAACAATCGCTGGGCCGTCAGCGTGCGCGGCTTCAACGGCCGATTTGCCGACCAGTTGCTCGTGCTGATGGACGGGCGCAGCATCTATTCGCCGCTGTTCTCGGGAGTCCTGTGGGAATTCGAGGACACCCTGATTGACGACATCGAGCGCATCGAGGTGATCCGAGGGCCGGGTGCCGCCATCTGGGGCGCCAACGCCGTCAACGGCGTGATCAACATCATCACCCGCAAATCCCGCGACACGCAGGGCAACCTGCTGATTGCATCGACCGGCAATATCGAGCGCGGGGAAGCGGCATTTCGCCATGGCGGCGCCACGGACGATGGTTACTACCGCGTCTGGGGCAAGACTTTCGATCGCGTAACGTCGGAAGGCATGTCCGGCCAGGCCGGCAATGACTACTGGCGCAGCCTGCGCGCCGGTTTCCGGCGCGATGGGTCCACACAAGGCGGCAGCCACTACCTCGTGAGCGGCGAGGCCTACAGCAGCCCCACCGGCGATCGCTGGAATCTCGCCAACGTTGCCAGCCCCCTGGGCTACACCAGCACGGACATACGCTTTACCGGGCAGGGCGCCCACCTGCTGGGGCGTGACGAATGGGTGCAAGACAACGGCACCGAGTCGGCGCTGCAGTCCTACATCGACTGGCGGGACATCAATGCCGAGGGCGAATTGAACCAGCGACGGCTTACCGTGGATATCGACTTCCAGCAGCACCGTCAGCTGGGAATGGGCAACGACGTGGTCTGGGGTCTGGGATATCGCACTTCACGCGATGACATCGTGGCCACCGATATCTTCCGCTTCGCGCCGGAACGGGCAACCCTGAACCTGGCGAGCGCCTTCCTGCAGGACGAGTACGCGATCCTCCCCGACCAGCTGCGCCTCATTGCCGGGGCGCGCCTCGAGCACAACACCTATACGGGTTTCGAGCTGCAACCCAACCTGCGCCTGTCCTGGACGCCGACCAGCCGGCACACCCTGTGGGGCGCGTACTCGCGGGCGGTGCACACGCCATCGCGCGCCGATGAGACGGCACAGACGAACCTCTACGTCATTCCCGCCGTTCCACCCTTTTCGCCATTGCCGGTCCTGGTACAGAGCGTTCCAGGACCCGGCGGCATCACCGATTCCGAAACGGTCAATACGGCGGAACTCGGTTACCGCCAGCAGCTGTTGCCCACCCTGTCGCTGGATGCCGCGCTCTTCCACAGCGATTACATGAACCTGCGCAGCGCCAAGCTCGGGGCGCAGCAGATCGTGCTGGCGCCGTCGCCGTACGTGCTGCAGGCCATCAACCCCGTTGGCGCCATCGACGCACAAACGCAGGGCCTCGAGCTGACGCTGGACTGGCAGCCATCGGCCCAATGGCGCCTCCAGCCCACCTACTCGTACCTGCACGTGCGCGGCTCCACGCCGAGCACCGATCCGGCGCTGACCAGCGATGCAGCTGCGCAGGGCGGGACCGCACCCGTGCAGCAGTACTCGCTGCGCACGTCCTGGTCACCCGCCAACAACCAGCAATGGGATATCTGGCTGCGCCATGTGGGCCGGCTCAGCAACGCCGACGCCGCGGGCATGCCGATTGGCGCCTACACAACCGCGGATCTGCGCTGGTCGATGCGCGTGACCTCCCGGCTGGAAATCTCGGTCACTGGAAAGAGCCTGCTGCAAGCCCGGCACGCGGAGTTCGCATCGGAACTGCTGCCGTCCGAAGTTCTGCAAGTGGAGCGCAGTTTCGTCGTCAAGGCGCGGTACCAGTTCTGAGCCGGACCATGCCGATATATCAGCGCCGGCCGGCGCGTCTACTACTTGCCGCCCTCTTGGCGGTCCTGCTGGGCACCGCAAATGCCCAGCCGCCACCCTTGTCCGAAGCGGACGTGAAGGCCGGACTGGCCTTCAATTTCGCGCGCTATGTCGACTGGCCCAAGAGCGCGTTTGGCGCGCCCGATGCGCCATTCGTCATCTGCCACATGGGCCACGATCGTTTCGCCACGGCCTTCTCGGCCCTGACGGGGCGCAGCCTCAAGGGGCGTAGGGTCCACGTACGGCTGGGCGTGTCGCCGGAACAAAGTGCCGGCTGCCACCTGGCGTTCATTGCCGAAGTGCCGGCGCACGGCGTGGCGGCAGCAGCGCACACCCTCTCTGCCCAGGGGGTACTAACCGTCAGTGACGCCGACGGCTTCATCGACAATGGTGGTGCCATCGGCATCATCCCCGGCGAAGAACGGCTGCAATTCGAAATCAATCGCGATGCGCTGGACCGCGCGGGTCTCGATGCGAGCTCGCAACTGCTCAAGCTGGCCCACTCCGTGATCGGCAGGGGACGCTGATGCCCCAGCGCAATCGCCCTCTGCGACTCCAGCTGATCTCCATCATCGCTCTGACGAGCGGCATCGGCCTGTTTCTCTGCCTGGCTTTTTCGGCCAGCCTGCAGGCGATATGGAACCACGAAGCGCGGGTATCGCAGTTGCGCGCGATCGCGGATGTCGTCGCCGGCAATTCGGTTGCAGCGATTCAATTCAATGACGCGGGCGCCGCCAGCGCAACGCTGGCCGGCCTGGAACGGCGCAGCGACATCGTCGGTGCCTGGATCGTCCTGCCCGACGGTCGGGCGTTCGCCAGCCGGCGCGTCGCGACGCCGCCTCCCTCGTTCGCCTTTCCGTCTGACGGTGAAACCACGGTGGCCGGGGGCACGCTCGACCGCAACGTGCTGATCGTGCAGCCTATTGCGCTCGATAGCGACGTGATCGGCGCGGTGGTCGTCCAGGCCGACCAGGGCGATGCCTGGGGCAAGCTGCTGGCCAATATCCTTTGGTCCACGCTGGTTACGGTGACCGCCTACGGACTCGCCTTGCTCCTGGCGGGGCATCTGCAGCGTTCGATATCGGAACCGATGCAGGACCTGGCCGCCGCTGCCCGCCGGGTCGCCCGCGAAAAGCGCTACGACCAGATTGCCACCGCGCATGGCACCAGCGAGATCTCCGACCTGACCGACGGATTCAACGACATGCTCGCGCAGATCCAGTCGCGCGAAGCCGCCCTGGCCAGCCACGGTGACCGCCTCGAGGCCACGGTGCAGGAGCGCACGGCGCAACTTTCCGCGGCCAAGGAACAGGCCGAGGCCGCCAGCAAGGCCAAGTCGCAGTTCCTGGCCAACATGAGCCACGAGATCCGCACGCCGATGAATGGCGTCATCGGCATGACGGACCTGCTGCTCTCGACCGACCTGGGGCAGCGGCAGAAGCACTTCGCGCGGACGCTGCGGTCTTCCGCCGAATCCCTGTTGCACCTGCTCAACGACATCCTCGACTTCTCCAAGATCGAGGCCGGCCACCTGCAGATCGAAGCGCTGCCGTTCAATCCCCGCCAGATCGCCGAGGACGTCGCCGTCCAGTGGGCGGAGCGCGCGCAGGCCAAGGGTCTCGAACTCATCTGCTCGATCGCCCCTGAAGTGCCCGCCAGCGCTAGTGGCGATGCGCTGCGCCTCCACCAGTGCCTGGGCAATCTCGTCAGCAATGCCGTGAAATTCACCGCTGCAGGGGAAATCGAGATCCGCGCGGAATTGGTCCAAGGGCGCGAAGAGGACGGACAGATCTGCTACGTCGTCCGCGATACCGGCCTGGGCATCTCGGCCGAGGCGCAGTCGCGCCTGTTCCAGTCGTTCTCGCAAGCCGACAGCACCACCACCCGTCGCTTTGGTGGAACCGGACTGGGCCTGGCCATAACCCGCCAACTCGTCGAACTCATGGGCGGCCACGTCGAACTGGAAAGCCGCGAAGGCGCCGGCACGCGCATCAGCATGACGATTCCTCACGTCGCGGTCCCGCACCTCACCGGTGTGTCCGGCGCCACCGGCTTGCCCCGTGGCCTGCGGGCTTTGGTGATAGAACCCAACGCATCGGCGCGCCACGCGGTATTGCGCGCGCTCGAGCACCTGGGCATCGCCGGTCAGGGAGTAGCCACGCCACCCTGGACCGCGCCTGATGCGGGGCCGATTTCCTGGGCGCAAGACCTTGATTTCGTGCTGGTCGCGGGCAACCCGTATGAATTGCGCAGCCAGGCTGGCGCCCCGGCCAGCGCCTTCTGGGTTCGCATGGCGCCCGCGCGCGATGCCGACCATGGCGCGGAATCCACCGCCAGTGGCGCCGGCTGGGTTGCAAAACCCGTTACCGCAGCCGCACTTCGCGATGCGCTCGGCATGCGCGGTGCCGGGGCGGCGGTGCGCGATCTCGTCGAATTGGCCCAGTCGGCCATGGCCGCGGCGCCCGCGTGTCGCGCATTGCTGGCCGAAGACAACGACGTCAACGCCGAGATCGCGACCGAGCTGTTGCGCAGCTACGGGTGTGCCGTGACCCGCGCCACCAATGGCCGTGAAGCGCTGGTGCTGTTTGAAACCGCACGCTACGAGATCGTCCTGCTCGACTGCCAGATGCCGCTGCTGGACGGCTTCGATGCGGCAAGCGCCATGCGGCGGATCGAGGCGCAAGACGCCAGCCGTCAACGTACACCGATCATTGCCCTTACCGCCAACTCCATGAACGGCGACCGGGAACGCTGCCTTGCCGCCGGTATGGACGATTACCTGTGCAAGCCCTTCCGTCGCGAGGAGCTGGGCGAAATCCTGCACCATTGGCTCCGGCCGATGACCAGCGCAGACGCGCCGCCACCGTCCGCCGCCGCGCTAGCGCCGGCAAATTGAGGCGGCGCAGCGGCGTACCGCGCATGCCAGGTTGGGCCGACGCGATACCGCTAAACGGGAAGATGTCCTAGCGTGTAAGCGTGCTTGCGGCAGTGCGCAATGAGCAACGATCATGTCCGACAGCTCAGGCGTTGCTGCGAAAGATGCGGCATGCGCCGGGCGAAATATGGATGATGGTCATGCAACGTGATGAACCCAGCGGTGTGCATTACGAAGAGCGGCTGCGCGATATCCAGTCGCGCGTGGAGGACCTGAGCCGCGAGGTAGCCCAGTCGCGGCTGGGCGTGGTTATCGAGCGCGGCCTCATGACGCCGACGCGCACCTCCCATACCGTGAAGCTGTTCAATGGCAACAACTCCATCGCCGTCGTCCTGACGCGCGAGGAGTTTCTCGATGAATTCGGGCTCTTCGACCGCGCCGCCGTGCCGCGCCTGCGCAGCGCCATTGCCAAGCTGAGCGCGCGTTAAGATCGGGCCGAGGTCGCATCGTCCGCCGCGCCCCGTCCCCCGGGCGCCGATTTGCTAGATTGCGCTCCGCGTGACGCAAACACCATCCTTGGCTTCCGGAAAGCTCCCGACATGAAGAACGCAATACCCCTGCGCGCGCGCGTCGAAGGTGGCGGCACGCCCCTGCCGGCCCGCTGGGGCATCGACAGCGAGACCGGTGTCCTGCGCGACGTGCTCATCGGACCGATCGACCACTTCTCGTGGCAGGCCGGCAATGCGGTTGCACAGCGCACCGAGCGCGTGGGACTGCGCTTCGATGCCGCCGTGGCCCGCGCCCAGTATGCGCAGATGGTGCACGCCTATGAGCAGGCCGGTGTGCGCGTGCACACCCTGCCGGCAGAGACCGGGCTGCCCTACCAGATCTACGCGCGCGACAGCAGTGTCATGACGCCCTGGGGCGCCATCATCATGCAGATGCAGAAGCCTTACCGCCGCGGCGAGTACGCGGCCTGCCTGCGTTTCTATATCGAGAACGACATCCCTATCTACGACATGGTGAGCGCCGGCAATGTCGAGGGCGGGGACTTCATGGTGCTCCAGCCCGGCGTTGCCGCCTGCGGCTATTCGGGCGAGCGCTCCATCGAGCCCGCGGTGCGGCAGATCCAGTCCTGGTTCGAGGCCGAGGGCTGGGAGTTCCATACCTACGCATTCGATTCGCACTTCCTGCATCTGGACGTGCAGATGTGCATGGTGGCGCCGGGCCTGGCGGTGGTCTGCGTGGAGGCGGTCGAGCCCGAGCTGGTGACGTGGCTCAGGTCACGTGCGATCCGCATCATCGATGTGCCGTACAGCGATGCCATGGCCATGGGCACCAACGTGGTGGCGCTGGGCAATGAGCGCGCGCTGATTCCCTCGACCAGCCGCAATCTCGTCGCGGCGTGCCGGGCCGAGGGCATCACCGTCTACGACCCGGACGTCACGATGATCGCCCTGGGCGGCGGCGCCATCCACTGCATGTGCCAGCCCCTGCGGCGCGACCCGCTGGCGGGATGAGGGTGTGCGTGCCTGCCCGGCCACGGGCTAAAGGCGGCACTGCACTGTTCACCGCCCGCATCCGGCGCGCCCGGGCCGCAGCCGCTCTGCTGCTTGCGGCCGCCCTGGCGCCCGGCGTGCTGCGCGCGGCGCAGCCGGGCAGCCCGGATGCCAACTGCATCTGGCACGTCCGCCTCGCCTACCACTACCGTGAGGCCGGGCCGAACGGGACGCGCGACACTCAGCTGCAGCTCAGCCTCGAGGCGCCCCTGCGCTGCACGGGCAGCGGTGCTCAGCTGCACCTGGCGCCCGCGGGTCGCGAACGGGCGCGCGGCCGCGCCCGCCTGAGCGGCAATGTGCCGCACACGGGCGGTCCGCCCGACCTGCGCGATGTCTACGATGCAGCCTTTATCTGGCCCGCTGAGCAAGGCGCTGGCGCGCCCTCGCCCGCGCCCGTCATCGAGCTACCGGCCCCGTCCTTTGTGGGCGATGGCTTAGCCACGCGGCTGACTATCACCGGAGCGGCCGCCGGAGCACCGCTGGGGACTGTGCGCGATCCCGCCGCCGCCGCACGCGACGCCGCTGCAGCGGGTGATCCGCGCGGGCTCCACGCTGTCATCGACCCGCCCGCCACCGAGGGGCGCCTGGATGTGGCGCTGACCTTCGATCCGCTGCCGGGCACGCCATCGGACCCCATGGGCGCTGTCGCCCAGGTGCCGCAGCGCACGGCTGAGGCGCTCAAGGCCCTCGGGGGCGAGGCCATCCTGGCCTTCAAGGGGCACCTCTACGGCGCCCAGACGCGCCGCAATCCCGATGGCAGCTTCAGCATCCGCTACCAGCGCAGCCTGGCGCTGGCGCCCGCCGCGCTGGATATCGACTTCTGCGGTTGGCTTACCCGGTCGGGCCAGGACTGGGTCCCGGAGGACCTGCCGCCCCTGGACCCGCCGGCTGCGCCGTGATGTCCGGCGTGTCCGCGGCCGGGAAGGCCGGCCGCCGCACCCGCAAGGGCGCGAGCAGGGGCGTGAGACCGTTATGGTTGATCTCCTGCATCAGGGCGAGCAGGCGGCCGATTTCGCCGGGGGGAAATCCGGCGCGCGCGAACCAGTTGAGGTAATTGCCGGGCAGGTCGGCGATCAGGCGTCCCTGGTATTTGCCAAAGGGCATGACGCGCGTGACCAGCAGTTCCAGATCATCGGGTTTCATACGCGCCGCCCGTCACGGTGCTGTCGGTGGCGCAGCGCCCGGCGCGGGCGCGCGCGGTGCCGTCCAGCGGCGGACGTTGTCCGCCCAATTGTCCAGATACGCCGCCATTTCCGCTTCCGTGGCAAAGGCTTCGGCGCCGATCGCGCCCGTATTGTGATCGCGCGACAGCAACTGGAAGGGATAGCGCAGATCGGGCAGGTAGACCATGCGCATGGTCACCTGGATCTTGCGCAACTCGACGGCTGCCGCTTCGAAGGACGCCTGGGTTGGCGGCGCGAAGGTGTAGTTGCGGACGTTGACGTGGCCATTGGGATCAACCGGACGGTAGGAGGGTTCGCCGCGCTTGGGCGCGCGCAGCCGCGAATACCACCCGAAATCGGTAACGAAATTGTCGCCCATGCACGGCAGGGCGATCTGCACATCGTCTTTTGCGCGCGAGCCGGTCGTACACAGCTCGCCATCGAAAATGGTGCCGTCGAGGGAATCGGGGCGGTTCTTGTGCTCGGTCTCCTGGCCGCGCTCGCGCTGCAGAGTCTGCAGCGGCTTGTCGCGGTCGCGCACTTTCGACATCTCGGAGTCCCGTTGCCGTGCCTCTTCCCGTGTCTCGGTCTTGAGGTTGTGGTGGGCGGCGGCATCCACGGCCTTCTTCTGCATATCGTCCGTCAACTGTGCCCATTGACGCCGGAATTCGGCTGCGTCCTGCTCTGACATCTCCGGTTGCCGGCGTACCGGCGTCTCCGGCACGGGCGGCTGTGGCTCGGCGGGTTGCGGCACCGGTGGCGGCACGGCTTGCACCAGGGGCTTGGGCACCGGCACGGTGATGGTGTTGGCCTCGGGTGTAATGGTGGGCGGTGGTGGCGGTGTCCGGGGGTGGCGCGGCCCGGCCTGCGGCGGCGCTGCCGCTGTCAGCGGTGGAAAGTACTGGATATCGACGACGGCATCGGGAATGCCCGATTTTGACCACGGGCTGTCCACGTGGGTCTGCCGTATCCAGACCCAGATCAGCGCCATCTCCATGAGGACGGCCAGCACCGCGCCGGCGCCACGCTCGCGCCGCCCCACGAGCCGGATCTCGCCCGCTGCGGGACGGACAAGCACGTTCCAAGGGGCCGCAGGGGCCCGGTTTACGCCGTATGCCAAGTGTCATCCAGGATGCCGGTGCGGCAGTCTTGCCCCGCGCACCCGGCGGAGTTCCGGTTGCGCTGGCGCGCCAACCGTGTCGAGTGCCGAGGATGCCATATCCGGCCGCGGTCTCGGCGGCCGGTACCGGCCCGGGCGGCTGCCACCCGATAACGATAAGCGCCTGAAATGCCGGCATATTCGGCCACTGCTGGGCGCAGCGCCCGGCCACAATACCTGGGGCGTCCCGATGTCGTGCGCCGCACTTCCTTACCGGATGGATGATCTTGCTCAAGCGCGTCCCAACCTCCGACCTGCGCGTTGGAATGTACGTCGACGAATTTTGCGGTTCGTGGATGGATCATCCGTTCTGGCGCGCACGCTTCCTGATCAAGACCGAACAGGACCTCGCGAAGATCGTCAAAAGCGACGTGACCGAGGTATGGATAGATTCGTCCAAGGGCCTCGACGCGCCGGCGCGCGCGGGCGCCAGTGACCGCAGCGCCACCGACACGCAGATCAACCAGCGCCTGCAGCTGGCCGCGGACCCCGATGGCGCCGCAAGCGCCGCGCGCACCGTTGCGCGGGGCGACCTGCAGGACGAGTTCCAGCGCGGGGCCAAGCTTTTCCGCAATTCCCGAACCGTCGTATCCAATCTTTTCGGCGAGGCCCGCCTGGGCAGGGTCGCGTCGGTCGAGACGGCCCACAAGGTCGTCGACGACATCGTCGCATCGGTCGAGCGCCATCCGCAGGCACTGGTCGGCCTGGCACGCCTGAAGACCGCGGACGACTACACGTTCATGCACGCGATGGCTGCCTCGGCATTGATGGTGGCCCTGGCGCGGGCGCTGGGCCACAGTACCGAGGAAGTGCGCGAGGCGGGCATGGCCGGCCTGCTGCACGACGTCGGCAAGGTCACGATCCCGCTTGCCGTGCTCAACAAGCCGGACACGCTCAACGAAGAGGAATGGCAACTCATGCGCGCGCACGCGGAACGCGGCCATGAGATGCTGTGCGGGACGGCGGACCTCAGCGAGGGCGTCCTGGACGCGGTCCTGCACCACCACGAGAAAATGGACGGTTCGGGGTACCCGCACCGCCTGCCCGCCGCACAGATCACGCGCCTCGCGCGCATGACCGCGATCTGCGATGTGTATGACGCCGTCACCTCCCACCGCGCCTACAAGCCGGGCTGGGAGCCCACGGTCGCCGTGCGCAAGATGGCTGAATGGCAGGGTCATTTTGATGAAGCGCTGTTCCAGTGCTTCGTGCGCACCGTTGGCATCTATCCGCTGGGCTCGCTGGTGCGCCTGAAATCGCAGCGTCTGGCCGTGATCGTCGATCATCACCCGCAGCACTTGCTGCAACCCATCGTCAAGGTGTTCTTCTCGCTCAAAAGCAAGATGCACATCGAGCCCATCGTCGTGAACCTGGACAAGACGCAAGGCGACCGCATCGTCGCTTGCGAGGATCCCGCCACCTACGGTTTCCGGCACATCTCGGAACTCTGGCTGCCGCCGGGCGCCGCCGCGCAGCCGTAGCAGCCTGCAGAGGCAAGATTCGTCCCACCCGATTTTGTAATAGCGCTGACATAATCGGTCGCCGTGGCGCCGGCAGCGCGCCAGCCTCCAGCGAAAGGTACGTGCGCATGGCCTTGCATGCTGCGTTTTCTCCCGGGCGGGCAATACGACGCGCATCCGGCGCGGTCCGTGTCCTGTTGCTGGCCTGTGCCTTGGCCGCTTGCGGTGGCGGTGGCGGCGGCGGCGGTGGCAGCGCCGCGCCAGCGCCGTTCAACGTCGCCAGCCTGGGCGCTTGGCCGCAGCTGGCGGCGCAATGCGCCGCACCGCGCACCGGCGTCGACCCGTACACCGGACTCGCCTACCCGGATCGTCAGGGCAGCATCCTCACGGAGCAGAACTGGCTTGCCGCGTGGACCAATGACACCTACCTCTGGTACAGCGACCTGAGCTACCCCGATCCCAAGGGCTATGCCACGGCCCTTGCGTACTTCAACGTTCTCAAGTCGCCGCTCAGCACGCCCAGCGGCAAGGCCAAGGATCGCTTCCATTTCACCTATCCCACGGCAGTGTGGGAGGCCTTGTCGCTGTCCGGCGTCCAGGCGGGCTACGGCGCCACCTGGGCGCTGCTGAGCTCCCAGCCGCCGCGCCAGGCCGTGGTGGCCTACACCGAGCCGAACTCGCCCGCAACCACGGTATCGGCGACCTTGAACCCGGTGCTGGCGCGCGGCGCGCAGGTCCTGCAGGTCGATGGCGTCGACCTCGTCAACGACAGCACGCAGGCCGGCGTGGACGCGCTCAACGCCGGCCTGTTTCCCGCTACGGTGGGCGAGGTTCATACCTTTGTGGTCCAGGACCTCAACGGCACGATCCGCACGATCACGCTGACCTCGGCCAACGTCACGTCCAGCCCGGTGCAGAACGTCCAAACGCTGACCGGCACCAGCCCCGGCGCCGTTGGCTACCTGCTGTTCAACGACCATCTGGCCACGGCCGAACCCGCGCTGGTCACGGCCGTCAACACCCTCAAGGCCGCGGCCGTAAGCGACCTCATCCTCGACATCCGCTACAACGGCGGCGGCTATCTCGACATCGCCAGCGAACTCGCCTACATGATCGCGGGCCCCGGCAGCACCAGCGGCAAGACCTTCGATCAGATCAAATTCAACGCCAAGCATCCCAGCGTCGATCCGGTGCTGAACGCGCCCATCACACCTACGGCGTTTCACAGCACCGCGCAGGGTTTCACGGCCTCGCCGGCGGCCGGAACACCGCTGCCCTATCTGGGCCTGTCGCGGGTCTACGTCATTACCGGTTCCGGAACCTGCTCGGCCAGTGAAGCGGTCATCAACGGCCTGCGCGGCGTGGGCGTCAATGTCATCCAGATTGGCTCGACGACCTGCGGCAAACCCTATGGCTTCTACCCGGCCGACAATTGCGGCACCACGTACTTTTCCATCCAGTTCCAGGGCGTGAACCAGGCCGGATTTGGCAACTACCCCGACGGCTTCGTGCCCAGCAACGGCGCCACCACCGGCATTGATCCCGGCGCCATCCTGCCGGGCTGTTCCGTGAAGGACGACTTTACCCAGCCGCTGGGCAGCCCCACCGAGGCCCGGGTCGCCGCTGCATTGGCCTATCGCGACAGCGGTGCGGCGCTGGCATGTCCCGCGGCAACGGGGATCGCCGGGCCACCGGGCCTGCGCCAGTCCCTGGCGGCGGCCGAGGGCAAGGTCTTCAAATCCGCCGTCCTGACCAATCGCATCCTGCGTCCGGCAACGCCGCATTGAGCGCGCGCCGGCGCGCGCGTTGGCGGCCCGCAAGCGGCGCAGTAGCGTGCGGTGACGTACAGACTCTGCCGCGCAGCGCGGCAACCATCAGGCATTCGGCGAGATCCCGCCATCGGCCACAGTCGCATTCCGGCCCATTACATGACCCTGACGGCCCCATCCGCGCTGCAGTCCTCGAACGCCCTACCTCCGGCACCCACCGCCGCCGGAGATGACGCGCTGCGTCGGCGCGTACTGCTGGTCGGTGGTACCGACCCCTTGAGAGCGGCGGTGCGCGAGGCGCTGGCGCAGACGGGGCGCGAGGCATTCGACCTGGACTGCGTGGCCAGCCTCGCCGATGCCCTGGCGCGGGTGCGCAGCCCGGGCATCATGGTCTTGCTGGTCCGCTACGCGCTGCCCGACAGCCAGGGAATGGCAACCCTCGACAGCCTCCTGAGCGTCGCCCCCCAGATCCCTATCGTGGTCCTGGGCGATGATCTGGGACCGAAGTCCTTCCGCGAGGCCATACGCCGCGGCGCCCAGGATTACTTGTCCAAGGGTCACTGGGACAGCTACACGCTGGCCCGCGCCCTCAATGGCGCCATCGGTCGCAAGGCGGTGGAAGACGCCCTCTTCATCGAAAAGGAGCGCGCCCAGGTAACGCTCAATTCGATCGGCGATGCGGTGGTCAGTACCGATGTGAACGGCAGCGTCACCTACCTCAACAAGGCTGCCGAGGAGTTGACCGGATGGGACGACGATGCCATCGGCCAGCCGGTGGCTGATGTGTTTCGCGTGCTGGACGCGCGGACGCGCGCGGTCATACCGGGCCTGGTCGAGCGGTCCATGCAGAGTGATGCCTCGCTGCGCCTGCCGGCCAACAGCCTTCTCGTGCAACGCGACGGCCGGGAGGTCGACATCGAGGATTCCATCTCGCCCATTCATGACTGGGAGGGCCGGCTTACCGGCGTCGTGATCGTCTTTCGCGACGTAACCGAGTCGCACCGCATGAGCCGCAGCATCAGTCACCTGGCCCAGCATGACGGACTCACCGATCTGCCGAACCGCGTGGTCTTCGGCACCCAGCTTGCCGGCGCGATCGAGCTTGCGCGGCGCCGGGGCGGCCAGCTGGCTGTCCTGTTCCTCGACCTGGACAATTTCAAGCACATCAACGATTCGCTCGGGCACGCCGTCGGGGATGAAATGCTCAAGGTGATCGCCAAGCGCATGGGTCGTTGCGTGCGCACGTCCGACATGGTCTGCCGCCTGGGTGGCGACGAATTCGTGGCGCTATTGCCGGAAATCCGCCATGCGGAGGATGCCGTGCGCGTGGCCGAACACATGCTCGCGGAGGTGCGTCTGCCGCTCCTGTTCGACGGCCACGACCTGCGGATCAGCGTCAGTATCGGCATCAGCGTGTTTCCGGGCGATGGCGGCGATGCCGATACGCTGATGTCCAATGCCGACACTGCGATGTACCACGCCAAGGCCTGCGGCCGCGACAACTGCCAGTTCTTCAGCCAGCAGATGAAATTGCGCGCCGTGGAGCGCCAGTCCATCGAGGAGGACCTGCGCCACGCCCTGGAACGCGCCGAGTTCCGGCTGGTGTTCCAACCGAAAATCAACCTGGCAACCGGAAAAATCAGTGGCGCCGAAGCCCTGATCCGCTGGCAGCATCCGGTACGCGGGCTCATGGAGCCGGTCGAGTTCATCCGGATTGCCGAGGACTGCGGCCTGATCGTGCCGATTGGCCGGTGGGCCTTGCGCGAAGCCTGCGTCCAGGCGCGCGCCCTCATCGATGCCGGGCAGCCCCTCGAACAGATGGCCGTCAATGTATCGGCGGCGGAATTCGAAAGCGCGGATTACGTTGCCGGCCTTGTGGAGATATTGCGCGAGACCGGGCTGGAACCGCAGCGGCTTGAGCTTGAGCTTACCGAGAGCAGCCTCATGCGGCGGCCGGAAGCCAGCACGATGACCCTGGTCGCGCTGAGCGCTGCCGGCGTACGCCTGGCGGTCGACGATTTCGGCACGGGTTATTCGAGCCTGAGCTACCTCAAGCACTTTCCCATCGATACCCTCAAGATCGACCAGTCGTTCGTTCGCGATGTCGGCAGCAATGCGGACGACGCCGCCATCGTCCGCGCAATACTTGCCATGGGCGGCAGCCTGCGGCAGCGGGTCGTCGCCGAGGGCGTGGAAACGCGCGAGCAATACGACTTTCTCGTCGCCCACGGTTGCGCCGAGGCGCAGGGGTTTTACTTCAGTGAACCCGTTGTCGCCACGGCGCTGGCCGCGTTGCTGGGCCGCGACCCCCAACCTTGGGGACCGGCTAGCGCCCGCTTGCACGAGCCAGGCGTCACGCCGGCCCCACCCGCATCGGGTCCGGCGCCAACCGCACTGTTATAAGATCCACAGGTTCCGGCGCGCAGGCGCGGCAGACCAGTTGGGGGCGATCGTGCGACAGGTAATCGGCATGGCAGTTGCGGCAATACTGGCCCTTTGCGCGGGCAACGCCGTGGCGCAGCTCGTCGAGGGCAAGGACTACGTGGTGATCGACAGCGCCGCCGAGCAAGGGCATGCGGCCGCACCGGCGGCCCGGGCCGCCGGCGACCGCATCGAGGTCGTGGAGTACTTCTCCTACGCCTGCCCGCATTGCGCGCGCCTGGACCCGCAGCTGGAGAAATGGCGCCACAAGCTGCCGGCCAACGTGGTGCTGCGCCGCGTGCCGGTTATTTTCGGGCGCGCGGAATGGGAAGTTCTGGCCCGGTTGTATTTCACCCTGGAGGCGGGCAACCAGCTCGACGCCCTGCACGCCAAGGTGTTTACCGCGCTGCATGGCGAACGCGTCAACCTGTTCACCCCCGATGCCGTCGCCGACTGGATCGCCCGCCAGGGCATGGACCGTGCAGCCTTCGTGGACCGCTACAACTCCTTTGCGGTGCAAGTGCGCCTGCAGGGCGCCAACGCGCTGGCACAACAGACCGGCATCGAGAGCGTGCCCAGCTTCGTGGTGGGCGGCCGCTACCGCACCGACCTGGACCTCGCCCGCGATTACGGCCGCCTGCTGGGCATCGTCGACGCGCTCGTCGCCAAGACCGCCACCAGCTCCCCGCACTAGCCCCGCACTCTCCCCTCTCCCGCTTCGCGGGAGAGGGGCCGGGGGTGAGGGCCGCCTCGCGCGACCAACACGGCCGCGTTCCCACGCCCACGCTGCGCCAAAAAACTGCAGCACGCCCGCTAACGGTGCAGTTGTGGTTCCTTCCGTGGCATACCCCTCGTCCGCACGAAATACGGGGTATGCCTCTCATGTTGTTTCAAACCCACGCCAAATCGAGCTGCTCTTGTTCGCGGCACGGAATTTGCAGCATGGTCCGGTTAAATTCGACTTACCCGGAGGCTGGCAATGATGTTTGTTCAAGGTAAAGGGGCGCACGGCGCGCCGCGTCGCAAGGCCGGTGGCGGCAGCTTCAAGCAGGCCGCGTCCATGAGAGCGGGGACCTCGGAGCCCGTGCGGCGCCGGCTTTCCGCTCTGATGGCGTGCGCCTTTGCGTTGTTCTACGCGCAGGGCGCGGCAGCGGCCGACGCCGCCGCAGAAACTCCCGTGCCGGAAACCGGCCTGCCCGAGATCACGGTCACGGCCGAGAAGGTCCGGTCCACCGTGCAGGACACCCCCATCAGCGTCACGGCGCTGAGCGCTGAACAACTGAACACCGCGGGCATCACCAGCGTGGAGGAGATCGCCCGCAACGTGCCCGGCCTGTCGACCCGTTCCGCCAGTCCCGGCCTTACGGAGTACGAAGCGCGCGGCCTGGCGTCCAACGGCGGTGCAGCGCCCACCGTGGGCTTTTACCTGGACGAAATCCCGCTGTCCCCGCCCGCGCTCTCGCAGTCGGGCAAGGTGGTGATCGACCCCAATCTGTACGACATCGAGCGTGTGGAAGTTCTGCGTGGTCCCCAGGGAACCCTGTACGGCTCCAGTTCCATGGGTGGCACGGTTAAGGTGGTGACCGCCCAGCCCAAGCTAAAAGTCTTCGAGGGTTCCGCCCGCGGAGACATCTCCACCACGCAGGGTGGCAGTGCCAACGGCGGCGCCAGTGTCGCGGTCAACCTGCCGCTGGGCGACCAATTCGCCCTGCGCGTGGTGGGCAGCGATCAGTACCGCAGTGGCTGGATCGACGAGATTGCCATCAACCCCTTCCCGGTAAACCCGGCCACGACCACCTTCGGCAGCCTCACGGGCGCCCCGGTGCAGAATGTCATTCACAAGGCTAATAACGAACACCTGTCTACCGAACGGCTGAGCCTGCTCTTCAAGCCCAGCGACAGTTTTTCGGCCACCGTCATGTTCATGAACCAGCGACTGGGGCTGGGCGGCTACGACCTGGTGGACAGCACGCCGACCAACAGCAATGGCCCGGGCCCGGTCTACAACGCCCACTTCGAACCCTTCTCCTTCCGAGAGCCCATCCAGGACAACATCCAGATCTCGGCCCTGACGATCAACGCCGACCTGGGTTTTGCCGACCTCACCAGCGCGACCTCGTACTGGGACCGTCAGGCCGTGCAGACCCAGGACGCTTCCACGTCCCTGTACTGGCAGAATGCCGCCAATGCACTGGCCAACAACACTGTCGCGCCCCCGCTGGTCCCGGTGCCGTACTCGGAAGTCGATCCCTCGCGCCAGGTTTCCCAGGAAATCCGCCTCACCTCGCATGACGCGGGCGGGTTCCACTGGGTGGCGGGCGCGTTCTACAGCAAGCTTCGCTCGGTCTGGCAGGAACAGAGCAGCAGTCCCGCGGCCATTCCTTTTGGCAACCCCACTGGAAGTTACTTCAGCTCGATCAACCCGTACGACGTGAGCCAATCGGCCTTGTTTGCCGATGGTTCCTATGCCATCACGAGCCAGTGGAAGGTGGCGGCGGGCCTGCGCTGGTACAACTATCACAGCCAGCAGCATGAGGAGGAGTGGGGCTACGACGCCCCCAATGCATTGCCGGGAATCATCCCTCCCCCCACGACCGCCAACGACAAGGGCGTGAACCCGCGCCTCAACGTTTCCTACCAGCCTGACAAGACCCTAAACGTCTACGCCACGGTTTCCAAGGGGTTCCGTCCCGGAGGCGCCAACCAGATACTGCCGCCCCCCGGCCCGCCCCTCAACTGCCAGCCGCAGGGCCCCAAGGCATTCAAGCCCGATACGGTCTGGAACTACGAACTGGGCGAGAAGGCCAAATTCTTTGGCAACCGGGTAACTGTGAACGCGGACTTCTTCTACATCCGCTGGAGTGGTGTGCAGCAGGTATTCACGCTCATTTGCGGCTACCAGTTCTACGACAACGCCGGCGACGGCCGTTCCTTTGGCCCGGAGATCGAGATCAACGCCAAAATCAACGACAACTGGTCCGCGACCTTGTCCGGATCGCACACCAATTCGGCCATCACCCATCCGTCGCCCAATTTCCAGAGCTATCTCGCTACCGAGGTCTCGCAACCCAACGGCAAGTCGCCCTGTGCGGCCACCCCCGCGGCCTGCAGCGTGCCCATCCTCAATGTGCCCAAGGCCAATGCCAGCGCAGCCTTGATGTACACCCGGGAAATATTTACGGACTATCAACTCACCGGCCGGCTCGACGCAGCCTACGTGGGACAGGCGACCGATGTGGCGTATTACTTCGGCATGCTGCTGCCCGCCTACACCATCAGCAACTTCCGGGTCATCGTCGACAAGGACAAATGGTCCAGCCAACTCTATATCGACAACCTTACCGACAAGCGGGCGCTGATGACGGCCAACAACACCAGCTTCCAGTTCAACATCCCACAGGTGGTGCGCTATTCCACCAATCAGCCGCGTACCGTTGGCGTCCAGTTGAGCTATCGTTTCTGACGGCCGCGTGTGCTGGCGGTTGTGGGGGTGACTGAACTCAATGTCGAAAGCACGATGTGACGGCGGGCCCTGAAAATCAGGGCCTGAAAGCAGGGAGCAGTTGATGCGGCGTATCTGGGGCGGGTTGTTGTGCTGGGTCATGCTGGCGGCGTGTGGCGCTGCGCTGGGCGCCGAATCCCTGCTGATCCGCCCGGCCCGCGTCTTCACGGCCGACGATACGGCGGTCCACGCGGGCTGGGTGGTCCTGGTCGAAGGCGAACGCATCAAGGCAGTGGGCCCGGCGGCAGCCGTGCGCGCCCCCGATGGCGCCCGCATCATCGACCTCCCGGACGCCACGCTATTGCCGGGTCTTATCGACGCGCATTCGCACCTGCTGCTCCACCCCTACAACGAGGCGCTGTGGGACGACCAGGTCCTCAAGGAGCCCACCGCACTGCGCGTGCTGCGCGCCGGCGAAGGCGCACGCAAGACCCTGCTGGCTGGGTTCACCAGCCTGCGTGACCTGGGGACCGAGGGCGCGGGTGACCACTGCTGCGAGTAC
>Ga0209698_10001430_pt1 | contig 27410 bp, 28 predicted proteins | sample LitLauG_LLR_2012_FD_187203 | JGI IMG/M metagenome (GOLD analysis project Ga0209698, IMG submission 187203) | Freshwater sediment microbial communities from Pennsylvania, USA - Little Laurel Run_MetaG_LLR_2012 (SPAdes) (version 2) | ecosystem: Environmental > Aquatic > Freshwater > Creek >... | reverse complement strand
AAAAACTGGCGGAGCGCGAAGAGTACGTGCTGGAAATGGCCGGCCTTACCGACAAGCGCAAAATGATGACGCGCCTGCTCGCCGGTGGCTGGAAGCAGCGCCTGGCATTGGGCTGCGCGATTTTGCATGAACCGCCAATTCTGTTTTTAGACGAACCGACCTCCGGCGTCGATCCCATCGCGCGGCGCAGTTTCTGGGAGCTGATCTATCAGCTCTCCGGCGCGGGCCACACCATTTTCGTCACCACGCATTATATGGACGAGGCCGAATATTGCCACCGCATCGCGCTGATGTACGGCGGACGCGTGATCGCGCTCGGCTCGCCAGCCGAACTGAAAGCGTCGCTCGGTGCAGGGCGGTTGCTGAATCTCGAAACATCGGACCTGCTGCCCAGCATGACCGCGCTTGAAGGCAAGCCCGGCTTGTTGGACATTGCCGTGTTCGGCGGAGGCCTGCACGTCAAAGTGGATGACGAAACACGAGCCATGGAGACGATCCGCGCGGCGCTGGGCGCCGCCAATATTCAGGTACTGCGGCTGGAACACATCACGCCGTCGATGGAAGACGTGTTCGTCAGCTTAATTGAAGAACAGGAGAAAGCCGCATGAACTTCCGCCGCACGTTGGCCATGGCTCGCAAGGAAGTGCTGCACATTATCCGCGATCCCCGTAGCCTGGCCGCGGCCATTATTACTCCTCTGTCGATGCTGCTGATCTTCGGCTACGCCCTCAGCCTGGATGTGGACCGCATCCCGACCATGGTCTACGATCTGGATCATTCCTCGCAGAGCCAGGATCTGATTCGCGAATTCCGCGGTTCGCGATTCTTCGACGTCGTCGGCCAGGTAGACAGCTACCGCCCGATTGAACGAGAGATCGACGCGCGCCGCGTGCTGATCGCCCTCGTCATTCCGGACGATTATTCGCGCAACTTGGCCATGGGCAAGGAAGCGCAGGTGCAGCTTTTGCTCGACGGCAGCGATTCGAATACCGCGACGACGGCTCTGGCGTACGCCGAGGCGCTGGTCGCCGCCTACGGCCAGCGCATCCAGAACCAGGCCCAAAGCCAGCGCGCCGGACAGGTGATCCACGGCGGCGTGGACGCGCGCATCCGCGTCTGGTACAACCCCGATTTGGTGTCGCGCAACTTCATTGTGCCCGGCCTGATCGCTGTGATCCTGATGATTATCGTGGCGAACCTCAGTTCGCTTACGGTGGCGCGCGAATGGGAAAACGGCACCATGGAGCAGCTTCTTTCCACGCCCGTGCGCCCATCGGAAATGGCGCTGGGCAAACTGGCGGCGTATTTTCTGCTGGGCATGACGGACATGCTGATCTGCCTGTTCGTCGGCGTATTTATTTTCGACGTGCCGTTCAAAGGCAGCATCGTCACGCTGATGGTCTCCAGTTGCGTGTTTCTGTTCGGCGCGCTGGCGTGCGGCATTTTGATTTCGGCGTCGAACCGCACGCAGTTGCTGGCCTATCAGTTGGGGACGCTGACGTCGTTCCTGCCGGCATTCCTGCTTTCCGGCTTCATTTATTCCATCTCCAACATGCCGCGCGTGATTCAAGCGGTGGCGCTTTTCGTTCCGGCGCGCTACTTCATCAACATTCTGAACGGCCTGTTTTTAAAGGGCGTGAGCTTCTCGCTCATTTGGTTTAACTTCGTTCTGCTGGTGGGCTACGGAGCGCTGATGTTTTTTTGGGCGACGCGCAAACTGCGCCAGAAGGTGGCCTGACCATGAGACAACGGCTGAGGCGAATTATCCGCAAAGAATTTTTGCAGGCCTTCCGCGACCCGCGCATGCGGAGCATGCTTTTCCTGCCACCTTTGATCCAGTTGCTGATCTTTGGCTACGCCGTCAACCTGGACGTCAACAACGCGCGCATCGCCTGGATGGATCAGGACAACAGCGCCGAGAGCCGCGAGTTGCTGAGCGAGTTTCAGGGCTCCGGGCGGTTCCTGATTGTGGCGGAGCCATCGACGGACGCCCAGATGCAGCGCCTTCTCGACCAGGCCACTGTCGATGGTGTGGTGCGCGTGATGCCCGGCTTCGCGCGCGACATTGAACGCGGACGCACCACCAGCGTGCAAGTGCTGCTGGACGGCACCAATTCGAACACCGCGTCTATTATTTCCAACTACGCGGTGCAGAGCATCGGCCGCTATTCGTCGGTAGTGATGAACCGCATCCAGAGGACGAAGATGGTGGCGGGAACCATGGCCTCCGGCACCGCGATCCACGCCGCGGTGCCGCGGATCGTCACGCGCAGCCGCGTCTGGTTCAATCCGGATTTGAAGAGCCGCAATTACTTCATTCCGGGAGTGATCGTGAACATCATCACTCTGGTCACGCTGTCGCTCACCGCCATGGCCATCGTGCGCGAAAAAGAAATCGGCACCATGGAGCAATTGATGGTGACGCCCATCCGCCCCATGGAACTGATTTTGGGCAAGACGCTGCCGTTCGTGCTGGTCGGCCTGTGGGACATGCTGCTTGTGTTGGGTGCGGCGTTGCTGGTGTTTCACATTCCCTTCGCCGGAAATTTCGGGCTACTCGTTGCGTGTACGCTGCTCTTCCTGCTCACGACGCTAGGCGCGGGCCTGTTCATTTCCACTGTTTCGAAGACGCAGCAGCAGGCGATGATGGCCACGGGTTTGTTCTTCCAGCCATTTTTCATGTTGAGCGGATTCTCATTCCCCATTCGCAACATGCCGTGGTCGATGCAGGCGCTGACCTTCATCAATCCGGTGCGCTACTTCATGGAAATCGTGCGCGGCATCTTCCTGCAAGGTGCGGGCATCACCACGCTGTGGCCGCAGATGCTGGCGCTGGCCGTGTTCGGCGTAACCATCCTGTGGCTGAGCGTGCTGCGGTTCCACAAACAGTTGGAGTAACCCTTAAGGCTCGGGACAATCGAATTCGTCTGTAAAGTCGAACTGAATTTTAGGAAATCTCGCCTTCAGTGCGATCTTTTTCGCGGCGCTCTGCGTAATGGCGCAGTTGTCGCCCAGCGAAACCGTTGTGAGCTTTGGAAGAGCGTTCAGGAAATCCGGAAGGTCGGCAAAGCTGTTCCCATCCAATTTGAGCGTCGTTAGCTCGTGCAGATCCGCAATTGAGGGAGGAAGAGCCTTCAGCGCCACGTTGGCTTGCAACCGCAGTTCTGTAAGCTTCGGAAGTTTTGTGGCAAACGCTGGGACCTCATCGAAGCCGTTTCGCCCGAGATCCAGGTAGCGAAGATTCTTCAACTGCGCCATGCTGGCCGGAAATGGATGGCGATCCGTCGGCTGGGGAGGATGATCTCTCCCCTCGGCTCTGGGGTCCTGCGCGCCATAGAGGACCAATTTTTCGAGCTGCTGCAAGCCCCCGATCAATTCGGGAAGAACGGGGTTCATCGAGCAGCCGTTGCCATTGTCGATGATCAGGGCCTTGAGCTTCGCCAGTTTACCGATGGAATCCGGAAGCGCCCGAAGGTTTTCGAGACAACTGATGGTGAGTGTCTCCAGATCCGGATAATTCCCGAGGCCATCCAAGAGGGCCGCGTTCTCTTGAGAAATCTTCAACGCTATCGTAGGCGCGGGTCGCTGTCCACAAGCAACGATGAGGCCTATTAATGGAACGACGAACCAGAGTTTCATGACGATCAGATACTAACAAAATCGCAGCCCGCGCACTCGCCAGGTTATAGAGCGGAGGTGATATCGGTCTTTCTGAGGTCCTTTGCGCCGCGGGCAAATGTGGCATCATTACTTCCAATGCCCGAAAAGTCCAATCGACGCCACTTTCTTTCCGATGCGATGGCCATGGCCGCCGCCGTGCCCGCTGCTCTGACGGCTGCTGAACCCGAGCCCCCGCAGGAGCCCGCCGCCAAAGCAGAGGTCCAGACAACGGAGCGCCCTGGCGCGGACTTCATGGTCGATGTATTCAAATCCCTGGGGTTCGAATACGTATGCGCGAATCCCGGTTCGGCGTTCCGGGGCATTCAGGAATCGGTGGTCAACTACGGAGGTAATGCGAAGCCGGAGTTCCTCACCTGCTGCCACGAAGAGTCTTCCGTTGCCATGGGGCACGGCTACTACAAAGTGGAAGGCAAGCCGATGCTGGTGTTGGCCCACGGCACCGTGGGTCTGCAGCATGCTTCGATGGCGATCTATAACGCTTTTTGCGACCGGGTTCCCGTCTTCATCGTCCTTGGGAACAATCTCAATGCGGCCACGCGGCGTTCCCAGGTCGACTGGGTTCACAGCGTGCAGGATGCGCCATCGCTGGTCCGCGACTTCACCAAGTTTGACGATTCGCCGGTGTCGTTGGAGCAATTCGCCGAATCGTCCGTTCGGGCGTATAAGATTGCGATGACCGCTCCCTCCGCTCCAGTGGTGCTGGTGGCGGACGCCGAACTTTCGGAAACCCCGATTGAAGGACGAACCGATTTAAAGGTCCCCAGGCTGACGGTCGCGTCGCCTCCCACAGGGGACCCCGCTGCGGTAGCGGAACTTGCCGGCATGTTGATGGGAGCGCAGAATCCAGTGATCGTGGCCGGACGCTACGCGCGCACCCAAGCCGCCATGGCGCATCTGGTGGAGCTGGCGGAGCTGCTGCAGGCGCCTGTGGTGGATCAGGGAACGCGTATGAATTTCCCGAGCCGGCACCTGCTCAATCTGTCTGGAAGCGCCGGAGCTCTCATTCGCAACGCCGACCTGATTCTGGGGCTGGAAGTGCCCGACTTCTATGGTTTGGTGAACAACATTGGCCGCCAGCTAGAGTACTCCTCCCAATTGGTGACCAACGCGAAGCTCGCGTCCATTTCAGCCGGCGACCGGCTGGCAAAGAGCAATTATCAGGACTTTCAGCGTTACCAGGCCTTCGATCTGGACATCGCGGCGGATGCGGAAGCGACGTTGCCGTCCCTGGTGGAGGCGATCAAACACCGGATGAACGGCGACCGCAAGCGAGCCTTCGAGGCGCGCGGCGCCAAGATCGCCGAACAACACGCCGCCATGTTGGCCAAGGCTCGCCTGGACGCATCCTATGCCTGGGACGCCTCGCCCGTCAGCGTGGCGCGATTGTGCGCTGAGGTGTGGGCGCAGATTCGGAACGAGGATTGGTGCCTGGCCTCCGCGTCGACCGTATTTGTGAGCAATTGGCCGCTGCGGCTGTGGGATTTTGACAAGCCATACCGGCATATCGGCGGCGCGGGCGGCGCGGGCATGGGGTATGGAGCGCCCGCCGCGGTCGGGGCGGCGCTCGCCAACAAAAAGCACGGACGCCTAACCGTAAATATCCAGACCGATGGCGACCTGATGTACGCGCCTGGAGTGTTGTGGACCGCGGCGCATCATCGCATCCCTTTGCTTACGATCATGCACAATAACCGCGCCTATCATCAGGAAATGATGGAAGTGCAGATCGCCGCCAACCAGCATAACCGGGGCATCGACCGCGCGCGCATCGGAACATCCATTGACGATCCGAATATCGATTACGCGAAGCTCGCCCAGAGCATGGGCATGATGGGCATCGGGCCGATTCACAAGCCCGAGGATCTGGCGCCCGCCATCCGCCGCGGGATCGAAACCGTAAAGCGCGGAGAGCCTGTGTTGATCGACGTCGTGACGCAGCCGCGGTAAGGAGATCGAATGAAGAAGTCAGTCATCGCAGGTATGATGTTCGTCTGCGCCCTGCCGGCCATCGCGCAGCAGGGCAATGCCGAGAACGGCAAGAAGCTTTTCATCGCCGACGGCTGTTACCAGTGCCACGGCCTGCAGGGCCAGGGCGGATCGTCGGCGCCGGTGGGATCCTACGGGGCCAGGCTCGCGCCTCCAAAACTGCCCGTCGCGGCGCTTCGAGCCTACATTCGCCACCCCGGTGGAGGGATGCCTCCGTATACGGCGAAGGTTCTCTCAGATGCGCAGATCGACGACATCTACGCGTTTCTCAAGACCATCCCGGCGCCGCGTCCGGTGAAGGATATTCCGTTGCTGACTCCCTAGCGGCCGGGTTTGAACTCGTCGCCCTTCACGATCTGGTCGAGGATCTCCTTCGATCGCGCGCGGCAGGGCTCGGCTTTTTGAAATGTGTAGTTGTCGTGCTCGGAGTCGATCATGGGCAGTGCCTCCTTCGTGCCTGGGACCTGGTTGAGCATCGTCCAGATGCCTGCGGGTGGCGATACTGTATCGATGAATCCCATGCCAGCAAGCACCGACGCTTTGATCTTTGGCGCAAAGTTGACGGTGTCGAAATAGAGCGCGGTGCGCATGGCATCGGCGTTGTTCGAGGGCCAGTTAGGATAGCCCGCTTTGCGGCCGTGAAGATCGCCATTTGTGTCGGCGCCCGCCGGCACGCAGACCAGCACCGCCGTGATCGCCTCCGGCCGCAGACCCGCCAGCGCGAGGCTCTGCTGTCCGCCCATGCTGCCTCCGGTGAGCACCACGGTCTTTCGATCCCAATCGGCGCGCGTCATCAGGTAATCCAGCACGCGCGAATCGCGCAGGTACATATTCAGGAAATACGATTTTTCGCGATCGGTGTTGCCGATGGTTTGATAGTTGCTTGGGATGCCGCCTGACTTGTCCGACGGCAGCTTGTCGTGCGAATCGACGTTCAGCACCAGCCAGCCTTCCGCGGCGCGCTCGGCATCGGCGTGGGCGTTCAGCGCGTAGACGCCTGCGTATTGCAATTGGATCAATGCCGGAAATTTGCCCTGCTTCGCGGGCTCGGCCAGATAGCCGTGCGCTTTGGACCCCAGCGCGTCCAGCACGAAGATGCTCATGTCCACGCCCGCCACGTCGGTCGCGACCGGCGTCAGCGCGGCATGAATCGGCACCTTGGCCTGCGCGGCGAGTTTGGCGCTCCAGAACGCGTCAAAGTCCTCCGGCCGCGGCGCCGAAAGGCCGATCCTCCCCGGAGCCACCGCCGCGCCGACTGCATAGAGCCCGTTGTTGCGTCCCGTGTTGCCGCCTTTGGGCGCATCGCCCATGGCCTCGACCGCGACGTACAGCATCTCCGGCTGGTCCCCCAGGATTTCAATGGTGTCCTTGCCGGAGGAAAGATCCAGCTTGCCTTCCTTCAGCACCACGGCATTATTGCGGCGAATCGTCCATTTATAGGCGTGAGTGAGCGCGTCAGGACCCGGAGTCACCGTCCATCCCACGGTTTCGCCCACTTGATAAAATCCGGTCGGATGATATGGCTCGAACGTAAGCTGCTGCGGGATCTGGGCGAGGGCCGCAGCGGCGAACAGGAACGCAAGACGAATCATACGGGGCCATCCCAGGACCAGCGCGCCATGGGAAGGCCTGCCGGGACGTCTTTCGACGACTTCGGATAGGTGTTCATCGTTCCAATTGCCCAATGAAAGTAGGCCTTCAGTGTGTCGCGCAAGCGAGGGTCGTCCGGCAGGCCGGCATCGTCGAGGGCCTGCGCAAAACAAACTTCCGCCCGCTGGTCCATTTCATGATGCTCGCCATTACCGGAGTGCCTGCGGACCACGCTGGATTCGTTGCCCAACGGCCCGGTGAATTCCACGGGTCCGCCGAGCGCTTCGGCCCAGTAGGCAGCCAGACGCTCCGTGTGCTGGGGATGGAAGCCATGCGAGAATGCGTGGCTCACCACCGGATCGGCAAGGCAGCGGGCATGCCAGGCACGGGCGAGAGCCAGGATCGCTTCACGGCCGCCGGCGGCTTCAAAGATCGTCTGCGTCATCAGATGATTTTACGCCGTCTCTGCATGCTGGCGTGACTGTGGCCGATCCTTGGGCTAGCCGTTGGCGGAGCACCAGGCTTTATGGGAGCGATCCTTGGGGCGTCGCCGCGTTCGATCTCAGGGCTTTGCGGGCACCGGCTGCCAGAGCTCAATTTTATTCCCGTCCGCGTCATAAATCCAGGCAAAGCGACCGTAGGATTCGTTCATTCGCTGGGGGTCGATTTTGACTCCCTCCTGTTTTAAACGATCGAGCAAAGCGTCCAGATCGTCCACGATGTAGTTGATCATGAACGGTTGCGTGGCCGGGAAATAGCCGGTGGAGGCGGGGAAAATCGTCCAAACGGTGGAGTGTTCCTTTTGCGGGTCGTCTTTTTCTCGCCAGGGAAGCATCACGCCTCCCCCTTTGTCGGCGAGTCCGAGATGCTTGGAATACCACTCGCGCATCTGACCAGGATTCGCCGATTTGAAGAAGACGCCGCCGATTCCAATGATGCGGCCGCGCTGCTCCGATTTGACGGGCGGCTTTGGCTGTTCAGGTTGCTGGGCTTTGGTTGAGCTCGTCGAGATGAGCAACAGCGAACTGAGCGCGATTAGGGCGAAAGGGATTCGCATGGGGGAAATTATACAGGCTTCCCTTCGCGTAGTCAGGGAGTCTCCCCAACCTTTTTACGACACGTTTACCGATCACAACATTCGGATCGCGCGGGCGGGGCAGAAGTACCCGCAGTAGTGAAAGTCAACGTTTCACTTCTTGCAACGCTGGTCGGCGGCCTGCATGGCCGCGATCTGTTGATCGGTGACCGGAATGGGCGCGCAGCCATGTCCCTTTTCGCAAACGAAATCGAATTTCGCGGCAGGCGAGTGGCAATCCAGACAGGGCTTCTTCAACGAGGTATTGAGCACTTTGTCTCCACGGTCCAGAATGGTCGTACCGTCCGCGGAGACCTTCAAGGCGAAGAACTCCCAGCCGTTGCTGTTCGGGAAGGCCGCTCGTTCATGCTTCACCATGGCCTCGGTCGGGATCAACTGTAAAATTGTACCCGTCGGATATTCCCTGTTGGGGACGCTGTCGTGGAAGATTTGGATGGCCTCTTTCAGCTTCGCTGGATCGGAATTTTGAATCCGCGTGTTCCTCACTTTCGGCAGGTCGAGCAGGCAGCCAAAGCTTTTTTCTGTCACCACAACGTCATCGGCCGAAACGTCGACGGCCAGAAAGAGAAGCAGGGGAAGCCAGGCGATGTAGCGCATGTTTTTATTTTAAGCCCGCAAAACAAAGATAAATAACACGAATACCCTCGCGGGTCCTTCGGAGACCGACCCGTTTCCCTCCCCTCTCAGCATCTGAACCGTTCAACCTTAGAACTTGTAGGCTAAAGTGCGTAAGCCCCTTTTCAAGATGCTTTGGGGGATCCGACCTATTCTCAAGGGCGCCCAATCCATCCATCATCTGGTAATGGAGCAAATCACGACCGCACTTCGGAAAATCAGACTTTGGTCTCGTGAAACCCGAGCGCAAGATCTGATCGAATACGCCCTGATGGCTGGTTTTGTAGCGACCGCCGCTGGAGCTATCATGCCAGGCGTCGCCACCAGCATCAGCACGATTTTCTCGAAAGTCGCCTCGGTGTTGGTCTACCAGCAGGATCCAAATTAAACCGCGCCACACTTGAGAACATCGGGAGAAAACACCGGACACCACTACGTTTCTTCTTCAGGAACGGTGGGTCATTATTGGTCGATCTTTAGCACGGGCGTTTGCTTTAGTTTTTCCATCTCCTGCTGATGGCGCGCTTTTACCGCTGCCGCGGACTTGGTGCTCCACCAGCGGATGCCTCCCCACAGGATCAACGCGAGCGCGGCGATGGCGTAGCGCGGCATAATTGCGGTCTTTGCCAACACGAAAATCAGCACCGCCGCTGCGATGACGGCCAGGAGGATGCGGAGGGGGGAAGCCATAGCTTTGCCTAAAGGACTAACATAACTAATATGGACTCTCGCCGCCATTTCCTGGGCAAATTTGCTACCGGGCTCGCGGGCACGCTGGCTGCCGTGCCGTCCGACGTGCTGGGCGCGAATGAGCGCATCCGCGTCGGCATCCTTGGCTTCGGCGACCGCGCGACGGAACTGTTCAACTGGATCAAGCTCTGCCCGAACACCGAAGTGGTGGCCTTCACCGACATCTATACCAAGCAATTGGAGCGCGGCAAGGCTCTGGCTCCTGGGGCGGCGACGTACCTGGATTACCACCGCATGCTAGACGATCAGAACGTGGACGCGGTGGTGATCGCCACGCCGCAGCATCTGCATGCCGAACACTTCTGCGCGTCGCTGGCCGCGGGCAAGCATGTGTATCAAGAAAAGACACTGGCGTTCACGGTGGATCACGCCAAGCGCATGCGCGCCGCCTATATAAAAGACGCGGGCAAGCACACGGTGCAGATTGGGCATCAGAGCTGCTCGTCGGGACACATGCTGGACGTGCAATCGTGGCTGAGCGATCCGCAAAGGCTGGGCAAAATCACCGCCATCGACATGCACATGTACCGCAACACGCCGCATGGCAAGCCGCAGTGGTCGCGGACGGCGCGCATCACGCCGGATATGAATCCGGAAAATATCTTGTGGAAGTCGTTCCTGGGCGAGGCCCCGGATCGTGAGTTCGACGCCAACCGCTACATGAACTGGCGGTATTTCTTCGATTATTCGGGCGGCAATGTGTACGAAAACATGTGCCACCAGCTGAGCTTCTGGTACAAGGCTCTGAAGCTGCAGATTCCCAAGGCCGTGACGATGAACGGCGGCATTTACTTGTGGAAAGACGGCCGCGAGGTTCCCGATACGATGAACGTTTCGGTGGAGCAGCCCGAGGAGATGCTGATCAGTTGGGCGTCGGGGTTCGGAAATAATCAGCTGGGCGTGACGGAAGACGTGCTGGGCGACAACGGGACGATCCAGCGCGATAATCAGCTCCGGTATCTGCCGCAGAAAATGAATGCGCCCTCGGGCGTGGAGATGACGGGCAACGCGAAGGTCGTTCCGCACGAGCACATGCTGAACTTCTTCGATTGCATCCGCACGGGCAAGGAAACGAACTGCCCGTTCGAGCTCGGGTATCGCGTGTCGATCGCGTGCCGCATGGCGGTGGATAGCTACCGCTTCAACAAAACCATGCGCTGGGATCCGAAGAAAGAAGACTTCGCGTAAACGCATGGATTTTGGGTTCACGTCCGAACAGCAGCAGCTCCGCAAGACGATTCGCGAATTTTGCGAAGCGGAAATCCGGCCCCACGTGATGGAGTGGGACGAATCGCAGGAGTTTCCCGACGCCATATTTCGCGCGCTGGGCAAGATGGGCGTGCTGGGCGCGGTGTTTCCGGAAGACCTAGGTGGCAGCGGCTATTCGTACGTCGATTATTCCATCGTGATGGAGGAACTGGCGCGCGTCGATCCGTCAATTGCGTTGAGCGTGGCCGCGCATGTTTCGCTCTGCACGAATCATATTTACCTCGCCGGCGATGACGCGCAGAAGCGGCACTATATTCCGAAGCTGGCGTCGGGCGAATGGATCGGTTGCTGGTCGTTGACGGAGCCGGAGGCCGGATCGGATGCGGGCGGCACGCGGTCGAAGGCGGTTGAAGACGGTGATGCCTGGGTGCTGAACGGTGGCAAAACCTTCACGACCAATGCTCACGTGGCGGACGTTTGTGTCGCCATGGCGGTGACCGACCGCAGTGCGTCGTCACATGGGATTTCGGCCTTTATTCTGGAAAAAGGCATGCAGGGCTTCCGCGTCGGCAAGAAGGAAAACAAGCTGGGCATGCGCTGTTCACCAACGGGCGAGGTGCTGTTCACCGATTGCCGCCTGCCAGCGGCGCAGATGTGCGGACGGCGCGGCGACGGCTTCGTCGATAGCCTGCGGATTCTGGATGGCGGACGCATTTCCATTGCGGCGCTATCGGTCGGCATCGCGCAGGGCGCGTATGAAGCGGCCTTGAAATACTCGAAACAGCGCAAGCAGTTTTCACGGTTCATCAGCGAATTTCAGGCGATCCAGCACAAGCTGGCCGATATGGCGACGGAGATCGACGCGGCGCGGCTGTTGACGCTGCGCGCGGCATGGATGAAGGATCAGGGCGCGAGCGTCAATAAAGAATCCGCCATGGCGAAGCTCTATGCGTCGGAGGCGGCGGTGCGCGCGGCGAATGAAGCGCTGCAAATCCACGGAGGCTACGGCTTCATCAAGGATTATCCGGTCGAAAAATTCTATCGCGACGTGAAGCTCTGCACCATCGGCGAAGGCACCAGTGAAATTCAGCGCCTGGTGATCGCGCGTCAGCTCCTCAAAACCAAATGACGGAGGCTGCGGAAAAGATCGCTGGCGGAGACATCCGCGCGCTGGCCCGCGCCGCCAGTTGGATTGAAAACCGGCGTCCGGAGGCCGAAACATTATTGCGCGAATTGTTTCCGCGTACCGGACGGGCGGCGATCATCGGCGTGACGGGCGCTCCCGGCGCCGGCAAGAGCACATTTTGCGATCAGCTGATTCGAATCCTGCGCGCCGAAGGCAAGACCGTTGGCGTCATTGCGGTGGATCCGTCGAGCCCTTATTCCGGCGGCGCGATCTTGGGCGACCGCATTCGCATGCAGCATCATCACGCGGACGAAGGCGTGTTCATTCGATCCATGGCGACCAGGGGCTGGCTCGGCGGGCTCACTCGGTCGGCCACCGAGATGGCGATGCTGTTCGATGCCGCGGGACGCGATGTGATCATCGTCGAAACGGTGGGCGTGGGCCAGGACGAGGTGGAGATTGCGCAGCTGGCGGGCGCGACGCTGGTGGTTCTTGCGCCGGGCATGGGCGACGACGTGCAGGCGATGAAAGCCGGTATTATTGAAATCGCCGATGTGTTCGTCATCAACAAGGCGGATTTACCAGGCGCGGAAAAGCTGGAGCGCGAGTTGAACAGCTACCTCGGCTTGTCGCATCGACCCGATGGGTGGACACCGAAAATCGTGCGTGCGGTCGCGAGCGAAGGGCAGGGAATCGCGGAATCTCTGGCGGCGACGCGCGAGTATCTGGCGCAGGCCGCGGGTAAGTCGCACGCGTCGGAGATTTGGGCGCTGCGGCTGCGCGAGATGCTGCGCGAACGGTTGCTAGACCGGCTTCCGCAAGAGGAATTTATACAGGCGGGACGCGACGTGGCGGAAAAACGCCGCGATCCTTATACGGTGCTCAATGAGTGGCTTGAACGGCTGTAAAATCGATCATCTGGGAATCGCCGTGCGCTCGGTGGACGAAGCGCTGAAGTTCTATCGCGACCAGTTGGGCATGACGGTGTCTCTGCGCGAGACGGTGGAGCGCGAAAAAGTGAACGTCGCGATGCTGCCCGCCGGTGAGCCTCGCATTGAGCTGTTGGAGCCGACCGAAGCTGACTCCGTGATCGGCAAGTTTCTGGACAAACGCGGCGAAGGCTTGCATCACGTCGCGGTGAAGGTGCCGGATTTACAAGCGTTAGTGGAGAAGCTGCGGGCGTCCGGCGCGCGATTGTTGAATGAGCCGCGCGCCGGCGCGGGCGGACATTTATATGTATTCGTGCACCCGTCGTCGACGGGCGGGGTGCTATTGGAATTAATTCAAGAATGAGGAAACGGCGAAAAATGGGGACAGACTTCTCTGTCCCAAACCCAAAAAGCCCCAGCACCCGCGGCGTCGGACGTGGACAGAGCGGTCTGTCCCCATTTTTCGAACCTTGCAAATGAAACCTACTATCGGAATTATTGGCGGCAGCGGACTCTATTCGATGCCCGGATTTGAAGCGCAGGAGGAGCGCGTCTTGGCGACGCCATGGGGCTCGCCATCGGATCATTACGTAGTCGGCAAGCTAGCGGGCAAAGAGGTCGCGTTTCTGGCCCGCCACGGACGCGGCCATCGCATCTCGCCCTCGGAGCTGAACTTCCGCGCCAATATTTACGGCTTCAAAGCGCTGGGTGTGGAGCGAATTTTATCGCTCAGCGCCGTAGGGTCGCTGAAGGAGGAGCATAAGCCTCTGGATTTTGTCCTGCCCGATCAGTTTGTGGACCGCACGCGCGGACGCGTCTCGACGTTCTTCGGCGAAGGATTGGTCGCGCACATCGGGTTTGCGCAGCCGATCTGTCCGCAAGTCGCAAAGGTGGCGCACGCCGCAGCCGTGGCGTCGGGCGTCACGGCGAAGCTCGGCGGGACGTATTTGTGCATGGAAGGCCCCGCGTTTTCGACGCTCGCCGAATCGAATTTGTATCGCAGTTGGGGCATGGACGTGATCGGCATGACGAATCTGCAGGAGGCCAAGCTCGCGCGCGAGGCGGAAATTTGCTATGCGACCGTGGCCATGGTCACCGATTATGACTGCTGGCATCCGGAACATGACGCGGTCACGGTGACCGACATCATCGCCAATCTGACGAAGAATGCGGAGAACGCCGCGAAAGTGGTGGCGGAGGCTGTCCGATCTATGCCCGCCGAGCGCGAATGCAAGTGTGGATCGGCGCTGGCGCACGCGCTGATCACCGATCGCAAGACGATTCCCCAGGCCACGCGCGAGAAGCTGGAGCTGCTGGTTGGCAAGTATCTATAGCCAGCAACTGCTCGAGTATTGCCTGCGCGGTGAGGCGTGGCCTTCGGACCTGCTCGACCGCGCGATGGCCGAGGATGATGGCCGCGCGCTGCTGTCTGTCGTAGTCGAGCGGCTCGGCGATCTGTTCGAGCCGTCGTTGTGCGCGGTCTACGAAAAACTGTTCCGCGAAGTGATCGCACGCGCGATGCCGGAGTTGGTTCCACGCTTGCGCGTCGCGGGCGAAGCGAAACCGCCGTCCACGGCGAGGCGCGTTTATGTTCTGTCGCGGATCACGCTGGGCGCGGACGTCGCGGTGACCAGCGTGATGCTCGACGCCGCGAAGAAGCGGTATCCGGATTCGGAGATTGTTTTTGTCGGCCCGCGCAAGTCGTATGAGTTGTTCGAGGGCGATGCGCATATTCGGCATCAGGCTGCGCCTTACGCGCGATCTGGGGCGTTAATCGACCGCCTACGCGCGTCGGGCAGTTTGCATTTTGACGACGGCATCGTGATCGATCCCGATTCGCGGCTCACGCAGCTCGGGCTCATCAGCGTGTGCGACGAAGACCGCTATTTCTTCTTCAACAGCCGCGCGCATTCCGGGGAAGGCCGCCTGCCGGAGCTTGCGTCGGAATGGGCGCGCGAAGTGTTCGGCGTGGAAGACGCGCAAGCTTACGTCGCGCCGCTGGCGTCGGACGAGCCGCCCGCCGATATTACGGTCAGCCTGGGCGTCGGCGAGAACGAGTCGAAACGTATAGGTGGGGAGTTTGAACGCGATCTGCTGGGTGCGCTCTTTGAAACTCGCGCGTCGATTTTAGTGGATAAAGGCGGCTCGCCGGAGGAGCATGCGCGCGTCGAACAGGCGATCCTGCCGGGTATACGCACGCACGATGGAGCGTTTGCACCCTTCGCCGCGCAGATCGCGCGCTCAAAACTGTACGTCGGCTACGATTCCGCAGGCCAGCACGTCGCGTCGGCGTGCGCGGTGCCGTTGATCAGCATTTTTAAAGGTTATGTGAATGAGCGGTTCTTTGCGCGGTGGAGCCCGAAAGGCGTCGTCATCCGAGGCGATTCGGCAGACGTATTGGCTGAGGTGAGGGCGGCGCTTGCGCGCCGCTTCTAAATGCGGATGAACGCCCAATTATGGAAGCGTTTCCGCGAGGAAGGCTTTTACTTCTTCCATAGTTTGGCCGATCAAACCGTCTTCCGTGCCGTTGGGATCGTAGAGCCAATACCCATAGTAGTTGTACCCGCGAACACTGTTGCGCCGCTGCCGCACGATCAGGTGCCCTTTCCAGGTTCCATCGGCTACGACCTGGAACTCGATCGCATGAGTTACGGTGCGAAGGTTTTGGTCCGTGAGCGATAGGCGCTCAAGCTCGAACGACGTCGCCCACTTCTGAACAAGGAAGTAGATGGCGTTGTTGTCGGGCGCGAACTTAGGCGAGGAGAAGTTGGAGTACTCCCCTCCGTTGATCGTCTTCGGAGGCGCGAGCACTCGCTCTAGCTTGTCGCCAGACGCGCTTATGATCCAGAGCTCGTTCCCCTTTATTCGAACGCCTCCTATCGAGAGGCTAGTTTGGTCGGTCTCCCTTACGAATACGACGAGCCTGCCGTCCGGCGAAAGGCTCGGCTCCCGGTCTCTGCCTGATTTCGTGAGTTGGCGCTCCACGCCAAGCGAATCGGTATAGACGATGTTGCCGCCTCGCACGGATACGCTTTGCGCCGCCAGCACTCCAGAGAAGAAAGCAAGCAGGAAGTAGTTCACATGTACATCCCGCCGTTGACGTTCAGCACCGCTCCGGTTATGTAGCTGGCGTCGTCGCTAGCGAGGAATTTCACCGCTGCGGCGATGTCTTCTGGCTTGCCGAAGCGCTTCAGAGGAATGTGTGCCAGCATCTGGTCCTTCAACTCCTGCGAAAGGACCGCGGTCATGTCCGTATCCACGAACCCCGGCGCGATGGCGTTTACGGTGATGTTGCGGCTGGCGATCTCCTGCGCCAGCGATTTCGTGAGCCCAATCAGCCCTGCCTTTGACGCGACGTAATTCGCCTGCCCCGGATTGCCCGATTGGCCGACTACCGAAGAAATATTTATGATGCGGCCCCAGCGGGCTTTCATCATACTGTGTAGAACTTGCTGCACTGCCAGAAAAGCCCCGGTCAAATTAGTTTGAATCACCGCGTCCCAGTCGTCTTTTTTCATGCGCAGCGCGAGGCCGTCGCGCGTCACGGCGGCGTTGTTCACCAGAATGTCTATTTTCCCAGCCTTGGCGAACGCTTCCTTAATGGAATCGGCCGAGCCGAGGTCGATGGTCACCCAGCGCGCGTTGGGAATTTCCGCCGCGGCCGCTTCCAGTTTCGCGGCGTCGCGCGCGGCCAGCACGACATGCACACCAGTTTCCGCCAGCGCCTTTGCGCAGGCGAGACCGATGCCCCTGCTGGCCCCCGAAATCAATGCTGTCCTTACGATCCCCTCGTTTGTCATAGTTAAATTATGGCCTACACAGACCTGAGAGAGTTCATCCGCGCGCTTGAAAAACAAGGCGAGCTGAAGCGCGTCCCGTTCGAGGTCTCCACCGAACTTGAGATCACCGAGTTCGCCGACCGCAGTGTCAAGACGGGCGGTCCTGCGCTGCTGTTCGAAAAGCCCAAGGGATTTTCCGCGCCTGTGCTGATCAACGCCTTCGCCAGCATGAAGCGCATGCAGATCGCGCTGGAGGTGGATTCGGTGGACGAGGTCGCCGGACGCATCTCGGAATTTTTGCAGATGCAGATGCCCGAAGGCCTGATCGGCAAATTGAAAATGCTGCCGAAGCTGGGCGAGATCGGCGCGTTTTTCCCGAAGATCGTCTCGAACGGCCCGTGCAAGGAAGTGATCCAGCGAGAAGGCGCGTTGCTGAGCGAGATACCCGTGCTGAAATGCTGGCCCGGCGATGGTGGTCCCTACATCACGCTGCCGATGGTGTTTTCCAAAAATCCAGATACGGGCAAGCGCAACTGCGGCTGCTATCGCATGCAGGTCTACGACGAACGCACCACGGGCATGCACTGGCAGACCCACAAGCAGGGCGCGGAGCACCATCGCCGCCTGCGCGCGGCTGGGAACGTGAAGAAAATGGATATCGCCGTGGCCATCGGTGCCGATCCCGCGACGATGTATTCAGCCATTCTGCCGCTGCCGCCCGATATCGATGAAATGATGATCGCCGGGTTCCTGCGGTCGAAGCCGGTCGAAATGGTGAAGTGCGAAACCGTGGATATTGAGGTCCCAGCGCAGGCCGAATACGTGCTGGAAGGCTACGTGGAACTGGGCGAGCTACGCCGCGAGGGTCCGTTTGGCGACCACACCGGCTTTTATTCGCTGGACGACGATTACCCGGTTTTCCACGTCACCTGCGTCACGCATCGCAAGAACCCTGTGTATGCGACGACGATTGTCGGTCCGCCTCCGATGGAGGATTTTTACATGGGCAAGGCGATCGAGCGCATTTTTCTGCCGCTGATGCGCCTGCAACTACCCGAGGTCCGCGACATCTGCATGCCTGCCGAGGGCATTTTCCACAACCTGATTCTAGTGTCGATCCGCAAGTCGTATCCCGGCCAGGCGCGCAAGGTGATGAGCGCGATCTGGGGCCTGGGTCAGGCAATGTTTTCGAAGGTGATCGTCGTTGTGGATGAGGATGTAGACGTGCAAAACGTCAGCGAAGTGGCCTGGAAGGCGCTGAACAACATCGACCCGGAGCGCGATATCCAGTTCACGATGGGTCCGGTGGATTCCCTGGATCACGCCAGCCGTCTGGTGAACTACGGGTCGAAGATGGGCGTCGATGCGACGAAGAAGTGGCCCGAGGAAGGCTTCACGCGTCGCTGGCCGGACGTGATCCGTATGCCGGGGGACGTCCAGAAGCGCGTGGACGAATTATGGAAGAAGGCCGGGCTGAAGTGATAAACTAGAAGGTACGCGGCGGCTGTAGCTCAGCTGGTAGTAGCGCCAGATTGTGGTTCTGGATGTCATGGGTTCAAATCCCATCAGCCGCCCCAGCATTTTTCATTCGCGTCATCCCAGGCCGCGCCCCAGCAGCCGGGGATCTATACGAAACGCTTGCGGTTCACCCCAAGTTAGCGCTTCAAATGCCGGTGCAGCAGGGTTCAACATGTAATTCCACTCTTGCGGGATCACTGCGGAGGGAACCTGGAGCGCCAATTGAATGCCCCGCTTGCGGCCAACGGCCCTGGAAATGTGTGGATCCACTCATCGCCGATCTCACGCGACAAGACTAGAGACTGGAGAATGGCCTCGGTCCGCTCGGGGTCGAACACCCATGGATCGATGTCGCCCGCTTCAATCTCAATCTCGGAGTAGATGAGTGTCGGCAGGTTTGCAGGATCGCGGACGTGAACCAAGTACTCAAGGCACGCCAGCGACAGCGAAGAAGCGCAATAGAGGACCGCGTTTCCAGGGCTGTTCCACCGGCCGCCCCGCAGGAGCGCTCCTGTCGCGTCCTTCGGATCCCTGTGGACGCCGCAGAGCCGAAATGCTCTCATTTGCTAGCTGAATACACCGTAGTCGATGCGGTCGAGAATCGCGGAGACGGCGTCTGCGTTCGGGTCGCGCTCCAAAACAGCCTCAGGCGTGCGACCGTCGAGTTCGGAGAGAGGTGTGGCGAACCATCGCTCGACCTTCCTTTCGTCGCCGAAGACCTCCAGCGCGCGCTTCCAGATCGCGGGACTGATTACGGATACGTCCACGACTTGATGATATCACCGGTTGCGTTAAGGGCGGTCGTCCATCACGAAGCGTACGAATGCCCCGTGCGGCTTGTCCGAAACTGCCGCTTCCCCGGCCGTCAGCACCGCTCGCCAAGCGTCCGGATAATCGGTGCGAAATGCTGCTTCGCCTGTATCCCCGATCACGGTGGATCGCGCCGCGGCTGGAATCACCTGCACCGCGCGAACAACTCGCTCGCCTGCGTCGCCGATCACCTTGCCAGGAATCGGGTTCGCCGCCGCCATCGCGACCTCGGCTTCATGCTTCGGATCGCGTGCGAACGCTTCGTTCAGATCGGCCGTGATCGCTCGCGTCCGCACCGACGCGAAGTCGGCGATCTTGCTCGGAGCGTCGAATCGCATGGTGCGATGCGCGCCCGCCGCGACGAAATGCAGGCTCCAGACCCCGCTGGCGATCTCTCGCGAAGCGCTATCTGTAAAGCCTACAGTGACATACACTGCATCGAGCGTGGTGTTACAGGCGTTGGTCCAAGTGGCCCAGTAGTGTGCTTCGTCGGCCCGCAGCAACTGGTGGACCTTAAAGCATTCCGAAACTTTTGGAGACTGGGCGAACGCCAATCCGGCCGTCGCCAGCCCCCATGCTAGGAGTTTCATCTTATTTACTTCTGTAACGCTCTTGAACCTGCAAGTATCTCATCAATCGGCGCGAACTGTCAAAAGCCTTAGGCGCAAATCAGGCGAACGGGCTCCGTTTGATCGCGTAGTCTATCGCCTCCTGAGGCGTCTTGAACTCGCGAACCGCACGATTGCCCGAATAGCCGATCTCCTTCATCCCGGCCGCACTGGTGTAATACGCGTCCACGGTCATTCGCCGGGCCCAATCGAAGAATCGGATGCCCGCGGCGGTATGATCTGTCCGATTTTTCCGATACGCGAGCACGTCCAGCAACTCCGTGCGGTGCTCGGGCTTGGCCGAGAGAAAATCGGTCTGGTGATGATGCTTCATTGCCTCATCCAGCCACGCGATGCCTCCGGTATAAATCGCCAGCATTTCGGGATTCTGGCTCGACAGCAGATCGATGAACTCCGCCGCACCTCCCTTCGACGCGCCGGGCAAGATGATCTCGCACAGGGTCTTTAGCGTGTCGAATTCATGCGCCGTCAAAGCCTTCGGCTTATAAACGCCTCCGGTGGCGACCGCGGATTTCGCGGCTTCCTCATGAACGTGCTGCGCGGCGTCGGCGGCCAACGGGCCGAGCAAGGCGGCAGATGCGATGGTTCCTAAAATATCCCTTCTGGTAGTAATCGGCATGACTACACGTTCCCCTTTCGCATTTCTTCGGCCAGATAATCCGCCGTGCGCCAAGCCAGCGCCACGATGGTCAGCGTCGGATTTTTGTCCGGATTGCTGACGAACGGCGCGGCGTCGGCCACGAACACGTTCTTCACGTCATTCGACTGGCAATATTTATTCAGCGGCGAGGTCTTCGGATCGTCGCCCATGCGGATGGCGCCCACCTCGTGAATGATGTCGCCGCCCGTGGAGATTTTGTCCTCCACCGGACGGTTGTTCTTCACCACCGTGCCGCCCATGGTTTCGATCAGGTCTGTGAATGTCTTCTCCATGTGCTGCACCTGTTTGTATTCGGCGTCGGTCCATTTATAGTGGAAGCGCAGCACGGGGATGCCGTACTTATCCACCACGTTGGGGTCGATCTCGCAGAAGGTGTCCTTGTTCGGGATCATTTCGCCGCGTCCGGCGAAGCTGACGTGGGTGCCGAAATCGTCATAAATCGCTTTTTTGAGCGAATCCCCGTAGCCTTCATGCTGGCGGCAGACGCCTGCGAAGCTGCCGATCCCCGGCATGTTGTAGCCTCCCCCGATTTCGATGTGATAGCCGCGCGGGAAGTCGGTCTTCTTGTCCCACAGCCACCAGGGCATGTAGAGGTGCGCTCCGCCCATGCCGTCGTTGTTGTGGCGAGGCATGCCTTCCAGCGCCGGAATCCGCGCGCCGAGGCCGAAGCCTGTGTTGTCGGTCAGATACTTGCCAACCGTCCCCGACGAATTGCCGAGCCCGTTTTCGTGCCCCTTGCCCTTGGAATTGAGCAGCAGCCGCGTCGATTCGCAGCAGCTTGCGGCAAGCATCACCGTGCGGCACTTGATCTGCTTTTCGGTGCGCGTCAGCTTGTCGACGTAAGACACCGCCGTAACCTTGCCTTCGTCGTTTGTGATCAGCTCGCGCGCCATGGCGTTGGTGATCAGCGTGACCTTGCCGGTCTTCATCGCCGGAAACACCTGCACCTGGCTGGACGAATAATTCGACGCCGGGATGCAGCCGCGTCCGCATTGTCCGCAGTAGTGGCAGGCGGGGCGGCCGTTGGTCGGCTGCGTGATCACCGCCAGCCGGTTCGGGATGCACGGGATGCCGAGCTTGTCCGAAGCCTTCTTGATCAGTACCTCGTGCACGCGCGGCGGAGGGCATTTTTGAAAGACTCCATCGGGAGCGCTGCGGATGCCTTCCTTCGACCCCGTGACGCCGATGAACGCCTCGGCTTTGTCGTAATAAGGCGCGATGTCCTCGTAGGAGATCGGCCAGTCTGAGCCGATACCGTCGCGCGAGTACGGCTTCAGATCATAATCGGCATAGCGCAACGAAATGCGTCCATAGTGATTGGTTCGTCCACCGACGATGCGCGAGCGGAACCAGTTGAATTTCGATCCCTCCGCGACGGTGTACGGCTCGCCTTCCAGTTGCCATCCGCCAGCGTGCGCGGAGAAAAATCCAAACGCGCGGCCCTTCCCGAAATAGCTGGCACCGCCTTCGCCTGCGCCGCGATGAGGCACCTGATAGGGCCACTCGAGCATCTTGAAGTCCTTTTCCGGGTTCAACCCAGGACCGGCTTCGAGAAGCGCCACGTTAATGCCTTTGTCTGCCAGGACTTTGGTTACGGTGCCGCCCCCTGCACCGGATCCAATGATGACAACGTCGTAGACAGGGGCCCCGCGGGTGATCTGGAACATTGTTTGATTATAAGCCTGACGCAACCAATCGAAGCTTGGCTCGTCTATAATTCCGTAGAGATATGGACGAGCCGACCACACCGCCCCAGCCTTCGGCAGCCGGAACCGCCATTTCCTGGCTGCGCGATCTGTTCCTCAGCGTGCTCATCGCCATCGTGGTGATCCTGTTTCTTTACCAGCCGGTGAAGGTGGAAGGCACCAGTATGATGCCCGGGCTGCAGAACGACGAACGCATTTTTATCAATAAATTCGTTTACCGCTTCGGCATCTCGAAAATCGACCGCGGCGATACGGTGGTGTTCCTGTACCCCGGCGACCAGACCAAGTCCTACATCAAGCGCGTGATCGGCGTCCCCGGCGATACTGTCGAGATCCAGGATGGAACGGTGATCGTCAACGGCAAGGCCCTGGACGAACCTTATGTACCAGACGATTATCGCGATCACGTCCCCATGCCGCCGCGCGTGGTGCCGGATGGTCAGTATTTCGTGATGGGCGACCACCGTAGCTCGTCGAACGATAGCCGCAGTTGGGGTCCGGTGCCGAGGGAATATATTTACGGCAAGGCCGTGTTCGTCTACTGGCCCCTGGAAAATCTAGGCGCGGTTCGGTAGGTTTTGTGGCGCGCGCCGCCGGAGAAAATGCTGACCGCGAAGGGGACAGCCTTCTGTGTTCCCAATCCACGATCGCCGCAGTTTTAACAGAGCTTGCCCGGTGGACACAGCGGGCTGTCCCCTTCGCTCCCGGGATGCCCGTCTTGGGTGGCGCTTTTTCTCGAGGATCCCCGTCCTCAGTCGTTCACAGCGCCGCAGCCGTCATAATGCGCTCCTGCGTGGCCTCGGCTGCCGTGAACGTCGCGGCCAGATGTCCTTCGCGCATCACCATGATCCGGTCGGCGCATTGCAGCAGTTCCGGCAGTTCGCTGCTCACCATCAGAATGCCTCGGCCTTCCGCTTTCAGACGGTGAATCAGCGCGTAAATCTCCTGCTTCGCGCCGACGTCGATGCCGCGCGTCGGGTCGTCTAAGAACAGCACCTGCGGATTGGTCAGCAGGCACCGGGCGATCAGCACTTTCTGTTGATTGCCTCCGCTCAGCGAACTGACCGCCGCATCGTTGGACGCGGCTTTCAGCCCCAGCGCGCGAAATAAGGGATCGAGCGCGCGCGCCTCCTCGGCAGGCCGCAGCATGCCGAACTTCGCACAGCGCCCCAGCGCGGCGTTGGCCGCCACACTCATCTGCATCATGAGTCCTTCGCGCTTACGGTCTTCCGGAAGCAGCGCGATACCAAGCCGCAGCGCCTCTGCGGGCGAGCGCGGACGAATTTCGCGGCCGCGTAAACGAATCGAGCCCGTCGCGCGGTCCAGTCCGAACAAAGCTGCGCCGATTTCGCTGCGTCCGGAGCCGACCAGTCCGGCGATGCCCAACACCTCGCCGCGCCGCAGTTCGAACGAGATGCCCTTCAGCTTCGGGGTAGTCAGCGTGTTCACAGTGAGCAGCACTTCTCCACAGGCAGGCAGAACCGCCTGTCCTACCGCCGACACTTCGCGGCCGACCATCATGCGGATGAGTTCATCGGGCGAGGTTTCAGAGATAGTCCGCGTGCCGACCGTCGCGCCGTCGCGCAGCACCGTGGCGCGATCGCAAATGCGAAAGATTTCGTCCATGCGATGCGAGACATACGCGATCGCAACGCCGCTCTGCTTCAGGCCGGCGATCAGCCGGAACAGGCGTTCCACCGCATCATCGAACAGCGAACTGGTGGGCTCGTCCATAAAAATGATTCGCGCCTTTGACGCCAGCGCCCGCGCGATGGCCACCAGTTGCATCTCGCCCGCGCGCAATTCACCCAGCATCGTGCGCGGATTTTTTTCGAGCCCGACCTGATCTAAAAAAGGTTGTGCGCGAAACTTCCAGGCGCGGCCCAGCGCGATATTTTCCTCAATCGTCAGATGGGGAAACAGGTCGAGCTCCTGGTAAATCATAGCGATGCCCAAGCGTTGCGCGTCCAACGGGTGCTTGATTTCGACTGGCTTGTCGTCGAGGAACATGCGGCCTGAGTCCGCGCCCACCGATCCGGCCGCGATCTTGGCCAGCGTGCTCTTGCCAGCCCCGTTTTCGCCCATCAGCGCATGCACTTCGCCCGACGCCAGCGAAAAACCAGCCCCGCGCAGCGCCTGCACGCCGTCGAAATGCTTCGAAATGCCTTCAGCGCGGAACATCGCTTTCCAGGGTAGCGCACCCGTCTACGCGTGCAGCATGGACGTTCGCGTCGATGGCCGCGCCCTAAGATGATCATAAGGGACGGTCTCGTCTTCTCCGAAGCCCCACCAAGCCATCATTGTTTGGGCTGGCCGTTTCCGTGGACCTTTACGTCTGGAGTCCAGTTGCCGGGGAGCACACCGTTGGGGTTCGCGTTAGGGTCGTTGGTCTGGAACCATTGGTTCCGGCCGTTGGACCAGGTTTGGGAGTACGCACTTGAGACTTTCACCGTGCCGCCCGAGCCCGTGACGGTTTGCTGGTCGAGAGCGTAGTCGACCCAGTCGGAGGCCGCGGTGGTCCGGGCATTCATGGCATTGTTGGCGTTGTTCATCGCACTGTGGAACTGCGATTCCTGCTGGGCCATGAAAGCCGCATGGTTGCGGTTCATGGTGGCCTGCATCTGCTCGTACTGAGTGCGGAGCACTGCCATCTGCCGGGCTTCGGTTTGCTGAAGGGCGGCGATGCGGGCTGCGCCTTCGCGCTGTTGCCGCTGCATGATGGCCGCGAGCCAGGCCTGATCGTTCACGGGCTTCGTGAGGTCGTGTGCGTCGACCAGGGCGATCAGGGCGTCGAGTTTGCCCTTGGGCGCGCGCAGGACGTCGACGTGAGCGGAGCAGCCGCTTCCGCTGAATTTGCCCAGCTGATCATTGGTGCGGCACTCGACCCAGGCGCGCAGGCGCTGTTCGATGACGAAGGAGCCGTTTACCGATTCGACGCGCAACGCGGCCGCGTCGAGCGCGACCTGTGCGCCGTTGCTATTCGCCTTCCGATTGGCGGCCATCCGGTCCACACGTTCGTGGTAAGCCTGGCCAATGCCGATGGAGCCGACGACGTGAACGCCGCCGGGGATCAGTTCGACGAAATGGTCGAGGAACTGTGCGGCGGTGAGCGTGTGATCGATGGACAGACAGCCGGCGGCGGTTTTCATCTTAATGGCGGGATGGAAACTCCAACTGAAGGCGGGCATGAGGCGCATCTCGGTGAGGCCGTCAGGAGAATAGGCACGGAAGACAGGAAAAGAAATAGGACTGCAATCCGGACCGCGGACGACCGTCCCCTGGAATTTCCAGCCGGCAGGGATGGTAATGGTGAAGGCCTTCATGTTGCCTAAGGTGGGATCGGTGATGATGGCTGTGGCAAGCGATTGTGCAGGGGCAGGCTGAGCGAAAAGGCCGAAGACTGCCAGAACCAGGGCGAAAAGCTCGATGCGGCGGCGCGCGATGGGAGGCTTCATGATACCTCCGATTATAGGGCGTGCGCCACGTGCCGAAAAGCTTCTAAATGATCGTAATGCCCTGCTCGCTGATGGCCCCGAGCACCGACAAAAGATGAGTCATCGACAGCAACTGGCGGATTCGCCTGCCGATGTTGATCAACTCCAAGCTTGTGCCCGCCGATTTTGCGGAGATGTAGAGCCGCACCAGCGTGCCGAGACCCATGCTGTCCATATGCGTCAGGTCCGTGAGATCCAGCACGATGCGCTGGTGGTCCGGGACTAGCTTGCTGACACGGGCGTAGAGCGTATCGTTCACGCCGGCCACCAATTTCCCCTGGCATCGCACCAGTGCGACGTGATCCACGCTGGTCACGAATAGTGTAAGGAAGGGCGCGGCGTCAGGCATCATTTCCGCGATCTTCTCACAGAAGCCAGCCGGGTGGGGGACTGCACCCGGAAGAAACCTCACTCGTCTACCATCGCGGATCCGTGTTACACTTCGTCCTGGCGAAATGGGTACCGCCCGCCCGAGGATCGTGTGCCGGACAACTCTTTTCCAGAAGGATCCAACGAATTCGCACCCACCGGCGAGGTGAAGCCGGAGACCATCGGCCGATACCGGCTTTTGGGCGAGCTTGGGCGTGGGGGATGCGGCGTGGTCTATCGCGCGCTCGATCCCTCCATCGGAAGAATGGTGGCCATCAAGACCATTCTGGCGAAAGAGGAATCGTCGGCCGGCCAGGAATCGCGAGCCCGCTTCCGCCGGGAAGCGCGCTCCGCGGGCAGCCTTTCCCATCCCAACATCGTCACAGTTCACGACTTCAGTGATTCCGGGGACCCCATGTTCATCGCCATGGAGTTCGTCGACGGCCCGACGCTGGCGCAATCGATGTCTAAAGGCCCTCTGCCCTTGGATTTCGTTCTTGGCGTACTGCGCTCCGCCGCCGACGCGCTGGATTATGCGCACGCCCGGCACATCGTTCATCGCGACATCAAGCCCGGCAATTTTCTGATTGAGGCGAGCGGCCGCCTGAAGATCACCGACTTCGGCATCGCCAAGATGCTGGATAGCGACGAGGGGCTCACCAGCACGGGAATGCTGGTCGGGACCGCACAGTATATGTCTCCCGAGCAGATATCGGAGGGACAGGTCACCGGCCAATCGGACCAGTTTTCGCTCGCCGTCATCGCGTACGAAATGCTCACCGGCGTGAAGCCGTTTCAGGGCAATTCGTGGGCGAGCGTTATCCATGCCATCGTCATGGCAGAGCCGGGGGACGTCACCCAATATCGTGGCAACTTCAGCGACGCCGTCAACCGCGTGCTGCGCAAGGCTCTGGCAAAGGACCCGAAGGCTCGCTACCACACCTGCTCGGAGTTCGTGAGTGAACTGGAAGCCTCGCTGGGCGCGATTTCCATCCAACAAACTGCCATTTTGACGGGACTTGCGGTGCGGGCCCTTTCCACCCCCGCGGAACCCACCAGGGAGCAAGCCGTCAAGCCGCCGGTCGATGCCGAAGTCCCTCCCGCCCCGGAGGCTCCGCTGCGGGCAGCCGCCGACAAGAAGTCCGTGCTCAAACCGATTCTGGTGGGCACTGCGGCAGGCGTCGTTCTTGCTGCGGGATTGTGGCTGGGCCTGCGCCCGAAGAAAGCTAAGCCTGAGGCCATCTCCCCCGGTGCGCCTGCCGTCTCCGAGCCCGCACCGCCATCTGTCTCCCAACTGCGGAAAGCAGACCAGCCGCCCTCCCCCGCGGCAAAACCGGCCAAACCGCCTGAGGAAAAGACAGCAAGGGTGGAAAAGGCGGTTGCCGAACCTGCCGCTCCTCCGCTCTTGGTTCCGGCACCGCAAGCGAAAGCGGAGAATCCGCCTCCGGTGGTGCTTGTGCCG